>PVML01017026.1_pt1 | contig 354825 bp, 349 predicted proteins | sample 1853371 | NCBI WGS metagenome assembly PVML01 (sample SAMN08533508, study PRJNA380276) | Human gut metagenome, whole genome shotgun sequencing project. | isolation source: participant 1, chromium library | host: Homo sapiens | collected 2017 | reverse complement strand
TCGCCTATCTGATGGGCGATGAGGGTAAAAAAGTCCTTTGCATCGATACAGACAGACAGACAGACAGACAGACAGACAGAGGTTTGGTCTGCCTGTTTTGGTATACAAAAAATAGAAAGCAAAAAGCACAGTAAGTCGGCGCGTATGTAAACACGTGCGGATTTACTGTGCTTTTTTACATATGGTCAAGCAAACGAAAGGAGGTGATAATAAATCACGGCCGCAAAATTCAAAAGGGAATTGTTAAGATGCAGAAAGGAGATTCAGAAATGAAAAAGGGACATACCGTCAGGAAAAGACCGTTGGCACTGTTCATGGCTTTGATTATGGTCTTTGGCCTGTTGCCCGTTTCGGGAGTATTTGCAGCAACAGAGCAAACCGAAGAAGATGTGGTAAACGGCAGTACGCCTCAAGTAACCTCCCAAGTAAAATTTTTAAATAGTGAGCTTACAAAAGCAGAAATCATTTATACTGTTAATCCGGTCAAAAAGGAAACCGGTTCCAACATTATTTTTCTTGTAGATGCTTCAAAGGCTGCATACAGCACTACTGTCAAAAATTTGGTCAGTGCTATGCAAACAAATTTCAGAGGTGCAAATTTGCTGGATGCATATGATATGCCAAATTAAGCACAAATTATTGCCTATTACGGTGATAACACCGAACCTTATATATCCGATGTGGTTTCTACATCTACAGATTTTTTAAATGCAATCAATAACATGCCGCAGCAGAGCGGTGAAGATACTGCAAGTAATATAGAACAGGTTGGACTGCAAAAAGCAGCTCAAGCAGTTCAAACATTATCAGCCAATGCAAATCCCACAGCGGTAATATGGCTGACAGGAGATAAAGATTATGATAATGTAGATGGTTTACAGGATTCGATAACATCATTGAAAAATGTTTTGGGGGAGAATAATAAACTGATTACCTTTGAGACAAAAGATGAGCCGTCTACTATTTTTAAAAACAATGCATCCACATACCAAAATACAGACCGCTCTGGTTTGTCAATAGCAGCTTTTGGTGGAAATGCTAACTTTTTACTGATGTGCGATAAAGAAGTAATAGAAGTGTAAAAAATTTTGCCGTTCCTATCCGGCACTTGCGCATTGTGTCGGATAGGTCGGGCGGTTATTCGGGCAAGTCCACCTTGCCAACAAAAGAATAATAAATCTCAATGTCCTGTCTGCGGGTCTTGTTCTCGTCATAGCTGCACTCATGCACAACGATTTTCTCTACAAACTCCCGCAGCAGAGTAGGGGTAAGTTCTTCAAAGCTGGTATGCCGCCGGACAACATTCATAAACTTTTCTGCGTTCACGGTGGCTTCCTGTGCTTTGGAAAGCTCCGCTTGAATAGCAGCGGCTCTTTCTTTCAGCTCCCGTTGCTCTGCTTCATAGTCTGCCGACAGCTCTGTGAAACGCTCGTCTGATATGCGCCCGGTCACGCTGTCCTCATACAGCCGCTTGAAGATAGCGGATAACTCGGCTATGCGTTTCTCGGAGGCTTCCAGTTCCTTTTTCTTGGCGGCGTTCCTGCGTTTGCCCCCGTCCTCGTTCTGCTCAATCAAGAGTTTCATAAACCGGGCTTCATGCTTTGCCGCATAGCTGGTCACTTTCCGCAGATTGGAGAGTACACCAGCGGTCAAGAGGTCGGTGCGGATAAAGTGCGCCGTACAGTCATGGGTGCGTTTCTTGTAGTTGCCGCAGATATAACAGTCCTGCTTGCGCTTGTCCGTCTGGTATCGCTGCTGATACATCACGCTGCCGCAGTCCGCACAGAACAGTATGCCGGAGAACAAACCCACTTCATCATAGCGGTTTGGGCGTTTGCGCTGTTTGCGAAGCTCCTGCACCCGTTCCCATGTTTGGGTGTCTATGATAGGCTCGTGGTGGTTCTCGAAAATCACTTGCTTTTCCGGGGGATTTTCTACACTGTGCTTGACTTTGTAAGAAAGTTTTTCTGTCTTGAAATTTACCAGACAGCCTGTGTATTCCCGGTTTTCAAGGATATGCACTACGGTATTGGTCGCCCACTTGCACTCATAGCCGGGGTGGTAGCGGCGGGTGCTGCCCGTCCTGCGGTATTCAAGCGTTCCCGGCGTGGGGATTTGCTGCTCTGTGAGCATACGGGCTATCTTGGTCGGACCATTCCCGGCAAGACAGAGGTTGTATATCTGCTTGACTACGGGTGCAGCTTCCTCGTCAATAATGAAATTTTCATCCTCGTCCATGAGGTAGCCATACACAGGCTTGCTTGTGATGGGCTTGCCATTCATGCCTTTTGAGCGTTTTACTGCTTTGATTTTCTTGCTCGTATCTCTCACCAGCCATTCGTTAAAGATATTCCGCAGCGGGGCAAAGTCATTGTCGCCCTGTGCGCTGTCCACTCCGTCATTGATAGCGATGAAGCGGACACCTTTCTGTGGGAAAATCATTTCCGTGTACATTCCCACTTGCAGGTAGTTTCGCCCTAACCTCGACATATCCTTTACGATAACTGTCCCGACTTTTCCGGCTTCAATGTCCGCAAGCATGGCTTGAAAACCGGGTCTTTGAAAGTTCGCACCAGAATAACCGTCGTCCGTGTACCAGCGCAGATTGGAAAAGCCGTTCTGCTTTGCATAGGTTTCAAGGATACGCTTCTGATTGGAAATGGAATTGCTTTCGCCTTGCAGCTCGTCCTCATGGGATAGTCTTGGGTAAAGGGCGGTAATTGGTTGTTGGTTGGTCTGTCTTAACATAAAATCCTCCGTTTCCGACAGCCAGCCCCACTATTCCGTACCTTGATTGTACCACATGGGGCGGCTGTCTGTATAGCGGCAAAAGCGTCAAATCTGCTTCTTTATGGTCGGTCAAATCGCCGTTTTTTGTGTAGCAGCTTCCGCTTCCAGCACTTTCATCATCTTGTCGGCTGCGGTGTCGGTTGCGCCCTGCTTGAAGAAGCCGGAAACGGTAAGGACGGAGTTGCCCATGCGGATTTCCGTCACACAGTCCGGGCGGCGGTCTGTTTTGGTGGTGCTTGTCTGTTTCGTTTCTGTCATAGGCTCTCCTTTCGCTGCTTCATCAGTTGCTTTAAGCGTTCCAGCTTTTCCTGTGCGGTTTCCTTTCGGAAGTTGCTGCCCGTGAAGCGGACGGGGGCGCACATGGAAGTCAGCCTGTCATAGATACGGGCGTGGGGCGTGTCCTGCGGGTGCTGCAATTCCTCCAGCGTGAGGTTGGTCGTGGCGATCAGCGGCTTGCCGCTTCGGTAACGGCTGTCAATCACGCTGTAAACCTGTTCCAGCCCGTATTCTGTTCCTCGCTCCATACCGAAATCATCAAGTATCAGCAGAGGGTAGCTGCAAAGGCGGGAAATATATTCGTTCCTGCCCTCAAAGCTGGCGGCAAGGTCACCCAGTATCGTTGCAAAGTTTGTCATGCAGACGGCAACCTCTTTTTCCATAAGGGCGTTGGCGATACAGGCGGCAAGGTAGCTTTTTCCCGTCCCCACGCCGCCCCAAAACAGGTAGCCGATATTTTCAGCCTGCATGGTTTCCCAGCTCTCCACATAAAAGCGGGCGGTTTCGGTCTGCGGGTTTCTGCCGTTGTCATGCTCAAATGTCCAGTTCCGCATAGCAGGGTCGGTAAAGCCCCGGCGTTTCAAGTCCTCCACTTTTTCAAGGTGCTTCTGTCGGCTTTCGGCGGCTTGCTGCTTTTCACGGGCTGCCCGCTGGCAGTCGCACTCTGCCGGGTGGCGGTCACGCCCGAAACAAGTCTTTCCCTCTGCAAAATAGGCTTCTTTGGGCGTATGGCACTTACCGCAGTATAAAAGCCCGTCCTCGCCTGTGTAGTCCTCCGCTTCGGCGGTAGTGGCTGTAATGTCCGTAATCATAGCTTCAATTCCGTTTTTCATAAGCTCTCGCCCTCCTTGCATGAATAATCGGGTATGCCCTGTTTCGGGGCAGCCTTGCCTTTGGCAGCGTCCTCCTGCGCCCACTTGTAAATGGTGGCTGCATGGCTGTGGTACTGTTTCCCGGTGGAAGCGATATGGCAGGAAAGCCGGTCAATATAATACTCCCACTTGTCGGGCAACTCTGTTTTTAGCCCGGAAAGCTCTGTATCGGTCAGTATCACATTGTTGTATCTGCCATAAGCGGCGGGGGCGGGGTGTCCCGTTTCTCCCTCTCTCTCTTTTTCTATCTCTATCTCTTTCTCTAACTCTATCTCTATCTCTGGTGGACGAATGTCGGACAAATGTCCGCCTTTTGTCCGGGGCGGTAAAAGTGCCTTGTTTTCCAGTCTTGCAGCCCGTTTCCGCTCGGCTTCGGTAGAGGACTGTCCTATCATCAGCTCAATGTCGGTCATATAGAAAGCCCCGCTGTCAAGCTGCTCCACAAGCCCCAACTGCCGGAAAATCTCTAAAGCCCTCTCAACCGTCCCTATCTGGTGGCGGGTCAGTGTCGCTATCATCTGCGCTGTGTAGGGGATATGCTCGTCAAGCTGCAATTTCCCGCCGTTTTTCAGCGATTTTAAGTACAGCTTCAAGAGGATATTGGAGTATAAAATCCCGTCTTTCATATCTTCCAGCAGCACAATGGAGTCGCTGTCAAAAAAGTTCTCTTTCAGCTTGAGGTAGTAATACTTGCGGTTATCTGCCATTGTCCCTGTCCTCCTTTTTCCGGCGTTTGGAGTAGTAGTGGGGGCAGAGTATGATAACCGCCCGGAAGCTCTGCTTGCAGCTATGGGTACAGCCCCGGCAGAGGTCATTGTATGTGATACGATCGCAGGTGGAATTCCCGACTTTCACTTGCCGCAGGAAAAAAGACCATTCCAGCCGCCGTTTCTTGCTCATTCTTGGCATGGGTGCGCTCCTTTCTGCCGTTTCCGCTGGTGTGGCGGTATCGGCGGTAATTCTGTATCATCTCGGTATCATTTTCGGGTTTTTTCTGCCCTATAAGCCCGTTAAAAAATCCTTTGGTATTTGCGGATAGGGTACGGGGCAGCCCCCTTGTTCTGTATAGGTTCGGGTACATTTTGGGGCGGTTTTTATCGTTCCTGTTCCTGCCTTTTCACAGGCTTGCGCTCCCGGTGTAAAATCTGGTCGATATTGCCCTTGACAGTCTGTAAGCGGCGGTATTCCTCCCGTTTTGCCCGGTAATCGTTGTAGCCGCTGTTTTTCTCTTGGATAAGGGTTTCAATCTCTGCTTGCAGGGCTTTATAGCTCGGCAGCTTGGAAATGCCGTTTTCCCTGAAATAGCGGGCGGCTGCGTCTGCTATGATAAAGTCGCTTTCGTACTTCTGACGGTAGGCTGCTTTTGCTTTGGCGTTTTTCTGCTGTTTCAGCCCGTCCCGGACAGGGCGGGTCTTGGAATAGGCAAGCACCTGCCGTTGCAGCTCCTTTTTCCCGTTCAGCGTCTTTTCCATCTGCTTCAGCTCTGTAAGGCTTTCCCGCATGGCGGTATAGGCGGCAGAACAGGCTTCGTCCAGTTCCTCCGGGGAAGAAAAGCCGTACTGCTGATAGGCGGTAACGGTAGCTGCCATTTGCTTTAGGTTGTGCTTTGCCGCCCAGCGGTCATAGCCCACGCCCTTGCCCTCGGCTCGCTTGGCTTCCCGGTCAACCATGCGCTGCAAGGTGTTGTCTGCCGGGGTGGTTTTTGTGGTTTTTTCCCCTTGTGACAGCTTTTTAACCGCGGCAGGGTATTCGAGTATGGCTTTGCTCTGTTCGGCGGCTCTGTGGGCGTTCTGCGTAAGCAGGACAAGGACAGCAGCCTTGTCAAAATCGTCCCCCAGCTTCCGGGCTGTGATAGGCTTTGTCCTGTCCGGCGTGAGGTAGGAAAGCCGCCCCCGGCTCTCCTTGACGGTCACACCCTCCCGCAGCAAAAGGGAAGAAAATTCGTCAAAGCTGCCAGCTTGGGAAAGTGCCTGCCGTATCGTCCGGCGCAGCTTCGCCTTGTCCGTTTCAAACTTGGTGGGCTTGGTCGGCTGTCCTGCGGCTTCTCTGACAGCGTTCTCTTTATCAAGGGCAAGCTGTCCTTTCTTTGCCGCCCAGTATTCCCGTTCGGTTATCCGTTCCTTGCTGCCGCTTAGGAGGTCGATTTGGTAAAGCCCCTCCCGGTGGCACATCTCCATGACTTCACTCTTGAAATATTCCATAGCGGCGTTGGTGCAGCGGTGCTTGCAGCCCTCCCGTGTGTCGGCTGGTCTGTCCATGTAGGGCAGAAGCGGGACTTCATAAATCCGCAGGGAGTTGATGACGATATGCACATGGATATTGCCGCTGTGGTTATGCCCGTCCGGGTGGGTGCAGACTAAGGCTTGGTGTCCGGGGAAATGCTCTTTACAGAACTGCTCGCCCAGCTCCTGCGCCCGGTCTACGGTCAAGCCGTTGTCTGTCCCGTCCCGTGGGTCAAAGCTGATGATATAGTGGTGGCTTTTCACATCTTCCCGTTTTTGGTTTTTCTCATAGCGGAGATTAGCCCGCATACAGGCAACAGCGAAATCCTCGCCCCCACAGTTGAGGGAAGAAATGCGGTAATCCTCCCTCGGTATCAGCCGCCCGTTTTCATCAAGGGTGGGCTTCATGGTAAACTCGTCATGCTCAAATGTGAGATAGGCTTCCGCTGCGCCATAGTCCGCATTTTTAGAGCTGATATGTTTGAATGTTGCCAACAGCGTCACCCACTTTCTGCAAGACTTCAAACTTTAGGGCAGCAAGGTCGGAAACCGCCGCCCGTACCTCCCCGGCAAGCTGCGGGTAGGGGCTGTGCCACTCGTTCAGCGTCCGGGCTATCTGGTTTAAGTTGCCGCCGATCCTGCCGTATTCGGCGGTCAGCTTCCCGACAGCGGCAAGCAACTCGTCATTGACGGGGGAAACGGTTATGATGGGGCGTATGGCTGCCCCGGTTATGGCTTGCCGGATAAACTCGGCTTGGCTCATGTTGTAAGCAGAAAGCCTTTCCGCAAACTCGGCGTATTCTTCCTCGGTCATGCGTGTCTTGACTACCCGGCTGCGGTGCGGCGTGTTATATCGTTTTCGCATGGTAAAACCTCCTTCGGCTGTGCGTGGTGTCCTCTCACTAATAGGAGAAAAACAGGGTGTAAAGCGGAACTGTTTTTGAAAAATCCGAAAAATTATTTTGAGGGATTTTCCAGCGGCGTAAGCCGCATAAGCAGGGTTTGGGGAAGGCACTCCCCAACAAGATTCCCGCAGGGGCAAAATGAGCGATAAGCGAATTTTGGTACTGCGGTAGAATCTTGCTCTGAAAAACTCCGGCGTTCCCCGGCTTCCGTACTTTCCGCTAACAAGACGTTTCAAAAGGGCTTTGCTACCCGCTATTCCGGCATATCTTGAAAATTTTCCTTTCACTACCTACAACACCACGCAAAGCAAAATGGACGGAGATTTTTAGAATTTCCCCTTATTCCCTACAACACCACGCAAGCCGAAAAAGGCGGACAATGGCAGTATTTTTTTCTTTGATACCCTCCACGGATAAGTAAGGGATTTTGCCAACTGCGGCGGCAATTTTCCCTTTTGTTTTTTCATACTGGGGATTTTCAAAAATGCCAAACAGGAACGAAAAAAAGCAGCAAATCTGTTGAATAGATTTACTGCTTTCTGGTTGCCGGCGAAGCGGCGGTTATTCAGTTGTAGGCGGTAGGGCTATCTCCCAAAGCGGAACTTGAAAATAGCTGTGAGAAGCGTCTGGGTGATGTAGTCCTCTGTATCTTGGTCTACCCGTCCATTCACACGGGCGGCACATTGTATGCGGCGGCGGTAATACTGCAATACAGTTCCCACCGCTTCCGGCTCCCCGCTGGTGGCTTGGACGATTGTTTCATAGGGGAGAAGCCTATTATTTCTCATATGCCATTCCCTCCATTTCCGCTTGGAGCTGCCGTAGGACTTTTCGGATATGGTAGCCCGCTGTGCTGCGGCTGCGCCCGTACTGTCTGCCAATTTCGTGCTGTGGAATACGCTTGAAAAAGGACAGGTAAATCATTTCCCGCTCCCGTTCGTCCAGCCGTGACAGGGCTTCCGCAAGTAAGCCGCTGCTGAAAATGACCGTATCGCCGCAAAGGGTAAGTATGTATTCCTCGTCCGGCTCCGGGGCTTGGAAATATTCATCTGTCGTGCCTAAAGGGTAGTGCTTTTCGTCTGTGAGGTATTCAAGGGATATTTCTCTTTTGTGCTTCCTGCTCCGTGTCCTCGCTGCGTTGATCGTTGCATTTCGGATAACGACTTTGCAAAAGGCATGGAAAGTGTACTCGATATGTTCCCGATATTCTTCTGTACAGGTCATGGAAAATCCCCCTTTCCTCCCAAAAGGGCTGTGGCTGGTTAGTAGTTGCTTTTTATGATAGTAAGGGGCGGCAGCACTTTAGGCTGTCGCTCCTTGACTGCCTAACTGCAAAACCGGGCGGGGCTGTCAACGGCGGGCGAAGCCCGTTCATCTTGACCGTTGACTGGCTCGGCCAGGTTTGCTATTTATCCGGCAAACTTGAATTTATTTTAAGCTATCACGTTTTACCTTTTTAAGCCTTACTATCATTACCATAGGAATTTCTTTGTTGTTTTTGAAACATTCTTCATAAAATCCATCAATGACAAATCCAGCTCTAAAACAAAGGTTAAAAATATCTTGTATGGAACGATGATAATAAATCTGCTCCTCCGGTTGCCCTTCAATCGCTATACCATAGTAACTGTGCGGTGTCATATATTTTTCAGTCAACGTGATAAAACAAGGGTGTTGCGTTGCAAAGACAAAAATTCCGCTTTCCTCCAACAGTTCATAAACAGCCATAAGAAGTGGTTCAATATCCGTAATATCCATAATTGCCATATTAGAAACTGCTTTCGTAAAGGCTCGATTTCTTTTTAATTCTAATATACTTTCTCTATTGGTCGCATCCGCTACACAAAATTCAATTTGTTTTGCATATTGTGATTGCCGTCTTTTAGCCAATTCTATCATTTTTTTGCTGTAATCAAAAGCGACAATCGAAGCGCCTCTTTGTGCAAGATACGAAGAATAATTTCCATTGCCACACGCAATATCCAAAATGTAATCCGCAGGATTAGGAGATAGAAGTTCCGTTACTTTGGGACGCACTACCTCTCTGTGAAATTCATTAGATTTGTCACCCATTGCATTATCCCAAAATTGTGCGTTTTTCTCCCAGATTTTTTTACTTTCCTCTGTTCCCATGTTCTCTCCCACTCCCAAAATTTGCCTTTTTGCTTCCATTAAATCTTCCTTACTATATTCCATTGTTACCCTCCATAACTTCTGATTGTTGCCGTCTTGACTATTATGTATCTTTTCTTTCCAAAATGGTATAGGCTTTTATTTTTATAATGCTGCAAAACTTTTCTTCTGTAAGGTATTCAAAGGATATTTCCCTTTGCCGCCGCTATTGGAAAGCCAAAAGCAGCGGCTTTTTTACGCGATATGACCGAAAAGTCTAGAAAGCAGGATATGTCATCATTTGTCATTTCTTCTCAATGTAATAACTGCATGGCATATCAAGCCAAATACAAGAGAAAAACAGCCACCGCCAAATAGTGATGCTCCCCACCCTGCACCCGACATTGTCATAAAACCGCCAACAAAGAAAATACCAATGCCAAGAAATATCCCGACACCATAAAAAAGTCCAATTGCCATATCATACTTATTAAATTGTCGTTTCTCTTTTTTTTCACATGTTTCCATTTTTGTTATTACCTCCTTCGCAAAATCGTCCATGTGGACTCCAAAAAGAAAACAAATTTTTTTCAACGTATTTAAATCGGGTTCATTAACATCTCTCTCCCAATTCGATAGCGCCTGCCGGGTAACATTCAATTCCCCAGCCAGTTCTTCCTGTGTCATTCCCGATTGTGTTCGCAGATGACGTATTTGCTTTCCTGTTGTAATATCCGTCTGTTTCTGGTTCAAAATGGTTCCTCCTCTCTGATGCTGATTTTATCAATGATATTTCGCAATAGCCAGCAATGAACGCTTGCATTGCGCAAGACGTTACATTATCTTCTGAAACATATGCCGGATCTTGTCTAAACGGCTGTTCGGGCGGCGTGGCTGAAATACAGGCTCGCCGGAAGTTTCCTGATACCCTTTTAATTCTGTAATGCAGACACTTCTTCCATTTGTATAAAAATTCAGATCATTCCTATATTCACCGATACAACGGGCAGGGATTTCACCCTTAAAAATAACTTCATCTTTTTCAAGTCTGGTTGATTCAATGATTGCGCAATACTTTGGTGCATCATTATAAGCCCGTGAAAGATATTCCTGCGGTGCAAAAAGGGTAAAGGAAAGGTATGGTTCCAACAGTTGTGTCCCTGCTTTTTTCAATGCCTGCTCCAACACGACAGGCGCAAGAAAACGAAAATCAGCGGGGGTGCTGACCGGGCTGTAATAAACTCCATAATCAAAACAAATTTGGCAGTCTGTCACTCCCCAGCCATATAAGCCCTGCTCCATTCCATAACGCACACCCTCCATGACGGCATTTTGAAAACTTTGGTTTAAATAGCCGAGAGATACCTCGCTTTTATATTGTGTTCCGCTTCCAACAGGAAGCGGTGTTACAGTCAAACCAATAGATGCCCAAAACGGATTCGGCGGCACTTCAATATGAATCGTGCAGCTCGCTTTTTTTTGCGGTCTTTCCAGATAAATAACCGAAGGCTCTTTCATAGCCACGCCCACATGATATTTTTCTTCTAATAGCGAACAAATAACTTCTAACTGTACTTTTCCCAAAAAAGATAACATAATCTCATGGGTAACAGTATCAATGTCAAAATGCAAAAGAGGGTCTGTATCAGCAATCTCTGCGAGGGCATTTAACAGGGCTTCCCTTTGCTCCGGCTTTTGCGGCTCTACCGTTGTCCGAAGTAATGGCATGGGATTATCAATCCGTGTTTTGTGAGGCAGGAGTTTTTCATTTCCCAGGATATCGTTCAGTTTCAAAGTATCATCAGCTAAAATAACAATTTCTCCCGGACAGGCATGGTCAGCCGGGACGATTTCACCATTTGACGGAATACACATTTCTGTAATCTTTATTTTTTCCTTTTTTGACAGCAGCAGGGTATCCCGTAAATGGAGCGTCCCATGATACAGGCGTAAATAAGAAAGCCGTTTTTTCCGCTCTGTATACTCAACCTTAAAAACATATCCACATAATTCAGACTGAATATCGTCCGTTTCTGTAATGAAAGTTTCTATAATCGCTTCAATCAGTTTTTCTGTTCCTAAATTGTCTTTTGCACTCCCATGATAAACAGGAAACAAAGAGCAGCATCTGGTTCTTTTGCACTTTTCATATTGTAATTCCTGTATATCCAAAGAATCCTCTGCAACATATCGTTCTAATAGTTCATCGCTTCCGGAAATAATCATATCCCATTTGTCTAAATCAGAAATATCGGTCATGGTTATCTTTGGCGACAGGGAAACCTCCTGCATGACAATCATATCACTGGTAAGTTTATCTTTAATGCTTTGGTAAACACACTGCAGGTCGATCCCATTTTGGTCTATCTTATTTATAAAGATAATTGTCGGAATGTCCATTTTCTGAAGCGCATGGAATAATATACGGGTTTGTGCCTGTACGCCGTCTTTTGCTGAAATGACTAAAACAGCTCCGTCAAGGACAGATAAAGAGCGGTATGCTTCGGTTAAAAAATCCATATGACCGGGAGTGTCCACGATATTGATTTTATAATCATTCCAATAAAAAGAAGTAACCGCTGTCTGAATGGTAATTCCCCGTTGCCGTTCCAAAATCATAGTGTCTGTTCTTGTGGTCCCTTTATCCACGTTTCCCTGTTCCGCAATCGCTCCACTGGTGTATAGCAGACTTTCTGTCAATGTAGTTTTTCCTGCGTCTACATGGGCCAGAATGCCGATATTGATTATTTTCATGTGATTGTCCTCCCTTTACAGCCCCAAAGGGCATAAAAATCCCCAGCAGTAAAATACTTTTACCACTGGGGATTCTAATTTGCGGACATACACATATACAGCATACACCTATTTGTGATTGCTGTTTTTTGAATATGTCAAAATTGATAAGGCAAAAGTATTCTTAAATTGGGTACAAAAAACCAAGCCCCCACAAAAGGAGCTATCATAATTCTTTGTTCCCACTATTTGATTATAGTTTTATTTAAGAATACCTTGCCGCATATTTTTTACTCCTTTTCTGGAATGAAGCTATTATATCACATCAGTTTTAGGAAAGAAAGTACTTAAAAGAAATTTTTCTTCCCCTTATATGTAACAATCATACCGGCTTCCTGGTGTTCAGAATGGTTTCTGCTGTCTGCTGTGGTGTTTGATTGGAATTGTCCAGCCAAAAGCCGATCCGTGGTGTTGTCTGCATAAATGTATCGTATAAGGTTTCAACCGTAAAGCCGGAATAGCCTGTTTTCTCCCTGTATCGTTCCCTTTCTTTTATTGTTTCCACATCTGGACAAAGAACGACAACCTCAACAGGGTATTTATGCAGATAATTTATCATTCGGTTTAATTCATCACCGTAGTAGTTATCTTGGATCACTACAGAAAAGCCGTTGTCAAAGTATGACCTTGCCGCATCAGCAGTCAATTTGTATCGAAGGTACAGCTGGCGGACTGCTTCCGCTGATGGGGTAGCTGACATATTTTCTCTGCCTGAAATAATCATTTTTCGGAACACATCACCACGAAGATGGACGCATTTTTCTATTGATTTTGCCAGTAAATCGGAAACTGTAGATTTTCCAGAAGCCATTAAGCCTGTAATGAGATAAATTTTTTGTTTCATTTCACTTCCTCCGGCACAAAAAATATGTACATGTAACTAATTCAACACATTTATAATTTGAATAGGGACATTATAGCATTTACTAAATACAAATTCAATGTATACGGAAAGAAAGATATAAGGAGTGGGAGGGATTCCGCCGTAGTCGGCATTGTAGGAAAATCCAAAAGTTTAGATTTTCCCACAATGCTTATCTTTTGGTCTTTGGTTCGGAATAGTGTAGTGCTGGCGGTCTATCTCTTGTTTTCGGTTGCTTGCTTCCTTACCGTACATGAGCATTATCCCACGGATTATAATCGCAAATTATTCGATGTGGTAAGTGCCTTCCTTCTGGATACTTATACCGATGAGCCGCTGGAAGGTAAAATTTCCGGATTGACATATAACATTTCATTTACCTCCGCTGTAACCCATATAGATGAAACTCTTACCCAAGGAAGTATTCCGGTTATGGAACACATTATGGGTTCACTTGTTGATATAACGGTAGATAATGAGAGTTCCAATAAAAATATTCAATTGTCCACTATAGATCAATTTACGCAACAAGACAGCTATGTGATTCGGATGGTTGTTGACCTGCAAGAAGGTTTAGACGGAAAACAGACGATTATTGAACCGTTTGCAGTCCAGTTTCCGTTGCGTACAGGACTTTTTGACGAGAATGCGCAAACGGTAACGGTCAACTTTCCTAAAGTTGAATTGAATTTTGGCAACAATACAATTGCTTATGATTTAGGCGAAGGTGTAACGGGAAGTGTTGAGGAACAAACAGCAAAAGTAAATACGCAGGTTACGTTAAATGACGGAGCCGGAATTACAAAAGAAGGGGAAACCTTTGGCGGCTGGTATGTGAAACAAGCTGATGATACAAGTTTGGTAGGAACCCGTTACAATGGCGGAGCCACGATTACTATGCCAAACGGCAACATAACCTTAGCGCCGCTGTGGGGTCATGTTGGTGTGAAGCTGGAGGTTGGAAAGGCAACTCCTGCTGAGCCATCTCCGGAGCAACACAGTATCTTGAACAATGCAGGAAGTCAAGGTCTGCTGGATTTTAGCGAGAGTTACATTCACGATGAAAAAGTGGGACAGCGTGTTACATCTATTGTGACAGAAACACAGGGACTGGATTATGAGTATGCAAAGGACCCTCAAGACCAATATCGTGTATTTCTGCCCCAGGTTCCGGAAGCATTGTATGCCCGCCAGATTGGTGAGGAAGGAAGTAATGTCATTGCCTATCTGAAAGATGATAATAACAATGGTTTTACTCTTGTATTGACTGCAAATGGAGGTATTGACGCACCTTCCGAAAGCAATTTATTATTTGGAGCCAAAGATACGGATAACGCATGGAATGCTAATGTAAAAAGTGTCGATTTAACAAACTTCCGTACCGATAATGCAACAACGCTGGCATTTTTATTCAATGGAAGCAAAAGCCTTGAAACAATTACAGGCATTGAGCATCTGAATACCACTCAGGTGCAGGACCTTACAGCAGCATTCCAGTACTGCGCAGCATTAACAAATCTTGATTTATCAAGCTGGAAAACAGACAATGTAACTTCAGTTTCAAACATGTTTTTCCAAACCACTCAACTGCAAACAGTTACAGGCATAGATACATGGAATATGCCTAAATTAACAGAAGCACGGGCATTATTTGCCTATTCCGGAATTACCAAAGTAGATTTAAGCAATTGGAATCCGACAGAATTACGAGATTTTACACATGTATTTAACGGTTGTTCAAATTTAAAAGAAGTCAAAATTGAAAATTGGGAAGTACCTTATTTAGATGGAATTTCTTATGCTTTCTACAATTGTACTTCCTTACAGAACCTTGATTTATCTACATGGAAAAACACAATCTTATTGACTAATTTTAACGCTGCTTTTTATGGTTGCGGAAATCTAAAAACGTTGAACCTATCAGGACTTGTACATAATTATAAAGATTGTGTATTCAGTTTAACATTTGAAGGATTGAGTCAATTGGAAACTTTAAATATTTCTAATTGGATTATCAATGGTTCTCCGTATACAGAATGGGAGACTGGTATTTTTGTTATCAGAGGATATATAGACAGTATGACAAAACTGATTGCAGATGGTTGGGATATTCAAATGGATTTAGAAAACGGATTCAGCCTTTGGGGCGGAGAATTTGTGACACCGATTAACTATTTTTCACAAAGACCAGGAACTCTGGAAATTTCCGTCAATGACTGGAACCTAAACGACCATAAGGTTGATTTATCTACCATATCGAGTATCACAACAAAAAGAACCAAGAGTTTTACCGGATGGACCGGTCTCAGTGGTGTTACCAACATGGATGGAATGTTTGAATATATGGATGATGTTGAAACAATCTCTATTACAAATGAAAATCTTGCGAATGTGAGCAATTTTGACATGTTCTCCGGTTATAAAGGGACAGCGTTACAGAAGATTGATTTCAGCGGCTGGACAGGTGCAAATACTGAAAGTGTATCTCAGGTATTCGCTTCACTGCCATCAAATGCAGCAAATTCTGTACAGTTAACAGTCAGCGATGACGAAATAGGAACGGCGCTGACACAGTCACTGGAAACAGCCAAACAGAGTGTATATCAGGCGAAATACACAAGCCAAACGGCGTCTGTGGAAGAACGTGCAGACAATACAGAAAATGTGGCAAGTGCAGTTATTTCCATGTTGCCGGTGTTCTATCAGGCATCTGCTTTGTCTGTGGACAATCAGACTATAGGAGAAGCAAATTCTGCTGTTTGGCACAGCACTCCTTCCAATACAGGTGAAACATATGATTTAAAGGCAACGATTCAATTTGCAGGTAATGAAGGCGCTTTATCTGGTAAAGACGTGCAGCTGCGTATAGAATTACCAGAAGGAATGGAACCGACTGATACTTCAGCAATCATTACAGGGGACTTTGCGTATTTTGGAAATGAAGGTCAGTATCCTGAGAGTGGTTCTGTCATAACAGAGGCAGAGTTAAAACAAGAGAACGGTAAGTGGATTATGACTGCTACCGTTGGAGATATGTTTGCGGGAACCCAAATTGAAATGAGTTTTCCGGTAAAACTAACCTCAAATGGAGTCACAGAGGGTGCATATCAGGTATGGGATGCACAAGCCAAAGTCAATGACAATCATTCTTCCGCACAGGCGACATACCGTTTTTGGAAGCAGAATGAAATGCCGCAGCCCGGAAATGAACAGCCTGTTATCAATGCAGCGGATATCGAATTAACGGTTGGAGATTCATTTGATCCTCTGGCAAATGTAAGTGCATATGATAAAAACGGGGTTGACCTAACCTCTGGTATCAAAGTAATAGAAAATACGGTTGACACAACCAAAGCAGGAGAATACAAAGTTACTTATACTGTAACCGATGGTTACGGAGTAACAGCGACAAAAAGTATTAAAGTAACCGTAAGAGAAAAAATGGCTTCGGGACATATGAATGATAACTTAAATTCGGCCCAAACAGGAGATACAACACCGTTGGTACTGCTTGCAGTGATTGGCGTAACAGCAGCAGTGCTGTGTACGGCAGTTGTACTTGTGGGAAGAAAGCAAAAAACAAAATAAAAGATATCATATCGTGTGTTATATCCCATAAGAACAGAATAAAATATTAGAAATCACCGAGTATAACGTACATATACTCGGTGATTGTTGTTTTATATATCCTTGCTTTAAGGAGTAAGTTGTACATTTGATAAAAAGAACCTCTATAGTATGCGTGTATTTGTTTTTTTGTTGGGTAGATATTCCATGTCGAAATGCTGCTATGCAACAGATAAAATTTGATATCAAAGAAATATGATATCATAGAAATCTTACTTTGTTTTGAAAAAAGATTGTGCTTTGACCATAGAAAGTGATATAATAATCTGTACTGAAAAAATAAGCGGACGGAGGTGCTGATTATGGATGTTCGTCCCGGGGATAAATTAATGATGAAAAAACAACATCCCTGCGGCAGCAAAGAATTTCTGGTGTTGAGAGCCGGTATGGATTTTAAAATTCGCTGTATGGGCTGTGGACACGAAATTATGGTTCCGCGCCTAAAATGTGAAAAGAATATAAAAAAAATCATGCGGGAAACTACAGAGTCGGAGCAATAGCGCAGTAGCGGTGTTTTGGGATTTCAATAAAAATGAAAAATTTGGAGTGCAGCTATGTTTGATAATTTAGTGGTGTTTGAAAACAGATATAATGAAATCAATGAAAAATTGTATGACCCTGATATTGTTTCCGACCAGAAACTATATGCGGATTTAATGAAAGAACTGAAAAATATTACTCCGATAGTAGAAAAATACAAGGAGTATCAAAAAGCGTCCACGGCAGAAGCAGAGGCAAAAGAAATGCTGGATGCGGGCGGTCTGGATAAAGACTTTCGTGAGATGGTAGAGCAGGAACTGAATGATTCCAGAAAACAGCTGGAAGTCATTGCAGATGAACTGAAAATATTACTGCTTCCCAAAGACCCAAATGACGACCGCAATGTGATTGTGGAAATCCGTGGCGGTGCAGGCGGTGAAGAGGCTGCTTTGTTCTCAGGCGTATTGTTTCGTATGTACAGCATGTATGCCGAATCCAAAGGCTGGAAAGTGGAAGTGCTCAACTCCAATGAAACAGAGCTTGGCGGCTATAAAGAAATCAGCTTTATGATTACAGGTGAAGGCGCTTATTCCCGTTTAAAATATGAAAGCGGCGTTCATCGTGTACAGCGTGTTCCGGAAACGGAAACACAGGGCCGTGTGCATACCTCTACCGCAACGGTTGCTGTTTTGGCAGAAGTAGATGACGTTGAGATTGAAATCAATCCGGCAGACCTGCAAATTGATACGTACCGCGCCAGCGGTGCAGGCGGACAGCATGTTAACAAAACAGAGTCCGCTATCCGTATTACACACTTGCCCACAGGTGTGATTGTAGAATGCCAGGATGAACGCAGTCAGCTGAAAAATAAAGACAAAGCCATGAAGATTCTGCGTTCCCGTTTGTATGAAGCAAAACAGAAGGAACAAGACGCTCAGTTGGCAGAAGAAAGACGTTCCCAGGTAGGAACGGGCGACCGTTCGGAGCGTATCCGTACTTACAACTATCCACAGGGCAGAATTACCGACCACAGAATCGGTATGACCGTATATAAATTTGATGACATGTTAAACGGAAATATAGACGAAATGGTAGATGCTTTGATTACCGCAGACAGAGCGGCAAAAATCGAAAATTCCATTGAGTCTCAGGAATAACGGCAAACAGAAAGAGGGGATTACAATAGAAACAAAACGATTAAACGGTAACTGTGCCGAAGATATTGTAATTGCCGCAGAACTGTTAAAAAACGGCGGTTTGGTTGCCATTCCAACAGAAACTGTGTACGGTCTTGCAGCAGATGCAACCAACGGGGCAGCTGTGGAACGGATTTTTAAAGCCAAGGGCAGACCACAGGATAATCCGCTGATTGTTCATATTTCCTCTTATGAACAGCTGGAGCGATTGGTTTCTCACATTCCCGAACATGCAAAACGTCTTATGGAGACGTTTTGGCCCGGACCGCTTACGGTAATATTGCCAAAATCAAATTTGATTCCCGACCAAGTCAGTGCGGGTCTTCCTACCGTTGCCGTTCGGCTTCCGTCTCATCCCGTGGCGCGTGCAGTCATTCAAGAGGCGGGAGTTCCCTTGGCAGCGCCTTCTGCAAATGTTTCAGGCAGTCCCAGTCCGACTGCCGCAGCGCATGTACTGCACGATTTAGATGGGAAAATCGACGCGGTCATTGACGGCGGTCCATGTACGATAGGGTTGGAATCTACGGTCATAACGTTGGCGGAAGAAACACCTGTACTGCTGCGTCCCGGCGCTGTTACATTAGAGCAGCTGCAACAGGTATTGGGTACGGTCAAAATGGCCGATGCTGTGTTGCATCAGTTGAAACAAGGCTCCGTTGCCGCCTCACCGGGCATGAAATATAAGCACTACGCACCAAAAGCAAAGTTGATATTGCTGGAAGGTTCTGACGAGGCATTTTTTCATTATGTGAATGCGCACGCAGCGGAAGGGGTTGCAGCCTTGTGTTACGATGGACAGGAAAACTGTTTGTGTGTTCCTGCTATTACATACGGAAAAAAAGATTGTCCTCAGGAGCAGGCACAGCAATTATTCCATGCGTTGCGTAAACTGGATGACTTGAATTATAAACTGGTTTATGCCGCATGCCCTCAATCGGAAGGGCTGAGTTTGGCTGTTTATAACCGTATGATTCGTGCGGCGGGATTTGAGGTGCAAACACTTGACTAAGATATTGGGATTGACAGGACCTACGGGGGCAGGAAAAACAACCGTATCCCGACTGTTTGCGGAACAAGGCTGCATCATTCTGGATTGTGACAAAATTGCAAGAGAAGTCACTACGTATCATATAGACTGTTTAAGAGATTTATGTTATGCTTTTGGCAGTGACATTGTCAATGAAAAAGGAATCCTCAACCGTACGCTTTTGGCACAACGTGCGTTTGCCGACAAAGAGCAGACACAAAAGCTGAACCGAACCACACATCCGTGGATTGTAAAGGAAATCCGTACGCTCATTCAGCAGTATGAAAAGCAGGGAGCAAATGTGATTGTGCTGGACGCACCGACTTTGATTGAAAGCGGATTATCACAGGATTGTCATAAAACCATTGGGGTTCTGGCTCCTGTGCAGGTAAGGCTCAAACGAATTATACAGCGCGACGGACTAACGGAGGAACAAGCGCTTTTGCGTATTCATGCACAACCGGAGGATTCCTTTTATCTGTCACAATGCGATGTCATTTTAGACGGTTGTTCGGCAAGTGCGGAATTATACGAGCAGATAGCAGATATAGTAAGGAAGGCAGGATGAGTACAAATGGCAAACACACATGCAAAGTCTTCCGGGAAGAAGCGTTCCAAACATAAAAAAACACCTTCCTCAAAAAAGTTTGTATATTCTCTGGTAGGAATCCTAATGATGATTTGTATTGTGCTGGGCATTTATTTTGTCAGCGGTGGAGAAGAGCAAATTCAAAAAAGTATTCATCCTTTGGGATACAGTGAAATTGTAGAACGTGAAGCGCAAAATTATCATATAGACCCGCTGTTGGTTTATTCTGTGATAAAAGCGGAGAGCAATTTTGACGCCGATGCAGTTTCCAATGCGGGCGCTATGGGATTGATGCAGATTATGCCTGAAACGTATGAGTGGCTGGCTTCCAAAGAGGGAATTACTGACGTTTCTCAGGAAGATTTACTCAATCCTGAAATAAATATTAAATATGGATGCATGTTTTTGTCCATACTATTGGAGAGATATCCGCAGTTATCTTCTGCTGTAGCTGCTTACAACGCAGGATTTGGCAATGTGGACAACTGGCTTGAGGATATTACCATTGCACCTGACGGAGAACATTTGGAACATATTCCGTTTCCCGAAACAGAACAGTATACGGAAAAGGTATTGAAAAACTACCGGCAGTATCAAAGATTATATGAAGAATTTAATTCGCAGTCAGCGAATGTTTAGGAGGTAAGCATCAATGAGTAAAAAAGCAGAAAAAACATCTGTAGAAAAATTAACCGAAGAATTGTTGATTAACCGTAAAAACGGTTTTATGGACGTAACAGATGAGCAAGTCAAAAAAGCAGATAAATTCTGTGAAGGCTATAAAACATTTTTAAATAAAGCGAAAACAGAGCGTGAAGCAGTATTTGAGACCATTGCGTATGCAGAAAAAAACGGCTTTGTTCCATTTGACAGAGAGGCTTCTTATAAAGCGGGAGACAAAGTATATTATAACAATCGAGATAAATCTTTAATCTTGGCAGTCATTGGTAAAGAAGGCTGCAAAAACGGTGTTCGTATGGCTGCGGCTCATATTGATTCTCCGCGTCTTGATTTAAAACCATATCCTATGTACGAAGCCAACGATTTGGTATTGTTTAAATCTCACTACTACGGCGGTATTAAAAAGTACCAATGGACCACCATTCCGCTGGCCATGCACGGACGTGTTGTACGTCGCGACGGAACGTTTGTAGACATTCGTTTGGGTGAAGAACCGGACGAACCGCAATTCTGCGTAACAGATTTATTACCTCATCTTGGCGCGGAACAAATGAACAAAACATTGTCCAAAGCCATTGAAGGTGAAAATCTGAATATTTTAATCGGCAGCCGTCCCATTCGCGCGGATAAAGGTTCCAATTTATTCAAATTGAATATTATGAAGCTGATTCACGAAAAATATGATATTGTGGAAGAAGATTTTGTATCAGCCGAAATTGAATTTGTTCCTGCGTTTCCTGCACGCGATGTAGGATTTGACAAGAGTATGATTGGCGGATACGGTCATGATGACCGCGTTTGCGCATATCCTGCCATTGAAGCTGCCATTCACTGTAAAACACCAAAACAAACAATACTGACTGTTTTGGCAGACAAAGAAGAGGTGGGAAGCGACGGAAATACCGGCTTGAATTCTTCCTTCCTGCGTTACTTTGTGGCAGACCTTGCAAGACAGGAAGGTTTGGACGGTTATGATGTACTGCGCAAATCAAAATGCCTCTCAGCAGACGTTACGGCAGCTTATGACCCAACTTACGGCAGTGCTTACGAACCGCTCAACTCCTGCTATTTGAACAACGGCATCGGTGTCATGAAATATACAGGCGCACGAGGCAAAGCAGGTACATCCGATGCTTCTGCGGAATTTATGGCAGAAATTCGTAAAACCTTTGACAGCAAAAATATTCTGTGGCAAACAGGAGAGCTGGGTAAAGTTGACGGCGGCGGCGGCGGAACCGTTGCTATGTTCATTGCCAATTTGGATGTGGATGTTATTGATGTTGGTGTTCCTGTGATTTCCATGCATTCTCCGTTTGAAATTGTTTCTAAACTGGACGTTTACATGACTTATCTTGGTATTGAAGCGTTTTTTGAAGCGAAATAAAACAATGTAATTTGCAGGTATGCAGGTGCATACCTGTTTTTGTTATCAGTAACAAACAGAAGAAAGGATGAAACCATGCGGCCCAAAAAGATTCGAGCACAAAAAGTGATGCATACCCGTAAAGGCTGGAAACATGCGGATGGTGTTAAACGTCTGCGTATCATTATGGCAAGCGTTGCGGCGGCCGCTATTGTTTTCATTGCAGCGGCAGGTGTAGTCATATGGATGATGTTACAAGGGCCGCTGCAGAGCAGTCAGGACACAACACAATCGGATTCTGCACAGACTTCGGCTATTATACTGCCTGTTTATGATGATTCCTTTAATTTAGTACTGGTAAATAAAAATAGACAACTAAAGTCCGATTTTTCCGCTCAATTGACTGAATTCAAAGGAGTTCAAATAGAAGAACGGATTCTTCCCGCACTGGAAAAAATGCTGGAAGATGCTAAGCGTGACGGGTGCCACTTAAATATAACGGGTGGATATGTTGATAAAGAAACACAGCAAACGCAATATGAGCAAGAGGTACAGCGGCTGATGGACAGCGGAGGTTACACAAGAGTCCGTGCGCAGGAAGATGCCAAAACAACTGTACAGCCGGGGAACTACAGTGAACTGCAAACTGGTATGGCGGTACAGTTTGCCTCTGCGGAAAGTTCTGATGTGGATTTTGGTACAACAAAAGAGTTCCGATGGCTTGAGAAAAATTCCATTCGTTACGGTTTTATTCAGCGCTATCCGTCCGGTAAAACCACAGCTACAGGTCATATTGCCTCTGCCACCCAGTTTCGCTATGTGGGTACGGAACATGCCACAAAAATGAGAAGTCTCGGCATGTGTTTGGAAGAATATGATACCTATGTGCGTAATCGTTAAAGGGAATTTGCGTTCTAATATATTTAAAAAATAATACTTGCATTTTTATACTATTTGTGATAAAATTCATTTGTTACGTTGAATTATCGCTGAAAGAGGTGACAAGAATGAAAGAAAATACACACCCAAAGTTCGAAAAAACTACCATTAAATGTGCATGCGGAAATGAAATCGAAACAAGATCTACAAAAGATAACATCCGCGTAGAAATTTGTTCCAAATGCCATCCTTTCTTTACAGGTAAACAAAAACTTGTAGACACAAGCGGCCGTGTTGACATGTTTAAGAAACGTTATGGTATGCAAAGCAAGTAAATTGCTTCGGTAAGTAAATTACCTTAGGCAAATAAATTTGTTTCGATAGGTAAATTTATCTTAGGCAATAAGCCATTTACGAATGATTGTTATTTCTTTTGGTTTGTCCTTAAAATTGACGGACGGTGCACATAGCTGTACCGTCCGCATTTTTTATATATTGGCAAGAGGAGATTTCTATGGAATCATACCGTACGGTAAAACAGGAAACAAGCGCAGAATTTATCGAAAAACGTTCTAAGTTTATCGGCTATATCAAACCTGTTCAGACAGAGGAAGAAGCCATTGCGTTTATTCAGAGTATCAAATCAAAGCATTGGGACGCTACGCATAATGTGTATGCGTATTCGTTAAGAGAAGGACAAACACGCCGCTATTCCGATGACGGTGAACCGCAGGGGACGGCTGGAATTCCCACGCTGGATGTTTTGCAAAAAGCAGATATTACAGACGCGGTAGTTGTGGTTACCCGCTACTTTGGCGGAATTCTTCTGGGAGGCGGAGGACTGGTACGCGCTTATTCCCATGCGGCTTCCTTGGCTGTTGAGGCAAGCGGTGTGCTGCATATGCGCCAATGCCTGCTGGCAGAATTGATATGCGATTATACGCAATACGGCAAAATTGCATCTCTCATTCCGGAATGCGTTGGTGTGATAGACGATACTGTATTTGAAGATACCGTGCACATAAAGTTTCATATGGCACATGAGGATTTTCAAGCATTTGAAAAACGCTTGGCAGACACCACTTGCGGAGCAGTGAAAGCAGTCGTTACAGGAAAAGAATTTTTTGCCGTTTCAGAGACATAAAAGTAAAAATAAAAAATTTTTTAGAAAAAAGAAGGATATTTGAAAGCAATGGCGTATATCTACTTAACGGATTTTATAAAGGTGGTGACGCTATGGCTATCAGAGAACGCACGGAGCTGTTGGAAGAGCAAATTTTGTCACCTTTTGCCACTTTGGCAAAGCAGACAAAAGGAAGACAGCGGCCTGAACAGGAATGCGATATTCGTACCGCATTTCAAAGGGACAGAGACCGCATTATACATTCCAAATCGTTTCGTCGTTTAAAGCATAAAACACAAGTGTTTCTTTCTCCGGAAGGGGACCATTATCGTACACGTCTGACGCATACGCTGGAAGTGGCTCAAATTGCCCGTACAGTGGCAAGAGCTTTACGCATGAATGAAGATTTGACAGAAGCCATAGCGGTGGGCCACGATTTGGGTCATACACCGTTTGGCCATGCGGGAGAGAGAGCGTTGAGAGAAGTTTCTCCGCTGAATTTCAATCATAATGAACAAAGCGTCCGTGTGGTGGAACGCTTGGAAAAAAATAATCAGGGATTAAATTTGACGTTTGAAGTAAGAGACGGCATTCTTTGCCATACAGGTCCAAAGCTTGCCGATACTCCGGAAGGACGTATTGTGCGGTTTGCCGACCGCATTGCCTATATCAATCACGATATTGATGATGCTGTACGCGCGGGAGTGCTAAACCCTGACGATATTCCCCACAACTTGACCGAGGTGCTGGGCACGACAACTTCTGCCAGAATCAATACTATGGTTATTTCCCTAATTGAAAACAGCGTAGACGGCAATATCAAAATGGATGAAGTGGTAGGACAAGCGTATCATCAGATACATAAATTTATGTTTGATAACGTGTACCGAAATCCTCAAGCAAAAGAGGAAGAAACAAAAGTGCCCAATCTGATTCAAACACTGTATGAGTATGTATTGCAGATAGACCATCTGCCAAGTGACATGCAGCAAATTGCGGAACAGGAAGGAATTGAACGTGCTGCCTGTGATTATATTGCAGGTATGACAGACCACTTTGCCGTGGCGTTGTTCCAAAAAATTGTGGTTCCAAAATCTTGGGGCATTTAACGAAAATGGAAAGGAGGAATGCCAATGGCTTTGCCGGAATTATTTTTGCAGGAATTAAAACTGCGCAATTCGATTGAAGATGTTGCTTCCTCCTATGTTCAGCTAAAAAGGCGCGGACGTAATCTGGTTGGATTATGTCCGTTTCATAATGAGCATACGCCTTCCTTTAACCTATATCCCGAAAGCGGCTCGTTTTATTGTTTTGGCTGCGGTGCAGGCGGAGATGTCATTACCTTTGTCCGCCGCATTGAAAATCTGGATTATATGGAAGCTGTGAAATTTCTTGCAGACAGGGCAGGACTGCAATTGCCCGAATTGGGTGTAGATGACAGCATGAGCAAGCTGCGGGCCCGTATTTTGGAAATCAATCGGGAGACCGCTAAGTTTTACCATGGCGTTTTAAAAAGTCCAAGCGGAAAAGTCGGTTTGGATTATTTTTTGCAGAGAGGGTTGAAACCCTCTACCATTACACATTTCGGTTTGGGATTTGCACCTGATACTCGTTTTGCATTGGTGAATCATCTGAAAGGAAAAGGCTATACGGATGAAGAATTGGTACAAGCCAATGTGGCCGTGAAAACCCGTTCGGGAAAGCCTATGGACCGCTTTTTTCATCGCGTGATGTTTCCTATTATAGATTTAAGGGGAAATGTGATTGCGTTTGGCGGGCGAACGATGACGGATCAGAAACCAAAATATCTAAATACGTCCGATACCTTGGCTTTTAAGAAAAGTTATGGATTATTTGCTATGAATTTTGCCAAAAATAGTAGCAAGGAACAGCTGATACTGGCAGAAGGATATATGGACGTCATTGCATTGCATCAAGCTGGTTTTGACAATGCCATTGCCGGTTTGGGAACCGCGCTTACGACAGAGCAAGCGCATTTAATTGCACGCTATACCAAAGAAGTGGTGATTGCATATGATGCGGACGAAGCGGGACAAAAAGCAACAGCTCGTGCCATACAACTGCTCAGAAGTGTAGGGTTGCTTGTAAAAGTACTTTCCATTACAGGAGGGAAAGACCCTGACGAATACATTCGTTCTTACGGAGAACAAGGGCCGGTCAGATTCAAACAGCTGATTGAACAAAGCGGCAATGATGTGGAATATCGTCTGCAAAAATTAAAATCTGACTGTGATTTGGAATCTTCGGCGGGAAAAGTGCAATACTTAAATGGTGCGACAGAGCTGTTATCTACATTGGATAATCGTATGGAGCAGGAAATTTATGCAGGCAAGCTTTCTCAGGAAATCGGAGTGGAACGCGCAACCGTGATGATGCAGGTTGAAAAGCTCAGTAAAAGACGGCATCAGGCACAGCAGAAAAAAGAGTTTCGGGAATTTCAGCAGCAAACCATCGGACTGAAAGACCAGGTCAATCCCGACAAGAGGGAAAATTTCCGCGCAGCAAATGCGGAGGAAGCTTTGATTGCATATTTGTTTCAGAATAACGATATGGCTGAAAAGATCCGTTCCGTATTAGCGCCGGAGCAGTTCAGCACGGCTTTTAACCGCCGTGTGTATGAAAGTATCACCGATAAAATGCAAAATGGATTACAAGTGGGATTGACCGAAATATCAGATAGTTTTACCATGGAAGAAATCAGCGCCATTGCAAGAATATTGGCAAAGAACAATGCAGTTGCCATGGGACAGCATGACGCGGAGGAATATATCAATGTTATTATAGAGGAAAAGACAAAATTAAATGCAAATGACGCAAAACATGCGCAGACACAAGAAATACAGGATTATTTGGCGCGGCTGAAAGAGCAAAAGAAATAAACGGCCGCTTAACTGGGAGGAAACGAACTTATGGCAGCACCGGATAAAAAAACGGTTATGAAAGATTTACTGGAAATGGGAAAGGCGAAAGGACAGCTTACCACAAAAGAGATTTTAGACGCTTTGGGAGAGCTGGATTTTGAGCCGGAACAAATTGAAAAATTTTATGATACATTAGAGTCTCAAGGTGTTGAAATTGTAGAAGATTTTGGTGACATCGCTTTGGATGACATCGAATTTACACAAGAAGAAAACGGAGAAGATGAAGATTTGGAATCTTCTCTCAGCACAGAAGGTATTGCAATTGATGACCCGGTAAAAGTATATCTGAAAGAAATTGGCCGTGTACCTTTGCTTTCTCCTGAGGAAGAAATTGAACTTGCCATTCGCATTATTGACGGCGACGAAGTTGCCAAAAAACGTTTGTCCGAAGCAAACCTGCGTTTGGTAGTAAGTATTGCAAAACGCTATCTTGGAAGAGGAATGCAGTTCTTGGATTTGATTCAGGAAGGTAACCTGGGTTTGATTAAAGCGGTAGAAAAATTTGATTATACCAAAGGATTTAAATTTTCTACTTATGCAACATGGTGGATTCGTCAGGCAATTACCCGTGCCATAGCAGACCAGGCAAGAACCATTCGTATTCCGGTTCATATGGTAGAAACCATCAACAAAGTAAAAAAAGTATCCAGCCAGCTGTTGCATACCAACGGACATGAACCGACTGCCGATGAGATTTCCGACGAGCTGGACATGCCTGTAGATAAAGTACGGGAAATTATGCGTGTGGCGCAGGAACCTGTTTCTTTGGAAACACCGATTGGTGAAGAAGAAGACAGCCATTTGGGAGACTTTATTCCGGATGACGATGCACCCGCACCTGCAGATGCCGCTTCCCATACCTTATTAAAAGAACAATTGGCAGAAGTATTGGATACACTGACGCCCAGAGAAGAAAAAGTACTGCGTCTGCGTTTTGGTTTGGAAGACGGACGTTCCAGAACTTTGGAAGAAGTAGGTAAAGAGTTTAATGTTACCAGAGAACGTATCCGTCAAATTGAGGCAAAAGCACTTAGAAAATTACGTCATCCGAGCAGAAGTAAAAAATTGAAAGACTTCTTGGATTAATATAAAAGAAAATGGGGGCTTGATTATGCATCTGACATTGGAAGCGGATTACGCTGTTAGAATTGTAGATAAACTTGCCATTGAAAATAAAAAGATAGACGCACATACCATATCCGAACAAACCAATGTTCCATTGCGCTTTGCACTGAAAATCTTAAGAAAATTGGTGGCAAGCGGCGCGGTGAAATCCTATAAAGGTGCGCATGGCGGTTATATGATTGCAAAAGACCCAAAAGACATTACTTTGCGCGAGGTAATTGAAGCGGTAGAGGGTCCGTTTATGATTAGCCGCTGTCAGCAAGATGATTATTGCTGTACCAATACCTCCTGCCGTGTGCATAATATTTATGCAGAAATCTCTTATATGGTGCGCGATAAACTGGATTCTTATAATTTTGCTAACTTTAAAGGCATTGGAAGATTACCTTGTAACGATGATAAACACGAATAATATCTTTTTGGCATAAACAAAAAGCGACAACAGAGAATTTTCGCATCTGTTGTCGCTTTTGTTTCTATTCCATATATAAAATAGACAAAAATAAAAATAATTCATATGTATATTGACAAACCTTGTATATTGTTATAAAATAATATACTGCATCATCATGGAGAGGTATGCTTTCTGTATATTTTGTAATTTTAGCATAAATTTCGTAGAAACGCAAGCAGAGTCTTTAGAAATATTGACAGAATTGCGCGATGTTTGCAAAACAAAGTGTTATTGAATATGAAAAAGACGGTTAATATATGAATGGAGTGATTAAGCCAATGGTGAATGTCAAACCGGTAAAATTGGGTAGCAATACCCGTATGAGCTTCTCAAAAATTGATGAAGTTTTGGAAATGCCAAACTTAATTGAAGTTCAAAAGAATTCATACAAATGGTTCCTTCAAGAAGGTTTAAAAGAGGTATTTAAGGATGTTTCCGGTATTACCGACTACACAGGCAATTTAGTTCTGGATTTTGTGAACTACAAACTCGATGATAAACCAAACTACAGCGTGGAAGAATGCAAAGAAAGAGATGCTACCTACGCTGCAGCGCTTCGCGTAAATGCAAGATTATTGAATAAAGAGAGCGGAGAAATCAAAGAGTCCGAAGTTTTTATGGGCGATTTCCCTCTTATGACAGACAGCGGTACCTTTGTTATCAACGGTGCCGAGCGTGTTATTGTTTCTCAATTGGTTCGTTCTCCAGGTGTTTACTATAAAATGGAGTACGACAAAACAGGTAAAGAGTTGTTTAGTTCTACTGTGATTCCAAACCGCGGTGCATGGCTGGAATACGAAAACGATGCAAACGATGTTTTTTACGTACGTATTGATAAAAACAGAAAACTCCCTGTAACCGTATTTATCCGCGCTTTGGGCCTTGGTACAGACTCCGAAATTTTAGAGTATTTCGGTGAAGATGACCGTATTTTGGCTACCATTGAGAAAGATCCATGTAAAAATACAGAAGAAGCTTTGTTCGAAGTTTACCGTAAACTGAGACCGAGTGAACCGCCAACGATTGAAAGTGCACAAACACATATCAATGGTTTGTTTTTTGACGCCCGTCGTTATGATTTATCACGCGTTGGCCGTTATAAATACAATAAAAAATTAAACTTGGCAGGCCGTATTGCGGGTCAGCAGTTAACTCAGCCTATCATCAATCCTTTGACAGGTGAGTTAATGGCGGAAGCAGGGGAAGTAGTATCCTTTGAAAAAGCACAGGAAATTGACAATGCAGGTGTTTCTGTAGCTTTTGTGCTTGTCAATGAAAAAGAAACAAAAGTCATTTCCAACGGTATGGTTGACATTCAGAATTTTGTAGGCTTTGACGCAAAAGAAGAGTGCGGTATCAATGAACGCGTTCGTTTCAGCGTATTGGCTGAAATTATGGAAACCAGCGCCGATGAAGAAGAAATGAAAGAAGCAATTCGTTTGCGTGCGGACGAGTTGATTCCAAAACATATTATTATTGATGATATTTTTGCATCTATCAACTACATGAACTGCTTGGCAGTCGGCCTTGGCAATGTGGATGACATTGACCATTTGGGTAACCGCCGTATTCGTTCTGTTGGTGAACTTCTGCAAAATCAATTTAGAATTGGTTTTTCCCGTTTAGAGCGTGTGATTCGTGAAAGAATGACATTGCAGGCGCAAGATTTAGAGGTATTGACTCCTCACTCTTTGATTAATATTCGTCCTGTGGTTGCTGCCATTAAAGAATTCTTTGGTTCTTCTCCATTGTCACAATTTATGGACCAAACTAACCCGTTGGCAGAGTTGACACATAAACGTCGTTTGTCCGCCCTTGGTCCCGGCGGTCTTTCCAGAGACCGTGCAGGCTTTGAGGTTCGTGACGTTCACTACAGCCACTATGGACGTATGTGTCCGATTGAGACTCCTGAAGGTCCAAACATCGGTTTGATTTCTTACCTTGCAACCTTTGCAAAAATCAATGAATACGGCTTTATCGAAGCACCGTTCCGCCGTGTGGATAAAGAAACAGGTATTGTTTCTTCCGAAGTTGTTTATATGACAGCTGACATGGAAGACGATTACATTGTTGCACAGGCAAACGAACCTTTGGATGAAGACGGACGCTTTTTACATGCAAAAGTAAACGGCCGTTTTAGAGATGAGTTTGTGGAAGTAGAGCGTTCACAAGCGGACTTTATGGACGTATCTCCAAGAATGGTGGTTTCCGTAGCTACCGCTATGATTCCATTCCTGGAAAACGATGACGCAAACCGTGCGTTGATGGGCTCTAACATGCAGCGTCAAGCTGTGCCTTTGCTCAAAACAGAGTCTCCGATTGTTGGTACAGGTATGGAATATAAAGCAGGTGTAGACTCCGGTGTATGCGTACTTGCCCGCAAAGCAGGTGTGGTACGCAGCGTAAGTGCGGATGAAGTTACCGTTACCAACGATGACGGTTCCGTAGAATCCTACCACATTACGAAATTTATGCGTTCCAACCAAGGTACATGTATCAATCAGGTGCCTGTTGTTGACCGTGGGGAACGCATTCAGGCAGGTCAGGTAATTGCTGACGGTCCTGCAACCAGCAACGGTGAAATTTCACTTGGTAAAAATGCGTTAATCGGCTTTATGACCTGGGAAGGTTATAACTACGAAGATGCTGTTTTAATCAATGAGAAAATTGTTCGCGATGACGTTTATACCTCCATTCATATTGAAGAATATGAAATTGAAGCAAGAGATACCAAACTTGGTCCTGAGGAAATTACCAGAGATATTCCAAACGTAAACGAAGACTTGCTCAGCGATTTGGATGAATCCGGTATTATCCGTGTAGGTGCTGAAGTACGTGCCGGCGATATTTTGGTTGGTAAAGTAACTCCAAAAGGCGAAACAGAGCTGACTGCGGAAGAAAGATTGCTGCGTGCCATCTTTGGTGAAAAAGCCCGCGAAGTACGTGATACTTCTCTGCGTGTTCCTCACGGTGAGTATGGTATTGTTGTAGATGTAAAAGTATTTACAAGAGAAAACAGCCAGGACGAACTCAGTCCGGGTGTAAATAAAGTGGTTCGCTGCTACATTGCACAAAAACGTAAAATTTCCGTTGGTGACAAAATGGCAGGTCGTCACGGTAATAAGGGTGTTGTATCCCGTATTTTACCTCAGGAGGATATGCCATACTTACCTGACGGTACTCCACTGGATATTGTTTTGAATCCATTGGGCGTTCCTTCTCGTATGAACATCGGACAGGTGCTTGAGGTTCATTTGGGTCGTGCGGCAAAAGCATTGGGCTGGAAAATTATGACCCCTGTTTTTGACGGCGCCCATGAAGATGACATTGCGGAATGCTTAAAGCAAGCAGGATTACGTGAAGACGGTAAAACATTGCTGCGCGACGGACGTACAGGCGAGTACTTTGACAATCCTGTTACAGTCGGTTACATGTATTACCTAAAACTGCATCACTTGGTTGATGATAAGATTCACGCACGTTCTACCGGTCCATACTCACTTGTTACACAACAACCTTTGGGCGGTAAAGCACAATTCGGCGGACAACGTTTTGGTGAGATGGAGGTTTGGGCACTGGAAGCTTACGGTGCAGCTTATACCTTGCAGGAGATTCTGACTGTAAAATCTGACGACGTTGTAGGTCGTGTAAAAACATATGAAGCAATCGTAAAAGGTCAAAACATTCCAAAACCGGGTATTCCTGAATCCTTTAAAGTGTTGATTAAAGAATTGCAGTCTTTGGGCTTGGATGTAAAAGTATTGGATAAAGACGAAGAAGAAATCGACCTGAAACAAAACTTTGACGACGACGATGATATCGGCTTTAAACCATCTGAAGATACTTTCGATGAACAACATGTTGTCACCGATGAATTGGATGGTTACACAGTACAGGATGCGGAAGACGGTCTGGACGGTGTATTCGAAAATGATTACGCAGCCGACGAAGATGCGGATGAAACTGATGATGAAGACATTTTTAGTGAACTGAACGTACCCTTCGACAGTGATTTAGAAGACAGCGACGAAGAATAAGGCAGGGGGTTACACAATGGAATTTAACGTGTTTGAATCTATAAAAATTGGCATTGCTTCTCCGGATAAAATCAGAGAATGGTCTCACGGTGAAGTAAAAAAGCCGGAAACCATTAACTATCGTACCCTAAAACCGGAACGTGATGGTTTGTTCTGTGAGCGTATTTTCGGTCCTCAAAAAGACTGGGAATGCCATTGCGGTAAATATAAAAGAATTCGCTACAAAGGCAAAATCTGTGACCGCTGCGGCGTAGAAGTAACCCGTTCCAAAGTACGTCGTGAACGTATGGGCCATATTGAATTGGCAGCTCCGGTTTCACATATTTGGTATTTTAAAGGTATTCCTTCCCGTATGGGTCTTATCCTTGACATTTCTCCGCGTATGCTGGAAAAAGTATTGTACTTTGCACTTTACATTGTTACCGACCCGGGCAATGTACGTGAATTACAAGAAAAGCAAATGCTCAACGAAAAAGAATACCGCGATATGCGTGAAAAATACGAAGATGATTTCCAGGCTGGTATGGGTGCGGAAGCAATCAGAACGCTTCTGGAAAAAATCGACTTGGAACAGCTTGCTGCAGAACTGAAAGAAGAATTATTCACAGCTGCAGGACAAAAACGTGTTCGTATTTTAAAACGTTTGGAAGTAGTGGAAGCATTCCGCGCTTCCGGCAACCGTCCCGAATGGATGATTTTAGATGCGATTCCGGTCATTCCGCCGGATATTCGCCCAATGGTACAGTTGGACGGTGGCAGATTCGCAACTTCTGACTTAAATGATTTATATCGTCGTGTGATTAACAGAAACAACCGTTTGAAACGTTTGTTGGAACTGGGCGCTCCCGATATCATTGTGCGCAATGAAAAACGTATGCTTCAGGAAGCGGTTGACGCTTTGATTGACAACGGCCGCCGCGGACGTCCTGTTACCGGTCCGAATAACAGACCATTAAAATCCTTATCCGATATGCTTAAAGGTAAACAAGGTCGTTTCCGTCAAAACTTGTTGGGTAAACGTGTTGACTATTCCGGACGTTCCGTTATCGTTGTTGGTCCTGAATTAAAAATGTATCAATGCGGTCTGCCGAAAGAAATGGCTTTGGAGCTGTTTAAACCGTTCGTTATGAAACGTTTGGTAGAAACAGGAGCAGTAGGCAATATCAAAGCTGCAAGAAAAGCGGTAGAGCGTGCCAAACCTGAAGTTTGGGATGCATTGGAAATTGTAATTAAAAATCATCCTGTATTGTTAAACCGCGCTCCAACCTTGCATAGACTTGGTATTCAGGCATTTGAACCTGTTTTGGTAGAAGGACGCGCATTAAAACTGCATCCTCTTGTGTGTACTGCTTATAACGCTGACTTCGACGGTGACCAAATGGCAGTTCACGTTCCGTTGTCTGCCGAAGCACAAGCAGAAGCTCGTTTCTTGATGTTGGCAGCAGGCAACCTGCTGAAACCTTCCGACGGACGCCCTGTTGCAGTTCCTACACAGGACATGGTTTTGGGCTCCTATTATTTGACTTTGGAAAAAGACGGCGAGCCGGGTGAAGGCAAAGTCTTCAGAGATGAAAATGAAGCTTTGATGGCATACGATGCAAAGGCAGTGAGCCTCCATGCAAAAATTAAAGTACGCCGTACCATGGAAGTAAATGGAGAACCGGTTTCCAAATTGGTAGATACCACCGTGGGACGTATTATCTTCAACCGTCCAATTCCGCAGGATTTGGGCTATGTGGACCGTTCTAATCCGGATACCATGTTTGATTATGAAATCAGCTTCTTGGCAGGTAAAAAACAACTTGGTGCTATTATCGACAAATGTATTAAAGTACACGGTACTGCCAAAACAGCCGAAGTTTTGGATGAGGTAAAAGCACAAGGCTATAAATATTCCACCAGAAGTGCAATTACCGTTGCTGTATGTGATGCTACCATTCCACCTGCGAAAAAACAATTGATTGCAGAAGCAGAACAGCAAATTGATGAAATCACAGATGAATTCAATATGGGTCTGTTGTCCGATGCAGAGCGTTACAACATGGTTTTGAAGACATGGGAAAAAGCAACAAACGATGTTACAAAAGCACTTCAGGAAAATTTGGACCGTTACAATCCAATCTTTATGATGGCAGATTCCGGCGCCCGTGGTTCCATGAGTCAGATTCGTCAGCTTGCCGGTATGCGTGGTTTGATTGCCAATACCTCCGGTAGAACCATCGAAATTCCGATTCGTGCAAACTATCGTGAAGGCTTGAACATTTTGGAATACTTTATTTCCTCTCGTGGTGCTCGTAAAGGTTTGGCTGATACCGCTTTGAGAACAGCTGACTCCGGTTACTTGACCCGTCGTTTGGTAGACGTTTCTCAAGAAGTGATTATCCGTGAAGACGATTGCGGAACAACAAAAGGTCTTGAAGTATTTGATATCAGAGAGGGGAAAGAATCCATTGAGTCTTTGTCCGAACGTCTCATAGGCAGATACTTGCTGCATGACTTTGTAGATGAAGCAACCGGTGAAGTATTGGTTTCCAAAGATAAATTGATGGACGACCGTGATGCGGATATCATTGTAAGCCGCGGCGTTGAGAAAATTGAAATTCGTTCTATTCTTGACTGTACAGCAAAACACGGTATTTGTAAAAAATGTTACGGTGCAAACTTGGCAAACGGAAAACCTGTTGATGTTGGTGAGGCAGTTGGTATTATTGCAGCACAGTCTATCGGTGAGCCGGGTACTCAGTTGACCATGAGAACATTCCACACAGGCGGTGTTGCAAGTGCGGAAGATATTACACAAGGTTTGCCTCGTGTTGAAGAACTGTTTGAAGGACGTAAACCAAAGCATCTTGCAATTATCAGTGAAATCAGTGGTGTAGTTTCCTTTGAGGAAATCAAAAAGAACCGTCATGTTGTTGTAACCAACAATGAAATCGGAGACCAAAAGTCTTATTTGATTCCGTTTGGTTCCCGCATTACTGTAAAAGAAGGTCAGGAAATCAAAGCCGGTACCAGAATTACAGAAGGTTCCGTAAATCCGCATGACGTTCTTGCAATCAGCGGTACACAGGCTGTGCAGGATTATCTGATTCAGGAAGTACAGCGTGTTTACCGTATGCAGGGTGTTGATATCAACGATAAACACATTGAGGTTATCGTACGTCAAATGATGAAGAAAGTTCGCATTGACGAAGCAGGCGATACCAGCTTGCTGCCAAGCTCTTTGGTAGATAAGAGTGAAATGGAAGCTGAAAACAGAGCAATTCGCGAACGAATTGAAGCAGGCGAAACCGAATTGCGTGAGGCTACTTATACTCCTGTATTGTTGGGTATTACAAAAGCTTCTTTGGCAACCGATTCCTTCTTGTCAGCGGCATCTTTCCAAGAGACAACTCGTGTATTGACAGATGCGGCAATCAAAGGAAAAGTGGATCCTCTATTGGGTCTGAAAGAGAACGTTATTATAGGTAAATTGGTTCCTGCAGGTACAGGTATGAAATGCTATAGTGACGTTGAAATTGAATCTACAAATCAAGTATTGACAAATGATACTATCTAATGATATAATTTTAAATCGTGATAGTGTATTTTGATTTTTAAGCTATTACCCACCATATACAACTTGTATATGGTGGGTTTAGGCGTTAAAAGGAAAGTACTAAATTGCTGTTAATTGGGTAAAATATACCTAATTTAACATATAAATTTTGAGAGAGGAGGTTTCTTATGCCAACCTTTAACCAATTAGTTCGTACTGGACGCCAAGTTTCTGAGAAAAAGGCAAAAGCACCAGCACTTTTGAAGGGATGGAACTCTAAGAAAAGAGTTGCAATTAACCAAAATTCCCCACAAAAACGCGGTGTATGTACAGCAGTTAAAACTGCAACACCTAAAAAACCTAACTCTGCTTTGAGAAAAATTGCCAGAGTAAGACTTTCCAACGGTATTGAAGTTTCTGCTTACATCCCAGGTGTAGGCCACAATTTGCAAGAGCACAGCGTTGTTATGATTCGCGGCGGTCGTGTAAAAGACTTGCCTGGTGTACGTTATCATATCATTCGTGGTACACTAGATGCTCAAGGTGTTGCTAACCGTATGCAAGCTCGTTCCAAATACGGTGCAAAGCGTCCAAAAGCTGGCGCAGCAAAAAAATAATTGAACAAAGGTTAAGTTGAAAGAAACCTTATGGCTGCTTGCAGCAGCGTTATATAGATATACTTTATTTGTATGTGGATAACGCTCTGTATTGGCCAACGGGAGATTATCTTTCGAGTACCTATGATATCATTCATGTGAAGGAGGGAAGCGAAGTGCCAAGAAGAGGCTCTATTGCAAAACGTGACGTTTTGGTTGATCCACTATATAATTCTAAACTTGTTACTCGTTTAATTAACAATATTATGTACGACGGTAAAAGGGGCGTAGCTCAAAAAATCGTTTATGGTGCATTTGATATTGTGAAAGAGAAAACAGGAAGAGAACCATTAGAGGTTTTTGAGGAGGCTATGGAAAACATTATGCCTTCTTTAGAGGTAAAAGCTCGCCGTGTCGGTGGTGCTACTTACCAAGTTCCAATGGAGGTTCGTCCTGAAAGAAGACAAACATTAGGTCTTCGTTGGATGACTAACTATGCAAGACTTCGTTCTGAAAAAACAATGAAAGAAAGACTTGCTAACGAGATTCTTGATGCTATAAATGGTGCTGGCGGCGCTGCTAAGAAGCGTGACGATACACACAAAATGGCAGAAGCTAACAGAGCATTTGCTCACTACAGATGGTAATTCCATTGTAGATTTTGTGATCCAACACAACCTAATTACGATAGGAGGAAATTATGGCTAGACAAGTATCTCTAGAGATGACTCGTAATATTGGTATCATGGCTCACATTGATGCTGGTAAAACGACAACCACAGAACGTATTTTGTTCTACACAGGTGTTAACCATAAAGTTGGTGAAACACATGACGGTTCTGCTACTATGGACTGGATGGCTCAAGAGCAGGAAAGAGGTATTACCATTACTTCTGCTGCTACTACTTGCTTCTGGAAAGACCATAGAATTAACATCATCGACACCCCAGGCCACGTTGACTTCACCGTTGAAGTTGAGCGTTCTTTGCGCGTATTGGACGGTTCTGTAACTGTTTTCTGCGCAAAGGGTGGTGTTGAGCCTCAGTCTGAGACTGTATGGCGTCAAGCGGAAGAATATAAAGTACCTCGTATGGCTTACATCAACAAGATGGACATTATGGGCGCTGATTTCTACCGTGTTGTTCAAATGATGAAAGACCGTCTGCAATGTAATGCAGTTCCGATTCAGTTGCCAATCGGCAGTGAAGACGAATTCAAAGGCATCATTGACCTTGTAGAGATGAAAGCTGACGTTTTCTATGATGAATTCGGTAAAGATATGCGCGTGGAAGAAATTCCTGCCGATTTGCTTGAAAAAGCACAAGAGTATCGTACCCAACTGGTAGAGCACGTTGCTGAACAAGACGATGAGCTGATGGAAAAATATTTGATGGGTGAAGAGCTGACATCAGAAGAAATCATTGCAGGTATTCGTAAAGCTACTTTGGCTAACTGCATGGTTCCTGTATGCTGCGGTACTTCTTACAGAAATAAAGGCGTACAAAAGTTATTGGATGCAATCGTAGCTTATATGCCATCTCCTCTTGATATTCCTGATATGAAGGGTGTGAATCCTGAAACAGGTGAGGAAGATGTTCGTAAAGCTTCCGATGACGAACCTTTTTCTGCACTTGCATTTAAAATTGCAACTGACCCATTTGTTGGTAAATTGTGCTTCTTCAGAGTATATTCCGGTACACTAAGCGCTGGTGGTCCGGTTTATAACTCTTCTAAAGACAATACAGAACGTATCGGTCGTATTCTGCAAATGCACGCAAACCATAGACAAGATATTGATGTTGTTTATGCAGGTGATATTGCAGCTGCAGTTGGTTTGAGAAATACAACAACCGGTGACACTCTCTGTGATCCAAAACATCCAATTATTTTGGAATCTATGGAATTCCCAGAGCCTGTTATCCACGTTGCAATTGAACCAAAAACAAAAGCTGGTCAAGAGAAAATGGGTATCGCTTTGGCAAAACTTGCTGAAGAGGATCCAACGTTCCGTGCTTACACAGACGAAGAAACAGGACAAACCATTATTGCAGGTATGGGTGAGCTTCATCTTGAAATCATCGTAGACAGACTTCTGCGTGAATTTAAAGTGGAAGCAAACGTAGGTAAACCACAGGTTGCTTACAAAGAGACCATCCGCAGAAATGCAGAGTCTGACACCAAGTACGCAAGACAATCCGGTGGTAAAGGTCAATACGGTCATGTTAAAATTCGTATCGAACCTAACCCTGGCAAAGGCTACGAATTCGCAAACGAAATTGTTGGTGGTGCTATTCCAAAAGAATACATTCCAGCAGTTGACCAAGGTATTCAAGGCGCATTGTTAAGCGGTACTTTGGCAGGTTATAATGTTGTTGATATTAAAGTAACCTTGTATGATGGTTCTTATCATGAGGTTGACTCCTCTGAAATGGCATTTAAAATTGCCGGTTCTATGGCAGTAAAAGATGCAATTAAGAAAGCTGACCCTGTATTGCTGGAACCAATCATGAAAGTTACAGTTATTGTGCCTGAAGAGTACATGGGTGACGTTATCGGTGACCTAAACTCTCGCCGCGGTATGATTCTTGGTATGGACGCAGTACCGGGTGCACAACAAATCAATGCAGAAGTTCCGCTTTCCGAAATGTTTGGTTATGCAACTGATATGCGTTCCAAAACTCAAGGTCGTGGACAATACACAATGGAACCGGCTCACTATAATGAGGTTCCAAAATCTGTTGGTGAGGAAATCATTTCCGCACGTGGAAAAAAGAGTGAGTAATTTATAAAAACACTTGATTTTCAACAACAGAATTGATAAAATTGCGTTATAGACTTTTATAATAAAAACAAATTCATTTTTTGGTATAAAAAAGGAGGAAATTCCAATGGCAAAGGCAAAGTTTGAAAGAAGCAAACCACACGTAAACATTGGTACAATCGGTCACGTTGACCACGGTAAAACAACTACTACAGCAGCTATCACTAAGGTTCTAAACCTAAACGGTGAAGCAGAATTCGTTGATTATGCTAACATCGATAAAGCTCCAGAAGAGAGAGCTCGTGGTATCACAATCAACACTTCTCACGTTGAGTACGAAACAGACAACCGTCACTATGCTCACGTTGACTGCCCAGGTCACGCCGACTACGTTAAAAACATGATTACTGGTGCTGCTCAAATGGACGGTGCTATTCTAGTTGTATCCGCAGCTGATGGCCCAATGCCACAAACTAGAGAGCACATCCTTCTATCCCGTCAGGTTGGTGTTCCATACATCGTTGTATACATGAACAAAGCTGACCAAGTTGATGACGAAGAGTTGCTAGACCTAGTAGAAATGGAAATCCGTGAACTACTAAACGAGTACGGCTTCCCAGGTGATGATACACCAATTATCCGTGGTTCTTCTCTAAAAGTTCTTGAGTCTACTTCTACAGACATCAATGCTCCAGAATACAAATGCATTCTAGACTTGATGAAAGCTGTTGACGAGTTCATCCCAACTCCAGAAAGAAAGAGCGACCAACCTTTCCTAATGCCTGTTGAGGACGTATTTACAATCACAGGCCGTGGTACTGTTGCTACTGGTAGAGTTGAGCGTGGTCAAATCAACGTTAACGAAGAAGTTGAAATTGTTGGTATGACTGAAGAGAGCAGAAAAGTTGTTGTTACCGGCCTAGAAATGTTCAGAAAAATTCTAGACTTTGCTGAGGCTGGCGATAACGTTGGTGTATTGCTACGTGGTGTTCAAAGAACTGAAATTGAGCGTGGTCAAATCCTAGCTAAACCAGGTTCCATTAAACCTCACACAAAATTCAGAGGCCAAGTTTATATTCTAACAAAAGAAGAAGGCGGCCGTCATACTCCTTTCTTCAACAACTATCGTCCACAATTCTACTTCAGAACAACTGACGTTACAGGTGTTATTACACTTCCAGAAGGTACAGAAATGTGCGTTCCTGGCGATAACGTTGAAATGGATGTTGAGTTGATTACTCCAATCGCTATTGAAGAGGGTCTACGTTTTGCTATCCGTGAGGGTGGTCATACAGTAGGTTCCGGCGTTGTTACAGCTATTAACGAATAATTAAAATCGTTTTGTAACGTAATATAAAAATAAGACCATCGGATAGATTCCGATGGTCTTATTTTTTACGTTTTAGTTATTAAAAAGTGTAGGATTGTCCTTGAAAATGTTTGTTTTTATTTGCGTGTTTTTCATGGGCTCTGTTTTTCTGCAATTGATTTTGTGTTGCTTGAGAATTCACAATGTCACACATTTCTTCATAAGAATTGCAATGTGTGCAGCTATCAATTAAAGCAGTTTGCTCTTCTTGAGAAGCAAGTGCAAAATTTCTTCTTGCTTCAGGATTTCTTGCAAGAACAGCGCCAATACCCATTGGAATGTTGTTGTATTGATTGTAATGCATTTTTATCACCTCACAATACTTATTATCTCCAACGACACGCAAATATGATTTCCAATTGTATACGGCAAAATTTGTACTGCTTCCATTGCGTAAACTATGTAAATTTGGCGCTTTCAGACTATTTTACAGGAATTTTCTGCTAAAAAATTTGTCAATTTCAATTTGTAAAAAATGTATTTTATCAAATTTTAAAATGGATATTTACATTAAGAAAAATTCGTGCTATACTAGCTATATCGAAATTTAAATATTTCCTTATCAAGAGTGACGGAGGGAACAGGCCCGATGATGTCCGGCAACCTACATATTTGTAAAGGTGCCAAATCCTGCGGTAAAGCCGAGAGATGAGGTTTGCAATTCACCGAACGGCTGCGAAGCGTGTTCGGTGTTTTTTGATATTTTTTATTTTTTGGAGGATACTATGTCTAAATACTTTTTTACTTCAGAGTCTGTAACAGAAGGACATCCGGACAAAGTCTGCGATAAAATTTCTGATTCTATTTTAGATGCTATTTTGGCTCAAGACCCAAAGGCTCATGTTGCTTGTGAAGTAACAGCAACAACAGGTATTATTAATGTAATGGGTGAAATATCCACAGAATGTTACGTTGATATTCCTTCTCTTGTGCGCGATGTCATCAAAGAAATCGGTTACGATGATCCTGCTTGCGGATTTGATGGCAATACATGTGCTGTAACCACTTCAATTGATGTACAATCTCCTGATATTGCAATGGGTGTAAACGAGTCTTATGAGTCACGTCATGGCGCAACAGATGAAAACGATAAGATTGGTGCCGGTGACCAAGGAATGATGTTTGGTTTTGCATGTGATGAAACACCGGAATTCATGCCTTTGGCAATTTCTTTGGCCCATAAATTAGCAAAACAATTGACAAAAGTTCGCAAAGATGGAACCTTATCATATTTAAGACCGGACGGTAAAACTCAAGTCACCATTGAGTATGATGATGACAAAGCTGTACGTGTTGATACCATTGTGTTGTCTACACAACATGACCCAAATGTTGCTCACGTAACTTTGTGCGATGACATTTTAAAACATGTCATTAAGCCTATTATTCCCGAAAATCTTTTAGATGATAAAACCAAATATTTCATAAATCCAACAGGAAACTTCGTAATCGGTGGTCCGGTTGGGGATACAGGTTTGACAGGACGTAAAATTATCATTGATACATATGGAGGTTACGGCAGACATGGCGGCGGTGCTTTCTCGGGAAAAGACCCAACCAAGGTAGACCGTTCCGGTGCATATGCAGCACGTTATGTTGCTAAAAATATTGTGGCTGCCGGTCTTGCTAAGAAGTGTGAAGTACAAATTGCATATGCAATCGGTGTTGCACGTCCTGTATCTATCATGGTTGAAACATTCGGAACTTCTTCCTATTCCAATGACCAATTGGCAGAGGCAGTAAATCAAGTATTCGATTTACGTCCTACTTCCATCATTGAAACCCTGGAATTGCGTAAACCAATTTATCGTAATCTTGCCGCTTACGGACATATGGGTCGTGAAGATTTAAATGTTAGCTGGGAAAAGACAGATAAAGTAGAAGCTTTACGAAATGCATTAATGTGAAAGAAAAACACGTCATTTGACGTGTTTTTTTATATTTGGTAGATTTACCCAAAATATATTATGATATTTATCCTATTTTTTTTACAATATTATACTATACTACTAGACATAGTATTCTTTGTAAGGTATACTATGTCTATATTTTAATTTTGAAAGGGAGTATTCTATGAAAAAGAAAACTTCGATGGTATCATTGGTAGCCGCACTAATTGTGTCCAGTGCCATTTTACCTGTGTCTGCAGCGGCCACATCGGCTCCTGTATCTGTAAGCAACGCGGAGGCAGCAAGTGGTGCTGCAGTTTCAGGAGATGTAAAATTGGATGAAACAAATTTTCCGGATTCTGTATTTCGTGAGTATCTAAAAACAAATTATGATAAGGATAAAAATAATAGTTTATCTCAAGATGAGATTTTAGCCATTCATGAAATAAAATTAGGGTACAGTGGTGTTACCAATTTAAAAGGCATTGAATTCCTGACCGAGATTACATATTTAGAAGTAATGGAAACAGGAATTACTGAATTAGATGTTACTAAAAATACAAAGTTAACTTTAATTGATTGTTCTAATACGAAAATCACTAATCTCGATTTAAGCCGCAATACGGCATTAAAAACACTGTGGTGCTATAGTGCTCCAATTACAGAATTGGATCTTAGTAACAATACTTCTTTGGGAGTCTTAAGAGCATCAGGAACAGCAATTACTGAATTAGATTTATCTAATAATAAAGAATTGACATATTTGGAGTGTGATAGCACCAATATTACCGAGTTGTCTCTTGCAAATAATCCTAAGTTACAGTGGTTGATTTGTGCTAATACCAAAATACAACAATTAGATGTTACACATCTATCTGATTTAAGAAGATTTGAAATTCATAATACAGGTATTACAAATTTAGACGTGACTAAAAATGAAAAATTAGTTCGTTTAGATTGTTCTAATACTCAAATAGGTAACTTAAATCTTGAAAATAATAGAAATTTACAAGTTTTACTCTGTGCTGACACTAGTTTAAATCAGTTAGATATTAGTAAGAATACTCAATTATTTTATTTTGATCTTAATAATACAAATATTTCAAATTTGAATGTTGACCATCTTGCAGACTTACAATACTTAGATGTGTCGGGTACTAAACTTGAAACTTTGAATGTGGAAAATAATAGTAAGTTAGAAGTATTACAGTATGATAACACACCTTTAATTGCGTTAAATGTGGGAAATAACCCACAACTACAAGATGTTATTGGTACTGCATTGCAGCAAAGATTAGAGATAACAGGCGGCTCATTTCAGTTAGCACAATTTTTCCCAACACTTGATATGAATAAAGTTGTGAATGTAACAGGTGCAACTTTAACAGATGGTATTGTATCTAATTATTTACCGGGACAACCAGTTACATATTCTTATAATGCTGGTACGGGCGCGAATGGACAACCAATTTATTTGACAGTTACTTTAAACTTGATGATTACCAATGTTTGGGAGCAAGAAATTTCAGCTTCTGATATGGTACTGGGAGAAAAAGTAAATGTTTCCGCAAAACCTGTTTTTGGAGATGTTCTATACGTTTATAGTCAACAAGAAAATGGTGTTTACACAGCTGATGAACCTACAACAGCAGGAGTATGGTATGTAAAGGCAATGGTAAATGGAAATGAATTTCTGACTGCACTAGAGAGCCAACCTGTTGCTTTTAATGTAACGCAACCGGATGGAGCACCGGAGAATTCTAATCATGATTCAAACCATGATAGTGGTAATCAGGATATGGTAAACAATGTAAAAACAGGTGATGAAACCACAGTTGGTTTATTAGCATCTGTATTTGCTGTGTCTGTAGGAGTTCTTGCGTCACTCAAAGTATTGAAGAAAAAGAAAAAATCTGACAAAATTTAGTTAAAAAAGCACCTGAAATTCATTTCAGGTGCTTTTTTATTTATCTGTTTTTATTTTTTTGAATGCAATTGCTGCTGCACAAGCTGCACTTACAAATACACCAATAGCAATATAAATATATAGCTGGGTATTATCGCCTGTTTGAGGAGAAACGGTGTTATTTTGGTCCATATTGTTGCTATCAGCTGTAGCGTTAATTACGGTTACATCTTTTACAGCTTCACAGTTTTTACAATGAATGGATTTACTTCCGTTTTCAGTTGCAGTTGGTTGTTGGTCAATGGTAAAGTCATTTTCCCAATCGTGCTCAGTCATTGGAATAATTTCTTCTTCCATGGTACTACATACAGTGCAGGTTCTTTGTTTCAAGCCTTCTTCGGTGCATGTAGCTTCTTTTATGATGGTCCAGTCACCATAAGAATGTCCTGTGGCAGGAACTTCGGTTGGAGCTGTCAAAATTTCATGACAAACAGCGCATTCGATTCCCTCTGTATAACCGTGTTCTGTACATGTAGGGGATACAGCAGGAATTATTTTCTCTGTATGTCCTAATGGGTCTCCGTATGTAAAGGTTGCGGTATCGCTTACTGCACCGCAGGTACAGGATTTATAATAGGTAGCTGCATGTGTACAATCTGCGTCTGATTTTTTGGTATATTCTTTTACAATTTCTTCTGTAAATTGATGTGGATGGGTGATAGAACCGTCAGGATTTTGCTCATAGTCGCCTGTATCGGGAACCCATTTGGAAACATCGGAAGAATAGGTACCGCCTGTTACTTGCAGAGTACCTGTATTGGTTGCCTCACTGACCGCAGGTTGTCCGTTTCCGCCTGTGAAAGTACCGCCATGGAAATAAGCGATTGCAGGCTGTTTGTCACCACCGTCATTATCATTTCCGATGAGAGCTGCTACTTTAGAAACACTGGTAAATGTACCACCATAGATGTGTGCTTCTACTTGTCCCACTTCACCGGCGATATACAGTGCATAGAATGCAGGGCCTGTTCCGTGGATAGGGCAAGCTACTGTTTCAAATGTTCCACCATAAATTTCAGCTAAACCGGCGGAAGAAGAAAATGCGCCTTGTGTACCAATCACAGTACCATCATAAAAATACATTTTTGCATTTACATTTTGGTTTCGTATGGTATAAGACCAAATGGAAGAATTGCAGGAACTGCAAGTTTCACCTTTGAATGTACCATTATAAATGGTAGTAATACCTTCGTTATATAAACTGCAGGTTGCACCGTCAAATGTTCCGTTATAAATGGTAAGTTCTGCGTTCGGACGATTTTTAATGGTTGCGCCATTTGCTAATTTGGCTCCGGTATAGGTACCGTTTTCAATGGTTAAAGTACCATAGTTGTCAATTGCACCATAACCACCATAAATAGATGCTGAGGTGTCAATGGTTCCGTTTCCCGTAACGGTTAAAGTACCATGATTGATGATAGCACGGCCTGCCAAAGAAGGAGAGGCAGAGGAATCTTCTTTAAAAGTAATACTTTGACCATTCATATTCAGGATTATATTTTTTCCTGCTGCCAGAGTAACAATATCGGACATCTCGGATATTTCGATGCTGTTGGTTAGGGTAACGGTAGTTTGCACACCGTCTTCCGGTACTGCATTGAAAGCTTCTTGCAGTGAAGCATAAGAAATATCACCAATCTGTGCACTTCCGCTTTCACTTGCAAGTACAGCGGAGGTTGGAACAATGGCTACGATTAGCGCAAACAATAGTAAAAAAGGCAATAGTTTACGTTTCAATTTGTACACTCCAAACATTATTATATTGTTATATTTTGCTGAATAAACTAGTTTTGAGTAAAAACTGTTTTTTGACTATGATGTTTTACTTTTTTGAACACATTCTAAACCAGTACGAATAATTTGCCTGTACATTTCGGCATAGGGTTTGTCATAAAATTTTTCTTTTTTTAAGCTTTGTATTTCCGCTTCTAAATCCGGAGGAATGGTGATCATGATACGCTTATTTTCTGCTTTCATAGGTTCATCTCCTCTCTTAAAGTTCATCACCGATACACCTGTCATGATTATAGTTCATCTATGATAAACTTGTCAATTATTTATAATCAAATTTTGGCATTTTTTGTATTTACATCAGTGTATCACTGATGTATAATTATCACTGAGGTGATAATTATGCCAACAGAAAAACCAAGGTATTGTATTACTGTAGATGATGAAACTCTGAAAGAAATAGATGATTTTAGATTTGAAAATCGTTACAACAGCCGTTCCAAAGCAACATTGGAGTTGATTCGAATGGGATTGGAATCTTTAAAAACAAACGAAAAAGATAATTTAAAAAAATAAAATAATCCGCATAAAAAAACAGGTTGTAATTTACAACCTGTTTTTTATGTTGCTTACCATAAATAATGACTCATGCCGCAGTAGCTTCTTTTTATTCGATACATACAATAGAGTGAGGTGATCATAATGCCTGAACTTATCATCAATATTATATTAGCTATTTTATCTATTGTAGGATTAATCTATTTATATCAATTAATTTCCGGATGGCTGCTTCGGTCAAAAAATGCTTGCAGACAGTATACCATTTTACAATTTGATGAAAATGAAGAGGATGCTGAATATATATTGCGGGGGCACATATCAAAAATTAAGTCTGAACACAGCGAACAATACAGCCGTATTTTATGCATAGAAGAAACGATGAACAGCGCAATGAAACACGTATGCAGAACATTAGAGCAAGAATATCCGTTTGTGATTGTTTGTTCTCTGAATCAGGTACATGACTACATTACACAATGAAATTGTCATAGGACTATGCCATATATCATGCTTGAAATAAAATTCATAAATTTTACATTTTCTATATCAATGAATCACCTGTAAAAGATGTTTATAAAGGTTTTATTGCTTCCAAACAAGAACAAACTTCTTTTATCGTGTGAATTTGAATGTTTTCAAAACCTGCTTGCTCCAGCATTTCTTGTAATTGTTTGGCAGTATATATGGTCATACCTTCACATCGTTTGGCCCATTTGTCTCCTCGTACAGGGTCTGACATTTCACAAGCAACTATCACTTTTCCACCAGGTTTAAGCACACGAAAAATTTGTCTGAATCCTTCGGTTACATCAGGCCAAAAATAGACAGTTTCTATTGCTGTTGCCACATCATAGGTATGGTTGGGGTAAGGTAGTTTCATCACGTTTCCCTGCAAAATTTCACAGGAGATATTCAGTCGAGTGGCATTTGTCTTTTTACTTACTTTTACGCTCTCAGCAGAATAATCTATACCGTCTATGTGACAGCTGGGATATTTTTGAAACATGCGGTCAATATTTGCGCCGCCGCCACAACCTACATCTAATACTTTTGCTCCATCTGTCCATGAAACGGTATTTAATACCCAGTCACATAAGGGAGCGTGACCGCGATTCATTGCACTTAATATCAATTTTCCGCCAATTCCTTGAGGCTTTCTGCAATTCTTTAAAAGATTTTTTATCATGATTGTATCTCCTTGGTTAGTTATAGCTAACTATAATGTACCACATTATAAGTTTGATGTCTATCAAAAATCATTTCATACAAATCAATGAAAAGAGGCACGTGAAAAGACCTGCCTCTTTTCTCATGTACAATTATTCAAAAATGTGGTAAAATCAAAGTCAACATGATATATAATAGGAAAGGAGTTTACTATGAAACTGCTTCATATTGCTGCAAGCCCGAAATCGGAGGAACAATCTTCCGGAAAACGAGTTGCAAACGCATTTGTTGATGCTTATTTAAAAAAACATGAGCAGGTACAATTCCGCTATATTGATTTGCATACATTGGAAATACCCGCTATGACAAAAGAGTTGCTGGAAGCTTTTGAAAGCGGTAAGGCGCAGTGTGAAAGAGAACAACAAGCATTACAAATATATGATTCTTTATGCAATGAATTTATAGCAGCAGACCGCTATGTTATTTCGTTTCCAAATTGGAATTTAACAGCACCTCCTGTATTGGTTTCTTATATTTTAGCTGTTATCAGAGCAGGAAAAGCATTTCGCTATACCGAACAGGGTTCCGAAGGATTGCTTCACAATAAAAAGGTTACGCTTGTTGTTTCAAGCGGAGGGGTTACCTCGGGAACTCAGCCAAAAGAAACATGTACAGCCATTGCGTGGTTAAAAAATTTGTTTTTGGTTTGCGGGATTTGCGATGTACAAGTGCTTTATTGTGAGGGAATCGAACAAATGCCGAATCAGGCAGAAATCATCATTACAACAGCAATACAACATGCAAAGCATCAAGGTGCTGTTTGGGATACAAAGGCAGGAGAATAAACTATGAATATTTCGGTTATGGGATGTGGTCGCTGGGGAAGTTTTATTGCCTGGTATTTGGAGCGCGTATCTCATCAAGTTACATTATACGGCAGAAAGGGTTCCAAACATTTGGAGCAATTCCGTCAGACACGTTCCAACGGATTATTAACGTTGGATGAAAAAGTTCATTTGACAGATGATTTGGAATCAGCAGTAAACAGTGCGGAAGTCATTGTGGTATCTATTTCGGCACAAAGCTTCCGTACATTTATGAAAGAAATGGTACGGTATGATTTAACCGGAAAATGTTTTGTGCTGTGTATGAAAGGCATTGAAGCTGATACCGGAAAACGTTTAACGGAAATCGTAAAAGAATATACGGATACGCCTACAGCTATTTGGGTTGGACCCGGCCATGTACAGGATTTTACCAGAGGAATCCCAAACTGCATGGTAATTGACAGTGATGATAAAGCGCTGAAAGAAAGATTGGTCCAGGCTTTTTCCAGCCGTTTGATTCGTTTTTATTACGGCGATGATTTGTTGGGCAATGAAATTGGCGCTGCTTCCAAAAATGTCATAGGTATTGCGGCCGGCATGTTGGACGGCAAAGGAAAAACTGCGTTAAAAGGGGCATTAATGTCCAGAGGTACACGTGAAATTGCCCGTTTAATCAAAGCCATGGGAGGAAATGAGATTACCGCATATGGACTTGGTCATTTAGGAGATTATCAGGCGACAGTATTTTCCGAATTCAGCCATAACCGCAAATTTGGTGAATTGTTTGTACAAGGTATGGATTACGGAGAATTGGCGGAAGGTGTTGCAACCGTAAAAGCATTGCTGTGTTTGGGTGAGCAGTATCATGTGGAACTTCCTATTTGTCAAGCGGTTTATGACATTATTTATGAGAAAAAAGACCCAGAGCAAGTATTATCTGACTTGTTTTTGAGAAGCATAAAAATGGAGTTTTGATTTTTCTTAACATTGACAATCTCTCTGTTTTGGGGTAAGATTTTAAATATACCAAAAGGGTATATAATAGAAAGGATGAATGGCATGAGTGAACAAAATTGTACACATGACTGTGGGTCATGTGGTTCTGATTGCAGTGCAAGAACAGAACCTATGAAAGAACCTACACATGAATTGAGTAACATTAAAAAGGTAATTGCAGTTGTAAGCGGAAAAGGTGGAGTTGGCAAATCTTTGGTCACTTCGTTAATGGCCGTGACCATGAACCGCCGTGGACATAAAACAGCAATATTGGACGCAGACGTAACAGGACCGTCTATTCCGAAAGTTTTTGGTATCCATGAAAGAGCAATGGGTACCGAGGTAGGTATTATGCCATGTAAAAGTAAAACGGGAATTGAAGTAATGTCTGTAAATTTATTGTTAGAAGATGTAACTGCTCCCGTTGTTTGGAGAGGACCTATCATTGCAGGTACAGTAAAACAATTTTGGTCTGAGGTAATTTGGGGTGATGTTGACTATATGTTTGTTGACATGCCGCCCGGCACGGGAGATGTTCCGCTTACTGTATTCCAATCTCTGCCTTTGGACGGAATTATTATTGTAACATCTCCGCAGGAATTGGTTTCTATGATTGTGGAAAAAGCGGTAAATATGGCAGATATGATGAATATTCCTATTTTAGGACTTGTAGAAAATATGAGCTATTTGAAATGTCCTGACTGTAATAAAGAAATTCAAGTCTTTGGAGAAAGTCATGTAGAAGAAATCGCCCAGAAACACGGTTTAAATGTATTGGCAAAGCTTCCGATTGACCCTAGCATTGCAAAAAATTGCGATAAAGGGCTTGTAGAATTGGTAGAAGGAAATTGGTTGGACGAAGCAGCCAAAACAATTGAAAATTTATCTTAAATCATATGCCGACAGTGCTATAGTACTGTCGGCATTGTTGTGTGTAAAAATATATTTTTTGTAAATGTAAAGCTAAAGCGAGAAATTCATATCTTATGAATCAAATACAGTTATTGTATTTTGCAGTATTTATATTCATTTAAACATATATTGCCTCTATTTACGTTGTATATTTCATCATAAAACAGCATTTTCTCTACAACTCTGAAAGAGTTTAAGAGATAAATAAGTAAAAAAGCCTATTTTGTAGTCTTAATGTAGTTCCTGCTGGAAAACCTCAAGATATAGTTGTATAATAAAATAAAGTATAGTTTGAGGTGAATGGGATGGAGAAATTTAAGTTGTTTCGCTATTCGCTGCTTGCGGGTCTTATGATAGCGATAGGCGGCACTGTTAATTTATCCGTAGAAAATAAAGTAGTAGGTGCGTTTTTATTTTCCATTGGATTATTTACGGTGGTAAATCAACAATTTGCATTATTTACAGGAAGAGTTGGCGACTTTAAGCTGAAACAACCGGCTTTTCTGATTGATTTGCTGATTATTTGGATGGGCAATTTTGCTGCCACGGTAGGAGTAGGATATTTATTACGAGTCACAAGAGTCGCTTCTACATTATCTGCAAAAGCCGAAACCCTCAGTCAGGCAAAATTGAATGATAATCCCTTGAGCATTTTTGTATTGGCAATCTTTTGCGGAATTATCATGTATGTAGCTGTTGCTTGTTTCCGCAGTACAGAAAATCCCATTGGCAAGTATGCGGGGGTATTCATTGGAGTGCCCGTATTTATTTTATGCGGTTTTGAGCACTGTGTAGCAAACATGTTTTATTTTTCCATTGCAAATGCATGGACATGGAAAACATTCCTTTGGTTGTTAATTATGACGGCAGGAAATGCCGTAGGCGGTTTGTTAATTCCTGTTATCAAATGTAATATCTCTTACAAAAAAGAAAAAAGGATATCCGTACAAGACAAAAAGGATAACCATTCCAAGTAATGGTTCAAATCTGTTGACAAAAGGAATCGGCTTAAAAATATTGTAATTGTTGTATTGAAAAAAGTAGAAAAATGTTTTATGATATACAGTTGTATGCCTGATCTTTTCCCTTTATATGAAATAGTACTTTACAAAATGATTTGAATATGTTATTATTGAAATGAAAACAGTAATTATTATTATTTTATTAAGGTGGAGATCGATGGTTAGGAAACAAAATTTTAGTCGCAAAAGACAAGCGATTTTAGAAGCACTCCGAAACACCAAAATTCATCCAACCGCAGAGTGGGTTCATCAAACATTAAAAAATGATTATCCTGATTTAAGTCTTGGTACTGTTTACCGTAATCTTTCCCAATTCAAAGAAGAGGGTATTATCTTAAGTATGGGTGTTATTAACGGGCAGGAGCGTTTTGACGCGAATATATCCCCACACTCTCACTTTATTTGTAATTGTTGCGGTGCAGTGATTGATATTGAAGAAACATTTGAAAATTCTGAGGCTGCAAAACAGGTAAACAACAAATATGGTTTTACTGTGGAGGAACAAAAGATTATTTTTTATGGTGTTTGTAATCAATGTAAAGTTAGGCATTAGGCCATAACTATATTTAATGAATGTATGTGGAGGTTTTTACAATGAAAAAATTTGTATGTAGTGTATGTGGTTATGTTCATGTAGGAGACGAGGCACCGGAATTCTGCCCAATTTGTAAAGCTCCTAGAGACAAATTTTATGAGCAAACAGAAGAAACAGGCTATGCAACTGAACACGTAATCGGCGTAGGTGCAGCAGACAAAATTGAAAAAGATGTTTACGAAGGTTTGGTTGCTCATTTTAACGGAGAATGCTGTGAAGTTGGTATGTATTTGGCAATGAGCCGTCAGGCAGACCGTGAAGGTTATCCTGAAATTGCAGAGGCTTTCAAAAAATATGCGTTTGAAGAAGCTGAGCATGCAGCTAAATTTGCTGAACTATTAGGTGAAGTTGTAACAAACTCCACAAAGAAAAATCTTGAATTGCGTGCAGCTGCTGAGGCGGGTGCTTGTGAAGGTAAATTTGAAATTGCAAAACGTGCAAAACAATTGAACTATGATGCCATTCATGATACTGTTCATGAAATGGCAAAAGACGAGGCGCGTCATGGTGCAGGTTTTGCAGGCTTACTAAAAAGATATTTTTAATTTTACTTACGACTTGTCATAATCTTTGATTACGACGTTTTCATATTTTCAACAAGAACAGGGCCGTTTTCGGTCCTGTTCTTGTTTTTACTGTATACACAATATTTATGGTGGTTACAAAAATGATACACAATATATATTGATTTTTTAAAATTAGCCGTTATAATAATAAATAGACCAATTATCAAGTTGTAAGGAGAACAGAATGGAAATCATAAAAAGGGATGGCCGTATTGAGCCTTACCAAAGTGAAAAAATAAAAGCTGCGGTTGCAGCGGCTTTTCAAAGTATAAAGACAGAAATTGATGAAGCTGTCCTAAACAGTATTACGGAAGATGTACAGCAGCAATTGGTTCAGATGCAGCAGCAACATGAATCTTTGCAAGTAGAAACCATTCAAGATGTTGTAGAGAAAACGTTAGTTGCACGTAATTTTTATAATGAAGTAAAAAGCTTTATTTTATACCGTGACAGTCAGGCAAAGAAAAGGGCTGCCAGACATAGTATTGCTTGCCTGTTTGAAAACAGACAAGTTGGTGATGTATTAAAAGGAATCCAAAAAGATTATGACAGTGATGAATACCGTCTGGAACTGCTGTACCATAAGTTCTTTTCGTTTCAAAAAGAGCAGATGTCCGAAACAGAAAAATTATCCATGCTGATAAAAGCGGCTGTGGAGTTGACTTCACAGGAATCTCCCAAATGGGAGTATATTGCAGCGCGTTTGTTAATGCTGCGCTTTCAGCTGCAATTACAAGCTGAACTGGACAAACAGCAAATTACCGGCTTTTATGAGAAAATTTGCTATTTAACAAACCAAAACCTATATGGTTCCTATATATTACAGGCATATACAAAAGCAGAGATTGATGAATTCGAAACATGGATTGTGGAAGAACGCAATCACCTGTTTACGTACAGCAGTTTGGACGTACTTTTAAAACGCTATGTGATTCATACACACCAGTTGCTTTCTTTTGAAACACCGCAAGAGATGTTTATGGGAATTGCGATGCATCTGGCAATGAATGAAACACAAAACCGTTCTCAGTGGGTAAAACGTTTTTATGATATGCTCAGTCAGTTGCAGGTAACCATGGCAACGCCTACACTGTCCAATGCCAGAAAACCGTTTCATCAATTGTCCAGCTGCTTTATTGATACTGTTCCGGATTCCTTAACCGGCATCTATCGCAGTATTACAAACTTTGCACAGGTTTCAAAATTTGGTGGGGGAATGGGAATGTACTTTGGAAAAGTACGTGCTTCCGGTTCTCCGATTCGTGGATTTCAAGGGGCTGCAGGCGGTGTGATACGTTGGATTAAACTGGCCAATGATACAGCTGTAGCTGTAGACCAATTGGGTGTGCGTCAAGGAGCTGTGGCTGTATACTTGGATATATGGCACAAGGATATTCCTGAATTTTTACAATTGCGCACCAATAACGGTGATGACCGCATGAAAGCACATGATGTATTTCCTGCAATTTGTTATCCTGATTTGTTCTGGAAAATGGCTCGTGACCAGATTGAAGACAATTGGTATTTGATGTGTCCTCATGAAATTTTATCGGTAAAAGGTTATGCTCTGGAGGATTATTACGGAGAAGAATGGGAAAAACGATATTTTGATTGTGTGGCTGACCACCGTATCTCTAAACGCGTCATTCCAATCAAAGAACTCATTCGATTGATTATTAAATCGGCAGTGGAAACAGGAACTCCATTTACCTTTAACCGTGACCATGTTAACAAAATGAATCCAAACGGACACAAGGGTATGATTTATTGCTCCAATTTGTGTACAGAAATTGCACAAAATATGAGTCCCATTTCTACCGTCAGCCAAGAGACAAAAACGGTTGATGGCGAAACTGTTGTAGTGAACACTACAAAACCCGGAGAGTTTGTGGTTTGTAATTTGGCATCTCTTTCTTTGGGAAATATTGATGTGGAAAATCAAGAGGAACTCCGCAGTATTATCCATACTACCGTACGTGCTTTGGACAATGTAATCGATTTGAATTTCTATCCGCTTCCTTATGCAAAATTGACCAACCAAACGTATCGTTCGATTGGTTTGGGTATCAGTGGTTATCACCATATGCTGGCAAAACATAAAATCCAATGGGAATCTGATGCGCATTTGGAATTTGTGGACAGCGTATTTGAAAATATCAATTACTATGCTGTTGAAGCAAGTACACAGATAGCCAAAGAAAAAGGAAGATACGGTTTATTTGAAGGTTCTGATTGGCAGACAGGCGCTTATTTTGAAAAGCGTGGTTATCATTCAGAGCGTTGGAACAAACTAAAAGAAACCGTTGCACAAAACGGCATGCGAAATGCTTACTTAATGGCTGTAGCACCGACCAGTACCACTTCTATTATTGCGGGTACCACTGCAGGCTTAGACCCTGTGATGCATCGTTACTTCTTGGAAGAAAAGAAAAACAGCATTGTACCGAGAGTGGCTCCCGATTTGTCCATGGAAACCTTCTGGTATTATAAAAATGCGCATACCATTGACCAAACTTGGACGGTAAAATCATGCGGTGTACGTCAGCGTCATATCGACCAAGCGCAATCTTTAAACTTATATATTACAAACGACTATACGTTCCGCCAAATTTTACAGCTGTATATTTTGGCATGGGAAAAACAAGTGAAAACCATTTACTATATTCGCAGCAAAGCATTGGAAGTGGAAGAGTGCGAAGTATGTTCATCTTGAGTATGAGGAGAGTAAAAATAAATGGCAACCTTAAAGAAAAAACCTTTGTTCAATCCTGACGGAGATGTGGAAGTATTAAAACGCCGTATGATTGGCGGCAATACCACAAACCTAAATGATTTTAATAATATGAAATATGCCTGGGTAAGCGACTGGTACCGTCAGGCCATGAATAACTTTTGGATACCTGAGGAAATTAACTTAAATACAGACGTTCAGAACTACAATCAGTTGACAAAAGCAGAGCGTACCGCATATGATAAAATTTTGTCTTTCTTAATTTTTTTGGACAGTGTGCAAACAGCAAATTTGCCTAATGTCGGTGAATATATTACCGCCAATGAAGTCAATCTTTGTTTGACCATTCAGGCGTTTCAGGAGGCCGTTCATTCACAAAGTTACGGCTATATGTTGGATACGATTTGTTCTCCCGTAGAACGCAATGAAATTTTATATCAATGGCGTCAAGACGAACATTTGCTTCGCAGAAATGAATTTATCGGTAACTTATACAACGAGTTTCAAGAAAAGAAAGACGATTATACTCTGGTTCGCACTATGATTGCCAACTATATTTTAGAAGGCGTATATTTTTATTCCGGCTTTATGTTCTTTTATAATTTGGGACGCAATAATAAAATGCCCGGTTCCGTACAAGAAATTCGTTATATTAATCGTGATGAAAATACACATTTGTGGCTGTTTCGCTCTATTATTTTGGAATTGAAAAAAGAGGAACCGCATTTATTTACAGATGAATTAATTGAAGAGTACCGCAGCATGATAAAAGAAGGCGTAGAGCAGGAAATTGCATGGGGACATTATGTCATCGGCGATGATATTTCAGGATTAAACTGTCAAATGATTACAGACTATATTCGTTATTTGGGCAATTTGCGCTGCATGAATTTAGGATTTGAACCTTTGTATCCGGGATATGAAAAAGAGCCTGATTCCATGTCTTGGATTAGCCAATACAGCAATGCAAATTTAATCAAAACAGATTTCTTTGAAGGTCGTTCTACCGCTTATGCAAAAAGTACTGCTTTGGTAGATGATTTATAATCTATACGATAATGGCACCCGCCTCTAAGATGGCGGGTGCTATTCATCATTTCAGAGGAATTGTTGGATTCCCTTTGAAATGATGAGCAGCTAACATGCTTGTCACAGCTGTAATCGATTACAAATTCTGTTTCAAGCGAGATTGATAGAGTATTGCTCTGATGGAAATAAAAAACGCAGGCATAAAATGCCTGCGTTTTTTATTCTGCTTCTTGTAGTTGTTGTTCCTGAAACAATTGACTTTTTTGCTTACTGTATCCATATTTATTTTTAAATACATATAGAAAGACAATGGAAGCAATTAACGTAGCAACTTCAGCAATCGGCACAACCAGCCAAATACCTGTAACTCCAAACAGAAGAGGCAATGTGACCATTCCTATTACAAAGAAAATCAAAGTTCTGAAGGAAGAAACCAATGCTGAAATCAATCCGTTGGACAATGCTGTAAATAATCCTGAAGTTAAAATATTAAATCCGCAAATCAGAAAAGAGAAACTGAATATTCTGAATCCGTAAATGGTAATTTGATATAAATCGGGAGAACCATGGGCAAAGAAAGTGGTAATTGGTATTGCCAGGGCCTGTGCTGCCGCAAAGGATACGACTGCAAAGATGCCAACCATGATATAACTGTATTTTACAATTTTATTTAGCTTCATGTGATTCTGTTGTCCATAGTTAAAACTAATCAAAGGAGAAATTCCTGCCGAGAATCCCAACAGCATAGAGATTAATAAAAATTGGGAATACATCACAATCGTAACAGCGGCAACGCCTGTTTTTCCGATATATTGGAGCATATATAAGTTAAACAGAAATGTAGAAATACCTGCGGAAATTTGTACTACCATTTCGGAAGAACCGTTTGCGCAAGCAGACAATACCAGCTTTATTCCAGCTTTGGGTTTGGTAAAACATATAGTCAGCTTTTTGGAAGCAAAATAGATAAAACTTAAAATGACAGGAAGAATCATGGCTATTTCAGTAGCATATGCCGCACCTGCCATTCCCATATTTAACGGTCCCATAAATACATAATCCAATATCACGTTGGTAACACCGCCAATGACGCTGTTAATGAGCGCCAAATTTGCCTTACCTGAAGTGACAAGGAAGAAGTCGAAATATAATTTAGCCATAGTTACCAAAGTAAACATAACCGTTGTGAATAAATAATCATAACTGTATGTGTATAAGGTTTCGATGGCTCCCAGGAAAGAGAGTAGTGGGTCAATAAATACCAGCACACCAATTGTCACCAAAGTGCCAACTGCCATGAGTACAATGAATAAAAAGGTAAAGTTTTGATTTGCCTCATCTTTTTTTCCTTCCCCCATTTTTTTGGCAACAATGGCACTGCCGCCGGTAGCGAACATAGTAGCAATGCCCATAATAATATTGATGACGGGAAATACAATGTTAAGACCGGATAATCCGTCTTCACCAACAAAATTGGAGATAAAGATACCATCTATAATGGTATACAAAGATGAAAACACCAGCATAAAAACAGTTGGAAGAGCAAATCTGATTAAAGACCCAAACGTAATTTTTCTGCCCAATGTATGCATGATAACACCTCCTAACACTTGACATACAAAAAACTATTATTTATCATAGAGTATACAGTAACTGGATAGTCAAGAGGTTTTTTTATGAGTGAACATTTTCAAAATAAAATATCCACAGGTACTTTTGCAAAACTATGCGGCGTGCCCAAAAAAACGTTGCTTTATTATGATGAAATAGGATTATTTCAGCCCGACCATATTGCTGAAAACGGATACCGTTATTACTCTTACAGACAGTTTGAAGTACTTTCGGTTATTTTAGCATTGCGTGAGATTGGCATGCCATTAAAAGAGATTAAGGAATATATCGACAACCGTAATCCGGAAAATATGATTCGGTTATTTCATGAAGAGGACCGTAAAATTCAGAACGAAATCAAAAAATTAAAACAGACGCATCGGTTTCTGCAAACCAGAATTCAATTAACACAGAATGTGCTTCAAACACATACGGACATGATTCAACTGGAGGAACAGGAAAAAGCGTATTTTGCAGTAACGAATGTCAGCCACATTCAGTCGATAGATGATTTCTCCGAAGCGTGGAGAAACCATATTCAATGCTGTATGGAAAAGGGAATCAATGTTGGATATCCTGATGGAACCATGGTGTGTGTTGAAGATATTATGAAAGGAAACTATTTAAAATATGCATATATTTTTACCAAAACAACTCGTACGGTTCAAGGAGTACCGTTTTTTGAAAAACCAAAAGGAATTTATTTAGCGGCATATCATCAGGGTTCTTATGAATTAACAGGGGAGACTTATCAAAAAATGATTGATTATGCAAAGGAACATCATATCAAATTAAGCGGATACTCCTTTGAAGAAGGAATGCTGGATGAATTGGTAGTATCGTCAACAGAAGATTTATTGCTTAAAATTTCGATTGGTGTGCAGGAGGTGCCGTGTGCATTATTCTAATATAGAAAAAGGGATTTTTCTTTCAAGGCCAAATCGTTTTTTGGCACATGTGGCAGTGGGCGGAAAAGAAGTCATTTGTCATGTAAAAAATACGGGGCGCTGTAAAGAACTGTTAATTCCAAACTGTGAAGTTTATGTGCAGCATCATGACAATCCCAATCGTAAGACAGAATATTCGTTAATATCGGTTCAAAAAGGAAATCGTCTTGTGAATATTGATTCTCAGGCCCCCAATGCAGCTGTGAAAGAATGGTTGGAACAGAATCAAGTCATACAACACATACAAAATATTTATCCTGAAAAGAAATACTGTGATTCCAGATTTGATTTTTATTTGGAAAGGGAAGAGCGTCCTGCATATGTTGAAGTCAAAGGTGTAACCCTTGAAGAAGACGGGGTGGTATTGTTTCCGGATGCACCGACGGAACGTGGAATCAAGCACGTATATGAATTGTGCCAATGCAGAAAAAACGGTTTTGATGCTTATATTATTTTTGTGGTTCAAATGCAGGATGTACGGTATTTTACGCCTAACATAAAAACACACCCTGCATTTGGAGAAGCGTTGCAGTATGCAAAAGAATGCGGAGTGAATATTCTGGCGTTTGACTGCAAAGTAACTCCGGATAGCATGTCCATTTCTTCACAAATTCCGGTATATTTGGTGTAACGGTTTGCATATTATTTTTACTTTGTCTGATAATGTGGCAAATTTTTTACGGTAGGTTTTATATGATAAGAAAAGATTGGTATTGTCATCAGCTTTATAAAAACAAAACAGCGGCTGTAACACAGCCGCTGTTTTGTTCCAATTAAAGTTTGTCCACTTTGATAAAGCTCTTTTTATCGTCAGCCATTTTATAGAAGTGGTGTTTACCGCAATCCCAGCATACCATTTCAAAACTGGTGAAATTTTCTCTGTCTTTGAATGCGTTCATTGCACGACCGCCGCAAACAGGACAGGTTTTCGGTGTAAATTCTGGTGGATCTTTTCTTTCAGACATTATAAGGTCCTCACTTTCATTGTTCTGTATAGATATGTACCTATTATAATATACAACCTGTTTCTTTTGCAATATCTTAAGCAGTAATTGATAAACTTTAGGCAAAAACATTCCATGTAGTTTGAAATACACAAAACAGTACAGAATGATTTGGAAATATAATTGTAAATAATTTATGAAATTTGCGTTTTCAATGAAAATTCCCTTGATTTTTTATGATAAAGACGTTAAAATAGTTTTAGCACTCGGAGTTAAAGAGTGCTAAAACCATGATGTAACTAATATATTTACTTTAAGGAGGAAATATTTATGACTATTAAACCACTATTAGACAGAGTATTAATTCAAATGACAGAAGCAGAGGAAACAACCAAAAGCGGCATTGTACTTGCAAGTGCCTCTCAAGAAAAACCACAAATTGCCCAGGTATTGGCAGTAGGCCCAGGCGGCATTGTAGACGGCAAAGAAGTTGAAATGTACATCAAACCGGGTGACAAGGTGATTGCAAGCAAATATGCAGGTACAGAAGTAAAAGTTGACGGAGAAGAGTATACCATTGTTCGTCAAAGCGATATTTTGGCAATTGTAGAATAATAGATTTATTGTAACCGAACATACATCATTTTTAGGAGGAATCATCTCTATGGCTAAAGAAATTATTTATGGTGAAGAAGCAAGAAAAGCATTAATGAATGGTATTAATCAATTGGCAGATACAGTAAAAATTACACTTGGTCCAAAAGGCTGCAATGTTGTTTTGGACAAAAAATTCGGCGCACCGCTTGTAACCAATGACGGTGTTACCATTGCCAAAGAAGTTGAGTTGGATGACCCATTTGAAAACATGGGCGCTCAGCTTGTCAAAGAAGTTTCCATCAAAACAAACGATGTTGCGGGCGACGGTACCACAACAGCTACTTTGTTGGCACAAGCTTTAATCCGTGAGGGCATGAAAAACGTAACAGCAGGCGCCAATCCGATGATTTTGAAAAAAGGCATTCAAAACGCTGTAAATACTGCTGTAAACACATTAACAGAGAATTCCAAAAAAGTAACTTGCTCTGATGATATTGCACGTGTAGCAACCATTTCTGCAGCAGATGAAGTAATTGGAAATCTGATTTCCGAAGCAATGGATAAAGTAACTGCTGACGGTGTTATTACAGTAGAAGAATCCAAAACAGCAGAAACCTACTCCGAAGTAGTAGAAGGTATGATGTTCGACCGTGGTTATGTAACTCCTTACATGGTAACAGATACAGATAAAATGGTAGCGGATTTGGATGACGCTTATGTGCTGATTACAGATAAGAAAATTTCTAACATTCAAGAGATTCTTCCTATCCTAGAGCAAATCGTACAATCCGGTAAAAAATTGCTTATCATTGCTGAAGATGTGGAAGGCGAAGCCTTGACAACCTTGATTCTGAATAAATTACGCGGTACTTTCACTTGCGTAGCTGTAAAAGCTCCTGGTTTTGGTGACAGAAGAAAAGAAATGCTTCGTGATATTGCTGTTCTGACAGGCGGTCAAGTGATTACAGAAGAGCTTGGTTTGGACTTGAAAGAAACTACTATGGACCAACTTGGTCGCGCTCGCCAAATCAAAGTTGACAAAGATAACACTATTATCGTAGACGGCGCAGGCGATTCCAACGAGATTAAAGCAAGAGTAAACCAAATTCGCGCTCAATTGGAAGCAACCACTTCCGAATATGACCGTGAAAAATTGCAAGAACGTTTGGCAAAATTGGCAGGCGGCGTAGCAGTTATCAAAGTTGGTGCAGCAACCGAAGTTGAGATGAAAGAGAAAAAACTTCGCATTGAAGATGCTCTTTCCGCAACAAAAGCTGCTGTTGAAGAAGGCATTGTTGCAGGCGGCGGTACTGCATTGATGAATGCAATTCCTGCAGTTGCAAAATTGGCAGAAACTGCAGAAGGCGATGAGAAAACAGGCGTTCAAATCGTATTGAAAGCTTTGGAAGAGCCGGTTCGTCAAATTGCTGCAAATGCCGGCTTGGAAGGCTCTGTTATTGTTTCCGCAATCAAAGAAGCAAATAAAGTTGGCTATGGCTTTGATGCTTTGAAAGAAACATACACAGACATGATTTCCGCCGGTATTGTAGACCCAACAAAAGTAACACGTTCCGCACTGCAAAATGCAGCTTCCATTGCTGCCATGGTATTGACTACAGAATCTTTGGTTGCAGATAAGAAAGAGCCTGCTGCTGCAGCTCCTGCAATGCCAATGGATCCTGGTATGGGCGGCATGTATTAATCTGTAAAATCGAAATATAGTTTCTCTTTTTCAGGTACTGTCATAAAACAGTACCTGTTTTATTTTGCTCTGCTGCTTCTTGTTGTAAAATCCGCAGACAAATTGTGACAATATATACAGATATCCTTTTATTTTTTATAGTAACCATACAAAAAAAATCTATCTCCAAACCACTATTGAATTTGTTACAAAAATGAAATATAATACTATATATAATGTTGAAACAGGAGGGAGGATGAAATATGGTATATCGTGTAATAATTCCATTTCATTCCTCTTCTTGTCATTTGCTACATGTGATATAAAGGCTACGCTGCACATCTGCTCCGTAGCCTGTTTTTGTGTAAGTGTAAGCAAAAATGAATGAACGAAACGAATTTAGAGGTGTTTTTACTATGTCCAAAAAAGTTGCAGTGATTATGGGCAGTGACAGTGATTTTCCAACTGTTTCTGCTGCAGTGAAAAAATTAAAATCTTTTGGTGTTCCTGTTGAGGTTCATGTGATGTCTGCTCACAGAACACCCCATGATGCTGCCGAATTTTCCGAGCATGCAAAAGAAAATGGTTTTGGTGTGATTATTGCGGCAGCGGGAAAAGCTGCTCATCTTGCAGGCGTTTTGGCAGCACACACCACCTTGCCTGTCATTGGTATTCCAATCAAATCTTCTACATTGGACGGATTGGACGCTTTGCTTGCAACCGTACAAATGCCAAGCGGAATTCCGGTAGCAACCGTGGCCATTGACGGTGCTGCAAATGCAGCGATTCTCGCAGTGCAAATGTTGGCAATCGGTGATGAAGAGCTGGCAAAAAAATTGGATGCAATGAAAACAGAAATGGTAGAAGGCGTAAAGAAAAAAGACGCAGCTTTGCAGGCTGAAGTAGACGCGTTATAACGATGATATATCAATTGGACTTTAACATATTGAGGAGAACATAAAAACCATGAAAAATTTTAGTGACAGCTACAAAGAGGCGGGCGTTGACGTAACCGCAGGTTATAAAGCCGTTGAATTGATGAAACAACACGTTGCACGTACCAATATTCCCGGCGTTGTTTCCAATATTGGAAGCTTTGGCGGATTGTTCCAACCGGATTTCACAGATATGAAAACACCTATCCTTGTTTCGGGAACAGATGGTGTTGGTACAAAACTGCGTTTGGCATTTTTGATGGACAAGCACGATACTATTGGCGTTGACTGTGTAGCGATGTGCGTAAACGATGTTATTTGCTGCGGTGCACAGCCATTATTCTTTTTGGATTATCTGGCAGTAGGAAAGAACTTTCCTGAAAAGATTGAAAAAATTGTTTCAGGTGTTGCAGATGGATGTGTACAATCCAACTGTGCATTGGTTGGCGGTGAAACCGCAGAAATGCCCGGCTTTTATCCAATAGATGAATATGATTTGGCAGGCTTCTGCGTAGGTATGGTAGACCGTGAAAAAGTAATCGACGGTTCTTCTATGGAGGAAGGTGACGCGATTATTGGTATTCAATCTTCCGGTGTACATTCCAACGGATTTTCTTTGGTAAGGAAAGTATTTGATGTCAATGAAGAAAATTTAAAACAGTATTATGAAGAGCTGGGTACCACTTTGGGAGAAGCATTGCTGACTCCAACGAAAATTTATGTTCGTCCCATGTTGTCTTTGATGAAAACTTGTACGGTAAAAGCGGTTTCTCATGTAACAGGCGGCGGTTTTTATGAAAATCTTCCCCGCATGATGAAAGAGGGATATACTGCTAAAATTGAAATGAACGCTTTCCCAACCTTACCTATTTTTGATTTAATTCAAAAAACAGGAAATATTCCAACACAGGATATGTACAGCACCTTTAATATGGGTATCGGTATGTGTGTTGTAGTTTCTGCATCGGAAGCAGAAAAGGCAATTGCACATTTGAAGGAAAACGGAGAAGAAGCTTTCTTAATCGGAACTGTGGTAAAAGGCGAAGAGGGTGTCGTTTTATGCTAAAAATCGCGGTCTTGGTATCCGGCGGAGGAACCAATCTGCAAGCTTTGATTGATGCGGAAAGACGAGGAGAAATTATCAACGGAGAAATTTCTTTGGTTATCTCCAGCAAATCAAATGCTTTTGCTTTGGAACGAGCAAAAAATGCAGGAATTTCTTGTGAAGTATTGATTCGTAAACAGTACGCTACCATGGAAGAATATGACCGTGCTTTGATAGATTTGCTGCAAAAGCATCAAATTGATTTAATCGTATTGGCAGGATTCATGACCATTATCAGTGACCGAGTCATTGATGCTTATCGCAACAAAATCATCAATGTGCATCCTTCTTTGATTCCCGCTTTTTGCGGCGAAGGATTTTACGGCTTACGTGTGCATGAAGCAGCATTGCAGCGTGGCGTGAAACTGACAGGTGCTACCATTCACTTTGTAAACGAGGTTTGCGATGGAGGGCCCATTATTTTGCAAAAAGCGGTTACGGTATCTCCCGACGATACGGCGCAGACTTTGCAAAAACGCGTTATGGAAGAAGCCGAATGGAAATTGTTGCCTCAGGCGGTTTCTCTGTTTTGCCAAGGCAAACTTGAAATAGAACAAGATTTTGTAAAAATAAATGAGTAACTATTTTTGAATTGGAGTAAGAACATGGAATTGAAAAATTTTGCTGAACTTTTAAAAAGCAATACGTATCCGGGCCGTGGCATCATGATTGGAAAAACAAAAGACGGAACACACGGCGTTATTTCCTATTTTATTATGGGAAGAAGCGAAAACAGCCGTAACCGTGTATTTGTAGAAGATGGTTTGGGTATTAAAACAAAAGCGTTTGATGAATCTAAGTTAACAGACCCATCTCTCATTATTTATGCTCCTGTTCGTGTCATCGGCAATACCACCATTGTAACAAACGGTGACCAAACGGATACCATTTATGAAGCATTGGAGCAAGGCAGAACCTTTGAAGATGCGTTGCGTACCCGTACCTTTGAACCTGACGCACCGAACTTTACCCCTCGTATTTCGGGAGAAGTGGTAGTAAATAACGGATTACAGTATAAGCTTTCCATTTTAAAAAGCAATAACGGTAATCCTGAAAGTGCATTGCGTTATTTTTATGAATATGCACAGCCTGTCAATGGGGAAGGTCATTTTATTCATACGTATCGCTGTGACGGAAACCCAATTCCTTCTTTTGAAGGAGAGCCGATTCGTGTGGCAGTTGAGGGTGATATTGATTCCTTCACAAATACCGTATGGGATAGTTTAAATGCAGACAATAAAGTTTCTTTATTTACTTGCTTTATCCAATTGGAAAATGGTTTAACAGAAACCAGAATTATCAATAAAAATAAGTAAAGGAGGCTGTTTCTGATGTCAAATGAATTAATGCTGAAATATGGATGTAATCCAAATCAAAAACCATCCCGTATTTTTATGAAAGATGGTTCCGCATTGCCGATTACGGTTTTAAACGGTAAGCCTGGATATATCAATTTTTTAGACGCGTTTAACAGCTGGCAATTGGTAAAAGAGTTAAAAGAGGCAACAGGATTACCTGCGGCAGCTTCTTTTAAGCATGTCAGTCCTGCCGGCGCAGCAGTGGCAATTCCAATGAGCGATACATTGAAGAAGATTTATTTTGTAGATGATTTAGAGCTATCTCCCATTGCTACTGCATATGCAAGAGCACGCGGTGCAGACAGAATGTCTTCCTATGGTGATTTTGTTGCATTGTCCGATACATGCGATGCACAGACAGCAACTTTACTTGCAAGAGAAGTTTCCGACGGAGTCATTGCTCCAGGATATACACAGGAAGCATTGGAAATTTTAAAAACAAAGCGTAAAGGCAACTATAATGTCATTCAAATCGATGAAGCATATCAGCCTGCTCCCATAGAACACAAAGATGTTTACGGTATTACATTTGAGCAGGGCAGAAATGAAATCAAAATCAATGAAGAGATGCTTCAAAATATTGTAAGTGAGAATAAAGAATTGCCTCAAGAGGCAAAACGTGATTTATTGATTGCATTGATTACATTAAAGTATACGCAATCCAATTCTGTATGTTATGCCAAAGACGGACAGGCAATCGGAATTGGCGCAGGACAACAGTCTCGCATTCACTGTACCAGATTGGCCGGAAATAAAGCGGATATTTGGTTCTTGCGTCAACATCCAAAAGTAATGAATCTGCCATTTAAAGCAGATATTCGCCGTCCTGACCGTGATAACACCATTGATGTATACATTTCAGATGATGATATGGACGTGTTGGCAGACGGTACATGGGAATTGTTCTTTACAGAGAAACCGGAACGTCTAACCAGAGAAGAAAAACGTGCTTGGCTTGACCAACAAACCGGCGTTTCTCTCGGTTCGGATGCATTTTTCCCATTTGGAGATAATATTGAACGTGCGCACCGCAGCGGTGTTTCTTATATCGCGGAGGCAGGCGGCTCTATTCGTGATGACCACGTCATTGATACCTGTAATAAATACGGCATTTGTTTGGCGTTTACAGGAGTGCGTTTGTTCCATCATTAATCATTAGTTTCATTTCAGAAAGGAACGGTAGCTTTTATGAAACTGCTTGTAGTAGGCGGCGGCGGCCGTGAGCATGCCATTATCCGCAAACTGTTAGAAAGTCCAAAAGTAGAAAGAATCTATTGTGCTCCCGGTAACGGTGGTATTTCCTGTGATGCACAGTGTGTTGATATTAACGCCATGGATAAAGATTCTATGGTAACCTTTGCAAAACAAAACGGAATTGATTTTGCTGTTGTTGCGCCGGATGATCCATTGGCTGCAGGTATGGTAGATGCAATGGAAGAAGCTGGAATTCCGGCGTTTGGTCCAACAGCAAACGCTGCTGTGATTGAAAGCAGCAAAGTATTTTCTAAAAATTTGATGAAACAATATGGTATTCCTACCGCAGGTTATGAAGTGTTTGACGATTCAGCATCTGCGATTGCTTATATTGAGCAAAATAATACATTTCCGATTGTAGTCAAAGCAGACGGGCTTGCATTGGGAAAAGGTGTTATCATCGCTGAAAACTTACAAGCAGCAAAAGATGCGGTTCAATCAATTATGGAAGATAAAATTTTTGGTCAGTCAGGTAATAAGATTGTAGTAGAAGAATTTATTACGGGTCCTGAAGTTTCAGTATTGGCATTTACCGACGGTAAAACATTAAAACCAATGGTATCTTCCAAAGACCACAAACGTGCGTTGGACAATGACAAAGGATTGAACACAGGGGGAATGGGCACAGTCAGTCCAAACCCGTATTATACAGATGAAATTGCAAAAGAATGTATGGATACGATTTTTCTTCCTACCATTGCTGCAATGAATCAAGAAGGCAGACCGTTTAAAGGCTGTTTGTATTTTGGATTGATGCTGACTCCAAACGGTCCTAGGGTAATTGAATACAACTGTCGTTTTGGAGACCCTGAAACACAGGTGGTACTGCCAAGACTAAAATCTGATTTGTTAGAGATTATGATAGCCGTGCGTAATGAATGTCTATCAGATGTAGATATTGAATGGTCCGACGAAGCTGCAGCATGTGTAGTAATGGCTTCAGGCGGTTATCCCGAAAAATATGAAAAAGGCATTGAAATGACAGGCCTGAATGAAAATGGTCAAATTGAGGGAGCAACCGTTTATCATGCAGGAACCAAAAAAGAAAATGGTAAGTTTTATACAAATGGCGGCAGAGTGTTGGGAGTAACCGCAACTGACACAACTTTGGAAGGTGCATTGAAAAAAGCATATAATGCTGTTTCCAAAATTCATTTTGAGGGTGCACATTACAGAACAGATATTGGTAAATAAGAAAAAGACAGAAGCTGCCCGTTTTATGAGACGGCATTCTGTCTTTTTTTATCCATAAAAGGGAGAGTTAGAATATTATGGTATACGAAGCAAAATTGGCAGATTTACAAACCGTAAAAAATATGGTGCACCGTACTATCAAAGAGTGCTATCCAGAATGTTTTTCAGAAAATGTTGTAGATTTTTTTCTAAATTTGCATTCAGAAGAAGCGATTAAAGATGATTTAATAAATGCCAATGTGTATTTAATGGAAAGCGATGGGTATTTGGTAGGCACAGGAACAATCAAAGATAATGTCATTAAACGTTTGTTTATCCTGCCTCAGTATCAGCACCATAAGTTTGGTACTGAATTATTACAATGTCTTGAAGATGAACTGGCAGTCAATGATATCTTTACTGCTGCAGTGGACGCTCATGAGCAGGTAAGAGGATGGTATCAGGCAATGGGGTATGCAGTCCTTTCAGAGCAAATTGTTGATATCAATGGAGAAACGTTGCCTTATTATCATATGGAAAAGCAAGTAACTGCCATGAATATGGATAATTTAAACCAAGGTTTAATGTTTTAATAAATTTGGTACTGAATTTTTTATCTAAAAAGTTGGCTTATAAAAATTCATTTTGTACGAACATGGCAAATACAGGAATGAACTCGAATACGTTACAGTATATCATGAGACATTCCAATATCAAAATGATACTTGAGGATTACACACACGGTTCTTATGTTTCCGCAAAGGTTGAAATGGCTGGTAGTACAAACTGAATTTACTACGGCTTTATTACTTTCAAGCGGGGAAACATGTAGAAATATAATAGTTTATGTGAAATGCTTTCTACTATGAAAAGTGCTATCAAAGCCGATAAAATAAGGCTTGAATGGCATGTAGGAAGACTTAAAAAGATAACAGAAATTCTCGATAAGATTTTTAGATAATATTTTTATATTTTTGCTGTAAAATAAATGATATATAGGATATCATGCTTAGAGTTATTTGATATTCCCTGGTACATATGTGTATATTGGACGTTTTATACAATTATGTTTCAATGAACAGAGAGATAATCTTTCTGCTTACTTCATATTTGTAGTAGCTACATAAGCAATAAGTTTTTGATATCAGTTATTTTTCTTTATATATGCAGACAAATATAAATGAGATGATATTCTTCTGGGGAAACATACATTGTTTCAAACGATAAAAAGGAATATTTCCTATTGTAATCGTGGATGCCATAGCAGATAAACTTATCGTTTTCTATTTTATGAATGAGAAAAAGGAGTGCATGATTTGCACTCCTTTTTATTTGCTTATTCTTCATTATTGGCCAAAGCACGTTCCAGCCAAGCTTCTGAAATATCCATTGCTAAGTATAGTCCATTTTTTTTGCTTGTTTTTACAATTTGTTTCTTTGTACTGATTGTACTGTCCGTACGCATGAGTTGTATGGTTATTTCATCTGCAATCTCTTGATTTGCCAATTTTTTTATTGATTTAATATCCATTTTAATTACATATGGGTCTTTCATATCACCATAGTAAATTGTGTTTCCGCATCTGACAAGAGGTTTACCTTTATAAGTTGGAAACTTTGACGCATTCGCTTTTTTTACTTTCATGTATATATACCTCCTCATTCGTTACTTTGAAATTAAATTATATCATAACTGTTTTCATAAGTAAAGAAAATAAAAACTGTCATTGTAATTTACAATGACAGTTTCAAATTATTTCAGATAAGATTTTAACAAAGCCTGCAGTAATTCATCACGGTCAATTTTACGGATGAGACTACGGGCGTTATTATGTGTTGTAATATAAGTTGGATCTTCAGATAGAATGTATCCTACAATTTGATTGATGGGGTTATAACCTTTTTCTTGCAATGCGTTATATACCGTTGTCAAAATTGCTTTTATATCATCGTCACGGTTGTTATTAAAAGAAAACGTCATAGTTCTGTCTAGCATTGTAATTATCCCTCCATTACAAATCCATAATACAACAAATTACAATTAATTACAAGTAAAAACATGTAAAATTTCTTATACTCTTAAGCTGGCTCCTACTTTTTCCAGTTCTTTCATCACTTTTTTCATGGTACTGTTTACTTGTTCTTCTGCTAAAGTGTTTTCAGCAGAGCGTAAAACAATATTAAATGCAACGCTTTTTTTACCGTTTTCAATTTGTTCACCTTGGTAAACGTCAAATAGCTGGATTGTTTCCAATAAATTACCTGCCCCTTTTGTAATAGCCTTTTCCAATATGCGGACAGGAATAGCTTCATCACAAATAAGCGCAAGGTCACGGGTAACTGCAGGGAATTTTGGAAGAGGAGTATAAGTGGCGTTTGTTCGGGTATGTGTAAATAGGCTGTCGACATCTAAAGTGAAACACAAGATTCTTTCGTTGATGCCATAATTTTCTGCTACCTTTGGATGAATTTCTCCGATTACTCCAATGACAGTATTATCAATCATGATATGAGCACAACGACCCGGATGATAAGCATACTCGTTGGAGGAAGCCTCAAATTCATAATTTGAAATAAACAATGTATCCAGCAGTTGTTCCACCATACCTTTTGCAGTAAAGAAATCACAATCGTCGCCGTACAAGCCTGCAATTAGTTTTGTTTTTTCGTCAGGCAGTTCTTGTCCTTCAACAGGATAATATTCAGAAGCAAGTTCAAACAGAGCTACTGCTCCGTTTCTGTTATTGTAGTTGCGTGCTAAAGTATCCAGCATAGACGGCAGAGCAGTGGTACGCATGATACTGGTATCTTCGCCTAAAGGGTTTGAAATGGTAACAGAATTTCTAAGATAATCCTGCTCCGGCATTCCGATTTTATCGTACGCTTTGGGGCTAAGGAAAGAATAGGTCATAATTTCACTTAATCCCAATGCAAGCATTGTATTGGAAATTTTATCTTCAAATTTTTGTCTTGGAGTATATTTTCCTTGTGCATCGCCGCGCAGCGGTGTGCTTGGAATGCGGTTGTAACCGTAGAAACGCGCAATTTCTTCCGCGATATCTGCTTTGTGCTCCAAGTCGGGGCGGAAGGTAGGTACCAGGATGGTATCTCCGTCAAACTGGCAGTCAATTTTCTTTAGAATTGCTTTCATTTCTTCTGCTGATAATTGAATATTTAGGAAACCATTGGTCCATTCGGTTTCCAGAGGAATTCGTCGTTGTTCATGGGAAGAATGGTCATCTACCATAACATCATCCAGTACATCGCCTGCATCCAGCAATTCTACCAATTCACAAGCACGTTCCAAAGCAGGAAGACAGTTATTAGGGTCTAATCCTTTTTCATAACGGGAGGAGGCGTCGGTACGCATGCCTTGGTCGCGGGCGGTAGTACGCACGGAAGAACCATCGAAACAAGCGGATTCAAATACAATGGTGGTGGTGTCATCCATAATTCCGCTGTATTCGCCGCCCATAACGCCGGCAATCGCTACAGGCTTTTTACTGTCTGCAATGACCAAGTTTTCATGGGTTAATGTACGGTCAACACCGTCCAAGGTAGTAATGGTTTCACCGTCTTTGGCGCGTCTGACGCGTATTTTTTGATCTTCAATAAAACGTAAATCAAATGCATGCATTGGCTGTCCGTATTCCAGCATGACATAGTTTGTAATGTCTACAATGTTGTTAATTGGTCGAACTCCCATAGCGCGCAGTCTTTCACGCATCCAGCGGGGAGACGGCTTTACTCTAACATTTTCAACAATTCTGGCACTGTAAACAGAACATAAGGAAGGCTCCTCTATTTTTACATCCAGCATGTCTTTGCAGGAACCGTTTCCTGCTTTTACAACAGGAGTATGTAATGTAAGCGGTTTATCAAATGTAGCAGCGGCTTCTCTTGCAAGTCCGATGACAGAGAAACAATCAGGACGGTTAGAAGTGATTTCAAATTCTACCTTAATATCATTAAGACCGATTGCTTCACAAATTGGTTGTCCCGGTTGACAATCTTCTTGCAGAACGAAAATACCGTCTTCAATTGCATACGGAAAATCATTGAGAGTAAGACCTAATTCACCCAAAGAGCATAGCATACCGTTACTTTCTACACCGCGTAATTTTCCTTTTTTGATTTTTATGCCGCCGGGCAAAGTGGAATTGTTCAGTGCGGCAGGCACCAAATCTCCTACTGTTAAATTGCTGGCTCCTGTTACAATTTGAATTGGTTCTGATTCTCCGATATCCACTTGACAGATAACCAAATGGTCGGAATCCTGATGAGGAACAATAGACAGTATTTTACCTACTACCACATTGGAAATTTCGGAACCTTCTATTTCGTATCCTTCTACTTTAGAGCCGCTGATGGTCATTGCTTCGGAAAAATCTCTTGGTTTTATATCAATATCGACAAATTCTTTTAACCATTTCATGGATAAATTCATTGTGATTGCAGTCCTTTCATTGTGTTATTTTAGAATTGTTTTAAAAATCTTACGTCATTTTCGTAGAACAGACGCAAATCATCAATGTTATAACGGCGCATAACAACACGTTCCAGACCCATTCCCAGTGCAAAACCGCTGTAGACTTCAGGGTCAATTCCGCAATTGCTTAATACTTTTGGATGTACCATGCCGCAGCCCAAAATTTCAATCCATCCTTCATTTTTGCATAAACGGCATCCTTCACCATGGCAACTAAAGCATTGCACGTCCACTTCGGCAGAAGGCTCTGTAAAAGGGAAGTGGTGAGGACGGAAACGGACAACAGAATCTTCTCCGTATAAACGCTTAATAAAGGTCTCCAGTGTACCTTTTAAGTCGGCAAATGTAATTCCCTTGTCAACAACCAATCCTTCTATTTGATGGAATAAAGGAGAGTGAGTAGCGTCCACTGCATCGGAACGATATACACGACCGGGTGAAATGATACGGATAGGAGGTTCACGATTTTCCATAGTACGAATTTGTACAGGGGAAGTTTGTGTACGCAATACTACATTTTCATTGATATAGAATGTGTCTTGTGTATCACGGGCAGGATGATTTTTTGGAATATTCAATGCTTCAAAGTTGTAATAATCAGATTCTACTTCAGGGCCTTCTACAATATCAAAGCCCATGCCCACAAAGATTTCTTTGATTTCATCCAGTACAATGGAAAGCGGGTGTTTGGAACCCAGTTCTTTGTGTTTGCCTGGTAATGTGACGTCAATGGTTTCTCGCTTTAATCTTTGCTCCAGCAATGCTTCTTTTAAATGCGCTGCTTTTTTTGTAAATGTTTCTTCAATTGCTGCACGTACATCATTGGCTAATTGACCCATAATAGGACGTTCTTCGGGGGATAACTTTCCCATTTGTTTTAAAATAGCGGTAAGTTCTCCCTTTTTTCCAAGATATTTTACGCGCAGATTTTCCAGTCCTTGCTGGTCTTCTGCTTCTTCAATTGCCTTTAGTGCCAATTGGCGAATGGTTTCAAGCTGTTGCTTCATACAATTTGACATCCTTTCAAAAAGTTATCATAAACGGGATGATTTTGACATAAAAAAAGCCTTCATCCCTAAACAGGGACGAAGACGTATGCTCCGCGGTACCACCCTTATTTTTGTAAACCAAACACTCGTATGACCTGTAACGGGGTCTGCCGTCACAGCTTACTGTTTTGTTCGGCTGTGCCGCTCCAAAGGGAACTTCGCCATTTCCATACTGTAAATTTGATTTCAGCTGTTACAAATTCTCTCTGGTCAGCGGTAAATGGTTACTTTTCTTTTTCATCGCGTTATTTATAATAACTATACCATGTTTATGTCTTGTTTGCAAGATTTCCGCATAAACTGAAATGAGGATTCAAAGGGTTTGAATCATCTTTATAAGTTATTTACAATTTTTTTTGTAAATAACAGCATTTATTGAAACTATTATGCAAAAATGATATAATAAATTTATATAAAAAAGAAATGAGGCGTGATGATATGGAGGCTTGCCGTATCAGAGGAGCAGGCGTGTTGCTGCCTGTCAGTGCACTACCATCACCGTATGGAATAGGAACGCTGGGGAATGCAGCATATCGTTTTATTGATCAGTTACATGCAGCAGGGCAAACGTATTGGCAAGTGCTTCCGATAGGACCTACAGGGTTTGGAAACAGTCCTTACCAGTCTTATTCCGCGTTTGCGGGAAATCCTTATTTCATTGATTTAGACCGCTTGGCAGAACAAGGATTACTTACCCAAAATGATATCTTAAAATTCGATTGGGGAGAAAATCCATCTTGTATTTCTTATGACAAAATTGCAGAACATCGTTTACAATTGCTACAAATAGCATATGAAAACAGCAATCATTTATATCGTTCCGATTATATGGAGTTTTGTAAAAAACAGGAGCATTGGTTGGATGATTATGCACTTTTTATGGCTTGTAAAGACCATTTCGGACAATGTGAATGGCTCAAGTGGAATGCAGATATCAAAGAGCGTGATTCATCTGCATTGATGAATTATCGTATTTTGTTAAAAGAGAAAATTCAGTTTTGGAAATTTTGCCAGTATCACTTCTATCAACAGTGGAATGATGTAAAAACGTACGCAAATAAAAAAGGAATTTACATTATTGGAGATATTCCCATTTATCTTGCTTTGGACAGTTCCGATGTGTGGACACATCCTGAATTGTTTTTGTTAGATGACGAAAAGCAGCCCAAGGCGGTTGCAGGGGTACCTCCCGATGCATTTTCCGATACAGGTCAGTTATGGGGAAATCCGTTGTATGATTGGGACTATATGGAGCATACAGGATTTCAATGGTGGAAATATCGTATGGCTTGTTGCTCCGAGTTGTATGATTTTACCCGAATTGACCATTTCATAGGAATTGTGAGATACTATGAGATTCCTACAGGAGAAGAAAATGCGATAAAGGGTCAATGGCGGAAAGGACCGGGAGCAAAGCTGTTACATGCCATTCATGAGGTGATAGAGCCGCATCGTATAATTGCAGAAGATTTAGGTGTGTTAACAGATGAGGTCACTTCTTTGCGGAAACAAATGGGGTATCCGGGAATGAAGGTACTGCAATTCGGTTTTGACGGAAATCCTAAAAATGAGCATTTACCTCACAATTATGAAAAAGATACGGTTGCTTACAGTGGTACCCATGACAATGAAACCGTTTTGGGATATTTTTCAACACGGGAAGAAGAACACAAAAGAGCCTGCTTTTATTGTAATGCGACAGATTTAGAAGAATTGCCGAACGCATTTATGCGGATGTTATACGGCAGTGTTGCAGATATCGCCATGTTACAGATGCAGGATATATTGTCATTACCCAACACTGCAAGAATGAATTTTCCTTCTACCATAGGAGATAATTGGCAGTGGCGGTTAGAGTCGGAGCAATTTACGGATAACATAGCAGAGCATATGAGACAGCTTGCTCATATTTACGGACGATAAGCATATATATTGCTACAAGGCTGGGAGGATTGTATGAAAGCGTTAAACAATCAACAAACAAGAGAATTGGAACAATGGGCAGTTGATGAAGGAATACCGTATATTACATTGATGGAACATGCGGGAACTGCGGTCGCAGAATATATCAGCAGTCATTACAATATCAGAGAAAAGAGAACTGTGATTCTGTGCGGAAAAGGAAATAATGGCGGAGACGGTTTTGTTGCTGCAAGGAGACTGGATGCAGCAGGCGGGGAAGTGATTATTGCACTGGTGGACGGTTTGCCGAAAACGGATATTGCAAAAGAAACATTGTCCCGTATCAGGCAAACCAATGTTCAGGCGTTCAGTATTGCGGACGACCAAGAGCTTATCTTTGAACTGATACGTACAGCCGATGTATTGGTAGACTGTATTTACGGAATTGGATTTAAAGGGACTCCCGATGCACGTATGACAGAAGTGTTGGAGACAGCCAATTTGTCAGGAGCGGATAAAATTGCAGTAGATATTCCAAGCGGTATTGAATGTGATACGGGAACTGTGGACACCGTTTGTTTTCAGGCGGATGTTACCATTACGTTTACAACAATGAAAACAGCGCATTTATTATCTCCCGCAAAAGAATACTGCGGTGAAATTGTAGTTGCTGATGTTGGTATTCCTCATAATCTGGTGGCTCAGCAAGAAGCAGATATTGAAGTGGCAGAAGAATGGCAGATTGAGTCCATGTTCAAACCCAGAAAACAAAATACAAACAAAGGCGATTATGGTCACTTGCTTTGCATTTGCGGAAGTGAGGGAATGGCAGGCGCAGCAATTATGTGTGGAAAAGCGGCATTGCGCAGCGGAACAGGTCTGGTACATATGGTGGTTCCGAAAGAAATTTATCCGATTGTAGCAGGGCAGCTGACAGAACCGATTTATACGGTACTGTATCAGGAGCGTATGCTGCAGCAGTTAGACGAAGCAATGGAAAAGGCCACTGCTTGTGTCATTGGATGCGGAATGGGAACAAGTGAAACTGCCAAACTCATTTTGACCTATGTCTTAAAACATTTTAAGCATCCCATTGTGTTGGATGCCGATGCTTTAAATATTGTGTCTGAAGATATAGAATTGCTTCAGAATACCACAGTTCCGTTAATTTTAACGCCCCATCCGGGAGAAATGGCCAGATTATTAAAAATTACGGCCAAGGAAGTACAGCGAAACCGGCTGCAGATTTCCCGAGAGTTTGCTAAAAAACATGGAATTACGCTTGTACTGAAAGGCTCAGGAACCGTTGTTGCGGCGCATTACGGAAAAATAAGTATGAACCCTACAGGAAATGCCGGCATGGCAAAAGGCGGAAGCGGTGATGTACTGGCAGGCATGATAGGGGGCATATTGGCGCAGGGAGAAGCGCCGTTTGAAGCGGCAAGGACTGCTGTATATCTGCATGGTATGGCAGGAGATAAGTGTGCTGATAAATTATCTCAAATATCCATGCTTCCCACGGATATGATTGAAGAGTTACCAAGATTATTTTTAAAATTTGAGAAATAGGGTGGTTGCATTTGAAAAAGGCAATGCAAGCTTTTTTATGCAGTGGATTGGTGCTGTTCGTTGCACTGTTTGCTGTAGGATGTCAATCGTCAGGTAATGGCGGGTCGTTAAAAGCAGAGCAAATTGTCTTTGATATGGAATGTCAAATATCTGTGTCGGCTTCAGAAAAAGAAGTCGCTTGCGGAACGTTGAAAAACAGTGGCACAGAAACTATTTTTATACTTACAAGCCCTGAAACAGCCAAAGGATTGTGTTATCAGGATATTAACGGTATAGTTCAGATATCTCTCAATGACTTGTCGATTGACGGAGCTGAAGCTTTATTGCCGGAATACAGTTGGTTTTCACAGCTGGTGTCAGTATTGCGTTATGCAAAGGAACAACCTCAGCTATTGGAAAGCCAAGGAAATGGTCAGTTTTCAGGCAGTACGGAACAAGGTGTGTCCTTTGTAGTTACTGCAAGAAATAAAGGAACTGTAGAATCTATTACAGTTGACCGATACCAAATTAAATTTTTGTAAGTTATTTCGGTATCATTGATACCAACATTTGTGTATTCAAGAATAAAAATGATAAAGTAAGAGGCGGTTGTATTTAAGGTCTCTATTTGAATTTGTAGAATCATTTATGTTGATGTTACTGGTACGATTTTATAGATAGCATAGAAATAACATCGTTTTCATAAGGTAGTAACATAACAGAAAAAGCTCATGTTGTAGGAAAAATCTTATATCACATGAGCTTTTTATTTTCGTTGTGATTAGATGTACATACAAGTGTTCCGCATAGTTCCTAAATACAAGACAGAGCATTTATTTTTGCCGGCGACGAAAGGCACTCCTAAACATTCCCAGAAGGGCACCGAAGAAGAACCTAAGTAATACCACAGGAAGGGATAAAAGATTCATCGCCGAACCCACTAAACTCTGTACAGGGTCTTTTTTATTTGTTCTAGGTGTAAAAATGGTGTGTTTCCGGTGCTTTTAGGGAAAGTACCAAAGTCGGAAAATCAGGCCAAGCGGCGGTTTGATGCGGCAAAGGAGAGGGCGGGACGATATGGGAGTTTGCCCTTTTAGGGATATATGAGGCTGCCCTTTAACAGCTGAAACGTTTATAAAATGTTTTGAAATTTGCTGATAGAGTACGGAAGAATCTTTAAAAGTATTCATTGAAATATTAGGATAGAATTTCTGATAACAGTTCAGTCTGTTTTTAACAGAGCAAAATAAAAAGAAAAAATAATAGGAGGAAAGTCTATGGGAAAATAATAACTTGTTATGATTCATGCGAATGATTCTGTTGAAGAGGTAAAAATTGAAAAAGATAGTATTTTTATGATATAGACTAAAAGTAATTGAAAATAAAAAATTTCAAATTTGGAAAAGTATACCATATTAAATTGTGTGTTTCAAGAATAATCTGCATTGTATTTAGGCCTTTTTTAAGAGGTTTCAAAATGTATACTTTTACATATTCGAATAAACAAAAGGATGAATTTGAGGAGGTAAACGGATGTTTCGAACAAAATCCAAAAAAGGGATAGCATGTCTGCTGGCAGTGGTAATAACGGCATTGATGCTGCCTATCAGTGTTTTTGCGGCAGAATATGACCAAGGCATTGACGTAACTGCAGACGATTACACTGACAGAGAAGGTTATACATGGGACTCTGCCACGAATACGCTCACCTTGACAAATGTAACACTTACCGGTGAGGGTACAGGCAAAGGCATTTTACTGCCACAAGGTGAGGTAACAATTGTTCTCGAGGGAGAGAATATCATTCAAGGTTTTGCTGAGGGATTGGCGCAAAAAAGTAGTAGTTCCACAAAAGGAAATTCATTAGAAATAAAAGGTTCCGGCTCTTTGACGGTTTCGCAATGCAACTATATGAGCAGCGGCAGTTTTGAGGATGTCACTGTTGATGGTGCAAAATTAGTTGGTGATAACACAAATGGTCTTGTTATGAACGGAAATTTTGTTGCAAAGAATGGTGCTTACATTGATTTGTCCGTTGCAGATGGAGACAGCAATGCGTGGAATCCGATTTATGCAAACGGAAATATTGAAATTTACGACAGTACTTTAATGAGTCATTCCGGTGCTACAGGAGGAATATGGGCAGTTGGAGTAGGAAAAGACAGCTCTTTATTGAAATTTGTAAATAGTAATATTACGTTAAATGACAGCGGTTGGGGTGCACAAAGTGGCAGCGTGCAGAATCCGAACGGAAATGTTTATATCGAAAATTCCACAATTACTGTGAACAGCGTTGCAGGTGTTTTTGCAAACAATTCGGCAGAAGTTGTAGGTAACGTGAAGTTTATTACAGAGAACAACAAACAAATTCTTCGTACCAATACAGGTGAAATTACTTTAAATCTGGGTGAACAAGCTGATTTTCAAGGATATATAAACGAAAAGGGAACGGAAGTAACATTCCCAACAGACTATATTTTGGCAGAGAACTGGGAAATTGCTGCCGGCAGAACGCTTACCATTCCTGAAGGTGTAACGCTTACTTTGTCTGACGGAGTCAGCATTACAAAAGCTGAGGGCTCCCAAATTATAAATAATGGAACCATTTTGGTTCCATGTGACGCTTTGAATGCAGTCGAAGTGGATGGAGGAAATGCACCTTCAGAGCATCATAGCTTCAACAACTACATTTCAAACAATGATGCCACATGCACACTAGATGGTACAGAGACTTCTGTATGCGATAATTGCGATGTTACTGATACCAGAGTAGCTACCGGTTCTGCTTTAGGACACAATTACAATGAAGTCTGGAGCAACGATGAAGGTCAACACTGGCATGAGTGTACAATATGCCATGAAAAGAAAGAAACAGCCGACCATTCGTTTGCGTGGATAGTAGATAAAGAAGCAACAGAAACGGAAGCCGGCTCCAAGCATGAAGAATGCACTGTTTGCGGATTTGCAAAAGCAGCAGTGGAAATTCCGCTAACAGGTACAACTGAGACGACTGGTTCCAATACATCAACCGGAAATGGGAATATAAATTCAGCCGGTGACGCAGCAAGTCCTCAGACCGGAGATAACAGCATCTTAGGGTTATGTCTTGTGCTGTTAGTCAGTGCAGGTGGTTTGACCTTAACAGCAATTGTGATGAAAAAAAGAAAAGCACAGTAAACAATAAATAAGATTGATACCGGTTCCTGTCTGGAAGCCGGTATTTTTATTTGCAATTATTTTTTAGGGAATATAATTATATTAGCAAATATTCTATATCGGTTACAGACAGATGAAACGGAATTCAATGGCGTTTTGCAAAATAAATAATGCTCCAAAGATTTGACGGTATATTTTTATTTATTAAAAGAAATCATAAACGCATCTTTTCATCATTTTTAAACAATCAAAAAAGAATCGCAAGCAAAAACAGTCAAAATTAATATTATAGATTAGGGCATAAATTAATTTTTATTTTTATGATTAAAACTTGCTGTTTCAGGCAAATATAAATTCAGGGCCCAAAATCAATATAATAATTCGGAGTGTGAAAAAATTGAATATAAGAAGAGGCGATATCTTTTATGCTGACCTTAGTCCAGTCATTGGTTCTGAGCAAGGCGGAGTGCGTCCTGTACTGATTGTTCAAAATGATGTTGGTAACCGTTTTAGTCCAACAGTAATTGCAGCGGCAATTACAAGTCAACGTGCAAAAGCGAATTTGCCCACGCATATTATGCTGCAAGCAGAAAATACAGGATTGGCACGAGATTCTATCGTACTTTTGGAACAAATCAGAACCATAGATAAACATAGATTAAAAGAACGCATGGGACGCCTGGATCCAAACGCAATGACGCAAATTGACCAAGCGTTATCCATCAGTTTTGGTTTAGATGCAGACAGTGCGATGCCACAGGCTACATAAACGCCTTCATCGCATTTGAATAAAAGAAATGCAGTATAAAGGAGAAGTAGATATGTTAACAGCAAAGGAATTATCCGCAATTGAAGAACAACTGAAAGCAGAAAAACTGCTCATTACAAAAAATAAAGCATATGCCCAATTATGTGATGACCCCGAACTCAGAAAAAAGTGCGAGCAAATGGCCGCAAAACATGAGGAGCATTACCAAACACTATTATCATTGTTGGATTAAAGGAGACGTATATGAGCAGAAAATCCATGAAAGAGCGAGACTTATTTGAAGATATACTGACAAATCAAAAATACATTACCGAAACTTACAATACATTTGCAAATGAATGTAAAAATTTATCCGTACGCAACGATATTTTAAATTTATTGAATGAAGAACATCAATTGGAATCCGATGTGTTTGACGAAATGCACCGCAGAGGATGGTACCCTACCGTATTGGCTGAACCTCTGGCAATTGATGAGGCAAAAACTAAATATGAAAACGAAAAACCATAATGGTTTTCTATATAAATAAACAACACGGCATTTTTACCGTGTTGTTTTCTTTTTACGTACATTTTCTGACAGAATTATTCTGTCCGACTGACTATAATAATGTTACAACTTTTTGGGAAAAGGAGGAACTATGTGAAGCAGACCATTTATATTGATGTGTTGCTGGCAGTCAATATTTTTATTAATTATTTTTTACTGTTGGCTGCAGCAAAATTTTTGGCAGTGAGGAGAATTCGTCTCAGAATTTTAGCAGCCTCCGTATTGGGTGCGGCATATTCTCTTACTATGCTGATGCCGTCAATTCCTATGGTACTGGCACTGTTAATGAAGCTGGCGATGTCTGCATCTCTTGTTTTTGTTGCTTTTCCCTGGGGAGGAAAAAAACAATTTTTAAAATCTCTGGCTTGTTTTTATATTATGAATTTTGCTTTTGCAGGATTTATGATGGCAATTTGGTATTTTATTTCTCCGCAAGGTATGATTATTAAAAATTCCATTGTCTATTTTAATATTTCTCCTATCATTCTTATTGGCTCAACAGCTGTTTGTTATGTTGTGATTCGATTCATCTACAGATTTATTGGAAAACACGAAGTGTCGGGAGGATGTTGTACTGTTACCGTTGTTTGGAAAGAGAAAACAGTGGAATGTAACGCAAAAATTGACACGGGAAACAGTTTGGTGGAACCTTTTTCTCATTATCCTGTGATTGTAATGGAATTGGAACCGCTGTCCGGATTGTTTTCTGAACATTTATGTACCTTCTTTCAGGAGAAAAAATGGGAACATCCCGGCAATACAGTGGGAAGCGAAGAAATACCAAAAATCAGAATGGTACCGTTTCAAACCATCTCCGGTGTAGGTGTGCTTCCTGCATTTTCACCGGAAAAAGTCATCATAAAATCTGCCAAAAAGCAAATAGAAACAGAAGATGTTTATATTGCGGTGTGCCAAGAAAAAATTACAAGCGACGGTTTTAAAGCGTTGTTAAATCCGGATTTATTTTCACAAGGCAAAGAAATTGTTATGGGGAGGAAATGTTGATGAAACAACTATTTTTACAAATGAAATGGGTACAAACAATTCTGCAATGGTGGATGAACAAAAAATGGCGCGAGACAGTTCATTATATCAATGGACCGGAAACGTTGCCTGCGCCGCTTTCTGCCGAAGAAGAAGCAAAAGTAATGGAAAATATACGAAATAATGTGGAGGGTGCCAGAGAACCTTTGATTACACACAATTTGCGTTTGGTTGTTTACATATCGAAAAAGTTTGAATCCAGTTTTGCCAGCGTAGAAGATTTGATTTCCATCGGCACCATAGGACTGATAAAAGCAGTTAATACATTCTGTCCGGAGAGAAATATTAAATTAGCAACGTATGCCTCCAGATGTATTGAAAATGAAATTTTGATGTATTTAAGAAAAAGTGCCCAGTTAAAGCATGAAATTTCTATTGATGACCCTTTGAATGTGGACTGGGACGGTAATGAACTGTTATTATCAGATGTATTGGGAAGCGACCCGAACTTGGTAAATCAAAATATCGAAAAGCAGGTAGAGCGGGATTTATTAATGGCTGCGGTATCCAATTTATCTCAAAGAGAAAAAACAATCATGCAGTTGCGTTTTGGGTTAAATCAGGAAACGGAACACACGCAAAAAGAAGTTGCAGATACGTTGGGTATTTCTCAATCCTATATTTCAAGACTGGAAAAAAGAATCATGGAACGTTTAAAAAAAGATTTAGAACGGGTGGGATAAAGCATTTATGCGCATTCTATTTACGATTGTAAAACATAACAGAAAAGAAGAAAAACGGCAGGAAAAAAAGGAGGCCGAAAGGCCTCCTTTTTATAACATTGGTGCAAAAATACGTAAAACAGAACGTCCTAAGCGAATATACCACGGTACAGACTGACACATTTTCAGTGTAATTTCTTGACTTAATTTTTGTGTTTGGAGGAAGTCTTCTTTTACTTCAAACACACTGTTCATATTATAAAGCCATACACCGCACTCAAAATGCAAATATAAGCTTCTGTAATCCAAATTAATGGTACCTACGGTTGCAAATTTATCATCGACGATAAATGTTTTACCATGTATAAATCCCGGAAGATATTCGTATATTTTTACTCCGCTTTCTATCAATATTTGATAGTTGGATTTTGTAACAGCATGTACATACCATTTATCCGGTATATGCGGTGTAATAATCCTAACATCAATTCCACGTTTTGCGGCGTTGCATAAAGCTGTCTGCATTTCGTTATCCAGCACTAAATAAGGTGTAGTAATATATACATATCGCTGGGCTGCTCCGACCAAATTCAAATATACATTTTCTCCAACAGCTTCGTAGTCCAGAGGACTGTCTGCATAGGGTTGTACATATCCTGAAGAAGGAAAACGTGCTAAGCTTTGGGGAGAAGGACGAAATTGCTCAAAGTTTTCATTGGTTCCTTTTAAATAACTCCACAGAGACAGAAACATAACGGTAAAGCTCCATGCGGCTTCGCCTTGTACTACAATGGCGGTATCTTTCCAATGACCAAACCGTTCAATGACATTGATATATTCGTCTGCTAAATTGATTCCTCCCGTAAAAGCGGTGTGTCCGTCAATCACTGCAATTTTACGGTGATCTCGGTTATTGAGCTGCGTGGATAACACAGGGATAAACGGATTAAAAACGCAACATTGAATGCCAAGTGCAGTCAATTGTTTTTCATAGCCGAGAGGTAAAGTTCTTAAACAGCCAACATCATCGTAGATAACCCGAACATCAACACCTTCACGGACTTTGCGGACCAATATTTCTAAAATAGTGTTCCACATGACGCCTTCTTGTACAATAAAATATTCTAAGAATATATAGTGTTTTGCTTCCTCTAATTCCTTACACAAGCGAGCGAATTTTTCTTCTCCTATTTTTAAATACTCAGCAGTCGTATTTTGAAATACAGGGCAGCCGGAGTAATTAATTAAATATCTGGCTTGATTGGAAGCGTCCAAATCCTGTTGCTGTAAACGTTCGAAGACTTGTTTGTTTTGGTGTAAGTTAGCAGCCATTTTGCTGCCGATGCGTTTTAGTTTCTTTTTGGTTCGACGACTGGCTTTGTTTCTGCCAAAAAAGATATAAAATAAGCCGCCGAACATAGGAAAGACAACAATGGGCAGTATCCATACAATTTTATAAGCGGGATTAATGCGATCGTTCAAAATCCACAATACTGCTGCTACGCTGATGGCTGTAAAAATAACGTACAAGTAAAAGTAATAATTGCTGAAATAAAAAATAAGCGTAATCAGCAGTATGACCTGTATTAAAATAGTGAGTCCTACCAAACATAATCTGCTGAACAAAAGCTTAAAGAATTTGCCAAACAGCTTTTTCAATTCTTTTTCTCCTTTCCTAGATTAAGACCTGTTTAATATTATAGTTTACTCTAATAGCCCCGTTTATGTCAAATATCAAAGCTGTAATCTCTCTAACCTTTCATATACATGGAAATAAAAAGCAGAAAATCCTTGATTTAAAGGATTTTCTGCTTTTTATTGTTTGATGAGAGTTTATATGCTTTTGAATTGCAAATAAGATTTTATTTTGTGATAACAGGTTTTCCTATCTTCATCTAAAAGCGGAGTGAATTCGGAGTTGTATTCTGCTTAAATAAATAGATGATTTACTATTGTTTCTTTATCCACACAGATAGCTCTATCGTTGATGAGATTCTTTTCTTGATAGCCTACTGCAAATCTGCATTCTTTTTCCATAGTTATTTTTCCCTCTAAATAGATATTGCTATCTCAAATTTTATATGGACAGGAACAATATATTTTTATATATGGAATACCGTCCCCTTATAGAAAGGATTTATCATGCAACATAAACACATTTGAGAAATACAAATATGTTTATGGATTAGAATTTTGTAAATAAAAATTTGTTTTGATTCAAATATTCCAGCAATTCCTTTTTCTCATTTTTACATGTTTCATCAATAACTGCATCCAGAAGAAATTGCAAAATTGTTCCAATAATTTTGCCCTGAGAAAATCCAAGGGCAATCAAATCTGACCCGTTTACAGCTAAATCTTTGACAGAGAAGCAAGGGGGTTCTGATAAGATTTCTTTTGCCATGGCTTCGCATTTCATAATATCTTCCAAACGGTGCAGCAAGTTTGGGTTTTGTCCTGTAATATCCGCCTTATGCACTTCAAGCAATTGCAAAAATAAGTCTGTTCCAAATTTACGGAGTTGTTTTTTAATCCAAATAGGGGACAGTTCACAGCGGATATCATGATATTTGACAAGCGTAATGATGGATTCTTTTGATTTACGGTCAAACTTCAAACGTTCCAAAACTTGTTTTGCAATTTCTGTGCTGACAGCTCCATGACCATAAAAATGTCCAATCCCTTGTTCGTCCTGTGTGAATGTATTTGGTTTTCCAATATCATGCAGCAGCATGGTAAAACGTAACACAGGAATAGGTTGAATAGCTTCTACCGTTCGAATCGTATGTTCCCATACATCGTAAGCGTGATAGGGGGTATGCTGCTGAAAACCAACCATAGGTAATATCTCAGGTATCCAAACAGCTAAAACGGTACCATATACTCTTAGTACTTGTGCGCAATTTTTTCCGCAAAGTAATTTTATCAATTCTTCCCGTACGCGTTCTGCAGAGATATGACATAGTTTCTCTTTTTCTTCCAACAATGCATTTGCTGTGTCCGGGGCAATTTGAAAATTTAAAGTGGAAGAAAAACGCAGCGCTCTTAATATTCTCAATGCATCTTCTTCAAAGCGGGAACGCGCATTGCCAACGCATCGTATGGTTTTCTGTTGCAAATCATGCTTTCCGCCAAATGGGTCTATCAAACCTTTTGCAGGATGATAAGCCATTGCATTTATTGTAAAATCACGGCGTGCCAAATCTTGCGTTAAAGACGAGGTAAACGTAACACGTTCAGGCCTGCGGCTGTCTGAATAGGTTCCATCGATACGAAATGTTGTAATTTCTACAGGATGTCCTTCTGTTATGACAGTCACAGTACCGTGCTGTATTCCGGTTTCAATGGTAATATCATGTTTGAATACAGTTTGCACTTCATGGGGCAGAGCTGAAGTGGTAACGTCCCAATCGTGGACCGCTTTGTTGAGCAGAGTATCACGGACGCATCCGCCTACCACATAAGCTTCATAGCCGTTGTGTTCTAATTTCTCTAAAATAGTAAGCACATCATTTGGAATGATCATATTCATAAAATCACTTCCTTAAAAGTACCATGCAAATTCTCTAATTGAACGGTTCAAACAGTATGGTTTGTTCTAAAGATAATCCAATAGGACACCGGCTTGCTTTTTTCATCAGTTCCTCTTTTTTGGCGTTCTCTATGGCTCCTATAATCTCACACTGATATAAAAATTTAGTTTGACCTTCCACGGAACGGTCTAAGTCTACAGATACAATCACTTGTTCATAAGATAATTTTTCTTTATCCAACAGTTTGCATAAAGTGATATGAAAACAAGAGGCATAAGCTGCACATAAAAATTCATGGGGACGAAATGCCTTCTCTTTTCCGCCGCGTTCTTTTGCAACGTCAGAATAAACAGAAGTATCTCCATTTGTAATAGTTACGCAATAGGGTGTTTTCGTTTGGCTTGCAGTTATCATTTGTCTGTCATCCTTTCTATAAAACAGGTCGTTATATCATTTTGGTTAAGATTAGTGTAGCATAGCAAAATAGATTTGTATAGGCAATCATACATAAAAAACAGGAGGCAATTTACCTCCTGTTTTTTATAAATCTTTTTTTATTTTGTCCAGAGCACATTTTTCCAAACGAGAGACTTGTGCTTGGCTGATTCCAATTTCCGCTGCAACTTCCATTTGTGTTTTTCCTTGAAAAAAACGCATTCCCATAATTCGTTTTTCTCTGTCGCTTAGGTCATTCATTGCCTCTTTCAGTGCAATTTCGTCCAGCCAATTTTTGTCGTCATTTTTGTCTCCAACCTGATCCATCACATAAATGGTATCTCCGCCGTCTGAAAACACCGGCTCATATAAAGAAACAGGTTCTACAATTGATTCCAGCGCCAGCACAACATCTTCCCGGCGCAAATCTAAGGATTTTGCAATTTCTTCCACAGTGGGTTCTTTGCCGTTTTGTGCAGTCAAACGCTCTTTTTCCTGCATGGCTTTATAGGCAATATCCCGCATGGATCGACTTACTCTTACTGAGTTGTTATCTCGCAGATATCTCCGTATTTCACCAATAATCATGGGAACACCATAGGTAGAAAAACGCACATCCTGCGAAATGTCAAAGTTATCAATGGCTTTAATTAATCCAATACATCCTACTTGAAATAAATCATCCAAGTTTTCACCACGGTTGGTAAATCGCTGAATTACGCTGAGCACCAGACGTAAATTTCCGTTAATGAGTTCCTCTCTGGCTTGTTTATCGCCCGCCTGCGCTTTTTTTAAAAGCGCTATTTTTTCTTTTTCATTGAGCACTTTCAGCTTTGAGGTATTAACGCCGCAAATTTCAACTTTGTTGTATTGCAAATTTGATTCCTCCTTAGCAGCAACACTCTAAGTATTGACACGAAAAGGAAGATTCATTCAGATTTTAAAATATTTGAAAAGGCTTGTTCAACGTATACTTTTATTGTATAATAAAAATTAAATATTTTTAGGATGGAACTAACATGAGACAGAATCAAACACAACCGAATCATCCCATAGAAGACAGCCCGTATCATCTCCATTTATTCCGTAAGAATGAGTTTTTATCTTTAGAAGGCTGTTGTTCCAAAGGCTCTTTTTTATATCCAACCAATCTATACATTATAACTTATAATCCTTTTGAAGAAAAAGAGACAGAGTTTGATATTTATTCTTGCTCTCAATGCGGTGCTATGTATATAGAAGCAGAAGGTAAGTATCGAAAAATGGAGAATCTTTTAAAATATGAGGTTAAATTGAGGTAATGGCTATGTCAAAACGTATTCCGTATATCGGCGCTTTTCTTATGCTTGCAGTTATATGCAGCGTTTTATTGACAGGATGCAGCAAATCACTCCAATCTCAATCAGCATCAAGAACAGAACTTGTCATGAGTACCGTGGTTACCATTACATTGTATGGAGAACAAGCGCAGGAAGGGGTAAACGCTGCATTTCAAAAGGCGAAAGATTTGGAGAAAATTCTATCTTCTCAAAATGAGAAAAGCGAGCTGCATCAGGTCAATCAATCTGCATATGACCATGAAGTGGAAGTTTCCGATGCCTTATTTACCGTAGCACAGCGCAGTTTGCAATACTGTAAAGAGACAGACGGTGCTTTAGATTGCACCATAGGAAAAATCAATGATTTATGGGCTTTCGGCACAGGTAATGCCAAATTACCAGATGAAGAAGAGATTACTCCGTTATTAGTGGATAAAGGGTATGAACAGGTGCAATTGGATGAGGAAAAGCGTACCATACGTTTTTTAAATCCAAATATCCAGCTGGATTTTGGAGCAACGGCCAAAGGCTTTGCAGCAGATGAAATTAAAAATATGCTGGTAGAAGAATACGGCATTACATGCGGTATTATCAACTTAGGCGGTAATATTATTACCATAGGAGCTAAATATGACGGACAGCCTTGGGGAATCGGAATCACAGACCCGAATGATACCACTCGTGCTGTATCCACAGAGTATCTTACCAATGCAACTGCTGTTACTTCGGGAAACTATGAACGCTATTTTATAGAAGACGGTGTGAGATATCACCATATTTTAGATCCGAAAACCGGCTATTCGGCAAATAACGGTCTGATTAGTACAACCATTATTACTGAAAATTCGATGTTGGCAGACGCATTATCTACTGCTACATATGTAATGGGATTGGAAAAAGCCTATGCTTATATTGAATCTTTAGATGATGTAGAAGCGATTTTTATTACAGATGATGGAACTGTGGTGAAAACATCAGGAATTACAGACGACACATTTGAGGGTGTATTATGAAAAAGAATGTGAAATATATCATTGCAGGAACAGTTGTTGTTGCAGTAATTGCCGCTTTAATTGTAGCTTGGATTTTCATTACACAAACGAAAGTAAGTAATGCAGTAGCAAATATCTATCAAAACGGAACCTTAATTCGTTCGATTGATTTGGAAGCAGTAGAGGAAAGTTACACTTTCAAAATTGAAGGGGAGAATGGGGCTTATAATACGGTTTTGGTAGAACCGGGATGTATTTCCATTACAGATGCAAGCTGTCCTGATAAAGTTTGTATTTCACAAGGCAGAATCAGTGATGGTGTATTGCCCATTACCTGTTTGCCAAACGGCATTGTCATTCAGATTGAAACTCAGGACACTGCGAACAGTACATTGGACGGCATGACGCGATAAATATAGTAAATTATGAAAAGGAAGGCGTGGTGGCAGAACTTGAATGTAAAAAAAATGATTTTGTCATCCATGTTGATTACCAATGCGCTGACTATTTTCATCATTGAAGCACAGCTTCCGCCAATTGCTCCGATACCGGGTATTAAGCTCGGCCTTGCCAATGTGGTCACATTATTTGCAATTTATTTACTGGGATATAAAGAAGCTGCCAAAATTCATATTTTGAGAATTGTATTGGGCAGCATTTTTACAGGGCAAACCATTTCATTTATGTACAGTATCAGCGGTGGTATTTGTTGTTTGCTTGTTATGATGCTATGCAGAAAGCTCATATCAAAAGATTTTATTTGGCTGGCAGGTATTTTTTCCGCAATTGCCCATATTGTAGGACAGTTGGCCGTGGCCATGCTGGTGTTGGGCACTGTCAGTGTTTTGTATTATGCACCAATTGTGTTAGTCAGCAGTATTGTAACCGGATTTTTTACTGGATTATGTGTTCAATTTTTATTGAAAAAGCATGAAAAAACATTTTGTAATATGTTAAAAAAATAAAGGCTGTGTAAATGAACACAGCCTTTTATGAAAAACAGAAATGATATAGAGTGATACATGATATGACATTAGAACAAGACATCCAATTTGCATTGGAACATGATGAAGCAATAGAATATAAACAATATGAAAACGAGATACTTGCAGATATTGCAATTGAAAACATTGAGTTTGAATCTGTAGTTTTAACAAACTGCAAATTTATGAACTGCAATTTTGAGAGAGTATCTTTTTATCATACCCAACTGAATCATTGTGAATTTGCAAATTGTAATTTTTCCGAAGGTTATTTCAAACATGTGCAATGGATTGACTGCAAAGGAGACGGCGCTGATTTTAGCCAAAGCTCTTTTATGAATATCACCATTGAAAACGGCTCCTATTTCTGTACCAATTTTACTGAAACATTATGGGATGATGCCAGTATTCAGAATGCAAACATGTCAAATGCATTCATGCCGGAAAGTAAGTTCAAACGTTTTTCCGTTGTAAATACCAATTTGGAAAAAGTGGATTTTTTCAAAACTTCCTTGAAGGGAATTGATGTTTCCACTTGTAACATTGCAGGAATTACAGTGTCGGAAAATTTTAACGAAATCAAAGGAATCCAAATAGATGCGTTGCAAGCTGCGGATATTGCACAGCTGGTTGGTGTAAAAATAAAATAAGCTGTCTATTCAGACAGCTTATTTTAATATAGATTATTTACCAAATTTTTCATTGTAAGCTTTAATGCAGTTAGAAATAATTTCAACGGCAGCATCTCTTCCGCTTACTTCTTCAATTGCAGTTACTTTGTGTTCTAATTCTTTGTATACTGAGAAGAAGTGTGACATTTCGTCAAAAATATGTTTTGGAAGTTCATCAATATCTTTATAAGTGTTGTAAGTTGGGTCGTTAAAAGGAATTGCAATGATTTTTTCGTCTTTTTCACCGCCGTCTACCATACGGATGACACCGATTGGATAGCAGCGTACCAAAGCAAGCGGTACAATATGCTCAGAGCATAGTACCAAAACATCCAATGGGTCTCCGTCTTCTGCATATGTGCGTGGAATAAAGCCATAGCTTGCAGGATAGTGGGTAGATGTGTAAAGTACGCGATCCAACTTTAAAAATCCGGTCTCTTTATCCAGCTCGTATTTTGCTTTTCCGCCTTTTGTAATTTCAATTACCGCGTCAAAATCTGTTTCTTTTACTCTCTCTGGAGAGAGGTCATGCCATATGTTCATCATGATCAATATGCCTCCAAATATTTGTGTTCTTTTCAATTTCTATCATATTACCGCACAATTCTACCATATTTTTAAGAAAACATCAACCGCTACTTTCGGTATGACAATTTTTTAGGTCAATTTTTCATTCTATCTGCATATCATTACACACGGGGGTGTATCTATTATGAAATGCAGTATTGCAGACATGAGAAATAAAGAAGTAATAAATCTGCAGGACGGTACACGATTGGGATTTGTAGGCGATGTGGAAATTGACACGGAAAATGCAAAATTAACAACCATTATTATATATGGCAGGTCCAGATTATTTGGTCTGCTTGGCAGAACTGACGATATTATGATTCCTTGGGAAAATATTGATGTGATTGGAGATGAAACCATTTTGGTCAATCATACCATATACGCATCGCCCCAAAGAAGAAAACAGAGCTTATGGAGCCAGTTTTTTGGCGGATAATCAATGGCAGAAAAGTATAAAATATACTTGCAATTTTATATTTGCCATGCTATAATAATACGGTTCAATATAACACACGTTACAGTATGACGAAGCTGGTGCTTGATTTTTAAGTGAAATTCGTATATCGCTGTAACGGAGGATACAACCAAGGAGGATTTTAAAATGGCAGTAGTATCTATGAAACAATTATTGGAGGCCGGTGTACACTTTGGTCACCAAACAAGAAGATGGAACCCTAAAATGGCTCGTTACATTTTCACAGAACGTAATGGTATTTACATTATCGACCTGCAAAAAACAGTAAAGAAATTGGAAGAAGCTTATAGCTTTATCCGTGATATTTCTGTTGAGGGCAAACCTGTACTATTTGTTGGTACTAAAAAACAAGCTCAAGATTCTGTAAAAGAAGAAGCAGAGCGTGCAGGTGCTTACTATGTAAATGCCAGATGGCTTGGTGGTATGATGACTAACTTCAGCACCATTCGCCGCAGAGTAAGCCGTTTACAGCAACTGAGAGCTATGGAAGAAGACGGTACATTTGATTTGTTGCCAAAGAAAGAAGTAATCAAACTTCGTCTTGAAATTGAAAAATTAGAGAAATTCTTGGGCGGCATTAAAGAGATGAAGCAACTTCCGGGCGCTTTGTTTATTGTAGACCCACGCAAAGAAAGAATTGCTGTAGCTGAAGCGAAAAAATTGGGTATTCCAATTGTTGCGATTGTTGATACAAACTGTGACCCAGACGAAATTGATTACGTAATTCCTGGTAATGACGATGCAATTCGTGCTGTTAAATTGATTTCTGCTACAATGGCAAATGCTATTATTGAAGGCAGAGAGGGTCAAATGGGTGCAGCAGCTCAAGAAACTGCTGATGAAACAGCAGCTGAAGAAACAGAAGAAGCTGCTGAATAAGATTCGCATTTTAAAATATCCGTCTTTTGCGACGGATATTTTTTGAATACGGCTTAGGACAATCTATAATACTATATTTATATAAAAATCGGAGGAATGAAAAATGGCTTTTACAGCAAAAGACGTTGCACAATTACGTGAAAGAACCGGTTGCGGTATGATGGACTGTAAGAAAGCACTTACAGAAGCAAACGGCGATATGGATGCAGCAATTGACTTTTTGAGAGAAAAAGGTTTGGCTGCTGCTGCAAAAAAAGCAGGCCGTATTGCTGCTGAAGGTGTTGCATATGCAGCTACCAATGAAGCAGGTAATGTTGGTGTTGTAATTGAAGTAAACGCTGAAACAGACTTCGTTGCGAAAAATGATGAGTTCAACAACTTTGTAAAAATCTGTGCACAAACTGTTATGGAGCAAAATCCTGCTGATGTAGATGCATTGTTGGCTTGCAAAGCTGCCGGTTCTGACGAAACAATTGCTGATATTCTTCAAGAAAAAATCTTAACCATCGGTGAAAACATTAAAATTCGTCGTTTTGCACGCAGTGAAGGTGCTGTTGTAACTTATATTCACGGCGGCGGACGTATGGGTGTTATGGTGACTTTTGACACAACTCCTGAAATTGCTTCCAAACCTGAATTTGTGGAATATGCAAAAAATATTGCAATGCAAGTTGCTGCAATTGTTCCAAACTATGTTTCTGAAGCAGAAGTTCCAGCAGATGTAGTAGAGCATGAAAAGAAAATTCTAACAGAACAAGTTGTAGATTCCGGTAAACCTGCAAATGTTGCTGAGAAAATTGTAGAAGGAAGAATGAAAAAATTCTTCAAAGAAATTTGCTTGCTTGACCAACCATATGTAAAAGATGGTGATATGAGCGTACAACAATATACAGATGCAACCGCAAAAGAGCTTGGCGGCGATATTAAAATTAAAAGCTTCGTTCGTTTTGAAAAAGGTGAAGGCATCGAAAAACGTGAAGACAACTTCGCAGATGAAGTTGCTAACATGGTAAAATAATTTTATTGTTTTACTGAGCGTTTCACATTAGATAAATAAAAAGAGCTGGGGACTAACCCAGCTCTTTTTATTTTCTATTGACAAAGTTCACCTTTGTAATTTGATATTTTACTTTTTACACTATATGTGTTTGCATTCTGACAATACTTTTTCAAGTATCAAGTATTAAGTATAACGTGGAAAAGTTATATTGAGTTAGCAGATGCGATAAGAATCAGTTTATTTGTTTTCGCAGGAGAGTAGGCAGAATTAGCAAATTTGTTGTCTAAGATATAGAAGTGTGCTTAATGCCAGCCGTTGACTATGGTGAAAGTTATATGAAGTGTATGAAAATGAAACATAGAATGTTTATTCAATCCAAAGTAACATTTGGCACTAATAAGTAGAAGTGTAAATAAAAAACACGCAGTTAAATAGGTTAACTGCGTGTTTCTTATTTACATGGTAGTTCCTGCAAATACTTTGTTCTCAGCTTTTTTATATTTTTCTACAATCATGTTTGCACAGCGATAAATATCACCGCCGCCTAATGTAATGATTAAGTCTCCCGGTTGGGCGCGTTCTATGACATAGTCGCTAATTTCATCAAAGGTTTTTAAGCATACACTTCCCGGAACCTTTGCACCTAAATCTTCAGCATAAATATTATAAGTATTTGTTTCTCTGACAGGCAATATTTCGGTTAATATCACGTGGTCAGGGATAGACAAAGCTTCTGCAAAATCGTTCAGCAATAAGAAAGTTCTGGAATACGTATGAGGCTGGAAGATAGCCCATACATTTTTAAAGCCCATATGCATAGCTGCTGTTAAGGTTGCATTTAATTCTGTGGGATGATGCGCAAAATCATCAGCAACGACAATATCGTGAAAGGTTCCCAGCCGTTCAAATCTTCTGTGTACACCTGTAAAATCATGTAATCCTTTCGCAATATCGTTTCCGGAAATCCCAAAGTAGTCAGCGGTAGCTGCAGCGGCAAGAGCATTCATGATATTATGTTTTCCTGGAACAGAAAGACGAATGTCTGTAGGGGGAGTACCTTGTTTCATTAAAGTAAAATCTTCAAATACATTTGGTTCTTCTTTGATATTGGCAGCTGAATAGTCATTATCAGCACCCAGACCGAATGTAATAATTTTGACGTCTTGGATATCTTTGATTGCTTTTTTCACATTTTCATCATCACCGTTTACAATTAGCACTTTGCTGGTTTGATTGGCAAATTGATGAAAGGATTTGATGATATTTTCGAGAGAGCCAAAGTATTCCAGATGGTCGGCATCTATATTTAAAATAATGGAAATAGCAGGACTTAATTTTAAAAAAGTATCTACATACTCGCAAGCTTCACAAATCATAATATCAGATTTGCCTGCACGGCCATTGCTTCCGATAAACGGGAGCTTTCCTCCAATGATAGCAGAAGGATCTTTTCCCGCTTGGATAAATAATTGTGTAAGCATACCGGTTGTAGTGGTTTTTCCATGTGTTCCTGAAACGGCAATGGAGTCCTGATAATGTGCTGTGACTACACCAAGCATTTCAGAGCGTTCCAATGTGGGAATTCCGCTTTCCAAAGCAGCAACCAATTCAGGATTATCTTTTTTTACCGCAGCTGTATATACAATTAAATCTGCACCATTGATATTTTCAGCTTTTTGTCCTATGATAACCGGAATTTGATAGGAGCGAATTTTTTGAACTGTTTCGGATTCAGAAATATCTGAACCTGTAATATGATAGCCTCTATGGTATAAAATTTCTGCAATGGGACACATACCAGAGCCGCCTATGCCAATAAAATGTATGTGTTTTACGGTATTTAAAATATTTTGGTTTTCCATACAACAATGCTCCTTAATAACATTCACTCAATTTCTATTTATAACTTTTCGATTATAAAAGATATATTCTTGATATATAATATTGCTTTAAACTCATAATGGAAACTAATATTTTTCAATATGACCAATCTTTATAAAATGATACGCCATCCTATTCTTTATTATTATAGCATTAAAAAAATTGCTTTGCAATTTTTTACTGATGAAAAGCTAAAACGTTCTTGTCAACAACCAAAACTTCAGTTTTGCTGTTGTTGCAAGGTTGTTATAGCATTAAAAAAATTGCTTTGCATTTTTACTGATGAAAAGCTAAAACGTTCTTGTCAACAACCAAAACTTCAGTTTTGCTGTTGTTGCAAGGTTGTTATAACATAAAAGAAATTACACAGCCATTTTTCTAACCGATAAACGTTAAAACGTTCTGGCAACAATCAAAATTTTGGATATGGAAAGATGTTCCTTATCATATTAATGTTGTATCTGTTGTCAGATTCGTACAACATAAAAGATGATAGTATATTCATCAATATCGATACATCTTTATACCGATAAAGTATATGGCAACATATTTTTTGTATTAAACCAACCTGTAACGCACAATATTTGCTATATTTCCATAATATAGATTATCAGAAGTACTACGGGGGTTGGTTTTATGGTTGAGATGAATCGTTTTGGCATTTTAGGTGGAGATAAAAGACAAATTTATCTGGCACAATCCATAGCAGCAGATGGATATCAAGTATATGCATGTGGCTTTGATGAAGATGTTGAGATGAAACGTGTTGTAAAAGTTTCATTTGATGAATTAACTGATACATGCGGTTTGATTATTCTTCCTTTGCCTGTGACACAGGATGGGAAATATTTGAACATGTCTTTTAGCAAAGAAAAACTGTTGTTGGATGACACATTTGCAGAAAAAATGGTTGATAAACAAGTATTTGGCGGTGCCTTGAACCGATTAAAGGCAACAAGCACACTTTGGAACAAAATTGCAATGTACGATTATTCTGTGAGAGAAGAGTTTGCTGTGCAAAATGCAGTTCCAACAGCTGAAGGTGCCATTATGATTGTTATGGAATTAAGCGAAGGCACCATTAATGGCTCAAACTGTCTTGTGACTGGATATGGGCGTATTGGCAAAGTATTAAGTGAGATGTTAAAGGGGTTAGGGGCAAATGTCACCGTCAGTGCGCGCAAACCGGCAGATTTAGCTTGGATTCAATTAAATGGTTATCAAGCGGTACAAACCTCTCAATTAGCTGATTTACCCGGTAACTTTGATTTTGTGTTTAATACAATACCTTCTTTCATTTTTACCAGAAAAGTATTATCCAAACATCACAAAGATACACTCTTTATTGAATTAGCATCTACACCGGGAGGATTCGATAAAGAAGCAGTTTCTAAATTAGGATTAAAGTTAATTCCGGCATTATCATTACCGGGGAAAGTAGCTCCTAGGGCAGCAGGAAACATTATTAAAGATACGATTTACAACATTATGGAGGAGTGAGGTATTTTGAGTACTCTTACCTTTGGTTATGCAATGTGCGGTTCATTCTGTACATTTAAGCAATCTTTAGAGCAGATGAAAAAAATTGTGGCTGACGGATATCAAGTAGTACCGATTATGTCTCCAATATCCTATACAACAGATACCCGTTTTGGTAAAGCAAAGGATTTTATTGAAGAAATAGAATCGACGTGTGGAAGAAAAATCATACACTCTATTGTAGAAGCCGAGCCAATTGGCCCTAAAAAAATGGTGGATGTTATGATTGTGTGTCCTTGTACGGGCAATACACTGGCAAAGCTTGCAAATTCTATTACAGATACTGCTGTTACTATGGCAGTGAAATCACATTTGCGCAATAGCGGACCCGTGGTATTAGCGCTTGCAACAAATGATGCACTATCCGGTTCTGCCAAGAATATTGGTAAGCTAATGAATTATAAAAATATTTATTTTGTACCAATGAAGCAGGACGATCCGGAAAAGAAACCAACTTCTGTAATTGCTGATTTTAATTATGTGCTTCCGGCGGCGATTGCCTCTTTGGAAGGAAAACAACTGCAGCCCACATTTTTATAAAAGAGTTACAATAACTGTATTATATAGCAATCATCTCAGAAGTGGCAGCTATGATATAGCTGCCTTACATAAAAATAAGACAATCTGTTTGTAAAATAGAAATAATGTTTAAATTAACCAATAATATTATAATATGGAATATATTTGTGTGTTTTTTAATAGTTTTTATCGAATTACTTGACTAAAATTTTTCACTAAACAGCTAATTCTTTAATTGTGAGAAAATTTAGTCAATTGTTATGTACAAAAGTATAAAGAGTGTCATACATATTTTTTGGAATTATATTATACTTTTTATATCATCTCCATATTTGTGGCAATATTTGATATAAAAGTAATTCCGGCACAATATATGTAATTAAATATTATTGTTATATGCCGTTATAAAAGGTATAAAATTCGTGACATTTATTATGCAGGAGGTAAATATGGAACGCATATGGAAAATTGCAGGTTTAAACATTCAACAGGGAGAAAAAGTTCAAACCGAAATTCCGGTATATGATACGAAAACTGAAATGTCTGTAACTTTTATTTATGGAGAGCATCCTGGAAAAACAATTCTAATTACTTCAGGAGTTCATCCGGCGGAATCAACAGGAATACAGGCGTCTATACAATTAGCAAAGGAGCTTTCCCCCAACATCATACATGGGAAAGTAATTATCATCCATTTGATGAATACTCCGGCTTTTAAAGAAGGGAGGGATATTACCCCGGAAGACGGAAAGAATTTAAATCGAGTATTTCCACCTAACCAAAACGGCACTTTAACAGATAAAATTGCATATTTCTTTTGGGAAACGTTTGCCTGTAATGTGGATTTTTATATCGATTTACATGGGTGCAGTGCTGCTTGGTTAAATCCTCATTGTTATTATGTTGGCGTTGGAGAAGAACACATCATAGAACAATCTCGACAAGCTGCCAAATTATTGAATTTGCCTTATATTACCCAATCAGTTGCAACCAACGGTGCATATAATTATGCCGGAACGCAAGGAATTCCGGGTATATTGATAGAACGGGGCGAATGTGGATACTGGAAGCAAACAGAGGTAGAACTTTTTAAAAAAGATATCAGAAATGTATTGCGTCACTTGCAATTATTAAATGATGAAATGGAGTCCGTAAGTATGACACCGGAAGAAGTAGAAAATATTTTATATTTATATACCGAATGTGCCGGTTGTTGGATACCTTGTATACAAACGGATGAGTTATTTGTAAAAGGAGAGAAACTGGGAGAGATACAAGACTGTTTTGGACAAACATTACAGACATATTATGCGAAACAAGATGGCGTTGGATTGTATATGAATTGTCATCTTTCAGTAAAGGAACATGATTTTCTGTTTGCATATGCATCGCGCTCTAATCAAATTTAAATTTTGGATAAAGATGTTTTAAGAAGGAGAAGTTTTACATATGGGGATGCAACAAAAAATTGAAAAGCATTGGAACAGCTCTGCCGACAACTATGGAAGTATTATTCGAAGAGAATTGGATTCTTTTAGGCGTAAAGCTTGGGCAAAAAAAATTACGGAAAATGCTCCTGATAAGCCAAATCTTTCTGTTTTGGATATTGGAACAGGACCAGGTTTTTTTCCAATTGTACTGGGAGAACTCGGACATAATGTAATGGCAATTGATTGTACGGAAAATATGCTGGAAAAAGCGAAAAAACTTGCTCAGTCGGAAGATATAACAGCAGATTTTTTGAAAATGGACAGCCACGCTTTATCGTTTGAAGATAATACATTTGATTTATTGATTAATCGCAATGTGACTTGGACACTGTATGACCCTGAAAAAGCATATAAAGAATGGTATCGCGTGTTAAAACCGGGAGGAAGACTGCTGATTTTTGATGCGAATTGGTTGTTGGGGTATTATAGAGAAGACATCAGAAAACAAAATCAAGAAAACGAAAAATTATTTCATGAAAAATATGGTTCTCCATGGGAAACAGGAGGTCATGGAGATGAAAGCCATATTCTAAGTCTTCCAATGGGAAAAGTAGACCGCCCCGAATGGGACAAACAATATTTAGAAAAAATTGGGTTTCAAGTTACGTATGAAAAAAGTGTAATTGACGAGTTATGGGGTGAAGACGAAAAATTAATCTATGGAGCAACTCCTATGTTCATGATTGTAGCGGAAAAACCTTTATCGTCATCAGGCTACTTGTTAGATAATATTCAAAAATATTGGGATATGCGCTCAGAAACATATTCAATACAAAATAGAGAGGAACTAATGACAGAGCAGAACAAATGGATAGACAAGATACTGCCTCGTCTTCCGCAAAAAAAGAATATGCGTATATTAGATATAGGCTGCGGTCCCGGATTTTTTTCTATTATGATGGCGCAGCACGGATATCAAGTGACAGGTATAGATTACTCTGAACAAATGTTAATGCATGCTCTTGAAAATGCCAAAGATATTATACCTGATATAGCAGATAGTATTACATTTCGAAAAATGGACGCCCAAAATTTAGAGTTTGAAGATAATTCTTTTGATGTTATTTTATCTCGAAACTTGACATGGGGTTTAGAACATCCTGTAAAAGCTTATCAGGAATGGTTAAGGGTATTATGTCCGGGGGGGAAAATTTTAAACTTTGATGGCAATCACTATTTGCATTGTTTTCGAGAAGATTATAGCGATTATCAAAATATAAATCGGCAGCTTCATCAGCAGGAATATTTAAAGAATGTAGATATGAGCACCATAAATCGTTTGGCTATGGAACTTCCGTTAAGCCGTTTGCAGCGTCCGCAATGGGATGTAATAACGCTTTTGGAGTTAGGGGTGAAAGGAGTAGAGGTAGAAGCGCAAGAATGGATTGTCTCTGCACCAGAAAAAGGTAAAAAGTGTATTGCATCATTTCTTTTATGTATTACAAAATAGACTTTCTGGAGGAAATATATGAAATTACGAAATAAACATACTTTAAAAATTTGTGCTGCCGTTGCAATGCTCGCAATTGGCTCTTGTATTTTGGCTGGTTGTAGCAGTACTCCAAGTTCCAGTTCGCAAACAGTACAGACAATGAATCAAGATGAAAAAGTGTTTCGTTATGGTGTCACAGCGTATACTTATGAAAATGGAATAGATCCGCATGTTGGTTACGCAGGGTGGTCAGCAATTCGTTATGGTATAGGAGAAACTTTATTTCGTTTTACCAATAATATGGAGTTAGAACCATGGCTAGCTACAGGATATGAACAATTAGACGATTATACAGTGAAAATTTCGTTACGTGATGATGTGACTTTTCATAATGGCAAAAAAATGACAGGAGAATCTGTTAAAAAATGTTTAGAACGTTTAATTCAAATGAACGATAGAGCTCCATCCGACTTAAATATTGAATCAATTATTGCACAAGGACAAAATGTAACGATTAAAAGTAAAAATAAGGTTACTGTTTTATTAAACTCTTTAGCTGATCCATATGGTTGTATTATTGATGTAGATGAAGGGTTGCATAATGGAGTATGTATTGGAACAGGTCCTTATAAAGGAGTTTCTGCAGATGATAACTCACTTTCTGGAGAAGCATATGACAATTACTATGGAGGAAAAGCCAAAGTAAATAAAATTGAAGTATCTAAGATTACAGACGGAGATACCTTAACTATGGCTTTGCAAAACGGAGAGATTGATGCAACGCAGGGGCTTCCATATTCTAGCTACAATTTGTTTGAAGAAAATGATCAGTTTAAGATTAGCTCTGCCGATACTTCTCGTGTATATCAAGTAGCATTTAATTTCGATACTCCAGTCCTACAGGACTTAAAAGTAAGACAGGCTATTTGTTCTGCAATAGATAAAGATGCTTTTTGCAAAACACTTTTAAATGGTAGAGGTACTCCTGCAGTAGGCGCATTTCCTTCTAATTTTGAATTTGGAAATAACGCTTTGACAGGACCGAGTTTTGACAAAGAAAAATCAAAATCTTTGTTAGCTGAGGCAGGTTGGATAGATACAGATGGTGACGGATATGTAGATAAAAACGGACAAAAATTAACTATTCGTTGGCTAACATATTCTTCCAGACAGGAATTACCTTTACTGGCAGAATATGCAGAATCAAATTTAAAAGATATTGGAATTGAAGTGCAGATTAATGTTACTGAAAATGCAAAAAATGTACTTGCATCTGGGCAATATGATGTTTATGCCAGTGCCTTTGTAACAGCTCCAACCGGTGATCCACAATACTTTTTTACTGCACATTTATTAGATGAATCTCCTTATAATGCAGGACATTATCACAGTGATAAAGTAGAAGGGTTAGTTGGAGAACTTAGAAATGAATTTGATCCAGAAAAACGTGCTCAACTAGCTATTGAAATTCAGCAACAGGTTTTGGATAACAGCGCTTATCTATTTGTATCACATTTGAAAATGTCATTCGTAATGCAAAAAAGCATTAGTGGTTTTGAGGCGCATCCATCTGATTATTACGAAATAACCAATCATTTAGATGTAAATTAATGATGTTTTATTAATTTCAGAATTCTGAAATTAATGTGTTGACATATATACTACAGCATGTTATGATAATAACATAGTTAACTAAAATGGTTCAAAAAGCCAAATTTTAGGATTGTAAGAAATAAGTAATATTATAAATTCTTATATCTGCAATCCTTTTTTTAAACGCTTGAGTTACAGAATTCTGTTAATTGTTTCAGCATACTTTTGGAGGTTTATATGTCAAACAAAAGAGATTTAAACTTAGAAGAATTTGGAATTTCATTAAGCAGATATAGAGAATTATATTATTTTTGTCAGCAATATCGTGAAAAAAAAGAAGAGTTACAGCGCTGCTATAGTGTAACATCAGAACCGACATCAAAGAGATCAGAAAATACACATATGTTGACAAATTTCGCAGAACAGCAAACGGATAAGACAAATAAATTATCCAGGGATATTGGACTAATAGAACAAACAGCACAAGAAGCGGTTGGAGGATTGTATCCTTTTATTTTAAAAAATGTGACGGAGATATCACGTATGAACATATGGGAGTACCATGTGGACGACGCCAGTTTTATTTTATGCGAAGAAAATTTTTCTGTTTACTGGACCAGAAGAAAGGGTAATTGTAAGGATTTGTTTGGTTATTAGAACAACTATGGAAAGTTATTATAATTTGTGTATAAAAGGGTCACACAAGGGACGTACTTTCACTGTAAGATATAAGTGTGGACGGAACGTTTGTTCTTTTCATTACATCATCCTATCATATGTATCATCTTTGCAAAAAGAAATACATCTTTTGTAAATAGCGTTTGAGTTGCGAGAGATACATATTATTTTTTATCTTTGATAGAACTATTGTTCGTATCGAAGATGATTGGTATAGGAGTAAATAAATAGGAGGATAAGTTTAATTATGCCGGTTAAAATGATTGGATTGGCTGAATTGGAAACGGACATGGCGGAAATTATAAATCGGGCTTTGACTGATTGTCAAACTTTAACTGATGATATTCGCACTGTAATTCAAAAAGAAATTGAACGAAAAACCAATTCACATAGTTATTCTGATTCTCAAATGATTACAGTGCCTGATGATTCTATGCTGCCGCGGCTTGAGGCACTAGCCATTTTAGAGGCAGAAAAATTTGCAGATGCATTAGCAAAGGAGTTAGATGGATAAATGCTATCTTATCAGCAAATTTCATCTGAAATCTCGCGGCTATTGGCACAAGCATATCCAGATTACGGTGTATATGCAAATGCACTGCCGCAGGACGCCCAATATCCTTGTTTTTTGATTCAGTCTATTGCGACTGATATACAAGATGCATCTTGTTTTTTGGTTTCCATTACAGAATACATTACGTTGTCTTGTATCATTGCAGATGATACCTTAAACGGTATGGAACAATTAACAAACATGCAGTTGGGTGTTTTAAATCTATTGAGGCAGGGATATTTATCTGTCTCAGATAGGTCTATTTCTGTTCGGGCCGGTACAGGAGGACAGGAAAAAAACTGTGCTTACATAGAACTACAATGTTTTTATGAAGATGTACGCACAGATCAAATGGAAGAACTTCCAATGATTCAGGAAGCAATTATTGATTTAAAAGGAGTATGAATATGGGTTTACCAAGTATTAACATTGTTTTTCAAACAGTAGCAGATAATTCCATTAAGATGTCTCAAAAAGGTGTTGTTGGAATGATTTTGCAAGATCCTATTGTTGAAGGTGCTTTTACAATTACTAAAGTTTCTGATATGGATACACGTTTCAGTGAAGAGAATAAACTTTATATTGAACGTGCTTTTACGGGTTATATCAATCAACCAAGGTCACTGGTGATTTATGCAATTAAAGTAACCGGAGAACCGGAAGAACAATTTCCAAGTCTGAAAGCCGGTTTGGATTATATGGCTACACAGCAAATTGATTATTTGGTTGGACCATATACCACAAATGAAACACAAGCAACAGAAATCAAAACATGGATTCTGGAAAGAAGAAAAGAAAATACCACACCGAAAGCAATTTTGCCAAAATTGGCAGCTGACAGTGAAGCGATTATTAATTTTTCTACCGATGCTATTACTGTTGGTGAAAAAACATATCAGGCAAATGCATTTTGCAGTCGTATTGCCGGTTTAATTGCAGGTACGCCAATGACCATTTCTTGCACTTATGCACCACTCACCGAAGTTAGCAATATTGAGCGCAAAAATAAAAGTGATATGGACACTGCAATTGATAATGGAGAATTCATTCTTATGCATGACGGCAAAAAAGTAAAAGTTGCTCGTGGTGTTACCAGCCTAAAAACGATTGGCGAAGGTAAAAATGAAATCTTTAAGAAAATTAAAATTGTGGAAGCTTTGGATATGATTCGTTATGACTTGGCAACCACAATTGAAGATACTTACATTGGTAAGTTTGCAAACAGCTATGACAATAAATGTCTATTGCTAACTGCAATCAAAGGTTATTTTTTAGAAATGGAGGCTGCCGGTATTTTGCAGGAAGGCACTTCTTCTGTTGAAATTGATTTGGATGCACAAACTGCATTTCTAAAAGAAAAAGGCACCAATGTAAATGAAATGGACGAACAAGAAATTCGCGAAGCGGATACAGAAGATAAAGTATTTTTGAAAGCAACCGTAAAAGTGTTGGATGCAATTGAGGAAGTATCCCTCAACGTTGCAGTTTAATAAAGAAAGGTGGAGCATAATTATGGCATTTGATAGTGCAAAACGAGTAATTTCAGGTACATGGGGAGAAGTTTGGCTTGATGGTGAATATGTGGGTGAATGTTATGCCCTTCAAGCAAAACATGCTTTTACAAAAGAAGATGTGCAGCAATGCGGACAAATGGAAGTTGACAGCAAAATTCTCGCAATTAAAGGTACCGGCTCTATGGAGATGTATAAAGTATCCAGCAGAATGGCTAATCTAATCGGTACTAAAATTAATAAAGGTGAAGATGTCAGATTTACTGTGACTTCTAAATTAAGCGATCCGGATGCATATGGTGCAGAACGTGTTGTATTGAGAAACGTTTCTTTCGATGATTTAACCGTTGCTGACTGGAAAGTTGGAACAAAAGGGAATATTACAGCACCATTTACTTTCACAAAATATGAATTTTTAGATACAATTGAGGCGGTGTAATGATGAGAAGTGTACAGGATATATTATTGCAGCATGAAATACCAAATAAAATCTCAAAATCTTACGTACATAAACGTTGGTCGCAAGAGTGCGGTGAAGAGGCTGTGTTAGAGCTCCGTACACTCAGTTATGACCGTGTTGAAGAAATTAAAGAATTACATCAAAAAGAAACTTCTGTTTACATTGTACTGGAAGGCGTTGTTGCCCCTGATTTTCGTTCAAAAGAACTTAGAGAAAAATATGGCTGTGAAACCACTGTTGATTTAATCAAACGTTTGCTTTTGCCGGGCGAAATTGAAGATATTTCCCGTGAGATTGAAAAATTAAGCGGTTATCGCGTAGTTACTTTAAAAGAAATTAAAAAAAAATAAGCACAGATTCTGAATTAAATCTGATGTATTATCTTTTTAGAGAAAAAAACGTTATGCCGGGACATTTTTATCGTATGCCGCCGGGAGAAAAACAGTTAATCAGAGCCTTTTGTGAGCAGGAGTGCAACGGAGGGCAAGTATAATGGCAAGAAACATAAGTATATCGGTTAGTGTTCAGGATCAATACTCACAAAGTATTTCTTCCATGCGTGAAAAAACCGTTGCATTTAATAAAGATATAGAAGAACTTACCGCAAAGATTAAAAGTTTAAATAAAGAAAAGATATCTTTGAATATAGATGCAGTAAAAGCGCAGCAAACACTACGTGATTTACAGCAGCAATTTAAAAATACCGGCAATGCAGCAGACCAAATGGTTTTGCAGCTTGCCAATGCAAATTACAGTAATGTGAATAAACAAATAGAACGTATCTCAAAAAGTTCACAGCAAGCAAAAAGAGAACTGTCTAATCTTGTAATTGAATATAGTAAAGCTGATAACAGGGCAGGAATGTTTGGTAACAACAGTACATTATCGAATACTGTTATTCATGGCAGAACAGGAGAACGCTTTCAAAATTTTGGTTCAGGTGAAAGGTCACAATCCAACGTGAACGATTATGCATCCATTGGTGCGGATATTGGCATGGCAACAGCAGAAGCGGCTATCAGCGCGAAGGCAGGTGGTGCTATTGCAAGCACTGTTTCTGCTGCTATGGGAACTGCTTTTCTTCCTGTTGTTGGCACCGTATTGGGAGGGCTGGCCGGAGCTGTTATCGGTGGCGGAATTGGAGCGCTGATAGACAAGTTTTCAGGAGATAAGTCCAAAGATGACGATATCAAAAAAGAATTCAAAAATTATGCCATTGATAAATATAATGATGTTCTGGAAAAAAGAAATGAAGAGCTGATAGAAGGCTCGTCCATGGCAGGAAACTTTCAGACAAATAGCAATCGAATGCGATTTTTTCTAGGGAATTCTGCTGATACTTATTTAGATAAGGTGAATCGACAAACAGATTCACCTTATACCAAAAACGAACAATTAGGCTTATATTATGCTTTACATAATAATGCGGTCGATGCACAGGAAACCAGTAAAGCGGTAGAGATGCTGCAAAGCATAGGGGAAGGTGCAAGTTTGACTGCTGATGAGTTGACCAGTATTGCGCTTACTTTAAGTGATATGCAAAAGGCAGATCAAGCCACAATTGAAATGATAGATTCTTTTCAGAATGGTAGTGTTGATGTTTATCAGGAGTTGGCTAACGAAAAGGGTATTACATCTGAACAAGCGCGTTTGCAGGTTCAAAATGGACAAATCAGTGGTCAAGAAGCTTCCGAAGCAGTCTTAAACGCTATGTATGGTGCAACTGCAAATGAAGGTTTATCTACATATGAGCAAAAAGCACTGACCTGGGAAAATTCATTAAAGTCTTTAAATGAAGCGGAAGGAGAAGGGTATAATTCTGAACGCGAAGCACAATTAGAGCAAAATATCAGTTGGTTTGAAGAGCATAAACAAGAATTATTAAATTATAAGCAAGAAATTGGCCGTGGAAAAGCACAGCTGGATAATGCCCTTGACCAGCACATGATAGAACAAATGGATGCATTTTTGAAAGATCCATATAAAAATGAAACCGATGGGCTTTACGACGAAAACAGCGATTTAGATCGACGATTAATTTTAGAGAATAATTGGTCTATGATTGGCATAAAAAGACAAGAAGAATTTGCAAAATCTGAAGAGGGAATGTCGTTATATAATGCAAATGCCAATCTTGCCCAATCTGTGGTGGAAAACTCGATTGTAACCTTTACACAAGATATTTATGCTATGGAGTCCATTTTTTCTGAAAGTGTTTCCAATACACTGGACAGAGTGAAAACATATGCAAATGCAATTTTAGCGGATGCAATTGAGAAAAACAATATGTCGGTTAATATGAATAATCTTGGTGACATAAATGCAGCTATAGAAAATGGAGATTTACAAAAAAATGGATACTCACAGAATGTATTAGGGAAGTATATTGATAAATATGATTCATATACTTTCGGTCATAATGCAGGAGGCAGTTCTGCTATGTATAGAGCCAAACGAAATTCTGGCATTCCGGGTTCTTCCATGTATGCGTCCACCGCATTTGGTCTTGAACGTGTTCCATATGACAATTATCCGACTTTATTGCACCAAGGCGAACAGGTATTAACCGCACAACAGGTACGTCAACAAAAAAATATACCTAGTGTTACTGTAACAGGAAATCAATTTGTAATTCGTGAAGAAGCAGATATTACAAAAGTAGCAAAAGCCTTTGTGGCTGAAATGCAGAAAGCTTATGCAATTACATAATTGGCGGCAAAAGGTATTCAATATTTGAATGCCTTTTGTTTTTACAAAAGATTTATGCTGAAAAGCAATTTAGTTGAAGTAATTTTAAAAAGGAGGAGCTATGCTACGAAAATTTATTTTTAAATATGGCGAAGGCAGCGAATATATTTTGCCGATTTCTCCTAAATCTTTCAAAGTAGATTATGGTATTCGAGTAGAAACAGTGAATATTCATACCATGGGCGATGTCAATATTGCAGGTTACAGTACTTTGTCAACCATCAGCATTGACTGCATGTTTCCCTCAAAAAAATATCCGTTTGTTGTGGGAACCTATCATGAAAATCCTTATACATCGGCGGAAATGTTTATCAAATGGTCAGAGGAGCGTACAAAACTACGTTTTGTTGTTTCGGACACCACAGTAAATTTACCTGTGGTAGTAGAAAACATCACGCTGTCTGAGCAAGATGGTACCAACGATGTTTATGCTTCCATTAAATTAAGACAAGTACGAGAATTAAATGCAATTCAAACAGAGGATGCTCCTGTAGAAGAAACGCCTCCTCATATGGATTATTACACAGTGGTATGGGGAGACACCATGTGGGATATTTCTTATCGCTATTACGGAGATGCAACTCTTTGTTGGAAATTGGCTTCTTATAACGGTATAGCCAATGCAAATTTAATTTATCCCGGACAAGTTGTCACAATTCCGGACCGTTCTTTACTGTAGGTGAATGATTATGAATATAACAATCAAAAACAGTGATGGTACCTTTGATATTACACAATTGGTAACAACCGTTTCGATATCCGGTGATTATCAGCAATGTTCCAGAACGTTGGATTTTTCTATGGTATCTTCTCCAATCGACAACAGCATTCCTTCCATTCGTTGCGAATTGGGAAATGCTGTCACCTTAACGGAGAATAATGAGATTATGTTTCAAGGAAATATCTTCAGCAGGCAAAAAAGCACCAATGGAAATACCATTTATGTTACTTGCTTTGACAGGGGATTTTACTTAAAGAAAAATGAAGCTACCTATAAATTTACCAATCAAACTCCTGAGGCAATCGCGCGGAGAATTTGCGGAGATTTCAGCATTCCTGTAGGAGACATTGCATCCACCGGAATTTCCATTACGAAAAATTTTATTGGACGCAATTTATACGATATCATTCAAAGCGCATATACCATTGCATCTGAAAAAACACATAAAAAATATATTACCAGATTTGAAGGTACAAAGCTTTGCATTCGCGAAAAAGAAGGTCAGAAAAATACTTTGGTATTGGAAGGCGGTTCGAATTTAATGGATGCAAGTGTATCTGAAAGCATTCAAAATATGGTAAATCAGGTAGTCATTTATGATTCCAATGACAATTTGATTAAAACCATGAAAAATGATGAATATATAAAACTTTATGGTCTTATGCAAAATTACATGTCCCAAGGAAAAGATGATGTCTCGGACAAAGCACAAAAAACTTTGGATGACAACGGAGTAACCCAAAAAATTACGGTGAACAATCTTGGAGATATCCGTAATATTACCGGAAATTCTGTCATTGTCAAAGAACCTTATACGGGAATCAATGGACTGTTTTACATTGATGGTGACACTCATACATGGAAAAATGGAATTTACTTGAATAAATTGGTTTTAAATTTAAAAAATGTCATGGACGAAAAAGAATCAGGTACAGATCCGACATAGGAGGAGAAATATGGAAGAGAATCCTTTTTCAGCTTTAATTAATATGCAGAGAAATGATGTTAACCAACGACAGCGTTCAGTCTTTCAAACATTTCGTATCAGTACATTGTTAAATCATTCTCCGTTTACAGTCAAAATTGGTGGTATTCCGTGCAGTGGAACAGAACTGTTAATCAATCAAACGTTATTAAATGAAGAAACAAAACCAAATATAGGAGAGCAATTGATTACGGTAAGCAATCAAGACGATTCTATGCATTTGGTTTTGTGTAAGGTGGTGAATGGATGAATTTATTTCCAATGATTCAGCCGGAACTGGAATTGAAAGATGCATCTTTACCCATGTATAAAGAAATTGCATGGGATTTTGAACATAATATTCCAATTTATAAAAATGGAAGTCCCAAATGGATTACGGGAAAAGAAGCTGTATTGGTTTGGGCTTGGAAAGCGCTGCATGTACAAAAATATAGTTATCCAATTTACAGTTGGAATTACGGATGTCAGTTAGAATCATTAATTGGACAAACAGTATCGGAAGAATTGAAACAGAGTGAAGCCATGCGTTATGTGCGCCAAACTCTAACGGAAAATCCTTATATTACTGATGTAAAAGAAGTAAGCGTATCTTTTACAAATGATGTATTGTCAATTTCGTGCATACTAAATACACGTTATGGGGAGGTGAAAGTCAATGCTTGAGTTCAATACCCAAACATACGAGGAAATAAAAAACAAAATTTTAGAAGATATGACATCTGATGCAGACAAACGGGAAGGCAGTTATACCAATGAAATGGTAAGCGCGGTAGCTTATCAAATTTGGAATTTATACTGTTCTATGGGAGCTATGCTGCCAATTGCATTTGTAGATGAAACATCCGGAGAGTACATAGATAAACGTTGTGAAGAATATGGCATCAAACGAAAAGAAGGAACAAAAGCAATCGCCACGGTTACTCTGCATCATGAATCTGATATGACGATAGAAGCCAATACAGAATTTGCAACAGATAGCGGTTTGATATTTGTAAATACAAATCCGGTTGAAATATCAAATGGGGAAGGAAGCGGTGAAGTAACTGCAAGAGAAGTAGGGGCACAGTACAACGTTCCGGAAAACAGCATTCATCAGTTCGCTGTTTCGCAAAGCTCCTTGCCCACCGTTACCTCTACAAGCGCGAACGGAGGTACAGACCCCGAAACAGATGCAGAACTGGTAGAACGTTTATACCAATATTTAAGAAAACCAAGTACAAGCGGTAATATTTATGATTATGAAAAATGGGCTTTATCAGTTGCAGGGGTAGAGTCTGCGAGAGTCATTGAAAAATATCAAGACAAAGCGAATCAATTGTTGATTTTAATTCTTGGAAAAGACAGTGAACCGGTTGATACAGTCATTGAAAATAACTGTAAGGCATACATAGAGACAGTTCGCCCTATTGGTGCAACTGTGTTTGTAGAAAGTGCAAAACGATTTCCTATTTCTGTTCATGCAACTGTGAAATTGGTAAATGAAGAAGAAATGGACGAAAAAAGGAAAGAAAAAGCAATTTTGTCCATTGGTGAACAGTTTAAAAATTTGTTGGATGCTTACTTGAAGAATATTGCTTTTCAAGAGTACAACATTAATTTTCACAGAATCTCTTATATGATTTTAAATGTCGATTTAGTAGATGATTACACTTCGTTCCTTATCAACGGTGTAACTGATGATGAAAACCAAGGCGTCATTGAAATTGATTTTAATCAAGTACCTTCTTTGGAGTCAATCACTATCAATCATGTGGAAGTATACAAACGGGAGGGGTCTTAACATGACAAGAGACGGAATCAAGGCAATACATCCCCTTATTGAGCAATTACCTGACTTTTATCAGAACAGTCCGGAAGTAGTCGATTTACAAAATGCATTTACCAAGCAGATAAATTCTGCATGGATGCAGCGTGAAGAATTTTTAAATCAATTAAATGTCCAAACTGCAACTTGGTCGTTACCTATATGGGAATATTTATATGGAATTGAGGTTGATACCACCCGTAGTTTGGAGTTTAGACGAGCTTGTATTTTATCAAAATTGCGTGGGAATGGGACTGCAACGTTAGAAATGATGAAAAACGTTGCAAAGAGCTTTTGTAACAGCGATGTAGAGATAATTGAATACAACGACGAGTTCCGTTTTGAAATTAAGTTTGACGGAACAGCATCAGCCATTGAAAATAAAGATGGTTTTTTGAAAGCGATTAGAGAGCTGAAACCGGCTCATTTACAAGAAACATTAATTGAAATGACTTCATTGCCTTCAACACTTTATGTTGGAACAGCAATCGGAAGTTACAAACAGGAGGTGATTTGTAATGTCAACATCTAAATGGACATCCGTTATTACAAATGCGGGAAAAAACTTATTGTCTTATATTTCTGAACAGCATCTTGTAATAACAAAAGCTGAATGTGGTGATACAAGAACAGAAGGCAGTTTGGAAGAACTAACCGGCATTCAAAATCCGAAAGATATGGTTCTTTATCCATCACAATCCATTGAAAGTAATTTACAATTTCGCATAACACTCAGCAATCAAAATATTTTAACTGGTTTTTCTTTATATCAAATTGGTATTTACGCAAAACTGGAAAATCAAGAAGATGATGTATTGTTTATGGTAATACAGGCAGCAGAAAATCAGCCTGATATCATTCCTTCCAATCAAGAAAGTCCAAACTATGTTAATGATTACGTGGTACGTCTGATTGTGGCAAACACAAATCAAATTACGGTTCAGGTAACAGCAGACGCCTATGCAACCACAGGTGTTGTGTTAGATTTGAAAACAGAATTAAAATCTGATATTCAGAGTTTACAAAATACAAAATTGGATGTTGCAAAATTGAATGTCTCTAACGGAGCTGCGGGTTTGGATGAAAGCGGCAAACTAAAACAGATGCCGACAGCATCTGATATTGGAGCAGTTCCCATCGGCAGAACTGTAAACAGTAAACCTTTAAGTTCTGATATTGTACTGAATGCGGCGGATACCGGAGCAGTAGACGTATCTTTGTTGGGAAAGGAAAATGGTGTTGCTACCTTAAATTCCAATAGCAAGTTGGTACAAATGCCGACGGCGTCTGATGTTGGGGCAGTTCCCACCGGCAGAACCATTAACGGAAAACCTCTTTCCGCAAATGTTGCTTTAAGTGCGACAGATGTAGGAGCGGTTGCAGCAAATACAATTGGGGTTGCAAATGGAGTTGCTTCTTTGAACTCTGATGGTAAGTTGGTACAAATGCCAACATTTGATGATTTCTTTGTAAGCGGAGAATGGACGCCGCGAATTAATAGATATACTTGGGATTTTGATGGTTCTTATATCTCATATGGATATTATTATAAATTTGGAAAATTGGTATATGTAGTAGGCAGAATTACGATTACCAATGCAGGAACCGGAGGTAATGCTTATATTGAAGGTTTACCATTTGAAACGGATCCAAGTTTGTGGCAGCAACTTCATGTTATTGTTACTAATAGTGATAATATATGGAGTGGATTTCCACAACAAGGTTCCTGGTTATTGTCAGAAAGTTCCTATCAAGGCACTTTGGGTGCTGATGGACGTCTAATTTATATTGATAATGCCGGCACAGTTTATTCTATCTCCGGTATGTATATCTCTAAAGAATAGGTTACAAAAATATCAGTTGGTATTTTACCAGCTGATATTTTGTATTTTATGAAAAACCAATACTTGTAACAATATATCTCCTATGGTATGATAATTACCAAGAATGGAAGTGATTACACCTATGCTATATTGTTCCAAATGCCATGCATTATATGAAAACGGGACAACTTGTTCTAATTGTAATGAGCCGCTTACAGAACCAAAGCCCGGAAATTTGGTTTTATTAACTGCTGCCATGTATGCTGAATCTAATGAAATTTTAGACGCATTTCGTGCCAGAGGGATTTACATTGACAGGAAACCTACCATTGAAGAAGGTGTGTTTGAACTGTTCGTACAATATGCAGATTGGGAAAAGGCAAATGAAACGTTATATATTGTATTGGAAGATTTAAAAAAGCACGCTCCTTATCAAGGGGAAGAAAATACCGATGCAAACGAACAAAAACCAAAGCTGAGCAAAGGGAAAAAGTGGGTATTACGTATTGTAGCAGCAGTTGCATTTGGATTGGTCATTTGGGGTGTAGTAGCACTTACGGACTTTGCAATGGGATTTGTAAAGGGCTGGTTTTCCTAAAGTTTAATATGGGGGGATTTTTAAGTTATGAAACAACTAAAACCGGATACCACATGCATTCATGCAGGCTATGAACCAAAAAACGGTGAACCTAGAGTAGTACCGATTGCACAAAGCACTACATATACATATGATAGTGCAGAAACTATGGGGAAATTGTTTGACCTTGAAGCAGATGGATTTTTCTACACACGTTTAGCCAATCCAACCTTGGATGCCGTGGAGAAGAAAATTGCTGCTTTAGAGGGTGGAGTAGGAGCGATGATTACTTCATCAGGACAAGCTGCTTCTACAATTGCGGTTTTGAATATATGTCATGCAGGTGACCATATGGTTTGTTGCAGCGCAATTTATGGCGGTACCTTCAACTTGTTTTATAAAACATTAAAAGAGTTAGGCATTGACGTAACCTTTTTGCAGCCGAATGCGACAGCTGACCAAATTAATGCCGCTTTTCGCGATAATACCAGATGTGTATTTGTTGAGACATTATCCAATCCGTCATTGGTGGTCACAGACATTGCGTTATATGCAGATTGCGCTCATGCACATCAAGTGCCTTTAATTGTAGACAATACATTTCCTACTCCAATCAACTGTCGTCCGTTTGAATTTGGTGCCGATATCGTAGTACATTCTACTTCCAAATATATGGATGGTCACGCTGTACAATTGGGCGGAGCTATTGTGGACAGCGGTAATTTTGACTGGAAAAACGGAAAATTCCCTGAATTTACAGAACCGGATGAATCCTATCATGGTGTGATTTATGCGGAACGTTTCGGCAATGCCGCATATATTGTAAAGGCACGTACTCACTTAATGCGCGACCTTGGCGCACAGGCAGCACCGCAAAATGCATTTTTATTAAATTTAGGTTTGGAAACTTTGGCACTGCGTATGGAACGTCATTGCTCCAATGCGCAGGCTGTTGCTGAATTTTTGGAGAATCATCCAAAAGTGGAATGGATTAACTATCCGGGTTTAAAAAGCAATCCTTATTATGAACTTGCACAAAAATATATGCCAAACGGTACGTGCGGTGTTATTTCATTTGGTGTAAAAGGCGGAAGAGAAGAAGCTGCCAAATTTATGGAGGGTTTGAAACTTGCTTCCATTGTCATTCATGTTGCCGATTTGCGCACATGCGTATTGCATCCTGCCAGCACGACTCATCGTCAATTATCTGATGCACAGCTGGAAGAAGCCGGTGTAAAAGCGAATATGATTCGTTTATCTGTCGGCATTGAAAATCCTCAAGATATTCTGGATGATTTATCTCAAGCTTTAGAGCAATTATAAATAAAATAATATAACTTTTATAAGGGGCGTTATTTCACGCTCTTTATTTGTTTTTACACAAAATATGGTTAAGATAATGATAACATCAATGGTAATGATTGAAAATATTCTGTAAATTCATTGTATATTTATAAGTTTTCATTGGAATTTTCTTTCATACCTGATTTTTCTATGCTATAATATATTAAATTTTATTCTAATAAAATATCAAAAATTGGAGTTGAGTATTCATGAGTGAAATCAACCAACGTGTTGTATGTAACGGTGTCGATTTTCAAAGTATTCAAAATACAAATTTTAAAACAATGAGAATCTCCGTTCATTTTATGTTACCAATAGATAAAAATCATATTTCCGCCAATGCTGTTTTGCCTGCGTTATTATGCCGCGCAAGTAAACAGTATCCCGATTATACAAAATTAAGCCAGCGCCTTTCCGAATTATACGGCGCAAGCCTCAATGCAGAGGTGCAAAAATTGGGGGATACGCAATTATTGAGTATTTCTACTGTAGGATTGGCAGACCAATTTACACTAAACGGAGAATCTGTTTCAAAAGAACTGGCTGAATTGATGTGCAGTATTATTTTTGACCCTCCGTTTGAAAACGGTACGTTCCGTCAGGAAGATTTTAATCAAGAAATACGCCAAACAATTGAATTGATTGATTCAGAATTCAATGATAAACGTATCTATGCAAAGCATCGCTGCGAAGAAATTATGTGCGATAAAGAGCCATATGGTATTCCGCGTTTTGGTTCCAAAGATGCAGTACGCGCATTGCAGCCAAACGATTTAAAAGAGGCTTGGTCTTATCTGATTTCCCATGCTCGCATTCGTATTATGGCATTGGGCAACTGTAATCCTGACTTGGTATTCCAAGGGTTTCAAACAGCATTTGAAAAAGTGGACCGCAGCCAGGTGGTTACTTGTTCTTCTGATATTGTTACAGATGTAACAGAGGTAAAAGATATCAGCGAAAGTATGGAAGTGGCACAATCTAAATTGGTTATGGGTTTCCGTACTCAAATTGCCGCACCGCAAAAAGAAATTGTTGCAGCAAAATTAATGACTGCAATGTTCGGTGGCACACCCCATTCCAAACTATTTTTAAATGTTCGTGAAAAGATGAGCCTTTGTTATTATTGCGCAGCCAGATACAACAGCAACAAGGGCATTATGACTGTGGAAAGCGGCGTAGAGACCCAGAATATTGAAGCTGCCAAAAATGAGATTCTAAATCAACTGGAAGAGATGAAACAAGGTAACTTTACAGAGGAAGAACTTCAATCGGCAAAATTGAGCGTATGTAACAGCTATCGTACCATAGGCGATTATTTGGGCAGTACCGAAAGCTGGTATATCTCCCAAATTTTTATGCCGGATACGCAAACTCCGGAACAGGCTGCGGAGGAAATCAGTAAAGTAACTCGCGAGGAAATCATTGCAGCCGCACAAAAAGTAACATTGGATACCATTTACCGTTTGGTTGGAACTGAAGAGGAGTGATATTATGTCTTTACAAACCATTACAGGAAAACGTGTTGGAGACACTTACTATAAATTAGAACACCCGTCCGGCTTGACTGTTTTTATTTATCCAAAAGAAAACAGCAATTCTACGTATGCGGTATTTGGAACCAAATACGGTTCTGTTGACAATCAATTCCGCCGTTCTGACGAAGATACTGTTCACACAGTGCCGGAAGGTATTGCGCACTTTTTGGAGCACAAATTATTTGAAAGTGAAGACGGAGATGCTTTTGCACGTTATGCAAAAACAGGCGCTTCCGCTAACGCGTATACTTCCTTTGATATGACTTGCTATTTATTTTCTTGTACGGAAAATGTAGAAGCATCTTTGGAAATCTTATTGGACTTTGTCCAGTCTCCTTATTTTACGGAACAAACCGTTCAAAAAGAACAGGGAATTATAGGACAGGAAATCCGTATGTATGACGATGACCCTCAATGGCGTGTGATGTTTAATTTACTGGGGGCTTTATATCACACACATCCTGTTAAAATCGACATTGCAGGAACCGTTGAAAGTATTTCTCATATTACCCCGGAATTGCTGTATCAATGCTACCATACTTTTTATGACCTGCATAATATGGCTTTATGTGTGGCCGGCAATATTGATAAAGAAACCGTATTAAAACTGGTTGATAAATATTGTAAACCGGCCGAGCCGTTTGCTGTAGACCGTGTGTTTGAGGAAGAACCACGCAGCGTTGTAAAGGGTAAAGTAACACAAGCATTATCTGTTGCAACGCCTTTATTCCAATTCGGCTTTAAGGAAGAGGCAGGTAAAAACAGAAGAACTGTGAAAGAGTTGGCTGCTGTGGAGCTATTGCTGGAAATTTTAGCTTCGGAAGCATCTCCTTTGTTCCGTGAATTGCAGCAATCCAACTTAATCAATGAATCCTCCTTCAGTTATGAATTTTTTGAAGGTCCCGGCTATGCGAGTGTTATTTTTGCAGGGGAATCAAAAAATCCTGACCAAGTTGCAGAATGTATCAAAAAAGAAGTAAATCGCTTAAGAAAAGAAGGCATTCCAAAGGTGGATTTTGAAAGAGCAAAGAAAGCAATCTACGGACGAAATGTAGCGGCTTTGAACAGCTCAGAGACAATTGCAAACTGCTTAATCGCACTTTCTTTTTCCAACCGTGAATTGTTTGAATATATTGACGCATTGGCAGAAATTACACTGGAAGAGGTAACTGCAAGTTTGCAGACGCATATGTTGGAACAATATGCAGCCTTGTCCATCGTTGAGCCGATTACCCCTATGGAGGAAGCAAAATAATGAGTCATGTGGAATTCCCAGGTTTGGGTTGGAGTTTTGACATCAACTCAACCGCTTTTTCGATTGGATCCTTTGAAATCAAATGGTACGGATTGCTCATTGCAACAGGATTTTTATTAGCGGTAATCTATGCAATGGTCATGTGTAAAAAAATGAATATTAACCGCAGCAGATTACTGGATACAATCATTGTCGGATTAATTGCAGGCGTCATCGGCGCCCGCTTATATTATGTTATCTTTTATCCGGGTGATAAATTTATCAAAGACCCAATCAGTATTTTCTATATCCATGAAGGTGGATTGGGCATATATGGCGGTATTATAGGCGCCTTATTGGTTGGCGGTCTGTTTGCCAAATTCCGAAAACAAAATGTGCTTGCGGTACTGGATATCGGTGTGCTCGGCTTTTTGATTGGACAAGCAATCGGACGTTGGGGAAATTTTGTCAACCAAGAAGCATTTGGTGGACCGACCTCTTTGCCTTGGGGAATGGTGAGTGAAAATACTCTGGCGGTTTCGCCGGATTCCCCTGTACATCCTTGCTTTTTTTATGAATCCATGTGGTGTGTACTGGGATTCATCGTACTTCATATTTTTACTACAAAATTCCGTCAATACGACGGACAAACCTTTTTATTATATCTTATCTGGTACGGAACAGGCAGATTTTTTATCGAAGCACTGAGGACAGATAGTTTGTATGTGCCGTATCTTCCGATTAAAGTTTCTCAGTTGGTGGCCGTTGTAACGATTTTGGCTGGTATTGTTCTTCTTATTGTATTCCGAAATCGAAGAATTTTGGCAGGATGCGGACTCAAGCAAGTCATGGCTGCAAATGTAGAACGAGTTGCTGCCATGAACCCTCTATCTAAGTTCGAGCCTGCAGAGAAAAAAGACCGCCGTAAAAAAGAAACGGACCATAAAGAACACAAAGATTCTCATGATACCCAAAAAGAGCATGTTTCAAAAACAGTAAAAGAGGAATCAACCGTGCAGGAAAAAACGTCTCCCGTTTCAATGGAACCACAGGAAAGCGTTTCCGCAGAAGAACAAGCAGATAACGAAATTGAAGTGAACAATCAAGTGATTCATGAGATTATCGACAATCAGTCTACGGAAGAAACAACCAAACAAGCAGATGAAAAAGACAACAAAGGAGCAAATCAAAATGGCGACAATCATTAATGGAAAAGAAGTATCTGCAAAAGTAAAAGAGCAAGTTGCAGAAGAAGTAAAACAACTGAAAGACAAGGGGATTCATCCCGGTTTGGCAGTTGTGATTGTTGGTGAAGATCCCGCTTCCAAAACATACGTAAAAAACAAAAAGCTTGCATGTCAGGCAGTTGGAATTCATTCGGAAGAATACGCGTTACCGGCAGAGACCACGCAAGAAGAATTATTGGATTTGGTACACAAACTAAACGAAAAACAAGATATAGACGGTATTTTGGTGCAGTCTCCTTTGCCAAAAGGTCTGGACGAACAATTGGTGATTGAAAATATCAATCCTGCAAAAGATGTAGATGCGTTTCACCCTGTGAATGTGGGACGTATTATGATTGGTGATTACAGTTTTTTGCCATGTACTCCTGCTGGCGTTATTGAGCTGATTCATTCCACAGGTGTTTCTATTAAAGGAAAACGCTGTGTTGTTATTGGCAGAAGCAATATTGTAGGTAAACCAATGTCTATGCTTCTGCTACATGAACACGGTACCGTGACCATATGCCATAGCCGTACTGAAAATTTAGCAGAAGTTTGCAGTCAGGCGGACATTTTGGTAGCTGCGGTGGGAAAAGCAAAATTTGTGACTGCAGATATGGTAAAGGACGGGGCAGTTGTGATTGACGTTGGCATGAACCGTGATGAAAACGGAAAATTGTGCGGAGACGTTGATTTTGATGCGGTAGAGAAAAAGGCATCTTTTATTACTCCTGTTCCGGGCGGAGTTGGTCCAATGACCATTGCAATGTTACTGAAAAATACAGTGACTGCTGCAAAACAAAGAGCAGGTATTGCTCAGTAAAATTGTGTTATATTAATGGGGTATGCAATATGGATTACCTTTTAAAAATGGTAAATTCTCCGGAAGATTTGCGTAAAATACCTGTTCGCAAACTTCCTATGCTTTGTCATGAAATTCGTGAAAAAATAATAAGTGCTGTTTCGGACAACGGCGGTCATTTGGCTTCCAATCTTGGCGTAGTGGAACTTACGGTTGCGCTCCACCGTGTATTTGATGTGCCCAATGACGCGATTGTCTGGGATGTAGGACATCAATCTTATGCGCATAAAATCTTAACGGGAAGAAAAGACGATATCAGCGGTTTAAGAACCAAAGACGGCATTTCCGGTTATCCAAAACGCAGTGAAAGCAAATACGATGCGTTTGATGTTGGTCATGCCAGCACTTCTATTTCTGCTGCTTTGGGTATTGCGCAGTCAAAACGTTTGCATAAGCGGGACGACCATGTCATTGCAGTCATTGGAGACGGCGCGTTAACAGGCGGCATGGCGTATGAAGGACTAAACAATGCGGGCAGATATACCAGAAACTGCTATAAGAATTTTATTGTTATTTTAAATGATAATAAAATGTCCATTTCCCGCAACGTGGGTTCCATGTCTCGCTATCTTACAAGCATCCGTACAGAGCCGTCCTATTTGCAGGCAAAAGGAAATGTGGAAAAAGCTCTGGACCATTTGCCTGTGATTGGTGCGCCTATGTATCGTGTAGTAAAAAAATCAAAGAAAATTGTAAAACAAATGCTTTACAATACCACAATTTTTGAGGATATGGGCTTTGCTTACTATGGTCCGTTTGACGGTCATGATGTAGAAAACTTAATTCATGTACTGGAAAATGCAAAACGTATGCATCAGCCTGTACTGCTGCATATGGTTACCAACAAGGGAAAAGGATATGCATTCGCGGAAGAACGCCCGGATACGTTCCACGGCGTTTCTAAGTTCGATGTGGCAACAGGAGAAGGTTCCGCTGTGTCGGGGGAATCGTTTTCCAATACATTCGGAGAGCATATTTGTAAACTGGCAGAAGAAAATGACCAAATTTGTGCCATTACTGCTGCAATGCAAACAGGTACGGCATTAAACGAATTTGGTATTCGGTTCCCCAAACGCTTTTTTGATGTGGGCATTGCGGAGGAACATGCCGTTTGTTTTGCAGGCGGTTTGGCGGCAGGCGGTTCGTTGCCTGTATTTGCGGTTTATTCTACATTTTTGCAGCGCGGGTATGACCAAATCATTCATGACGTTGCCATACAAAATGTAAAAGTGATATTCGCCATAGACCGTGCGGGTATTGTGGGAGAGGACGGAGAAACGCATCAAGGAGTATTTGATGTTGCGTTTTTGAATACAGTACCAAATTTAACTGTATATTCTCCTGCGTATTATGATGAACTGCGTATGGATTTGGATGCAGCCGTAAAAGAATGTGACGGCGCTGTTGCAGTTCGCTATCCGAGAGGAAAAGAGTTATACAAACCGTCCGATTTTCAAATAACGGGAAATTCCTTTGACTGCTACGGAGATGAGTCGGCAGAACATGTGATTGTGACATACGGACGTATTTTTTCCAATGCGTGTCTTGCTTTGGAAGAACTAAAAAGTCGTGGAATATCTGTGCGTATTATCAAATTAAACCGTATAAAACCTGTTGACAAAGCGGCTGTTTTGGAGGCTGCAAAGGCAAAACATCTATACTTTTTTGAAGAAGGAATTCAGCAAGGCGGCTTGGCAGAACATTTTTATTTTTTGCTGCATGATACTGAGTTTAAAGGGAGTTATCATGTAACCGCCATTGACAATCAATTTGTAAAACAAGCTACCATGAAAGAGGCGCATCAACTGCTGAAACTGGATAAAGACAGCATGGTAGAAACCATAGTATCGGAGTGCACATTGTGAGTGAGAAAAAACGCTTAGACTGTTTATTATTTGATATGGGATTGGCTGAAAGCAGAGAAAAAGCCAAAACGTTAATCATGATGGGACAAGTTTATGTGGACAATCAAAAGTCTGATAAGCCCGGAACGCCTGTCTCGGAAGATGCAAAAATTGAAGTGCGCGGCGGCGGATTGCCTTATGTCAGCCGCGGCGGATTAAAACTGGAAAAAGCCATGCATACCTTTGATATTTCATTGAAAGATAAAATTTGTATGGATATTGGCGCTTCCACCGGCGGATTTACCGATTGCATGCTGCAAAACGGTGCGAAAAAAGTATATTCCATTGACGTTGGTTACGGACAGCTTGCGTGGAAATTAAGGACAAACCCGAATGTGGTAAATCTGGAACGTACCAATATACGCTATATCACTCGAGAGCAAGTGCCTGATAATATTGATTTTGCCAGTGTAGATGTTTCTTTTATCTCTTTGACTTTGGTTCTGCCTGTTGCCTACCAATTTTTGTCCGAACAGGGTGAAATGGTGTGCTTAATCAAACCGCAGTTTGAAGCAGGCAAAGAAAAAGTAGGGAAAAAAGGCGTTGTACGTGACTCTGCCGTGCATAAGGAAGTCATTGAAAAAATTCATAATTTTGTTTTGGAACAGGGCTTTTCTGTCATTGACATTACCTTTTCTCCCGTGAAAGGTCCTGAGGGAAATATTGAATATTTAATTTATATTCGTAAATCGGAACATCCTGAAGATATGTCTCATACGGATATTTCATCCTTGGTTGCGCAATCACATCAGCAATTAAATGGCGGTGAATCATAATGAAACTTGCAGTTATCCCAAACTTGAGCAAAAAAGATGCTCGTAAATATACTTTGCAAAGCATTGATATTTTACATCGTCTTGGCGCCGAGCTTTTCATGCATGATGAAATGCAACAGGAATTTGCACAGCAGCCGGTTAGTTTTTATCAGGAAATTGAGGAACTGATTGAACACTGTGATATCGTTATCGCCATCGGCGGAGACGGTACGATTATACATGCTTCCAAATATGCTTCGGCTGCGAATAAACCGGTACTTGGCATTAATGTTGGTCGCCTCGGTTATGTTGCAGGATTGGAAACCAATGAACTGTGCAGTTTGGAACGTCTGATGGACGGAGACTACACAGTAGAAGAACGCATGATGCTTGAAGTTTCATTTTATCAAAACGGTAAAAAACAAACGTATCAAGTATTAAATGATGCGATTGTCGCACGTGGTTCTTTATCCCGCATTTTGGATTTAACCGTTTCGTATCAACATGAAACCGTTTGCCAATATCGAGCTGACGGTCTGATTGTAAGCACTCCTACGGGTTCCACCGCTTATTCCTTTTCAGCAGGCGGTCCTGTTATGGATCCCACAATGGAAGGTATCCTGTTAACGCCCATATGTCCCCATTCCATATTTGGACGTACGGTTGTATTTGGTGCGGATACGGAGTTGTTTATATCTGCAACGTCTCAGTACAACAGCGATATGATTTTAACCCTCGACGGAGACTGTGTGGCGCATATGGAAGAAAATGAAGTAATACAAATCAAACGTTCTTCATTGACTACAAAGCTGATTAAATTAAAACATCGCAATTTTTATGAAGTCGCCAGAGAAAAGCTTGGTGAAAGGAGTACTTCCAATGAAAGCGAAACGTCACGCTAAATTGCTGGAATTAATTCATAACAATGATATTTATACGCAGGAAGATTTAATGAGACATCTGCAGTCGGCAGGATTTGACGTCACACAAGCAACCGTTTCCAGAGATATCAAAGAATTGCGTCTTGTAAAAATGCTTTCCGGAAATGGGAAGTACAAGTATTCTACGGGAAAAGAACCAACAAGACCAACACCACCAAAATTTGACTCATTATTTGCAGATGCCATTGAGTCCATTGAGCCTGCAATGAACATGATTGCAGTAAAATGTATGCCGGGTATGGCACAGGCTATTTGTGTTGCTTTGGAAGCAATGTATTTGTCAGGCATTGTAGGTACGTTAGCCGGAGATGATACCATTTTTATTTTATGTAAAGATATCGTAGCGGCCAATGAAACAACCGTTCAATTAAAGAATATTATGCGTGGGTAGGTGAATGCTGTGCTTTCACAATTATATATTGAAAATGTTGCAGTCATTGAAAAAGCAACCATTGAATTTCATAAAGGATTCAATATCTTAACAGGCGAAACCGGCGCAGGAAAATCTATTATCATTGATTCCATGCATGGTATTTTGGGAGAACGCACATCCAAAGATATGGTTCGAAGTGGGGCGGAGTCTGCTTTTGTCAGCGGATTGTTCACCGACTTAACCGAACAAGCAATCAATAAGCTGCAGGAACTGGGTTTTGAACCGGAAGAGGATGGTTCTGTTTTGATTCACAGAACCATTCAGGCAGAAGGAAAAAGCACTTGCAGAATCAATGGACGTCCTGCTACCGTTTCCGCTTTAAAAGAACTGGGAAAAACATTAATGAATATTCATGGTCAGCATGAAAGTTATCATTTGCTTTCTCCCGAACTCCATATTCATTATATTGATGAATCGGGTGATTTAAACACATTGGTAAAGGAATATCGCAGTGTGTATCAGGAGTTAAAACAGATTCAGTCTGAAATAGGAGCACATGCAACCGACGAAGCGGAAAAGCTGCGCCGTATTGATTTGCTGACGTATCAAATTGAAGAATTGGAACAAGCCAATTTGCGTGAAAATGAAAAAGAAGAATTAATGGAGCGCAAAACCACAATGATGCACGCTGAGAAAATTGCTTCTGCCATTACCGCAGCAAAAGCTGCTCTTGACGGAGATGAATCTTTTGATGGTGTTTTGTCTACGCTGACTGCAATTACCGCTTCTTTGCAGGACTCCGAGCAATATTTACCTGCATTAAATCCAATCATTCAAAAATTACACGAATTATCTTATGGGTTGGAAGATGTTAGTGATGCTTTACGGGAGCAGGAATCCCAAATGGAATTTGATGCATCCGAACTGCTTGAAATCGAAACTCGTTTGGATTTATTATACCGCTTGTCAATTAAATACGGACAAACAACAGAGGAAATGTTAGCGTTTTTGGAAAAATGCAGACAAGAATTGAATCAAATCAATCATTCCGAAGAAACGTTGATTCAATTAAATGAAACGTATGAAATCTTGAAGGAAAAGGCGATTCAGTTAGCAAAAACATTGTCTGACAAACGTAAAAAAACGGCAGAGCAATTTACAAAAAAAGTGAAGCATGAATTACAGTTTTTGAATATGCCCGGCATTGAGTTTCAGGTAGAGCAAGAGAGAGTTCCGCTTAACAGCAACGGCTGTGATAAGATTCAGTTTCTTATTTCAGTCAATCCGGGAGAGCCCGCAAAACCCATTGCCAAAATAGCATCGGGCGGTGAATTGTCCCGTATTATGCTGGCTATACAGACTGTGCTGTCTGCCCATGATGATTTGGACACTATGATTTTTGATGAAGTCGATACAGGAATCAGCGGCAGTGCAGCCCAAAAGGTAGGTTTAAAATTGCACGAAGTTTCCAGATACGCTCAGGTGATATGTATTACACATTTGGCACAAATTGCTTGTTTGGCCGATTATCATCTTCTGATTCAAAAACAGGTTACAGAAAATAAAACCTATACGCAGGTAATACCATTGAGCAAGGAGGCTCAAATAAAAGAAATTGCTCGTATGATTGGCGGTCAGGCAATCACACCACTGTTACTGCAGAATGCACAAGAGATGATTGATTCTGCAAAACAGCTGAAATCGTAAGCAATTTGTTCGGCCATTTGACTTGACAATGCAAATCTGTTTCATTATAATATTTTATTAATAGCGTTGATGGAAAAAAGTAGGGTTACTGTTACCGGTACAGAGAATTTGCGGTTGGTGTGAGCAAATCCAGCGGTAACCTGAACATACATTCCTGAGCTGCTGTCCTGAACTTATCATCAGTAGGGACATGCCGTGTCTGCACGTTACAGCTAAGGTATGTTTTCATACCTGTAAGGCCATGCTTGTGAGAGTATGGTAAACTGAGGTGGTACCGCGATTGATTCGCCCTCTGCATAACTTGCAGGGGGCTTTTTTATATCCCTGCAAAAGACGTCATAAATTGTAATTTAGGAGGTTATTATGGGAGTTTTTGATCAACTACAGGAAAGAGGATTAATTGCCCAAACAACAAACGAAGAAAAAATTAAAGAATTGCTGAACAATGATAAAGTAACATTTTACATTGGTTTTGACCCTACCGCAGATAGTTTGCATGTAGGCCATTTTGTGCAAATCATGGTCATGTCTCACTTGCAAAAAGCGGGACATACTCCAATTGCGCTGTTTGGCGGAGGAACCGGTATGGTGGGGGACCCATCAGGAAAAACTGAAATGCGTAAAATGCTGACAAAAGAAGAGATTGCACATAATATCAGTTGTTTTCAAAAGCAAATGTCACGCTTGATTGATTTTTCAGATGGAAAAGCAATTATGGCAAACAATGCAGATTGGCTTTTGGACTTGAATTATATTCAATTTTTGCGTGAAGTCGGCGTTCATTTTTCTGTAAACCGCATGTTGTCTTTTGAATGCTATAAACAGCGTTTGGAAAGAGGACTCTCTTTCTTTGAACTAAACTATATGCTTATGCAAAGCTATGACTTTTTGGAATTAAACCGCAGATACAATTGTGTCATGCAATTAGGCGGAGATGACCAATGGAGCAATATCATAGGCGGTGTGGAACTGGTACGCCGTTCCGACCAAAAAGAAGTATACGGAATGACCTTTACACTGCTGACCACAAGTGAAGGTAAAAAAATGGGCAAGACAGAAAAAGGCGCTGTTTGGCTCAATCCTGAAAAAACCAGTCCGTTTGATTTCTATCAATATTGGAGAAATGTAGATGACGCTGATGTTATCAAGTGTTTGAAAATCCTAACCTTCTTGCCAATGGAACAAATCAATGAATATGCAAAAAAAGAAGGCAGTGAATTAAATGCTGTGAAAGAAGTACTTGCATATGAAGTTACAAAGTTAATTCATGGGGAGGAAGAAGCAGCAAAAGCACAAGAAGGTGCCCGTGCTTTGTTTGGTTCTGGTGCAAATACAGATAATATGCCGTCCACCACTTTCACTGCTGCCGACTTTGCAGACGGCCAATTGGGCATTCTGGATATGCTCATGAAAGCAAATTTAGCTCCTTCCAAGAAAGAAGGCCGCCGTTTGGTAGAACAAGGTGGCATCTCTGTCAATGATGTAAAAATTACCAATCCTACAGAACAATTTACGGCAGAAAACTTTAAAGACGGCTATATTATTGTGAAAAAAGGTAAAAAAGTATTCCATAAAATTGTGTTGTCATAAAAGAAGCTGTGATAAAACAAAGCTTGCTTGCCTGCAGGCTTTGTTTTGCGTTATAAGTCGAGGTGAATCTATGAAGAAATACTGGCAATGTTTATTGCCGCCTGTTGCTTCCGGAGCTTTATGTTTGATTGTCTTTGCGATATTTCAACTATTTCCGTTTGCACAACGAACGTTGTCCTGGTGCGATATGAATCAACAGGTAGTTCCTTTGTTGCTGGACTTAAAAAATGTATTGTCGGGCCAGTCAGATTTATTTTTAAATATGGCCAACGCAGGCGGCACCAGTTTTTGGGGAATTTTATTATTTTTTGTATCCAGTCCGTTTTCTTTACTGGTAGCGTTCATAGATACAAAAGATATTTATTTGTTTGCAAATATTCTGGTATTTATAAAAATTGTGGTTTGTGCAGGAACAGCAAGTCTGTTCTTTCGAAATAAATTTACCTCACTGCATGTATTGCAAAATATTGCTTTATCCGTCATGTATGCATTCTGCGGATATACCATGATGTATTTTCAAAATGTGGTTTGGCTGGATATGATGTATATGTTCCCAATCTTGTTATTGGGAATGGACCGTATTATACAAAAAGAAAAAGTATTGCTGTATATCATTGCTTTAACGGCAATGATTACCATACATTTTTACTTATGTTACATGGTTGCTATCTTTTTAATTTTAGCAATTGGCTTGTATACATGGTTCTGTGTAGAAAAAGAACGAAGGAAAAAAGTCGTCTGTTTATTCGGAATTTCTACACTGATTGTCCTTTGTATTACCGGAATTGTATGGGTGCCTTCTTTGCTTCAATACCTGCAATCCGGCAGGGGAACCGGAATTATTGAAAGTTTATCCTCAGGAAGTTTTATTTCAGAGGTATATACTACTGTACCGATTATTACATGTACGGCTATTTTAATCACCATTGTTCCTTTGTATTTCATTTGCAAAAAGTATAAAAAGAAAAAATTAAATATTATAGGTATCTTATTTTTACTGACGCTGCTTCCCATCTTTATAGAGCCTATCAATAAGATGTGGCACACAGGAAGTTATCAGGCATTTCCCGCACGATACGGCTACATTACCGTATTTTTAGGATTGATTATTGCTGCGGATATGCTAAACGACTTTAACCCAAAAAATACAGTTGGAAAAATCAGCGTGAAGAAAAACGCTGTCATGATAGGTAGTCTCAGTGCAGGAATCATTGTGGTGGCCGCAGTTGGATTTTTGTTAATCTTCAAACAATGGGATACACTTACCGTGTACACCAAAACCTTGCACGGTTCTTATGCAGCATTAGGATTATTTGTCTTATTTGCGTTAGCCGCAGCCATTTTTTACTTTTTTGTTTTATTGCTGTATTATTTAAATCTTATGCGCAAACTGACCATGTGTATTTTTCTTTGTCTTATGACTATTGTGGAAGTGATGTTCTGCGGCAGCATTTATTTTGGTTCTGCGTCAAGATCCACTTTTTCAAATGAAGCGGTTTTAGATTTGCAAAATAAGATTGACGACAACGAGTTATATCGTGTAAAGATGGATAAAAAGTATTTTGATGTCAATATGGTAGGAGCGCTGGGGTATAACTCTTTAAGCCACTATACTTCGTTTACCAATGAATCGTACATGTTTACAATGAAAAAATTAGGATATTCTTCCTACTGGATGGAAGTAAACTCCAATGGCGGTACTGCGCTGACAGACAGTTTGCTTGGAAATCGCTATCACATTGTGCTGAATACGGATGTCACCGATGAACAGGAAATCATTTATCAGAACAGCAAATATTCTATCGTAAAAAATGAACTGCCAAGTACCTTTGGTTCTGTATTCACCGCGGAAGATATGGAAGGTTATGCTCAACTTCCGGATGGCTCCAGGGAAGAGATTCAAAATGCACTGTTCAAAGCAATTTATCACACTTCCGATGATGTAACAGAGACTTATTCGCCTATTACTATGGACAATATCGTATATCATCAAAGTTCTGAAGGGTTACATACCATTCAAAAAGAATTGTCATCTGATGCGTCTTATTTACTGTATACCATTCCTGTTGAAGGCACACAGACACTATATTTTGACTGTTTCCATGAGTTGTCAAATAATTTGGTAGAACCCATTAACAGCTCTTTTGATGTTTATGTAAACGGAAGTTTGGTACAAAGTAAGTATCCGTCTCAAAGCAGCAACGGATTGCTGGTATTGGGAACATTTACGGATGAAACGGTTGTTGTAAAAGTAGATGTACGAAAAAATGTCATAGCAAAATCATTTGGTGTATTTGGAATAAAACTGGATACGCTGACAAAGCATATGGATAATAAAACAGCGGTCAGTTTGGAACAGAAAAGAAATACGATCACAGGCACTGTAGACGCTATGGGAGAAAATCAATATTTATTTTTGCCTATTGGCTATGTAAATGGTTTCAAGGCAACAGTAAATGGAGAAGAGGCAGAAATTTATCAAGTATTTGATACGTTTATGGCAATCAAATTGCAAAACGGTACGAATACGGTGACTGTTTCGTATGTTCCAAATGGATTTATCACAGGAGGAATTTTATCTGCCGCAGGTATTTTGTTGTGTATTGGATTTATACTCTTACTAAATAAAAACCGATACCGCTATATTCGTTTTGTGGAGTACATATCCTATCCAATTATCTTTGCTTTATTTGCAATTGTCATCATAGCTGTTTATATTGCACCGATGATTATTTATATCATTTCATAAAAAGACCGAGGAATCTAGATTCCTCGGTTTTTTTTGTAAAATATCAAACAATAAAACCACCTTTTCAAAACGATAGAGAAGAAAAGGTGGTTTTGTCATATGATTTACGCGATATTAAATAACGCCTTGTGCCAGCATTGCATCAGCTACTTTTAAGAAGCCTGCAATATTAGCGCCTGCAACATAATTGCGGCGGTCATCGCAATATTTTTCTGCAGCTTGAGAACATTGTTTGAAGATATTTACCATAATACCTTTTAGTTTTTCATCCACTTCCTCAGCAGACCATGACAAACGCATGCTGTTTTGAGACATTTCCAAAGCAGATACTGCTACACCGCCTGCATTTACGGCTTTACTTGGAGCAATAATCAATTTATGCTCTTGCAGGTATTCCATAGCCTCATTTGTGGTAGGCATGTTGGATACTTCAATATAGTATTGAATGCCGTTTGCTACAATTTGTTCTGCTTCTTTCATGCCAATTTCATTTTGTGTTGCACATGGCATAACAACGTCAACTTTTACGTTCCATGGTTTTTCACCGGGATAGAAAGGTACGCCGAATTTGTCTGCATAGTCTTGTACTTTATCTCTTCCGGAAGCTCTCATTTCAAGCATATAATCTACTTTTTCACCTGTAATTCCGTCGGCATCATAAATATAACCGTCAGGACCGGAAATGGTTACTGCTTTACCGCCAAGTTCCGCAATTTTCTTTGCAGCGCCCCATGCAACGTTTCCGAAGCCGGACAATGCAAAAGTTTTGCCTTTGATAGAATCATTGTTGTCTTTCAAAACTTCATTACAGAAGTAAACAGCACCAAAACCTGTAGCTTCAGGACGTAAAATGCTGCCGCCGTAGGAGAGACCTTTACCTGTTAGCACACCATTTTCAAAGTTGCCTTTGATTTTCTTATATTGACCGAACAAATAGCCGATTTCTCTTGCACCTACGCCGATATCGCCTGCGGGTACGTCTACATCGGGACCGATATGACGGCATAATTCTGTCATGAAACTTTGACAGAACGCCATAATTTCACGGTCGGATCTGCCTCTTGGGTCAAAGTCGGAACCGCCTTTGCCACCGCCGATTGGCAAGCCGGTCAAAGCATTTTTGAAAATTTGTTCAAAACCCAAAAATTTAATAATACTTAGGTTTACGGATGGGTGGAAGCGCAAACCACCTTTGTAAGGACCGATAGCACTGTTAAACTGTACACGAAAACCGCGGTTTACTTGCACATTGCCGTTGTCATCAACCCAAGGAACACGGAACATAATTTGTCTTTCAGGTTCTGTAATTCTTTCAATAATACCCTCTTTTTGGTATTGTGGGTTTTGTTCAATTACTTTTTCCAAAGAAGTAAGCACTTCTGTTACGGTTTGTTGAAATTCTGCTTGGTCTGGATTTTTTTGTATTACTTTTTCTAATTGTTCGCTAACATAAGACATAAAATCTTTTCCTCCTACTGCAATCATTATTAACTGGTTGTCATTTTATCATATTTTGGTTATATTTACAAGATGAAATTTAAAAAAATCGGCCTAATAACGCAATTTTATTTATCATAAATTTCATTTTTGAATATAAAAGTTTTAGTTTATCTTATTTTTTGCAGGAAAATTATAGTTTGGTTGCAATTTGTTGAGATGCCATCCATTAGGCAATCAAATATTATTACTTGTATCGTGTTTATGAATTATGAAACAGAAATATTGACAAAGTCTATGCAGATATAATAAAATAAACTTGGTTATTTATGAAAAAAACAGTATTTGCAGTCTACTATTTCAATTGAGCATACCCATTTATGCTCATTCTGTTTTTACGGACATGCATGCACGGGCATAATAGATGTATTTTTGTTATGCGTATAGGCTTTTGGAGAAACATAGGAGTGTGAACAAACAATATGAATTCTGTACTTAATTTTGACGCTGACGATTTTAAGCCCCACGAGGAATGCGGTGTTTTTGGTGTATATTCTTTTGACGGCGCGTTGTCACCCGCTTATGCCTGTTACAACGGCTTGTTAGCTTTACAACACCGTGGGCAGGAAAGCTGCGGTATTGCGGTAAGTGACCGCGGTGTTATTTCCTACTCTAAAGATTTAGGTCTTGTGAATGAAGTGTTTAACGACAAAATTATTACAGATTTGGTCGGAGAAATTGCTATTTCTCATGTTCGTTACTCTACTGCAAAGCAAAAATCAAGAGAAAATGCACAACCAATTGTAATGCGATATGCGAAAGGTAATTTTGCAATTGCATTTAACGGCAGTTTAACCAACTCCTTTGAATTAAGAGAAGAATTAAGTCATAGAGGTGCCATCTTCCAAACTTCCAATGATGCTGAAGTAATTGCATATTTGATTGCGCAAGAACGTGTAAAAGCGCCATCCATTGAAGAAGCGGTCATTCGTGCAATGCCTCAATTAAGAGGATGCTATAGCTTGTTGGTAATGAGTGCACAGAAATTAATTGCGCTGCGTGATCCTCATGGATTCCGTCCGCTGGCTCTGGGCAGGGTAGATGACACTTATGTTTTTGCGTCCGAAACTTGTGCGCTTGACAGCTGCAATGCTGAATTTGTAAAAGATATTAATCCCGGTGAAATGGTTGTGGTTGACCCTCAGGGAATTCGTTATATTGATGCAAAAACCGATTTAAACAAATCCTTATGTATTTTTGAATATATCTACTTTGCAAGAACCGACAGTGTGATTGATGGAGTAAGTGTATATGAAGCCAGAAAAGAATCCGGCAGATTGCTTGCAAAACAGCATCCTGTAGATGCGGACATTGTAATCGGCGTTCCTGAATCCGGAATTGATGCTGCAATCGGTTATAGTGAAGAATCCGGCATTCCTTACGAAAAAGGAATTGTAAAAAACAATTACATCGGCAGAACATTTATCAAACCGACGCAATCGGAACGTGAGAAAAGTGTCCGCATTAAATTAAATGCGTTATCTTCCGCAGTAGCAGGAAAACGTGTTGTTATGCTGGACGATTCCATTGTTCGCGGAACAACCAGCGCACGTATTGTAAGCATGCTCAAAGAAGCCGGTGCAAAAGAGGTGCATTTGCGTATCAGTTCTCCGGAATTTTTATGGCCTTGTTATTATGGCACCGATATACCAAATAAAGACGTGTTGATTGCCTGCAAACATACTGTGGAAGAAATCAGAGACTTGGTAGGCGCCGATTCACTGGGATTTTTAAGTTTAGAAAGTTTGCCTGAAATTGTAAAGGGAAAATGCGGAGGATATTGTGATGCATGTTTCTCCGGTAATTATCCCACACAAATTTCTGAAAGACTTCGTCAAGGTAAACCCGACATTTACAGCACTCCTATTAAACGTTTGGAAATTTAACGGTTGACTTTATTACACATACCGAAAGGAATGTTATCAAGTTTGAAAAACTCATATGTATCTCCGCTTTCAACGCGTTATGCAAGCAGTGAGATGAGATATTTATTTTCTCCGGACAAAAAATTTACAACATGGAGAAAACTGTGGATTGCCCTTGCTGAATCTGAAATGGAACTTGGCTTGCCCATTACCAAAGAACAGATTGATGAAATGAAGCAATATGCAGATAAAATTAATTATGAAGTGGCAGAAGCGCAAGAAAAAAAAGTACGTCATGATGTAATGTCCCATGTATTTGCATTTGGAGAACAGTGCCCAAATGCAAGACCTATTATTCATTTGGGAGCTACCTCTTGTTATGTTGGCGATAATACCGATATTATTATTATGACAGAAGCATTGCAGTTGGTAGAAAAGAGATTGGCTGCTACCATTGCTGCGCTGTCTCAATTTGCCCTGAACTATAAAGATTTACCTACATTGGGATATACTCATTTTCAGGCAGCACAAACCACAACGGTTGGGAAACGTGCTACTTTATGGATACAAGATTTGTTAATGGATTTGGAAGATGTCCAATATCAATTAAGCAAAGCCAAATTACTCGGTTCTAAAGGAACAACAGGTACGCAAGCAAGTTTTCTGGAATTGTTTGATGGTGACCACGAAAAATGCAAAGCGCTTGACCATAAAATTGCCGAAAAAATGGGATTTGCTTCTTGTTTTGCGGTTTCCGGACAAACGTATACCAGAAAACTAGACAGTCAGATGTTAGCAGTGTTAAGCGGTATTGCTCAAAGTGCATCTAAATTTGCTGCGGATATTCGTTTATTGCAGCATTTGAAAGAAATAGAAGAACCGTTTGAAAAACATCAAATTGGTTCTTCCGCTATGGCGTATAAGAGAAATCCAATGCGCACAGAGCGTATGACCGCATTGGCACGCTATGTTATGGTAGACAGTTTAAACCCTGCCATTACTACTGCGACACAATGGTTTGAACGCACTTTGGACGATTCTGCCAATAAACGAATTGCCATTCCGGAAGCATTCTTGGCAATTGATGCAATACTAAGCTTATATGAAAACGTAGCAAACGGTATGGTAGTTTATCCCAAAGTGATAGAAAAGCATCTTATGGATGAATTGCCGTTCATGGCAACCGAAAATATTATGATGGATGCTGTAAAACGCGGAGGAGACAGACAGGAATTACACGAAAAAATCCGTGTTCACTCTATGGAAGCCGGAAAAGTGGTAAAAGAGCAAGGCGGGAAAAATGATTTAATGGAACGCATTGCAAACGACAGCAGTTTTGGTGTAACTTTGGAACAATTACAGGAAATTCTTCGTCCTGAAAATTATGTTGGCAGAGCGCCGGAACAAACAGTTGAGTTTATCAATGAATATGTAAAACCTGCTTTAGAAGCATATCATTTCGATGAAATCCAACATTCGGAAATTAGTTTGTAATTGAAATCAATACAGGAAAATTGCCAACGAATGTTTCTTATGGTATAATTAAAAATTGAATTGATTCTGAAATATCGCCGCGTAGAATCAATCTTATTTGCTGAGGCGGCACAGCGGAGGGTGAATATCCTTATGATTAAAGCTATTGTTGGTGCTAATTGGGGAGACGAAGGTAAAGGTAAAATTACTGACGTCATTGCTGCCCAATCTGACATTGTCATTCGCTTTCAAGGCGGCAGTAACGCCGGACACACAATTATCAATAACTACGGAAAATTTGCATTGCATCAATTGCCATCTGGTATTTTTTATGACCATACTACCAGTATTATTGGCAATGGCGTTGCACTTAGTGTAGAAAATTTTATAAAAGAACTTTCTTCTTTAGAAGAACGAAATGTGCCAAAACCGAATATACTAATATCAGACCGTGCTCAAATTGTTATGCCGTATCATATTGAACTGGATACATTGGAAGAGGCTCGTTTATCTGAAAATTCATTCGGTTCTACAAAATCCGGTATTGCGCCGTTTTATTCTGATAAGTATGCAAAAATCGGCTTTCAAATCAGCGAACTTTATGATGACGAAACTGAACTGAAGAAAAAAATAGAACGCGTGCTGGCTGTAAAAAATACATTGTACGAACATTTGTATCATCAGCCTCCTTTGAAAGTAGACGATGTATTCAACAAACTCATGGAATATAAGGAATTGATTGCTCCTTATGTTACCGATACGTTTGAATATTTGTATGAAGCAGTAAAAGAGGGTAAAAATATTTTGTTGGAAGGCCAATTGGGTGCTTTGAAAGACCCTGATTTTGGTATTTATCCAATGGTAACATCTTCTTCTACTTTAGCTGGTTACGGTGCGGTAGGTGCCGGATTGCCTCCATATGAAATTAAAGAGATTATTGCTGTGGTTAAGGCCTATTCCAGTGCTGTTGGTGCAGGTGAATTTGTCAGTGAAATCTTTGGCGAAGAAGCAGATGAACTGCGTCGCAGAGGCGGTGACGGCGGAGAATTTGGTGCAACTACAGGTCGTCCCAGAAGAATGGGATGGTTGGATTTGGTTGCTTCACGTTATGGCTGTCGTGTACAAGGTGCTACCACAGTTGCATTTGCAGTATTGGATGTGTTGGGTTATTTGGATGAAATTCCTGTTTGCGTTGCGTATGAGTTGGACGGAAAACGTATTGACTATTTCCCGTCCACAGCGCAGTTAAAACGTTGCAAGCCTATTTTAGAAACACTTCCGGGATGGAAATGCGACATTCGTGGTATTAAAAAATATGAAGACCTCCCTGAAAACTGCAGAAAGTATATTGAGTTTGCAGAAAAAGAAATTGGCGTACCTTTCGGCATGATTTCGAACGGTCCTTCTCGTGATGATATTATTTATAGATAATTTATTCATACACAACATTTCCAGTAGTAATGTTGTGTATCTCTCTATTATGCACTACTGGAGAAATGGTGGTTTACAATGTGTGGAATAGTTGGTTATATAGGTGACGATAAAGCTACACCTATTCTGCTCAATGGCCTGGAAAAATTAGAATATCGCGGCTATGATTCTGCGGGCGTTGCAGTTTACCAAAATCACTCGGTTGAAGTAGTTAAAAGTAAAGGCAGATTGAAAAATCTATGTGATATTCTTACTTCCGACAATCATATGACAGGAACTTTGGGAATTGGTCATACACGTTGGGCTACCCATGGTGAGCCTTCCGATATTAACTCTCATCCTCATTGCAGTGAAAACGGTTCTTTTGCAGTTGTCCATAATGGTATTATTGAAAATTACTTATATTTGAGAGATTACTTAATGAATAAAGGCAAACGTTTTGCTTCAGAGACGGATACGGAAGTAGTTGCCCAATTGCTGGAATATTACTATAACGGCAATATTTTAGATACCATTATTAAAGTGCTGAGCAAAATAGAAGGTGCCTATGCTTTGGGGATTATTTGTAAAGATGATCCTGATACCTTATATGCTGTTCGTAAAGACAGTCCTTTGATTATTGGACTTGGAAAAGGAGAAAATTTCATTGCTTCCGATATTCCGGCAATTATTGATAAAACACGGGATATCTATCGTTTAAATGACAATGAGATTGCAGTAATTAAACGCGATAACGTTACTGTATATAACGAGGCAAAGGAAATCATTACAAAAAATAAAATTCACATTGATTGGGATATCACCGCAGCAGAAAAAGAAGGTTATGAACACTTTATGCTCAAAGAAATTATGGAGCAGCCAAAAGCGGTACATAACACCATTTCTCCAAGATTGGTAGATGGAAAAATTGTTTTGGATGAACTAAAATTAACAAAAGAAGATCTTCAAAAATTAAAGAAGATTGTAATTGTTGCCTGCGGTTCTGCTTATCATGTGGGCGTAGTAGCCAAATACGCGATTGAAAAGACAGTACGCATTCCCGTCGAAATTGACATTGCATCTGAATTCAGATATCGTGACCCAATTATTGATGAAAATGTTTTGGTTTTGGTTATCAGCCAGTCCGGAGAAACAGCGGACACTCTTGCAGCTCTTCGCGAAGCCAAAAAATTGGGTGCACGTGTTCTTTCCATTGTAAATGTGGTAGGCAGTTCTATTGCAAATGAATCTGATGATGTATTATATACATGGGCAGGTCCCGAAATTTCGGTTGCTACAACCAAAGCTTACAGTACCCAGTTATGTGTGGTATATTTACTGGTATTGTATATGGCAGATTTGCTTGGGACTATTTCCAAGCAAGAATATCAAAATTATGTAGCTGATTTGGAAGCATTGCCATCATTAATTGAAAAGACAATCAGCGATACCAAACAGATTCAAGCTGTCGCTGCAAAATACTATCAATGTGAAAATATTTTCTTTATCGGAAGAAATATTGATTATGCACTATCTTTGGAAGGTTCTTTAAAGTTAAAAGAAATTTCCTATATTCACTCTGAAGCTTATGCAGCAGGTGAATTAAAACATGGTTCTATTTCTTTAATAGAAGACGGTACTTTGGTTGTGTCTTTGGCAACATATGAAGCATTGTTTGATAAAATGATGAGCAATATCAAAGAGGTAAAAGCACGCGGCGCTACAGTGCTATCTTTGACTACGGAAGATAAAACTATCATTGAGAGCGAAACAGACGAAGTGTTTTATATTCCTAATATCAATAGCATGATGGCTCCTTCTTTGGCTGTTTTGCCATTACAGTTATTTGCTTATTATGTAGCAGATAATAGAGGATGTGACATTGATAAACCTCGTAATCTGGCAAAATCTGTTACAGTGGAATAGATAAGATAGGTGGAAAGTATATGATAAAAAATGAAGCGGTTCTAATTTTGGATTTTGGTGGTCAATATAGCCAGCTGATTGCCCGCAGAGTACGTGATTGCAACGTATTCTGTGAAATCAAACCTTATAATATTTCCGCTGAGGAAATTCAGAAAAATGGGTATAAGGGAATCATTTTTTCCGGTGGTCCAAACAGTGTTTATGCTGAAAATGCCCCAAAATGCGATACAAATTTATTTCATCTTGGCATTCCGGTTTTAGGCATTTGTTACGGAGCACAATTAATTGCAGCTACTTTGGGTGGTACAGTAGATAATAGTGAAGTAAAGGAATACGGCAATACAGAAGTGACTTACCACTGTGATTCTGTGTTATTTCAAGATATTGACAAAACAAGTATTGCATGGATGAGTCATACAGATTACATTTCTGCTTTACCTGCAGGATTTACTGCTACAGCTACTACTTCTCACTGTCCTGTTGCAGCGATGGAGCATTCTGAGAAAAAAATATTTGCACTGCAATTTCATCCTGAAGTGGAACATTCTGTTGCAGGCAATCAAATATTAAAAAACTTTTTGTATCATGTATGCGATTGCAAAGGGGATTGGGAAATGGCTTCCTTTGCAAAAATGAGCATCGAATCTCTAAAGGAGCAAATTGGAGATAAGAAAGTGCTGTGCGCTTTATCAGGAGGGGTAGACTCTTCAGTTGCAGCTTTATTGGTACATAAGGCGATAGGAAAAAATTTAACCTGTATCTTTGTGGACCACGGTTTATTGCGTAAAAACGAGGGAGACGAGGTTGAGGAAGTATTCCGTAAACAATTTGATATGAATTTAATTCGTGTCAATGCACAGGAACGTTTCCTTTCTAAGTTAGCTGGTGTAAGTGACCCGGAAACAAAACGTAAAATCATTGGCGAAGAATTTATTCGTGTGTTTGAAGAAGAGGCAAAAAAAATAGGCCATGTGGATTATCTGTGTCAAGGTACCATCTATCCCGATGTAGTAGAAAGCGGTGTAGGTGAATCAGCGGTAATTAAAAGTCATCATAATGTTGGCGGCTTGCCTGAAGATGTTGATTTTAGCGGAATTATTGAACCACTTCGTGATTTATTTAAAGATGAAGTTCGCAAAGTAGGAATTGAGCTTGGTATTCCTGCACCTTTGGTATGGCGGCAGCCATTTCCGGGTCCGGGTCTTGCTATTCGTGTACTTGGCGAAATTACAAACGAAAAGCTGGAAATTCTAAAAGATGCTGATGCTATTTTCCGCGAAGAAATTATGAATGCAGGATTAGAGCGCGATGTGAACCAATACTTTGCAGTGCTAACCGGAATTAAGAGTGTTGGGGTTATGGGCGATTTTAGAACTTACGATTACACGATTGCCTTAAGAGCTGTTTCTACCACTGATTTTATGACAGCAGACTGGGCAAGAATCGACTATGATTTACTGTCGAAAATTTCCAATCGTATTGTCAACGAAGTAAAACATGTAAATCGTATTGTTTATGATATTACCTCAAAACCCCCTGCAACAATTGAGTGGGAGTAGTATGAGGATGCATTGATTATTTTATATGGCAGATAGTTCATAGGATTGTCTTCTATATATTAATTATTTTTATTTAGATATGTTTTTGGGATTTTTGTTGCTAGATATTCATAATGAGAAAACATTTAATTTTAATAAAATGAGGTTACGCAATGAGTTTTGAGGAACGAACATTATTAGAAAAAGATTTAACCTCATTGCTTGCGATAGAAGAAAATCACTTTAATGATTTTAAGTCAAAAGATGTTGAGGGAAAGAAATTAAGTCGGACAATATCTGCATTTGCAAATGCAAGTGGAGGTGATGTCTATTTAGGTATAAGAGAAGAAAATGCTACTAAAACTAAGCATTGGGAAGGATTTAATACGATTGAGGATGCTAATGGATTCATACAAATGATATCAAACTTGTTGATATTGACAAATAATTATGAAGTGGTATTTTTGAAGCATCCAGTACTTGCAACATATGTATTACAAGTTACTATTTTTAAAACCCAAGCTATAGTATATTGTACAGATGGAAAAGTTCCATATGTTAGAAAAGGGGCTCAAAATCTTCCTTGTGATACTCCGGAGAAGATAAGACGTTTGGAATTAGACAAAGGAATCTCTTCTTTTGAGAATGAAGTGGTTGCTGAATCGGATTTATCAGATGTAGATGATTCTATAGTTTGGGAGAAATTTAAAAAGAATATTGTACCTGATACAAATACAGAAGCATGGTTAAAAAAACAACGATTGTTTATTGGTGAGAAGTTAACTGTTGCGGCGTTGTTGTTATTTTGTGATGAGCCGCAGATTTGTTTACCTAAACGTTCATCAATAAAAATATTTCGACATCAGACCAGCGGAGAAGCAGAGCGGGATACATTAGTGGGGGCCCCAGTCACAGTTGAGGGATGTGCGTATGGTCAAATTTATGAGGCTGTTAGTAAAACAAAAGAGATTATTGAATCAATCAGAAAATTGGGGAAGGAATTTGAAACGATAGAATATCCAGAAGAAACTTTACATGAGATTATTACTAATGCTGTTCTACATAGGGATTATAGTATTGCAACGGATATTCAAATCCGAATATTTGATAATCGTGTGGAGGTTGAAAGCCCAGGTAAACTACCGGGATATGTGACAATTGACAATATATTAACAGCACAGTCAGCTCGTAATCCTAAAATTGTACGCCTGATAAATAAATTTCCAGAGGCACCTAATAAAGATGTAGGTGAAGGATTAAATACAGCTTTTGAAGCTATGGCTAAATTAAGATTAAAAGAACCCATAATTAAAGAAAACGATAACTCTGTTTTAGTGATTATTAAACATGAAAAATTGGCGTCTCCTGAAGAGTTAGTTGTCGATTACTTACTAAAAAATGATAGTATAACAAATCGGATAGGTAGAAATATTACAGGAATAAAATCTGAAAATAGCATGAAGAGAATATTTTGGAAACTTAGAGATGCAGGAATGGTATATATGATTGGGGCAGGCTCTGCTGCAGCTTGGAGGAAGACAGATGATTTTGAGAGTAAAGCGAAAAAATTGAATGGCAATAAGAATAATGAAAATTAAATCCTATATCACCAATCAACTAAGTTAATAATAACAAAGGACACGTCGGGTGAAAATAATTTCATTGTTATTTTACAACCATCAATAGCGTAAGTCCGTTATCCTATAAAAAATGGCAGTACAGTATATGATACGGAAAAATCAGTGAAAAAAGACCTTAAAGACTGAATCTTTAAGGTCTTTTTTATTGGGAAATCATATGTAAAAATACGTCAAACGTCTTGCGAAAACAGTACTTTTGAGTTTTTTAATACAATAATAAAAAATTTATTTTATGTAGAAAATCTGATGAGTATGTTTAGGCGAGAATAGCTGTAAAAACAATACTGCAATACCTAGTTTTATCCAAAGTGATCTTATGTATAAAATACTACTTGTACCATTTAACACCGTAGAAGAGAAAGTTAATTTTCTAAGTTTTAAAATACTTTTTTACAAAATGTATACTCTAATTATTCTATAGTTGGAATAATAAAACAAGATTCTCAAAAGATAATCATATATGAATGATATGTAAAATATAAATCTTTTTTATAATTACTATTGATTTCATGGAGTGACAATGTTATATTGAATATATACTTTATTAGTATATATTTGAAATTTTAATTTCATTCAGTTTGAAATGAACCTTCAGGAGGAACTATTATGGGTTATGTTAATTGGAGTTACGAAGAGCTAAATCGCTTTTGTCAGGATGTTTTTGAATCTTTTGGTTTTACAAAAGAAGAAAGCGGTATTATAACAGATGTATTGCTCACCGCAGATTTATATGGATTTGAAAGCCATGGTATGCAAAGAATGGTGAGATATCATAAGGGAATTGAAAAAGGAACCATTCATCCAAAAGAACAGCCGGAAATTGTGTTTGAGACACCTGTATCAGCTGTAGTAGATGGACATAATGGTATGGGACAACTTATCAGTCTGTTTGCGATGAATAAAGCGATTGAAAAGGCTAAGAAGACAGGAATTGGTATTGTCAGTGTAAGGAATTCAAACCACTTTGGTATTGCCGGATATTATACAAAAATGGCATGCGACCAAGGGCTTTTAGGCATGTCTTGTACCAATTCAGAAGCAATTATGGTTCCTACTTTCGGAAAACAAGCTATGCTGGGTTCCAATCCAATTGCAGTGTCTATGCCTGCAGAACCTTATCCGTTTTTCTTTGACTGTTCCACTACAGTGGTAACAAGAGGAAAACTGGAAATGTACAATAAATCTGGCACACCTCTTCCGGATGGTTGGGCTCTTGATAAGAATGGTCATGCTTCCAACGATGCACCTGATGTTCTTGCCAATATTGTTTCCAAAGGCGGTGGCGGCATTATGCCGTTGGGTGGCTGCGAAGAAGTTAGCGGCAGCCATAAAGGTTATGGTTACGGCATGATATGTGAATTGTTCAGTTCCATTCTATCATTGGGCGTTACTTCCGATCAATGCTGCACATTTTCTGATAAAACAGGAATTTGTCATGGTTTTATGGCAATCGACCCTGCAATATTCGGAGACCCTGAAAAAATTAAACAACACTTCTCAGACTATTTAGAAGCAGTGCGTGAAAGTCCAAAAGCGGATGGTAAAGATAGAATTTACACACACGGTGAGAAAGAAATTCTGGCTGAAAAAGACAGAAGAGAAAACGGTATCCCTGTAAATGATAATACTATGGTAGAACTTGCAAATCTATGTGAATATTTAAAACTTGATTTTGCTTCTTACTTTAAAGGATACGAATTACCAAAAGACAGCAAATTCTTCTCAGGCAACTATTAATTAATTGGAGGTCAATCACATGGATTATGCAAAAGAATCTTTAAGATTGCATAAAGAATGGAAGGGAAAAATTCAAGTTGTAACAAATGTGCCGGTAGAAACACAAGATGATCTTTCTTTGGCGTATACACCGGGAGTTGCTCAACCTTGTCTGGAAATTCAGAAGGATATCAATCAATCTTATGAATTAACCAGACGTTGGAATATGTGTCTGGTTGTAACAGACGGTTCTGCCGTACTGGGTCTTGGTGACATAGGTCCTGAAGCAGGTATGCCTGTAATGGAAGGCAAATGCGTATTGTTTAAGGCATTTGGCGATGTAGATGCTTTTCCTCTTTGTATTAAAAGTCAAGATGTTGATGAAATTGTTAATACCATTTATTTAATTTCGGGCTCTTTCGGCGGCGTAAACCTGGAAGATATTGCGGCACCAAGATGTTTTGAAATTGAGAAAAAATTGAAAGAAAAATGCGACATTCCTATTTTCCATGATGATCAGCACGGAACAGCGGTAATTACATTAGCAGGATTGAATAATGCTATGAAATTAGTAAAAAAACAAAAAGAAAATGTTCGTATTGTTATCAATGGTGCAGGTGCCGCTGCTATTTCAATCTCTAAATTGCTTTTAAAAGCCGGATATCCAAATATTACTTTATGTGACAGAAAAGGTGCGATTTATGAAGGCCGTACAGAAGGGATGAATGCGGTCAAAGAAGAAATGAGCAAAATTACAAACTTGGATAAAAAATCAGGAAGCCTTGCTGATATGCTGGTTGGCGCAGATGTTTTCATCGGTGTCTCAGCTCCAGGTTCCGTTACAACAGAAATGGTAAAAAGTATGACCGATGATCCAATTATTTTTGCTTGCGCAAATCCGGTACCGGAAATTTATCCGGATGATGCAAAAGCAGCAGGAGCAAGAATTATTTCTACAGGCAGAAGCGATTTTCCGAATCAAATTAATAATGTTTTGGCTTTCCCCGGAATTTTCCGCGGAGCATTTGATGTACGCGCAAAAGATATTAATGACGAAATGAAAATTGCTGCTGCGGAAGCATTGGCTAATCTCATTTCTGAAGAAGAACTGTCACCTGAATATTTTATTCCAAAAGCATTTGATAAACGTGTAGGTCCTGCAGTTGCAAAAGCTGTTGCAGATGCGGCAAGAAAAACAGGTGTAGCGAGAATATAAAAAAGTATACAAGTGTGTTTTTTTATTAAGAATCACTGTAATCAAACTGAATTACGATATGAAAAGAATGCTTGAAAAATATAATAGTATATTGTATTTTATCAATCCTCTTTAAAACAAAATGAGAAGAACAATCTTACAAGGATTGTTCTTCTTTATTTTGCAAAATAAAATTGTATGAAATAAAACATTAACATAACTCCGGTTATCAATATAAAGTAAACAAATTTGAAAAAGAATATTTTGATTTCTTTTTCATAATATCTTGAAGAAAAACGATTGTTATGGTATAGTTTAAACACATTACAAATTACATTGTGTTGTATAAACACACCAACAGAGAGTGCAAAAACTCTCTGTTTTTCTTATTGGATAATTGGGGGGAATTTTATGAAATTAATGTTCAAGTACATTATGAAAAATAGGCTGCTCATGACATTCAATATTATAGGGTTGTTTTGTTTTGCTCTGGTAGAACTCGGAATACCCACAGTGGTATCTAAAATTATTGATGATGGTATCGCAAAACAAGATATTGCCTATGTTTGGTGGATGGGACTTATTATTCTAATTTTGGCTCTTATAGGCAGTGCGGGAACTGTACTCCTGATTTATGCATCCTCAAAAATTTCAACCAATGCGGCCAGAGACATCCGCAATGATATTTTCTCAAAATCACAAACATTTTCTCATGCCGAATATGATAAATTTGGAATTTCGTCCATGATTATTCGAACTACCAACGATGTGTTTCAATTGCAACAGTTTATCAATTTGGTATTGCGTACAGCATTGTTAACGCCATTGATGATTGTTGCCAGCATTTCTATGACGCTATATACCAGTACGTCATTGTCAACGGTGGTTGGAATTGCTATTCCGATTATGCTGGTTGCAATTGTAATTATGGCTGCTTTTGTAAAGCCTATTTCTGAAAGACAGCAAATGTATTTGGATCGTTTGAATCAAGTATCCAGAGAAAATTTAACGGGTGTCCGTGTAATTCGTGCTTTTAGAAAAGAAGAATATGAAATAAATCGTTTTCACGAATCTAACAAAAATTTTACGAAAGAAACCAAGAAAATTTTTAAATTAATGTCGTTATCTCAGCCCAGTTTTGTGTTTTTACTGAATTTTGCTGTACTGGGTGTATTTATTGTATCCAGCAATTTAATCAATACAGGTTCTTTAGAAGTGGGGCAAATGGTCGCTTTTATGGACTATCAATTCCATACCATGTTTTCGTTTATGTTATTTGCATTGGTGTTTTCTTTATATCCAAGGGCACGTGTATCTGCCGCAAGAATTTCCGAATTATTGAAGGAAGAACCCTCTATTCATAACGAAGCAATTGATACAGAAATACATAGCGATAAGATTGGTACATTGGAGTTTGAGCATGTATCATTTACATATCAGCATACGAAAAAGCCGGTTTTACATGATATTACATTTTCAGCAAAACGGGGAGAGACCGTTGCAATCATCGGTAGCACCGGTTGCGGTAAAAGCACATTAATTCAATTAATTCCAAGATTTTATGATGTAACAGAAGGCAGCATTAAAATTGACGGTGTGGATGTTCGCAATTATGATTTGGAAACCTTGAGAAATAAAATAGGATTTATCCCGCAAAAAACAATTCTATTCTCCGGAACCATTGCGGACAATATGCGTTTTGGAAAACATGATGCTAACGAGAAAGAATTGATAGAAGCTGCAAAAGTGGCACAAGCGTATGATTTCATTATGGATAAGCCTGACCAGTTTGATGAAATGGTTTACGAAGGCGGAACCAATATGTCCGGTGGTCAAAAACAGCGTATGTCTATTGCTCGTGCAGTTATTCGAAATCCTGAAATTTATATTTTTGATGACAGCTTCTCTGCTTTGGATTTTAAAACAGATGCTTCTTTACGCGCACAACTAAAAGAAATTACAACCGATTCCATTGTGGTAATCGTAGCACAAAGAATCAGTTCTATTATGGATGCCAACAAAATTATTGTGCTGGATAATGGTGAAATTGTAGGATACGGCAACCATGCAGATTTGATTCAAACATGTCCTGTATATTTGGAAATTGCTGAATCTCAACTTACAAAGGAGGAATTGGCAAAATGGACCAAATAAAATCAAAAAAGCATGTATTTTCTAAATTATTTCCTTTTTTTAAACCATATTTAATTCCTCTGATTGGTGGTTTTGTGCTTATTTTCTTCGCGGCTGTATTTACAGCGGCGGCACCTATCACCGAAGGTTTAATTACCACCCAATTGACCAGCGACGCAAAAGATATAATTGCCCATGTTCCGGGAGCAGGCGTCAATTTTGAGTACATTACTTATGTTCTTTTTGTGTTGGCAGGTTTCTATATTGCCGCCGCCGCATGTTCTTATGCTTACAATTTCTGTTTGACCAATGCCATTCAAAACGCTATGTTTGATTTGCGCAATGCCATTGAAAAGAAACTGCAGAAACTTCCGGTATCCTATTTTGATAAACACGCTTACGGCGATATTTTAAGCCGTATTACCAATGATGTAGATACATTATCAAACGCTTTGCAGCAAAGTTTACCTCAAATTGTAAATGCCATTTTTGTCATTATATTTGCCTATACCATGATGTTTACAATTAACGTTTGGATGGCTTTGATTGCACTGATACTGATTCCGGGTACATTTTTCCTGTCTAGATTTATTATCAAAAAATCTCAAAGATTATTCCAAGCACAGCAAGATGCGTTGGGAAATTTAAACGGTACAGTACAAGAAAAATACACAGGTTTTTCTGAAATTAAATTATACGGGAAACAACAAGAAGCCATCCAAGAATTTCGTACTGCAAATCAAAAAGTATGTGACCATGGTTTTAAAGCACAGTTTATATCAGGTTTAATGTCTCCATTGATTGCATTTATGACATATTTAATTATTGGTTCCATCGCTGTTTTTGGGGCAATCAACGCAATCAATGGTGTAATGACAGTAGGTAATCTGCAAGCGTTTATACGTTACATCTGGCAAATCTTCCAACCTCTTTCTCAAGTAACACAGCTTTCAGCTACGATACAATCTTCTGTTGCAGCGGCCACCCGTGTTGCTCAAATTTTAAATGAGGAAGATATGGTGGAACATCAAACTTCTGAAAGTTTGAAAAACGCAAAGGGTAATGTTACATTTGAGCAAGTATCTTTTGGCTATACCCCTGATAAAGTATTTATCCATGACTTAACATTTGATGCCAAAAGTGGTCAGACCGTTGCGATTGTAGGACCAACAGGAGCAGGTAAAACTACCATTATTAATTTGCTGCTTAGGTTTTATGATGTTGTGGGCGGCTGTATCAAAATTGACGGTGTAGATATTCGAGATGTTCCGCGAAGTGAGCTGCGTTCTAATTTTGGTATGGTACTGCAGGATACTTGGCTGTTTCACGGAACCATCTATGATAACATTAAATATGGCAAAGATGACGCAACCGAACAAGAAATTATAGAAGCAGCCAAAATTGCAAATGTACATGATTTTATTATGTCTTTGCCGGATGGATATCAAACGTTTATTAATGAAGAAGGAACAAATGTCTCTCAAGGTGAAAAACAGTTAATTACAATTGCCAGAGCAGTTTTGGCAGATCCATCAATTTTAATATTAGATGAGGCTACCAGTTCCATTGATACTCGTTTAGAGAAAAAACTGCAAAAAGCTATGCAAAATATTATGGTTGGACGTACTAGCTTTGTAATTGCACACCGCTTATCAACCATACGAAATGCAGACTTAATTTTGGTTATGAAAGATGGTCGTATTGCAGAAAAAGGTACGCATGATGAGTTATTAAGTCAAAAGGGAATTTATGAAACGTTATATAACAGTCAATTTGCAGAAGAAACGACTGTAAGCTAAAAATAGCCAAGCGTTCGATATGGAACGTTTGGCTATTTTTTGTTATTTGATTAAGTAAAATTCATTTTTATGATAAGAAATCATACCCTCTTTTTGCATTTTACTCAATTCATTTGATAATGCACTGCGGTCTACCGATAAATAATCGGCCAATTGCTGACGATTAAAAGGAATGAGAATTCTCTGCGAGTTTTGTTTCATAGATTGTGCGGATAAATATGAAAGAATTTTCTCTCTGGTTGTTTTTTTCATAATATGTTCCATTTTTTGTGTCAGCATAATATTTTTTCTGGAAGTGATAGCAAGTAAATTTCGAATTAACTGATTATGTGAAGGGCAAGTTAGATGACAAATACCTGTAATTTCCGCAATATTTAAAAATAATACATTGCAGGGTTCATCCGCTATAAGAGAAATTTCCAGTTTTTGTTCGGGAATACAAGCATATGCTTCACCAAACAGTTCACCTTGATGAATTTCGTTGATGATAAATCGGTTTCCCCAATAGTCATCCTTCACAATCATCGCTTTTCCTTGCAGCATCATGCCCATAGAATTTGTCACATTACCGTAACAAAGTATCATTTCACCCTTTTGAAACTTTACTTCTTTTGCTTTTAGACACTTTAGTAATTTATCAAATTCACAATCTTCAATTCCTTGAAAAAGAATGCTTTTTTTCAGTAAATTCATATATTTCATATCTTAAACCTCTTATAGTGTTGTAAAAACAACATACTTTCCAATTATAGTTTAGTATAATGCAAACAGTAAAGTCAAGACATGTATTTTATTTGATAAACAGGACCTTAAGGAGGAATGAGTATGAACCCATATTTTTCTTTATCTGAAAAAGTATATGATATTACAGAACGTTATCCTGAATTAATTGATTTTTTGGCCGCCAACGGATTTGGAAAAATCAGCAATCCGTTGATGCGTAAAACCATTGGAAAGCAAATCTCTTTGGAAATGGCTTTCAAAAGCCGTCACGTGGATTCTGACGCAATGGAAAAACAATTGGTAGAAGTAATTGAAAACAATGCAAACGGAGTGTCCAAAGCAGTTTCTGATATGTCTTCCCACATCTCAAAAGAGAAGTGTGCAATTCAAATAGAAGGGATATTACCTTGTCCTATCCGTTTGCCGCTTATGGATGTATTTGAAACATGGCGTGATACGCATCATATGGATGTGAATTTTGATTTACAATCTGCGAGTATGGGACTGGATTGGTTGCAAGAACGCATTGAGGCATGCAAAGACGAAACAGAACTAGCCGATGTTTATCTTTCCGCAGGTTACAGTTTGTTTTTTGATTACAATGTATTGGGAAAATATCGAGATACTGGTATTTTTACCGATTCTGACCGTACAATACCCTTAAAAGAAATGTTTGATAACGAAAATATTTCTTTAAACGACCCGAACCATCAGTATACGGTTGTTGGTATTGTTCCTGCGGTTTTTATGGTAAATACCGAAGCCTTGGGAGAACGTCCAATGCCGGAAAGCTGGAGTGATTTAATGAAACCTGAGTATGAAAATACCATTGCTTTTCCTGTACAAGATTTGGACATGTTTCACGCTTTATTACTGGGGATTTACAGCAAATACGGCACGGATGGTCTTTACAGATTGGGGCAAAATTTGATGCAAAGTATGCATCCCGCTCAAATGGTTAAAATGGGGAAATCCAAAAAACAAAAGGAAATTCCAGCTATCACCGTTATTCCATATTTCTTTGCTTGTATGATGCAGGAAACCAAAGGAATGCAGTTGGTTTGGCCGAAAGACGGTGCCATTTTAAACCCCATTTTCTTATTGGCAAAATCGTCATCCAAAGAAAAAGTACAACCGCTGATTGAGTTTATTCTCTCCGAAGAATTTGGCAAAACGCTATCTTCTGACGGAAAATTCCCGTCAACCAACCCATTAGTGAATGACTGCCCTGAAAAAGAACGGACATTTATATGGCCGGGATGGGACATACTGTATCATGAGGATATTCCCACTTTATTAAAACAGGCAGAAAATGCATTCTTTCATTACGAAGGAGGAAATTCATGAATTTTATTGTTTTTTCAGGTCCACCGTCGTCCGGTAAGACTTCTGTCATTTTAAAAACTATTTCTGCATTAAAACAGCAGGGGATTTCTGTGGGAGTTGTAAAATTTGATTGTCTTCATACCGATGATGACAAACTATATGAAAAAGAAGGCGTGCTTGTTCGAAAAGGATTATCAGGTGCCTTATGTCCGGACCATTTTTTTGCTTCCAATATCGAAGAAGTCGTACAGTGGGGAAATCAAAATCAGTTGGACTTATTAATTACGGAATCGGCTGGACTTTGCAATCGCTGCTCTCCATATTTGGCAGAAATCAAAGGTGTTTGTATCATTGATAATCTTTCAGGCATCAACACACCTAAAAAAATTGGTCCAATGCTGAAATCAGCTGATTTTGTAGTGATTACCAAAGGGGATATTGTATCACAAGCGGAAAGAGAAGTATTTGCCGCACGTGTTACTGCAGTGAATCCAAAAGCAGTAGTCATGCATGTAAACGGATTAAACGGTCAAGGCGCTTTTGAATTAAGTACCTTGTTGTATGATAAAAATCAAAATATTCAAACTTTGGAAGGTATGAAACTTCGTTTCCCAATGCCTGCCGCACTTTGTTCTTATTGTTTGGGAGAAACACGCATCGGAAAACAATATCAACTTGGAAATGTGCGTAAAATGAATTGGGAGGAAGAGAAATGATGAAGTATACTACCATATCTGAACTCTTAGCGCAATATCCGTTTTTACATGATTTTTTTCAGCAAAATCGTTTGGATGTTTCCAAAGCGATGAATCAAACAATCGGTGAATATATAGAGCATATCAGTGAGGAAGAAGCAGAAGAGAAAGCCATTCACAAAGAAAATCTATTTGAAGAAATGAAGGAGTACATTGCACAAATTCAATCTTTTCTTGGAATAGAGGAGGAAGAAAGAGTACACTCGCTGACTATTTTACCGGGACAAACCAAATACGGAGAACCGGAACAATTTGGAGAATTAACCATTGCTGCTTCTCAAATTGTTTCCATTGTAGGGCCTACCGGTTCCGGAAAAAGTCGTCTGCTGGCAGATATTGAATGGGCAGCCCAAGGTGATACGCCTACAAAAAGACGCATCTTAATTAATGGGGCAAAGCCTGATACCAAGTGGCGTTTTTCCTCCAATAATCGTTTGGTTGCACAATTATCGCAAAATATGAATTTTATCATGGATTTAAGCGTCAAAGAATTTTTGGAAATGCATGCACAAAGTCGTATGATTGAAAATTCTGTTGAAGTAATTGAACGTATTATGCAATCAGCTAATGATTTGGCAGGAGAGCGTTTTTCTCCCGATACGCCCGTAACCGGTTTAAGCGGAGGTCAATCCAGAGCATTGATGATTGCAGATACTGCTATTTTAAGTGCTTCGCCTATTGTTTTGATTGATGAAATAGAAAATGCAGGTATCGATAGAGAAAAAGCGTTAAGGTTATTGGTATCGGAAGATAAAATTGTATTAATGGCAACACACGACCCTTTGCTTGCTTTAATGGCAGACCATCGTATTGTCATTAAAAATGGAGGTATCCACGAAGTTTTGGAAACAACTGAAGAAGAAAAGGAGTTATTAAAACGCCTTACAAAAATGGATGCTGCCATACAAGAAATTCGCCAAAGTCTCAGAAGAGGAAATATACTGACGTCCGCCCAATTGTTATAAATCGCATCATTAAAAAAGACAAATGCCTTTTGGAGCATTTGTCTTTTTTAGTTACACTTTTAAATCGTAAACTCCGGTTACTGTATATCCTCTGTCGTTTAAATAATCTTGAATTTGTTGTCCTGTCACACCTGTCGTGTCGTAATCTATGCCGACTCTATGCTCTTTTTGGTTCACTGAAACGGATAAAACACCGTACAACGTGTCCAATCCTTTTTTCATTTGTTTTAAATCATGCTTGTCCTGCACATTTTTTACTTCAAAGTACACGCTTTGCAACATGCTTATCACCTCATTAAAAGTATGAGCTTATTTCTGTTTCTGTATACGTACATCAATAAGATTATTTTTCAAAATTTGCACATGCTATATTCAGGTGAAGATAGTGAATTATTGTATGTACTGTAAATATGCAAACGGTGTTATTGCATATAGAAGAATTGGAAAACGAAAATATGAAAAAGAACCTGTACTTTGGTGTGAAAAACACAAAAAATCTGTTTTATGTACGGAACAGCATCCATGTTTTATTCCGGAATATATTCCATCCCAAAAATGAATCTATGCTCACGGTATCCTATTACCAACATATAATGGGTGTATGGAGGGATTGGAACATGGATTTAAAGCACAACCAGATTACCATGCGGGAATTGCTCAGAAATAAACAAGCGTATTTGCTTCTTTATAAAGAATTTCCTATGTTTATGACACCTGCAATTCTCCAAAATATCAGACCGCTTACACTGCAGCAAATTATCCAAATGGTTCGTCCGTATATTTCCAGACCAAAATTAAATATGTTATTAGAGCAGTTGGAAAATATTTAAATGATTCATAACGACCCCTTGTCGCTTCATAAACTGAAATGATAGGGAGGGGGTCACACAATATGAATGAATTTCATCAAACTTTTATCAAGAGGCCGGTATCAAAGGAAAACACTCCTACTGAAACAAAAATGAAAACAGAATTTCAAGCTTCTGAACCATATCCGCCAATCGATTGCAGCATAAAAAACAGTATGTACGCCAGAATCATGTTGGATAATATGGCGGGGAATCGTTCTGAAATGTCAGCTATCAGTTTGTATACGTATAATCAATTGATTACTGACGAGCATAAAGAGATTGCTGAAATATTTCATAAAATCAGTATTGTAGAGATGCATCATCTTTATATTTTTGGTACTTTGGCCAGACAATTGGGGGCCGATCCCAGATTATGGACATCGCGTCATAACAGAGCAGTATATTGGTCACCCGGATTTAATCAGTATCCCAAAGCACTTCCGCAACTAATAGAACATAGTTTACAGGAAGAACAGTTTGCAGTAGAAAAGTATACAAAGCAAATTAATGTAATAAAAGATGAAGTAATTATTCATAATTTAAAACGTATTATTCTTGATGAAGAACTGCATGTAAACATATTAGAAAATTGTTTGAACACATATCAGTGATTTAAAAACAGTAGGAGATTCCTGCTGTTTTTATTTTGGAAAAAATTTCAATTTACAAAGGTTGGTTTGTATAAATATATAGAATCATCCCATAATATTGTTGGAGGTGATTTGGATGAGTCCAAAAGAATTAAATTATATTGAAGATGCATTGGGTCATGAACAATTTTTAAAAACACAATGTCAAGAAGCTGCTCAAAACTTACAAGATCCTCAGCTAAAACAATATGCGCAGCAATTGGCTGATAAACACCAGCAACTTTTTAATCAATTTATGCAATTGGTTTAAACTCAGGAGGTAAGAGTAATGGATGATAAATGCTTAATGGAAAATATGCTTTTGACGACCAAAGGTGTATGTGATTTGTATATGCATGGAACCATTGAATCTGCTACAGCAAATGTGCACTGTGCATTTGATAAAGCTTTGAAAGATTCTTTGACTATGCAGGATGATATTTATAAAAAAATGGCTGCAAAAGGTTGGTATCCTTCTGAACAGGCAGAGCCACAAAAAATTCAAAAAGTGAAACAAAAATACTCTGCAAATGCTACAAACTAATATCTCTCCCTATTAATAAACAAATACCCTGATTCGTAAAAATAAAGTTTTACAAATCAGGGTATTATTTTTACATCGTACATGCAACGAACATGCGTACCCTCGAATAAGATGTATAAATTTCAATGGAGAAGGTGTTTGTATTGATAGGCGGTTTTTTATTTGATTTCATATCTGACTTGATATTTTTTATTCTTCATGTAACCGGTTCGGGTTCATTTCCCAAACCGTTAAGTGCAAAAGAAGAAAAAGAATATTTGGAAAAATTGAACCAAGGAGATCAAAATGCTCGAAACACACTAATTGAACATAATCTGCGTTTGGTTGCACATATTATCAAGAAATATTATGCAAATTCCAGCGATCAAGACGATTTGATTTCTATAGGTACGATAGGACTGATAAAAGCTGTAGATTCATTTGATACGGGCAAAGGAATTAGACTATCCAGCTATGCGGCACGGTGTATAGAGAATGAAATACTGATGTTTTTCCGTACTACTAAGAAAACAGCGCAGGATGTTTCTATGAATGAACCAATTGACACTGACAGGGATGGCAATGCATTGACGTTAATGGACACCATGGCTTCAGAAGACAATATGGTAGAAAATATAGATAATAAGATAAAAATTGAAAAACTAAAATCATATATGGAAGAAGAATTATCTCCAAGAGAACAATCCATTATTTGTTTAAGATATGGTTTGGTACCCGGTAGCAAACCGTTAGCACAACGGGAAGTTGCTTCTGCTTTGGGAATTTCGCGTTCCTATGTCAGCAGAATAGAGAAAAAGGCCCTTTCAACCTTAAATAAACGTTTTTCAAAATGATTACATAGCAAAGAGATTCTTACAAGGAATCTCTTTTTATTTTTCTAACTCAACAAGGGTTTCCAATGTATTTGCAATGTTACACAAATGCATTGAGAGAACTTGCAAAGAAGTACAATAAATATACTGGGGAAGAAATCAAACTTACTCCACATATTTTAACATACTTATTGTACGAACATGGCGAACATGGGAACGCAACCAAACGCATTAGTACGCTATGGGGCATAAAAATATCATAATGACACCTGGACATTATGCACATGGAAGTTTTCAAACAGTACAAGCAGAAATATAACGATTATTCATAGTATAAATATACTACTGAATTTAAGCAGTGAAAAAGTAGAAGTTTAAGCCAAATCATAAAAAATTAGTTTTTGTTTACTGTTAAGGAAAAAGAGAAAAGAGACAAAAAAATGTCTCTTTTCTGTATGGTTTATTCTGATTTATGATTCTGTTCTGTACTTTCACTCTCATGCGGTTCTGCAGTAACAGAAGCTTCTTGTTTGGTTTCCGTCTGCACATTTTGATTTTGTTGTACAGGAGGCTGTTGCTGTACCGGAGGTTGATGAGAAGCCACCGGTTGCTGCTGCGGAGCATATGGAGTTACCGGACGTTGAGGTACATAACCACCTTGGAATACAAATTGATTGCCGCGTGCTAAAGTACGAGTATTTAGCATCATAATGCCGCCGATAATGCCAATCACACCACCAAAGATGATATTGAGTACAATGCTTGTAATATATAAGCCGGAAGAATCGATTTTACGCAAGACTGCTGCTGGATTTCTAAAGATTTCCTTTGCATAACCAAAATGAATGACAGCATATATAATATTAATGATAGCAGCAACTAATAAAAAAGAACCATATACGATACCTCCCACCCCAGGATCGGTGTCATAGTAATATCTATATAAACGACCGCTGATAGATGAACTGGCTGCTGCGCCAACACAAACAGTAATAATACCGATAATGGCACATAAAATTCCCCAAATTAACCAAAAAACTGCAGCACTTTTAATCTTTGAAGCAACTTGCTGTACCATAATAAATTGCGCTTGGTTTGGCTGTTGAGGATGAAATCCTCCTGGTTGTTGTGGTGGAACAGTACCGTAATTTTGATGATATGTATTTGTGTTTGAATTTGAAGCCGGCGGCTGCTCTTGAGGTATTTTCGCACCACAATTTTGACAGAAAGCCGCATTTCGTTCTGTAGCAGCACCGCATCTGGGGCAATATTTACTCATAACTATACCTTCTTTCTTATATATATATTTATTATACTATATTCATCTAATATCGTCAATATCACAAGTTTATTGACAAAAAACAGATAAATTTCTCAATATTCATACAAAAATCTATTTTTTTATTCATAATTTCGTAATGAATAATGATTCATGCGCAATTCTCTCACAAGTTCATTGTGTCCAAATAAAAAATTTAGTATAATAACATCATCATAATATTGGTGGAGAATACAGATGATAGAGAAAGCTTATGAAATTTTAAAAACTTACTTTGGATACAGTGAATTTCGATACGGCCAAAAAGAGCTGATTACAAATTTAATAAATGGAACAGACTGTGTCGGAATTATGCCTACTGGAGCAGGAAAATCCATCTGTTATCAAATTCCGGCAATTTTGATGGACGGAATCACGTTGGTAATTTCTCCTCTGATTTCTTTGATGAAAGACCAAGTTCATGCCTTATTGGAAGCGGGCATTCCCGCAGCATACATTAACAGTTCGTTGACCCCGGCACAGCAATATAAAGTAATTCAAAATGCAAAGCAGTATAAGTACAAATTAATTTATGTTGCCCCGGAACGTTTGGAATTGGATTTTTTTCAGGAATTTGCTGCTTCCACCAATATTTCATTTGTCAGTATAGACGAGGCACATTGCGTATCACAGTGGGGACAAGATTTCCGTCCCAGCTATTTAAAAATAGCGCAATTCATTCAATCTATGCCCAAACGTCCTATTATCGGCGCCTTTACAGCCACTGCTACCAGAGAAGTAAAAGATGATATTATTTCTCTTTTAGCATTGCAGAAACCATTTGTCATGACGACAGGATTTGACAGAAAAAATTTATATTTTGAAGTACAAAAACCTGTTGATAAATTTACGGCATTGGAACGATTTTTAGAACGAAATCCAAACAAAACAGGCATTATTTATTGTACAACCAGAAAAGGTGTAGAGGATGTTTGTGACAGACTGATATTACAAGGCTATCGGGCAACCAGATATCACGCCGGTTTAAGTGACAAAGAGCGAAAAATAAATCAAGAGGAATTTCAATTTGATAAGGTACAAATTATGGTTGCAACCAATGCATTTGGTATGGGAATTGATAAATCCAATATTTCTTATGTCATTCATTTTAATATGCCTAAAAATATAGAGAGTTATTATCAAGAAGCAGGGCGGGCCGGAAGAGACGGTGAACCGGCACAATGCATTTTGTTATACAGTAAACAAGATGTAAGTACAAATTTATTTTTGATTGAAAAGGACAAAGAAAACGAAGAATTGGATCCGATTACACGTCATGAAGTATTGGAAAAGGATAGAGATAGACTCAAACAAATGACTTATTACTGCACCACAACAGACTGTTTGCGTGCACATATGCTTCGATATTTTGGAGAGCAAAGCCCAAATTTTTGCGGAAATTGTTCCAATTGCAATGCAAATTCAAAAGAAATTGATATTACTGTTGAGGCACAAAAAATTATGTCATGTATTATCAGAGCTGGGGAACGATTTGGTATGTTGACTATCATTGATATTTTACGTGGAAGTAAAAATGAAAAAATAAGAAATAGCCATTTAGATACACTGACTACCTATGGAATTATGGAATCTGTTCCCAAAGAATATATCAGACAAGTTATAGAATTTTTACTGGTACAATCTTATATTCAAGCAACTACCGATGGGTATCAGGTATTAAAAATTCAACCAAAAGCTTATGCTGTTTTACGAGGTCAGCAGTCACTTCATATGCGTGTGTTGCAACAACCTGACAATATGGAATCTTCTGTTCCTACTTCTTACGTGGAAATTGATGAGGAATTATTCCAACAATTAAAAGCACTAAGAGCAAAAATTGCAAAAGTACAAAGTGTTCCTGCGTTTGTTATTTTTACAGATGCTGCCTTGCGAGATATGTGCATCAAATTACCCCAAAATTTAAAGTCCTTTCTTGAAGTAAATGGGGTAGGGCAGACAAAGGCCAATCGCTATGGAGAGCGATTTATCAAGTTAATACAGGCTTACTGCCAAAAATCAGCAAACATAGAGTAATAAAAAGCCATTACAGTTTTTACTGTAATGGCTTTTTTGAGAGGAAGTCATTTATACCAAATTATTCTTCACCTTCATCAAATTGGCTATTATAAAGATTTGCATAAAAACCACCTTTGGCAAGCAGCTCTTCATGATTACCTTGTTCTATAATATCGCCGTCTTTCATAACCAAAATGGTATCTGCATTTTTAATGGTAGATAAGCGGTGGGCAATAACGAAACTGGTTCTTCCTTCCATTAAATGATCCATTGCTTTTTGAATTAAAATTTCAGTTCTGGTATCAACACTGCTTGTTGCTTCATCCAAAATTAAAATTTCAGGATCTGCTAAAATTGCACGAGCAATGGTTAATAACTGTTTTTGTCCCTGAGATACGTTATTTGTTTCTTCATTCAGCATGGTTTTGTAGCCATCAGGGAACGTTCTGACAAAGTGATCTACCTGTGCAGCTTTCGCTGCTTCGATTACTTCTTCCGTTGTGGCAGTCTGTTTACCGTAACGAATATTATCTTCAATAGAAGCATTGTACAGCCAAGTGTCCTGCACAACCATTCCAAACATAGAACGCAAGTCTTTTCTTGCATATTCTCGTAAATCATGACCGTCTACTAAAATTGCGCCTGAATTTACATCATAGAAACGCATCAGCAGTTTTACTATGGTCGTTTTACCTGCACCTGTAGGTCCTACAATAGCTACTTTCTGTCCGGGCTCTACTACGGTCGAGAAGTCATTGATAATGGTACGTTCCGGTGTATATCCAAAGTGTACATGGTCAAATACAACTTTACCTTTTGGTTTGATGCAAGTAGCAGTTTCAACACCGTTTGGATCATGCTGTACTGTAATCGGATTCTTTGTTTCAGGAACTTCTTCTTCCTGTTCTAAGAAATTAAACACACGTTCAGCAGCTGCTGCGGTTTGCTGTAAAATATTTGAGATATTGGCAATTTGAGAAATTGGCTGTGTAAATTGACGTACATATTGCATGAAAGCCTGAATGTTACCGACAGGCAAACCGGTTGTAACAGATAAATAACCACCCAAAATACAAATTGCTACATAACCCAAGTTTCCGACAAACAAGATAATAGGCATTAAAAGGCCTGACATAAATTGTGATTTCCAAGCAGATTTATAAAGTGTATTGTTGTACTTATCAAAGGTTTTTGCAGACTCTTTTTCTTTGTTAAATGCTTTGATAACAACATGGCTGGAATACATTTCTTCCACATGACCATTGACGTGACCCAAATAAGCTTGTTGTGCCATAAAGTGTTTCTGAGATTTTTTCATAATTAAAGAAATAATACCCATTGAAATAGGCACAATGGCCAAAGCAACCAAAGTCATTTCCCAGCTGATGGTCAGCATCATAATCAGAATACCGATAATAGTAGTTACTGAAGTGATAATTTGTGTTGCGCTCTGGTTCATACTTTGGGAAATCGTATCAATATCATTGGTAATGTAAGATAAGATTTCACCATTTGAAGTACCGTCATAATATTTAAATGGAAGACGATGCATCTTATTGGAAATATCTTTTCTTAAATTATATGTTACCTTCATTGTAACTTTGGACATCAAATGTCCTTGTAAATAACCAAATAACAAACTTACCAAATACAAACAAATTAGAATAATTGCAATTGTACCGATATATCCAAAGTCAATACCGGTTCCTGTACCGGAGACACTGCTCATGATGCCTTCGTACAATTTTGTAGTAGCCATACCTAATATTTTAGGTCCGACAATGGTAAATATTGTAGAGCACACAGCAAAAATAACCACTAGAATTAATAGCACTTTAAATTTGCCCATGTAACGCAGTAATTTACCAAAAGAATTTTTAAAGTTTTTTGCTTTTTCTCCAGGAACAGCGGCGTTCCCACCAAACATTGCGCCACCCGGTTTTGGAGAAGTTTTTGTATTTTGTTCTTGATTACTCATTGTCTAACTCCTCCTTTGAAAGTTGTGACGAAGCAATTTCATAGTAGGTTTGGCAATTTTTGAGTAGCTCTTGGTGCGTACCTTTACCAACAATTTTGCCTTCATCCAAAACGATAATTTGTTCTGCATTCATAATTGTGCTAATACGCTGTGCAACAATCAATACGGTTGCATTTGAAGTATGTTCTTTCAAAGCTTTGCGCAAAGCAGAATCTGTTTTAAAGTCTAAAGCAGAGAAACTGTCGTCAAAAATAAAGATTTCCGGTTTCTTTGTCAAAGCACGTGCTATGGACAAACGCTGTTTTTGACCGCCGGATACGTTGGTACCGCCTTCAGAAATAGGGCTGTCAAAACCATCCGGCTTTTTCATAATAAAGTCGGTAGCCTGTGCAATATCTGCCGCAAGTTTTAAATCGTCCATAGTTGCATTTTCGTCTCCATAACGCAAGTTGGAAGCAATGGTACCAGACAGCAAAACACCTTTTTGCGGTACATAACCAATTTTGTTATGAAGCTCATGTTGAGATACATCTTTTACATTCACACCATCAATTAAAACTTCACCTGAAGTTACATCATAAAAACGAGGGATTAAGTTTACCAACGTGGATTTACCTGAACCTGTTGAACCGATAAAAGCTGTTGTCTGACCGGGTTTTGCAGTGAAGTTGATATTGCTTAACACTTCTTCATCAGCCCCGGCATAATGGAAGCTAACATTGCGGAATTCTACAACACCATCAATGCTGTCATCAAAATGTTTCGGTTGAACAGGGTCTTGAACGCTTGGTTCTTTTCCAAGTACTTCTCTGATTCTGGCTGCGGAAACAGCTGCACGAGGTACGATAATAAATACAATGGAAAGCATTAAGAATGCAATAATAATTTGCATGGAGTATTGCATGAAGGCCATCATGTCACCAACTTGAATACCGCCGTTTGCAACTTGATGTGCACCAATCCAAACAACAAGTAAACAAATACCATTCATGATAAAGGTCATAGCAGGCATTAAAAATACCATAACACGGTTTGTAAATAATTGCGTTTTACTTACATCCATATTTGCTTTATCAAAACGTTTCTTTTCAAAATCTTCCGTACCGAAAGCTCGAATAACAGTCATGCCGTTTAAATTTTCCCTTGCAACCAAGTTCAATCTATCTATTAATTTTTGCATAATTTTGAACTTAGGCATTGCAATGACAAAGATGACTCCGACCAGTAAGAACAGCAATCCGCATGCCAAAGCAATAATCCAACTCATAGATGGGGAAGAGCCTACAGCCATAACAGTACCGCCCACGGCCATAACAGGGGCATAACATATCATCCTGATACCCATTACCAACAATAATTGAATCTGTGTAATATCGTTGGTAGTACGGGTAATCAAAGAAGAAGTTGTAAATTCGTCAAATTCATTATTAGAAAAAGAAGTAACTTTTCTAAATACATCTCTGCGCAGATTGCGTGATACACCTGCTGCAATACGGGAAGCCAATAGGCAAACCAAAATAGATGCAATACCACCTGCCAGTGACAATGCCAGCATTTTCATACCTGCAATTACAATGTATGTTGTTTGTATGCTGGATTTGTTTTGTCCAAGCTCTTGGTAAATATTACCGTTTAAGATAGCTGCACTTTGAGAGAGCATAGAGGATTCTGTATTTTCTGCCTGTACTCTTGCATCATCAATCACTTGATCAGGCATTGCCTCCAGCTGTGGTTGCATTTGATAGAGTTCTTCAAAATTAATATCCGAAATACTACTGCTGCTGGAAGTATCTTCACTGTCAGGTTGTGCTGCAGCATTTTCATTGCTTGACATAGATTGCATGGTATAAATGAATGTCCATGTTGCCAAACCGAATGTATGATCCAATTGAGACATGGTATCGCTGTCTATGTTACTGTTCAATACATAAATATCTTGTGTAGCCAGCAATGGATATTCTTTTACGTAACGGTCATGTTCTTGACCTTGATCGTTAACAGAACGAAGCGTATAACTCTTATCAATAACTTCTTTTTCTTCGTCTGTCATAAACACTTTCAAAAACGAAAGTGCTTTGGCACTTATTGCCTTAGGTGTAGATTCTGAAATACCGCCCTGCTGAATACCAACATTTACAATGTCAGACATGTAATGTGGTAAGCTCAAATCACTAAATGCTTGACCAAACAACAGCAAAACGGCAAATACTACACTCAGCCAAAAAGGCTTTAAGTACTTTGCGAGCAATTTCACCATATGAGCATGACTTCCTTTCTTAAATAGGTTTAAATTTTGTCACAGGATGTGCCTTCATAGAAGATTACTTGAAAGCGATTAAGAAGTTCAATAAATTTTCTTGTGTCTTTTTCTCCAAAATCTTCATAAATTTTATCCACAACGGCTAAAAACATCTTTTTGGATGTGGACAAAATTTCTTTTCCTTGTTGGGTTAAACACACTAATACTTTCCGTCGATCTTCTTCAACCATGACTCTTTTGATATAGTCTTTCTTTTCCAAAGCTTTTAACATTTGAGAAACAGCCGGACCTGACATCTGGCTAACTTCCCTTATCAAAGAAGCTTCTACTCCTCCTGTTGATGAATCTTGATATCGCTCAATCATTCCCAGTGTAAAAAATTCTCCCGGGGCAATACCAAACATTGCAGGAAAAGATCTTTTATATCTTCTTAATCCTCCTAATACTTCTGCCAATTCTTCTTTTAAGGCATTGGCATCGCTCATGCCTGAATTCACCCCCTCAATTAACATTATTAATAATTAATATCATTAACTTATTATACTCTCAATGAAGCGATTGTCAACAGTATTTGAAAAAAATGAAACAAGTTTAACACAAAATATACGATAAAACAAACATATTCTTTACATATAACTACTAAATGCGCTATACTGTTTATGGGAATTTTTTATATGGAAAGGGGGGAAAGATTTATGCAGGAAAAAATAAATTTAGCAATTATAGGCGGAGGTGCTTCCGGACTCATTGCGGCCATTACAGCTTCAAAAATATGCAAACAAACAAAACAGATTACAATTTTTGAGGGCGCTTCGCGGGTAGGAAAAAAGCTGCTTGCTACAGGTAATGGAAGATGTAATTTAACCAATATACATGCAAGTGCAAAACACTATTATGGCGATACCAGACTGATTGAAGCTATTTTGCGTACATATCCACCTCAACGGGTCATACAATATTTTGAAGAAATTGGGCTTCTTTGCAAAGAAGAATCGGAAGGCCGTATTTATCCTTATAGTTTACAGGCCTCTTCGGTACTGGATGTGTTGCGTTTTAACGCAGAAGAATTGCAAGTGGAAATCATTTGCGATTGTCCTATTCACAATATTCAGTCGAAAAATGGTATATTCATTTTAGAAAATCATCAGCAACAAACTTTTATTGCCGATAAAGTAATTTTGGCAACCGGAGGAAAAGCTTCACCTCAACTGGGATCTGCCGGGAACGGATATACTTTGGCAAAACAGTTGGGGCATACGGTTACACCGTTATATCCCGCACTGACCATTTTAAAAACGCCGCCGGAATATGTGAAATCTTTAAAAGGTATGCGAAGTCATGTTACAGCCACATTAAAATGTAATGGCAAAGCCATACGACATGAAAAAGGAGAAGTTCAATTTACAGAGCAAGGTTTATCAGGAATATGTATGTTTCAATTTTCCCGTCACGTTGCTCATAGTATTGCGAATAAACAGAAGATTACAATCCTTTTGGATTTTATGCCGGAATATAGTGTATCCGGCATTGTAAACCAATTGAACCATGCAGTAAATCTATTTCCTCACTTTCCCGCAACGGAGATATTAAAAGGTTTCATAAATAAAAAGGTAGGGGAAACGATTGTAAAAACAGCTGTTCCTCAGTCCAAAGAAATGCTGGCAGAACAATTGACAAAAACCGATTTTATGGCAATTGCCAATGCTGTCAAGCAATTTTCATTTCCTTGCATCGGAGTAGCTGACTGGAAACAGGCACAAGTGACTGCAGGGGGAGTTTCACTGTCACAGTTAAACAGCTCTTTGGAATCAAAAATTCACAAAGGATTATATTTTTCAGGTGAATTGCTAAATATTGACGGTGATTGCGGCGGCTACAATTTGAACTGGGCATGGATTAGCGGAATTACAGCAGGAAAAGCTGCAGCAAAAAGTTTACGCCATAAAGATAAAGCGAGGATATCAACTACATGATAAGAGTTCCTGAAATTAAACTGCCATTGGACAGTACAGAAGAAGATTTATTGTTTTATACTGCAAAACAAATGAAGACAGATGTAAAAGAAATACAATCCATACAATTGGTCAAACGCTCCATTGATGCACGAAACAAACAGAACATTCATTTTATATGTACAGTGGATGTAGCACTCAATCATGAATCTGTATTTATGAAACATAACAAAAATTCTAAAATAAAATATGTTGCGCCGTATGAATATACCATTCCTGCCACAAAAAAGCTGGAAACAAGACCTATTGTAGTAGGGTTTGGACCTGCGGGAATGTTTGCGGCACTTATCTTAGCACAAGCCGGACAAAATCCGATTGTAATTGAGCGCGGAAGTGCTGTTGAAAAACGACAAGAACAAGTGTTTTCATTTTGGTACGGAGAAAAGCTAAATCCCGAATCCAATGTGCAGTTTGGCGAGGGAGGAGCCGGAACATTTTCAGACGGAAAATTAAATACAGGTACAAAAGACGGAAGAGCCAGAAAAGTATTATTAGAATTGGCGGAAGCTGGTGCTCCCAGCGAAATTTTGTATCTGGCACATCCTCATATAGGAACAGACTATTTACCAAATACTGTGCGAAATATTCGTAAGAAAATTATTTCACTTGGAGGTGAAATACATTTCGATACAAAATTAACGAATATTACTGAGAAAAACGGAGCTATTTCCTCTATTGAAATACAAACTCAAAATGGTACTTCTACTATATTAGAAACCAAACATCTGATTTTAGCCATTGGACACAGTGCCAGGGACACCTATGAAATGCTGTATAACAGCAATTTAGTACATATAGAACAAAAACCATTTTCAATTGGGGCCAGAATTGAGCATCCGCAATCACTAATCAATCGCACTCAATTTGGTCCTTATGAAAAACATCCCGTGTTGGGTGCGGCGGAATACAAGCAAGCGGTGCATTTAAAAAACGGGAGAGGCGTATATACATTTTGTATGTGTCCCGGAGGTATTGTAGTTGCGTCGGCGTCTGAGGAAGGGGGAGTAGTGACCAACGGAATGAGCAATTTTGCTCGTAATGGAAAAAATGCCAATGCAGCCTTGCTTGTTGGCGTTGGTCCTTCCGATTTTGGAGATGTGCATCCTTTGGCCGGAATGTATTTACAACGGAAGTTGGAACAACGCGCATTTGAATTAGGCGGCAAAACATATGCAGCTCCTGTCCAAAGAGTAGAAGATTTTATTGAGCGTCGTGCAAGTACACGATTAGGAGATGTAACCCCAACGTATCAGAGGGGAGTGGTTCCGTGCGACTTATCCTCCTGCTTTCACGAAGAAATTTATGAATCTCTTCGTGAAGGAATTTTGAAAATCAATCACAACATGAATGGTTTTTCATATGGTGATGCACTATTGACTGCTGTTGAAACGCGCAGCTCTGCGCCAATTCGTATTTTGAGAGATGAAACACTTCAATCGGTTACTTTAAAAGGATTATATCCTTGCGGTGAAGGAGCAGGATATGCAGGTGGAATCGTTTCTGCCGCAGTTGACGGCATCAAATGTGCGGAACAAATTTTGTATTCTGCCTTACAATAATAAATGGTAGTCCCTTATAAATTCAGCAAATGGCAACAGGTATAAGTACCTAACATTCAGCTATTTTTATTAGGAATTAAAAAATAAGGGACTATGCTTGTAACATATAAAAATAAAAGAAAAACACCTGTTTTGATAAGATACAGGTGTTTTTCTTTTATCTAATATAATATATATTATCGGTTCGTCTTGGTTTTGCAGGTGCAGGTGCATCCTGTTCGTATCCAAGTACTACACAAGCGACCGGTTCATATCCATCCGGTAACTGAAATCTTTTTTGAATATCAGAATCAAAAATTCCCAAAGCAATTCCTATGTAGCAACTTCCAAGACCGTATGAATGCGCTGCATGCAGCATATTCATAATAGAGCAAGCTACATCCTCTCGACCCAGTTTGGTATCTTTAGGCGCAGAACAAACAATAACAGTTGGAGCTAAATAAAATGGCATATTGGGACGTGTAGGAGTAAAACCTCCATTTTCCATCATTTGCAGCGTTTTATCTGAAATTTCTTTGATAAAATCAATGTCTTGAATTACGGTAAAAAATCGCTTTTGCTGATTCATGGAAGATGGGGCATACTGTCCCGCTGTTAAAACTGCTTGCAAGATTTCTTCCGGCACTTGTTTATTCGGTATATATGACTTTGTGGAACGTCGCTCAATCAAAGCCTTGGTAAATTCATTCAAACTCATTGTTAACACCTTCCTTTTTTCTTTATTATAAATCTTTTTTTTCGTGTTAACAAGACATGCTGTACTGTTTATTTTACGTTCCGGATAAATTTTAAGTTTTCTATTGACAAACAACAGGAATTTGATATAATTATTTACGCTATCTTTAAATATTGCGGTATTGTGTAATGGTAGCACAGCAGACTCTGACTCTGTTTGTCTGGGTTCGAATCCTAGTACCGCAGCCAAATAGTTATGCAAAAACCCCAAAAGAATATTGACAAACGTTCGTTTACATGATATAGTTAATAACGTTGTCAAACACGGAGGAGTGTCCGAGTGGTTTAAGGAGCTAGTCTTGAAAACTAGTGATCTCGCAAGGGACCAAGAGTTCGAATCTCTTCTCCTCCGCCATCTTGTCTATTACATTTTAATATGTTTTCATAAATTTCACTGTTTTGGAGAAATACTCAAGTGGTGAAGAGGCTCCCCTGCTAAGGGAGTAGGTCGGGTAACCGGCGCGAGGGTTCAAATCCCTCTTTCTCCGCCAAAAGTCGCTAACCTGCTGGGTTTAGCGGCTTTTTTGTTTTTACTTTTAAATTGCAAAAATGGTGGGAAATTGTTAAAAATTTTGCTGTTACAGTATATGGCGCTTGATAGGTAGGAAAAACGTCTACAATTATCTCCTTTCTAATTAAATTGAGAAGAAAACAGAGTGCAACGTGTGAAAATTAAACACAAACAATTGTTTGTTTCCTGAAAGTATTATATAAAATGTTATATTACATAAATATTCTATTTAAAAGGAGAAAAAGTATGAAAAAAGTATTTTTTGTTTTAGCTGCCTGTGCTGTAGTATCGGCCGCTTTAGTAGGTTGTGGAAGCAGTTCCTCGCCAGAAAGCCAAAGTGTAGCTACATCGGATAATGCTGTAGCGCAAAATAAAGGGGATATCGGGCCGTATCATTTTGAAATTAGTGATACAGCAAGAACCGAAGAAATCACAGAAGGCACTGCTTTGATTGTAAAATACACGATTACCAATAATAGTGATGAAACAATTACTCCTGGTAGTGTAACTCGCCTCCAAGTATTCCAAAACGGAGTTTCGTTGAGTGGCATTACCATTATAGGTGCCGAAAACGGAGCTCTTATGGATAATGAGTATAAATCTATTCAGCCAGGTGCTTCTATTGAAGTGGAAGAGGCATTTACGCTTGACGATACAACAATGCCAATTCAAGTGTCTGCTGAGATGAAGGCAGTACAGCCTAATTCCATTAAACTTATAGATGGAATTCTAAAAGCAGATATTTCTGTTACTGAATAACAACAGATTCATTGATACCACATTGTTATATATTAAGTGTGATATTTTTATTGAAAAAAATTACTTTTATTTTGTTATACGCAATACAAAATTATAAAAGAAACTGCAGAAACTAAAAAATAATCAAAGTATTTTTTGATACAAGACGCTTTCATACACTTACCCTGAACGTATATTTTGATATACTTTCAGGTATTTCTTCTGATTTTACTATATGGGAAACTACCTATTATCGCAGAATGAAATCTCATGGCAGTATTAGAGAATGGTATAGGGGAACAGGACTGAGACCTTATTTGTCCGCATTAAACACAAAAGAGCTGCATGCATTCGAGGAAGAAATATTATGTGTGTTAGCCAAAACATATCCTGTTCAGCCAAATAGAGAAATTATTTTTAGGTTTCCCAGACTATTTATCATTGCAAACATATAAAATGAATGGTTATTAAAAAAAGAAACAGGCGGATTGCGATTTATCCGCCTGTTTCTTTTTTAATTGATTCGTCCACCCAACTCTTTATCAATAGAGTATTTTGCTGAAGTGCTTTCTCCTGCAAATGTAAATTTATCAATGATATCTTGTGCTGTGTCTTCTTCTTGAATTTGTTCATTAATGTATTTATGCATAAAAATTTCAGTCGCATAATCATTCTCTTGTTTTGCCAAGTCATGTAATTTATAAATAGATTTAGTTACGTTGCGTTCATGCTCCAGTACCAATTTAGCAATTTTCAGAGGGTCAGTTTCTTTAATCGGCTCAACCTGAACCGGTTTTAATTCAACAGACATATCTCGCTGCTGCATAAAATGAATAAAGTCATGAGAATGTTCAAACTCTTCTTGATACTGCTTAAAGAGCCATGAAGAATAACCTTTGTAATTTTCTTCATGTGTTTTTATGGACATTGCCAAATATAAATATCCGGAATACATTTCTAAATTAATATGTTCATTCAATGCTTTTACTAACTTTTTACTTACCATTATGCTTGCCATCCTTTACTGTAATTTTCATACCTACGAAATAGGATTGAATGATTTGTGGCTATTGTATATCTTTCATTCTTTTTTGTCAAGATACGATATGACACAAAAAATGTAAGTTTTTTGAATCTTTTCGCACACATTTCTTCCTATTCTTGACAAAGATTTCTGAAAACCTTGACAAAAAAAAAAAAAAAAACTTATCATGTCTATAATATGGAAAATAAGCGGTTCTTGTTTAAGTTCCGCTTGTTTTTCTCGAATAAGTTAGCTTAAGCTAACTTATTCGAGAAGGAAATTAAATATTTCAGTAACATCAGTTAAAGAGGGAAAGAATATGTCAGAGGAATTAACTCGTTTTCAAATTCAACTGCTATTATATTTTTTAGAAGCAGAGCCGAAAAAAAGAACTGTTACAGATGCTGCAAGATATTTTGGTAAAACCAAAGTATCTGTAACACGCACTTTGGATTCTCTGGAAAAGTTGGGTATAGTAGAGAGAACACAAGCCAGAAAAACAGTGCTTTCACACTATGGAACAAAGCTTGCTCAAAAATTTCAACAGCAGTATCAAATAGCAGAAAGGTACATGCAATATTTAGACCTAACCCCATTACAGGCAAAAAATAATGCTTTATCTGCGTTACTTGCAGGATTTTCGGAAGAATATTTAAACCGAATGCAAGAACAGGAAGAACGCATGTATATCAAAGAAGTGTTTGCCGGACGCCAAAATTTCAGTGGACAAGAGTTGTGTGATTATTTGAAAGATGGCAGCTACTTCTTTCCTTTTGTTATTTATAGAGAGCATATCAAAAATGGAAACAATATTTCAATGGGTAACAGAGGGTTTGAACACCCGTGTGAACTGATTGTAAAAGACCATATTGGAACTATTTATCTTACGATAAGAACAGTGAGCGCACCTTCTGCCTTAACAGGTCAATTAATGGAAGGTCGCATCAAATCGCTTTCTTATCAGCTTAATGGAAAATTGACAAATGCTGAACAAGAAGGAAGATATTTTTGTTTTCCTGCCAAAGCGCTTCAATTTATTTCAATGGGGAGCGGCCGTGATATTGTATTGCATGGAAGTGTATGTATGCAAATGCAATGTAGCGTGGGAATTATTCACATGCCGGAAAGTTTAGCGATTTTTACCATGTTTATATCTTAAAATCTTGTAATTTTAAAATTTTCTGTTTCACATGTGAAACAGAAATAATTTCTTGCTATTTCCTATCAAATTTCTATCATTTACAAATTATTGCATCAAATAATGGCTGAAATGAGCTGCATTTTGTTTCATAAATGAAACAAAATGCCTATTTACAGTATCTTTTTGTAATGCTATATTTATTTTGCTTTAAGAACCTACTCTGATTGAGGGTATTTTTTTAAAGAAAAAGTTAGCTTCAGCTAACCTGTTTTGTTTCTTAACATGGTTTTCGTTTTCCACTAAAAAAACGAACCCAAAAATCAAAAAAGCGTAGGCAAAGTTTTTTCAATGAAACCATGAGAAAAGAAGGAGGGTTCCGCATATAGAGGAAATTGTGGGTTACTATGTTATCATCGTGAGTTAGCTTAAACTAACTCAAATCATTCTCTTATGGATTGATAGGAAAAAGGAGGAATTTAAAACTATGAACAGAATTAGGCAAAGCTTTGTAAAGCGCAGTCTTTCAGCTCTTCTTGCCTTGACTATGGTTCTTGGAATGGGAATTATCAATGTCTTTGCGGCAGAAACAGGAGTTGAAAATCAAAATGGAGCTGTCACTTTTGCGGCCTCATCCAATAAAAATGTTACCCAATTAAACGCACCTGTGGAAGATGGCGTTTACTATGCAAATATCAACTTAAAAAACGCAAGCAATCCCACACAATATTCTATGGGTAATGCAGCTTTGAGAGGCAGTACCAGCTATCTTTCAAAACAACCCAACGACACCGAATATAAACAACTGATTGTCGTTAAAGATGGCAAAGCTACTGCTTTGGTAGAATTTATGCCAATGGGATATATCGGCATGTATGGCATGCTTGCAGAACTGGAGGCAGTAACGCCTACACAATGCACTCAATTTGGTGTACCCGATGAAGATTATACTGCTTATACATCCGCAAATATCCTTTCATATCACAAAACACAAGATGGCAAGGTAGTATATGACAGTTATAACGATCCGAACTCGCAATATGTATTTGACGGTGTAGGCGACGACTGCAAACGTCCGGCCGGATTTGGTCGTGAGGAAGAATATGTAAACATTTCCAATCAACCGTATGCTCATCTAATGTCATTGGATGTTACACCTATTCAAATTGAAGGCTTTGGAGATACACCTACCACTGCTTCTGAATTTACAGTTGACAACGCAGCATTTGTACATGTATTTGTACCGGTTATGTTCTCTATTTCTACCAGCACCGGTGACCAATATGCAAGAATAGAAGTAGATTGGAACAATTTACAAAAAGTGTCCAATCCTGAAAATAATGTACAGTATCAACTGTATCTTGCAACTCAAGTACAAAAAGGCAATTATACAGATGCTTCTTACAATGCTTTACAAACAGCCATTACTTCTGTAAAAGAAAGATTAACAAATATTTGGCCTTCTCAAACAATTGAAGTATCCGGTTCCGGTATTCAGGCACAACCTGTTTTAAATATGGATGAGCCTGACGCTGACGAACAAGCTCAATTGGCATCTCAACTAGCAACAGCTATGAATAATCTGGAAGAAAAAGGGGATAAAACTTCTTTAAATTCTTTGATTACAGAAGCAGAACAGAAAGTAGAAACTGACTATACTACAGCATCCTGGGCAACATTCCAAGAAAAATTGACAGCGGCAAAAGAAGTACAGAACAATTCTGATGCAAGCACTTCTGAGATTACTGCTGTAGTAAACGATTTGCAAACAGCAATGGACGCTTTGGTAAATCGTGCAAATACTGACAATCTTTCAGCCTTAATTGCAACCGCTAAAGCAAAACAGAATGACGGTTATACAACTGACAGCTGGAATGCCTTACAAACAGCAATTACCGAGGCGGAAGCTGTCGTTGCAAATCCGGATTCTTCACAAAGTGAAATTGAAAGTAAATTAAACGCACTTCAAAATGCGCTGGATGCATTGATTGTTGACAGCGGCAATTTGGACAAAAATAATTTACCCGATGGCACTTATTCTATTTACGGCGAAATGATTAAAATGAATCGCCAAGAACATTCTATGAGCAATGATGCAATCAACCACTACATTAAATTGACAGTGGAAAATGGGCAATATTATTTAACCATGGACTTTAAAGGTCTGTCCTATCTGAATAGATTTGGTTATTTGGCAGAACTTTCTTACTATGAGAATGGTTATACGTTCGGCAGCTACGGTTCTATCAATGGTACTCGTGTTTTAGCTGATGTGCTAACAACTCAGAAAAACGATGACGGCAGCGATGTCATAGATGAATTTAATCAGGCAGGCGGTTCTTCCGAAGGATTGCTATATCCTGACCAAGTGAAGCTTCCATTGGTAGCAGACGCTTTGGCTGATCCTGACGGTTACGTTCCTCTTCATGTATTTGTACCTGTAATGGAAGATATCTCTGAAGGAACCGGAGACCAAGATGTTCTGTTAAAATTGGATTGGTCCACTTTAACAGCTACTTCTGAAGACGATCCGAACTTTAATCCTGATGATAACCAAGAGCAATCTCCTGCAGTTGATTTGGTAGATACAGCAACCGGTATTAAAGTACATGCTGATGCCGGTACATTACCGGAAGGTGTAAAACTTGTAGTAGAACCAATTACTTCCGGAGCTGACTATGATAAAGCTACGGTTTCTCTTATGGATGTAGGCAAGAAATTTAAACTGTACAACATTCATTTGGTTGACGCTCAAGGCAATGAAGTACAACCAAACGGTACTGTAACAGTCAGCTATCAAATTCCTGAAGGATATGACGCTAATAATCTTGCTGTTTACCGTATGAATGAAGACGGAAGCAAAACATTAATTAAAGGCACAGTAGAAAACGGAACCTATTCCGTAATTCAAAAAAGCTTTAGCCAATATGCACTTGTAGAAAAGGGCAGCACAATTACAGATGCACAAAATACAGCAAACAGCCCTAAAACAGGCGATGTTACAATGATTGGTGTATTTAGTTTCATCGCTTTGGCTTCTGCCGGCGCGATTGCTGTTACTCTTATTGCAAGAAAACGCAAAGCTGAATAAGGAGAATTGATATGGTTAATACTGCATCAAAGCTATTTAAGGCACTGTGCAGTATGGTTGTAATGCTCGCTTTGGTGGCGAGCATTACTTCTATACATGTATCTGCCGCCTCACATGGCATTTATACCGCGACAGCAGCACCGCATTACAGACATCCAAATACAGGTGTGATTGAAGATTCCGGAGGTGAAGGTTCTGCGGTATTGGGACAATCTATGACAGACAGTGCAACCGATACTCATGCGCTTGTTGAGGTAGATGCAAATGGAAATACATATGCCACAATACGTCTGAAACTCTCACAATATACTTCCAATCAACAATTTTATATTGATACTACGGGAAACGGTTCTTACACACCTGTCTCTGCAACTATCATGCAGGAAGATTATGCAAATGATACAACGGACTACCGCATCAAAGTTCCCAGTGAAAATACCATTATTCGATGCACCATGTATGTAGAGCCTATGGGACGCAATGTTGTTTGGTACATTACGTTATCCAATCTGCAGTCCGGTTCCGGAGACTTTATTACCAGCATTACCGTAAATAATACCCCTGTACAAGAACCGACAGTTCCTGCACAACCCCAAGAACCATCACAATCTCAGCAGGAATCTTCTGCTCCTGAAACCATTTCTTCTGAAACAACCAGTTCTGAAACTGCGTCTTCAGAAATCACCAGTGAGACTCCTTCAGAAACTTCATCTGTTTTGGGAATACAAGAATTCGATGTGACCAGTGATACATCTTCTGACATTGTCTCAGAATCAGACGGAGCTAATACTGCGGTTATTTGGGGCGTTATCGGAGGTGTAGTCGCTGTCATTATCATAGGCGGCTGCATTTGGTACTTCTGTTTCTTTAAAAAGAAAAACTAGGAGGCCGGTCAAATGAAAATGAAAAAATTTTTGACCTTAGGACTTGCTGCTATTATGGCAGTTTCTATGGTAGGGTGCGTCAATCAGCACCCTGAAGAGGCAAACGGTACAGCTGCATCTTCTGATGATGTAAGAATTGTCGCAACTTCTCCCGCTACTGCAGATATCTGTGACAGATTAGAGCTTGATTTGGTAGGCGTTTGTTCTTCCACTCTCAGCACCATTCCGGAACGGTACAAAGATGTCACACAAATTGGTACAGCTATGTCTCCCGATTTGGAAATATTGAAATCGTTAAAGCCTGACTATGTACTTTCTCCAAGCAGCCTGCAAAGCGATTTGCAGCCCAAATATGAATCTATCGGAGTCAATTCCATCTTTTTAAATCTGAAGAGTGTGGAAGGTATGTATGCTTCTATTTCAGACCTTGGACAAAAATTTGACAGGGAAGAGCAAGCACAAGCATTGGTAGATGAATTCAATGCATTTATGGAGGAGTACAAAAAGAAAAACGAAGGCAAAGAATCTCCTCGCGTACTTGTATTGATGGGATTACCCGGCTCCTACATTGTTGCAACAGAAAACAGCTATGTGGGCAGCTTAGTAAAATTGGCACGCGGCGTTAATGTTTATCAAGGAACCGACCAAGAATTCTTAAATGCAAACACAGAAGATATGCAAAGTAAAGATCCGGACATCATTGTACGTGCAGCGCATGCACTGCCGGATGATGTAGTAGAAATGTTCAAAGAAGAATTTGAAACAAATGATATTTGGAAACATTTCCGCGCTGTTCAGGAGGGCAGAGTCTACGACTTATCTTATGACAAATTCGGTATGAGTGCAAAATTTAACTATCCGGAAGCTTTAGAAGAATTACAGCCGATGCTGTACGGAGAAGATTCATAAAAAACACAGTAATGTTTATGAAAGAATGTGTTTACAAGGAGGACGCTTGTGGTAAGCAAACTAAAAATTATTTTATCCTTTTCCATCACAGCGGTGGCTCTTGTTGTTCTATTTCTGTTTGCCGTAAACACAGGAAGTTTAAAAGTGACACCCATAGAATTGTTCAAAGGATTATTTATTTCATACAACGAAAATGTAGCGACCATTTTCGATCTCCGTTTTCCGCGTATCTTTATTGCAATTTTGGGTGGAGCAGCCACCGCAGTTTCCGGCGTACTGCTGCAAGCTGTGATGAAAAATCCGTTGGCTGACCCGGGAATTATCGGCATTAGCTCAGGAGCCAGTTTAACTGCTGTATTAATTACAGCTTTTGTTCCTGCTTTGTATTATTTTACCCCTTTATTTGCGTTTTTGGGAGGCATGCTGGCTTTTATTCTCGTATACAGTTTGTCTTGGAAAGGCGGACTTTCACCGGTACGTATTATTTTGGTCGGTGTAGCAATAGAAGCCATGCTTTCAGGTATTATGAGCGCATTTAATTCGGGTACGGGCAGCAATTATTCCGGTGTAGCGAGTATTGTGAATGCAAATATCAGTATGAAAACATGGGATGATTTCTACACACTGCTTTGGTATGTATTGGCAGGACTGATTGCTTCCTTTTTTGTTGCCGGCGCTTGCAATTTGTTGGCGTTGGAAGATAAAACAGCACGTTCATTGGGCGTAAATGTTACAAGCAGCCGCATTATCATATCAATTATCGGAGTGCTTCTGGCCAGCATTTCTACGGCTATCATCGGACCTATCAGTTTTTTAGGCTTAATCGTTCCTCATATTGCCAGATTGCTGGTTGGAAGTAATCATAAATTGTTAATTCCGTATTCTATTTTACTTGGAGCATTTACTTTGCTTTTGGCAGATACATTGGGACGCACCATTGCAGCCCCATACGAAATCAGCGCATCTATTATTATGGCGGTGATTGGCGGTCCGTTCTTTATTATATTGCTAAGGAGGTCCAGACAAAAATATGCAGGATAATATTTTTACCGTAAAAGACCTCTCATTTGCTTATGGAAAACAAAAAGTTTTGGACGATTTGGCACTTACGTTGCATGAAGGAACCATCACAACGCTGATTGGAGCAAACGGCTGTGGGAAATCCACTTTGTTTAATTTAATGACCAAAAACTTAAAACCGGATTCCGGAGAAATCTTCCTTCGCGATAAAAATATAGCAGATTTGAAATTAAAAGAATTTGCCAGAGAAGCTGCTATTGTACATCAGTACAATACCGCACCTATGGATATTTCCGTGGAAAAGCTTGTCTCATACGGCAGAACACCGTACCATACCATGGGGCTTTCTCCGAATGTAAAAAAAGACGAAGAAAAAGTCAACTGGGCAATGGAAATAACCGATACATTGAAACACAAACACAAGGCGGTATCCCAGCTATCCGGCGGACAAAAACAGCGTGTTTGGATTGCAATGGCATTGGCACAAGATACAAAAATATTATTTTTGGACGAACCTACTACCTATTTGGATATACGCTATCAACTCCAAATTTTAAAGTTAATTCGTCAGCTGAATCAGGAATATAATCTCACAATTGTTATGGTCCTGCACGATATTAATCAATCTTTATATTACAGCGATGAAATTATTGCGATGAAAGACGGAAAAATTATTGCGCAAGGACTTCCGGAGGATATCATTACACCGGAGTTGGTAAAATCTGTTTTTGATGTGGAATTAAATATTTCAACGGAAAACGGAAAGCCGTTTATCTTACCAATTTAAAAAAGATGAAACGTCTTATATTAATAAGGCGCTTTATCCGTAAACAGACAGAAGGGAGGCTACTGCCATGAAACAGAAAAAAACAGTAGAAGATTACTTAAAAACCATATACATCTTACAGTGCCGTAACGGAATTGTCCGCGGCTCTGATATCGCGCAAGAGCAAAATGTTTCTCGCCCTACCGTCTCCATTGCTTTAAAAGATTTAGAGCAGGAGGGCTATCTGTTTACGGATGAAGCGCATGAAATACATTTAACAAAAATTGGTCAAAAAATTGCAGAAGCTACTTATGAGCGACATCAAACCCTCCAAAACTTACTTATAAAATTGGGGGTTGACCAACAAACAGCAGCTGCAGATGCCTGTAAAATGGAACATGCTGTCAGCCAGAAAAGCTACCGCGCTTTAAAAGCATTAGCAGAAAAACACTGAATCTGCAATCTTTTTGCAAAGAGAAACAGGAAAAGGAGAATTGTTTTCTATGAAGCTAAAAAGAATTATCTTCTTGGTTGTTGGCTGTATTTCGCTTGGGTTAGGATGCATTGGAATTATTCTTCCTATTTTACCTACAGTACCGTTTTTTTTGGTAACCGTATTTTGTTTTGCAAACAGCTCACAAAAATTACATGACTGGTTTATTGGTACCTCTATGTACAAAAAGCATTTGGAATCCTTTGTCAAGAAAAAAGGAATGACCGTAAAAACCAAGGCAACTATCATTACCAGCGTTACACTTTTAATGGGACTTGGTTTTTGCATGATGTTCCGCGTACCTGTCGGACAAATTATTTTAGCAGTTGTATGGGTATGTCATATGGTTTATTTCTTGTTTGGTGTGAAAACAATCAAAAAAGAAGATATTGAAAAACAATATCCGTATGTTATGCAATTACAGCTGGAACATGTGGAGCATAAAAAACAGCAAAAAAAATTAGTACGTATTTTAAATAAAAACGAGCATCTGAGAGCCTCTCTTGATACTTCCAATTTTGTTATTTCCATCCGCTCCGAACAAGAATTAGACAGAGAAAAATTCATACAAACAGCTCAGCAAGTTGGATGTACCGTAAAACCCGCTGAAACAATTACTGAGAAAGAAACAGTCAATACATAATACCATATAAACTAAAACGCCAATCTCACAAAAGGATTGGCGTTTTTAATTTATCATACAAGAATAACATATCTTACTGTATTTCATAAACCATATTTCCTTTTCCGACATATGATAGAGTAACTACATAGAAGAGGGGAGAGAGTATGGAGAATAAAACAGATTATGTAACGATTTCATTATCGCTGCATTTAGTCTTCGCAAGACTAATGAAAGAACATGCCTTTTTCTTAGAAAATAGTTTTATGGCAAAAGACAAGGTATTTTCAGATGAAGCGGCATACCATAAAAAGAAATTTGAAAAATTGTTGTCCGATACAATTGCGTTGAGTAATGGTATGCTGCCGCAGTACCTCTTGGAATCCGGTTGTATTCTTACAAAATATACGATGCAGGCAGAAAAAAGAACAGAATCTTTAACGGGAATTCCTATCAATTCCGCTATAACATTTGCTGAACGTGAATTAATACCTTGCAGTCATCCAAACATAACACCCGGTATCATTTATCAGGTAAAACGATGCAATCAATATGCCATTCGGATTTTAAATGGAATGATTCAATTTAAAGAGCGCATATTAAAACAGGTTCTGTCTTGTCAAATGGCCATCAGCATTTATCCAACTTGGTTGACACATACCATTTACGAAGCTAAATTATATCGAAGTTATATTATGAATGCTGAAACAAAATATTACTTTAAATACGGAACTGCAATTCAAACTCAAATCAGTTGGAATCAAATTATGACAGAACACGCTTTAATAACTGCGGGTATGATGGATCCAACAGAACAAAGTTTCATTCGGAAAAACATTGCTCTTTCCGATATGTTTGCGCAAGATACGCAGAGATTAAAAAAGTCAAAAACCCAAATGAGCAAGCCGCCACAAGAGATCGTATCACAGACCATTCAATTCAAAGAATTAAACGAATCTGCTTTGCAAGGTATTTTAAACTGCAAAATAAAGTCAATTATTCTTCCTTTGATGGCAGACCATATGTTAAGAGAAACTTTGTTTTACCTTTATCTGCAACAAAATCCATGGAAATACACATAATAAAAATGCGCTTCCTTTTCTTATCAATAAGAAGGAAGCGCATTTTTCATAAAAACACACCTAAAGGGTGTGAGAAACTATCCAGTAATTTTTCAAGCAATGAAGCACATTTATCTTTTGTTTGCAAAGCAATCACTGCAGTAAACAGGACGATCGTTGCTAGGCTGAAATGGAACTTTACATGTGCAGCCACATTCGGAACATGTAGTTTCAAATAGTTCTCTTGTAGTTCTGCTTGCATCGTCTCTTGTTTGTTTTCTTGCATCACGGCAAGGTTTGCAGCGTTGTGGCTCATTGGTAAAGCCTTTTTCTGCATAGAACTCTTGTTCACCGGCAGTAAAGTCAAATTCGTTGCCACAATCTTTGCAAATTAAAGTTTTGTTCTCGTACATAAAATAAAGTACCTCTTTTATAAAATATTATACCAAACACGCTTTGTCAGGCATGGTACTAACTATAGGCTAGTTTACGATGTTTGTCAATGAAAAAGCAGAAAATAAATCAGAAAGTTCGCAAGTAATAAAATCCAATATATCAAAAATGACAAATAGATACAAAAAATAGGTAAAAGCGCTTTGTTTTTCGTTTAATCTATTATCCCAAATTTGGTGGATATCGGATCACGGAACAATCCAATATGCGGAGGATAATATGTGAAAATCACAAATGCCGCAAAAAACAAAATAAACACAACAATGGCCATAATCGTCGTGGAAGTTTTTTCTCTGTAACGTTTCATACCATAATTGGTATATAAAAACGTTACAAGCGCTCCGATGAAAAATGTCACCAAATCCAGCCATAAATAATGGTTTCCCAATATTCCTGTATACGTATAAAATACTGCTATAATTGTAAACATTCCCAATACTGTGCCGGTAACTCGGGCAGCGATAAAATTTTTAGATTCTTTTCTAATCCAGATATATTCAATCGCACTGAAAATCAAAACTGGAAAAAACAACAATTTTAAATGCTCCCATGTACTTTCATTCACCGGACAGAAAAATCCAATCCATGTTTGTTTTCCGCTCCAATCATATATAAAGTGAAATACACCGCTTAAAGCACAAACCACTAAGAATCCTGTTATTTCCCATATTAATACTTTCTTTTTCATGTGATAACCTCATATCCTTACAATTTTCTTCCTACAACCTGCAGCAGACATAAATTAGCATTTGCATTTCCGGCCTGTAAGATTATGTTTTTTTCACTTTGTACCGCCATATGCAGTTCTTGGCCTTCCATAAGGTCAAACAAAAACGTTTTATGAATACCAACCTCATCCAACGATAACGATTGTAATGATGTGGTAATCCAGTTATCATTTACTTTAATTCCTACAAAATCTCCCGATGTTACGCCTTGGCAAGGAGTAAAACTGTAACTAATTAAGTACGTACCACTGTTTTGAATGACAATATGTGACTGTTTGTAAATTTTTAAGCCGGATACACTGGTCATACCGTCAAAATGAACCGGCTGTCCTTGGTGTTCAATTGTTTGTGAAAACAATGCATAAAAATTTCCTCTTGATAATGGTGCAGGTTCTACATTTGATTGTTCCGAAACAGAGGATTGCAGTTGAGCTGAGAACATAGACATACACTGGGGAAACAAATTTTGATTTTGCATACTGGAGTAGTTCACCAATCATCCCTTCTTTCTGGAGATTAGAACATAAAGATAACCTCAACATTAGCATATGCGATTTTAGAATTATAAGTGAACCATTTGGAAAAATTTATCTGCTTATGAATATTACCATTGACTATTAGTAAAGTTTAAAGTATACTAAATACATATACAAAACAAGTATGATTCTTATTATTAAAAATAGAAGCATAAAATATACAGGAGGCTATATAGTATGTCACAACTATTCCAATCTACTTTTCACACATTGACTATGGATGAAGCCAAAATTGAAATTGAGGATAATCCTAATATCATCATTGTAGATGTGCGTACTCCTGAAGAATACCAAAAAGGACATATTCCCGGGGCAATCAATGTCCCTGTGGAAACACCACAGTTGATTACAGAAAAAATTCCGGATAAAAACGAAACTATTTTTGTATACTGCTTAAGCGGCGGACGCAGCCAAAGAGCATGTGAACTATTTGCCGATATGGGATATGGACATATTACAGACATTGGAGGCATTCTCTTCTGGCCGGGAAATCTGGAAAAGGGGGAGTAGGACAATGAAAGTAATCATCGTAGGCGGCGTTGCAGGAGGTGCTTCTGCAGCAGCACGATTGAGACGTTTAGATGAAAATGCACAAATTATCATATTGGAACGCGGTCAGCACATCTCATATGCCAACTGTGGTTTGCCCTACTACGTAGGCGGTGTTATTACAGAAGAATCCAATTTGACATTGCAAACCCCTCAAAGTTTTTATGAACGTTTCCGCATTGATGTACGAACCAATACGGAAGCTGTTGAAATACATACTGAGGACAAAAAAGTTACAGTATGTAATCATAATACAGGCGAAAAATATCAGGAGACTTACGATAAGTTAATTTTGTCTCCCGGTGCGAAACCAATCAGACCGAATTTGCCCGGAAGTGATGATGCCAGAGTTTTTACATTAAGAACAGTTCCGGACACATTAAAAATACGCGCATATGTGGAACAAAACAAACCGAAATCTGCAGCGGTCATTGGCGGTGGTTATATCGGCATGGAAATGGCTGAAAATTTAAAACATGCAGGTTTGGACGTAACCGTTATTGAAATGGCCGAACATATTATAGCGCCGTTGGATTTAGATATGGCCGGTTTGGTTCAACATTACGCCAGAAAAAATGGCATTCGTTTAATTTTAAAAAATGGAGTACAGGCCCTTATACCAACCGAATCTCACATTGAAGTTCAGTTAAGTCATGGTACTTTGAATGCCGACTTGGTTTTAATGTCTGTTGGGGTAAAACCGGAAACAGACATTGCGCAAAAGGCGGGAATTTTATGTAATGCCAGAGGAGCAATCCTGGTAGACGAACATATGCGTACTTCAAAACCTGATATTTATGCGGTAGGCGATGCCATTGCAGTGACCAATTTTGTTACCAAACAGGAAGCTTATATTCCTTTGGCCGGTCCTGCAAACAAACAAGGGCGTATTGCAGCCGACCATATATGCGGACGCAATGTTTCCTTTAAAGGAACACAAGGCACGTCTATATTAAAACTATTTGATATGACAGTAGCGACTACAGGCATTCATGAATTACAAGCAAAGCAATCCAATTTGGATTATGATACCATCATTACGTATTCTCCATCTCATGCAACTTATTATCCAAACGCAAAAAATATGATGATAAAAACCATCTTTGAAAAGCAAAGCGGAAAAATTTTAGGTGCACAATTGGTAGGATACGAAGGCGTAGATAAACGCTGTGATGTTCTGGCAACCGCAATCCGAGCCGGAATGACTGCATATGATTTAACCGAATTGGAATTGGCATACGCACCTCCGTTTTCTTCTGCAAAGGATCCTGTGAATATGATTGGATTTGCAATTGAAAATATCTTAACAGGTCTGGTAAAACAGCACCATTGGTATGATATTGCCAAACTGCCGAAAGATGGAAGCATTATATTGCTTGATGTTCGCACTGACAAAGAGTATGAGACCGGAGCCATTGAAGGAAGCATACATATTCCTTTAAATCAATTGAGAGACCGTTTACATGAATTGGATGCCTCAAAAACAATCTATGTTAATTGCAGAAGCGGTCAACGCAGCTATATTGCCTGCCGTATTTTAACACAACATGGTTTTGCATGCTCTAATTTGTCAGGCGGATATGAATTTTATCATGCTGTTATTTCAGAACAGCATGATAAAATAAATTTGTAGTTTAGAAAATGATAGTAAATGAAAAAGAAAGAAGGATGTATTATTATGAAAGCAACAGAAAGATTTTATCTATGTGAACACTGCGGTAATATGGCAGGTTTAATTCACGACGCAGGCGTACCAATGATGTGCTGCGGCCAACCAATGAAACATTTGGTGGCCAATACTACCGATGCAGCTACCGAAAAGCACGTTCCGGCAGTTACCATAGAAGGCAACACTTTAAAAGTGCATGTTGGTGAAGTTACTCATCCAATGTTGGAAGAACATTATATTCAATGGATTTATCTTCAAACAGAAAATGGCGGACAAAGAATCTCTTTGCATCCAAATGAAGCTCCGGAAGCAACATTCTCTATTGAGCATGACGCTCCTGTAGCAGTATTTGAATACTGCAATTTGCATGGTCTTTGGAAAAAAGAGATTCAATAATTTACATTAGAAAAAATCCCCTCTGATACCAATTGGTTCAGAGGGGACTTTTTATGAAGGAAAAGATTCATCCATTTCTCTTCCCATGCGCAATTCTGCTTTAAAATGTTCCGCAACTTGCATTAATTCGCCTAACGTACAAATTTCCGCGCCGGATACTACAATTTGATCTTGGACAATGGGGGGCAATGAAATAAAATACTCTCTTAAATCATCATTTTTCAAATAGTATTCAGCTCCCATTAAAAACCACCTTGCTGCTGTGATAAATGCTGCACAAAATTTCGCATTTCCGTGCGGGACTGCATGGTTTTGGATTGTTCAATCAACTGATTTTGTTCCGTTTCCGTTAGGTTTGCAAAAAATTTCATCGCTTCAGGATTTTGTGCCAACGCAAATTCAAATCCCAATGGTAAATCTTGCATATTACTCACCTCTTTAGGGAGTATGCCTACATTTTATCCATATTATACAATCGAACCCACATTTTCTTTGTGGGATTTTTGAATGCAATCTGTATCATATTTCAAAATGTGTTGTTAAAATAAAATAATTTGTTATTGCATCATAACATTAAAATCTTCATTTATGATATAGGATAACCTTACATTTTCCTTTTGCTTTACAGAAAAAGTCGAATTGTGTATAATAATCAATGATTAAAACGGACGGAGTTTAGAATAGAAAATGAAATGTATGTCAGAAAGGTGATTATCAATGTCAAAATTAACGCCTGCACAAATTTCGCACGCAAAATCACTGGGATTTTTACAAAACAGAGGGACAAACTGTTTTTCAGGACGTGCCATTACCAAAAACGGCGTCTTGTCAGCGGAGCAATTAAAAAATTTAGCAGAATGCGCGGAACAATATGGCAATGGAACAGTCACGTTTACTACCAGATTAACTGTTGAAATTCCCGGAATTCCATTTGAACATATTGATAATGTACGCAATCATGTAGCTAAACAAAATATGACCATTGGAGGAACAGGCGCCAAAATACGCGCTGTTACCGCTTGTAAAGGTACAACCTGCATCTATGGAAATTGTGACACGCAAGCAATTGCGGAACAGCTGCACCATACATTTTTTGAGGCATGGCAAACGATAAATCTTCCTCATAAGTTTAAAATAGCTGTTGGGGGATGTCCCAATAGCTGTATGAAACCCAGTTTAAATGACTTTGGTATTCAAGGTCACCTTTTATTTCAATATAAGGAGGAACATTGCCGTTCCTGTCACGTATGTGCTGTAGAAAAACGTTGTCCCGTTCATGCTGCAGTTTTAGAAAATGGAAAATTAAAGATTGACGATACCTCTTGTATTCATTGTGGTATTTGCAGCAATGCCTGCCATTTTGGAGCTATTGAAAGAGAAGCAGAACCTGTGTTTCGTATTTTTGTAGGCGGAACGTGGGGGAAAACAACCCGCATGGGAACTGTTTTGCCGCAATATTATCATCTGAATGAAATAGAACACTTGTTGGAAAAGACTCTGCTTTGGTACCGCAGCAACGGTTACCAAAAAGAGCGTTTCGGTGCTGTCATCGACCGCGTTGGCTTTGAGGTATTTTTATCCGATATTACAGACGATAATTTGATAAAACACAAAGAAGATATCTTAGCTTTGGATATTCCGCAAAAAAATAATAATCGTTAATTAAAATACCCAAAAGTGGTGGCTTTGCTTTTGGAGTACACAACACTATATATTATCATAATGAGATATTGTACTTTTAAAATCTATAAATATGTTGCAGAAACACAACAATAAGTATACTAATATAACGATTGAAAATTAAAGTGAACGGTTGCCTTACGTTTTGCCATTTTCGTATGCGATAGTCACAGCTTTGCAGCAACAAAAAAATCAATCGTTTTATGATTTAATAACAGTAAAAATCGGAAAGGAAAAATCATTATGAAATACATCTGTACCGTTATATCCGTTTCAGATATTGAGGCTGCAAAAAAGTTTTATAAAGATTTATTTGGATTAAAAATCTATCAAGACTACGGAAAAAATATTGCTTTCACTTGCGGTTTGGCTTTACAACAAGATTTTGATTGGCTTGTAAATCTGCCAAAAGAAAAAGTATTAAAGAAATCGAATAATGTGGAGATTGCATTTGAAGAAAGTGACTTCGACGAATTCTTGATTCGACTGAAACAGTATGAAAACATAGAATATTTAGACGAAGTAATGGAACATACTTGGGGACAGCGCGTCATTCGATTTTATGACTTAGACGGACATATCATAGAAGTAGGAGAAAGTATGAAAATAGTAATTCAACGTTTTCTTTCAACCGGTATGACAATGGAAGAAATATCAAGTAAGATGGACGCTCCCATTGAAGATTTAACTAAATTATTAAATTGTTAATCTTGTAAGTAAATCTAAAAAAGCTGTAGAGATGTGTAGAAATGTTAATACACAAAAAGAATTGCGATACTGCTGAATCTCACGGAGAAACTCATAATCAATATCTATGATTTGTAAGATTTTCAGGTGTTGTACCTGAATCACAATACCCACAACGGTGGAAAAAGATGATATCTTCCATTTAGAAAACATTAGAATATAAAATTCCTATTTGCGCACAGATAATAACGTTGTTCATTCTTATATTATTCACAAAACAACAAAAATTTTTTATAAGATTAAGGTATGTATTATTTGATATGATAAAAGCTTTCAATCAGCAGTATCTATATTAAATTGTGGAAGAATAGCATGTAATTGATGCAACCAATGGGTATAAGAGAGAGCATGAAATCAAAAATGGGAGGAATATATGAAAAAATGGTATAATGAAGAATATTCATTCGAGATTGAGGTAACGGGATTTCTCCGAGGTGACCATACAGAACGGTATTGCAGAAACGGAGAAGAAATAGGAGATAAATATTCCTGCACGTATGGTTGCCCTGTTAATGCTCAAGGATACGGGATTTGTTCAAAAGCAATGATGATGTTATTTCCCGTCATGGAAGCTGTCAGAAGCGGCGGAAATTTAGAAAATATTGGGGGAACTGATAAATACAGCAAGGATATTGTATGTCCTGATGGCTGTGTCATGTTTAAACTTACAGCCAAAAAATTGGGAAATGAAAATTTTTATAAAGGAAAATTTTTCGATTAAATCTGCTAAACAAATCTGAAGTAAACGAAATAATGCGATCAGTTGAATGGCCTTTCTAATCAATACTAATAAAGCTACCTATTTGGGATATGCTAGTAATGATTTTATAAAGAAGGGTTATATGCCAATGGATTTTTTTAATATTGAAATCTCATGGAAAGGTATCGGCTATATTGTCATTACTTCTGTGTCTTCTGTCATTGTATTGTTTATTTTAACCCGAATTATGGGTAAAAGACAAATTTCTCAATTAACAATGTTTGACTATATTAATGGTATTACCATCGGTTCTATTGCTGCTGAAATGGCTACAGCATTGGATGGTGATGTTTGGCAGCCACTGTTCGCTATGATTATTTATGCTTTTTTTGCAATTATGATTTCTTATATCAGCATGAAATCCATAAAAGCACGCCGCTTTCTGGTAGGAAGACCATTTTTGTTATATGAAAATGGAAAATTGTTTGAAAAGAATTTAAAGAAAGCAAAATTGGACATCAACGAGTTCTTGACAGAATGCAGAACAAACGGATATTTTTATTTATCTGATATTCAATCTGCAATTTTTGAAACCAATGGTAAAATCAGCTTTATACCCGTTTCTACCAAACGGCCTGTTACACCGCAGGACCTGAATATCAATGTTGCAAAAGAAGCCCCTGTTGCCAATGTGATTATGGACGGGCATATTATGCAGGAAAATCTCAGACATACCGGTAATGATGAAATCTGGCTTAAAAAGCAATTGCACGCACAGGGCGTTTCGCATATCAAGGATGTATTCTTGGCCACTTGCGATTGCAACAATACACTTGAAGTATATGTAAAATTGAAAAAAGAAAACAAAAAAGACATTTTTGAATAAGACAAAGAAGCAGGTTTCTATATGAAAACCCGCTTCTTTTTTATTCTGCAATGACAGAAATTCGTTGCTGAATATGATTGCCGTTCACAGCTTCGTCTACCATTGCTATCGCATAGTCAGCATAACTGATAACACTTTCTCCATTTTTGTTTACAAAGAATTCTTCTCCTCCAAGAATGTATTTTCCTGTTCTTACTCCATCTGACTGAAAATCTGCGGCAGGGCTGATGTAAGTCCATTTTACATCGTTTCTGTCTCGCAGTTCATTTAATGCCTTATTCATGTTGGAAGCAAGAGGCTTAAACATTTCGGGAAAATTTTTTCCGTCCATCAGTTGTTGTGTATGTTCAAAGTTTGTGTACAAACTGCCTGCACCGCCTACAACTAAAAGTCTGATATCTGTATTGCTTAAAATATCACATAGGTGTTTTAAAGATGTACTGTGTTGAGAAAGTGTTTCATCTGTCCAAGCTCCAAATGCATCAATAACAACGTCAAATTCTTTCAAATCATTTGTGGCTAAATCAAATAAATCTTTTTGAATGACTCGTTTTGTATTGGAACAATTTTCTCCTCTTACTACTGCAGTTACATCAAGTCTTCTCTGTACCGCCTCATTTACAATACGTGTTCCTGCTTTTCCGTTTGCGCATACAACTGCAATTTTCATAAAAATGACCTCCTCTGGATAAAACAAGCTTGTCTTTTCTTGCTTGCAAGTTTATAATAAATCCATAACACCTATATGTAAAGTACGCACTTTTTAGTGCTATAGTTACCAAAAGGATACTATTAGAAGGGAAATAACATACCGTATGAAAAAAGAATTGCCTGCTTGCCCTGTTGAAACAACACTCATGTTAATCAGCAATCGCTGGAATGTGTTAATCTTAAGAGATTTAATGGAGGGAACCAAACGATTTGGGGAATTAAAAAAATCACTGGGAAATATCTCACAAAAAGTATTGACAGCAAATTTAAGAGCCATGGAAGAAAACGGACTATTAATCAGAACAGTATATGCCCAAGTGCCTCCTAAAGTAGAATATACACTCACCGACACAGGGTACAGTCTAAAGCCTGTTTTAGATGCTATGGTACAATGGGGGATAAAATATCAATTACAAATTCAAAACTCATGATAAAACAATCACAGCAGGCAGGTACGTTTTGTGGTTTTTGTAATGAAGAACACTGTGCTCATAAATGGATAAAATATTGTACACGAAAAATACATAAACAAATCATAAATTTAAGCAAAATCTTCCTAAAAACAGTACCGTGAGACAATATTTCTTGACATTTTGACTATAATATGATGTAATAGAAGCGTTGTAAAAGAAAATACACAAGTACTTTGTTTAGGTGGTAATATTCATGCATAAAGATTTTAGCTTTGAAGATTTAAACTTCAAACAAGAGACAACAGAACATTTGTTATATTCTATGATTGAAGTGCTTCACGATGCAGGCTTTCGTGTAACAACTCAGCGTAAAATTATTTTGGAAGCCATTGCTCAACAAGTGGGGTGGCACGTACACCCTAAGGATGTATTTTCTTACGTACAAAAGAAAGATGACACCATTGGTTTGGCAACCGTATATCGTACATTGAAAATGTTAGAGGATATGGACCTTTTGAATAAAGTATATATGATGGGACAACAAAACGTACATCCCAATGATCCAAACCATGAAGTGCACTATCATTTGATTTGCCTCAAGTGCGGTGCTATCCGTGATGTAAAAGACAGTATGTTGGAATCTATCAATGAACATGTAAAAAATGAGTACGGTTTTTCTACAACCCAAACGAAACTTTCCTTATATGGATTATGTGAAGACTGCGAACGTTTTATGAAAAAGAAATAAAACAATATCAGCATCATATTGCAAAAACCTGTTGTTATAGCGTTCAGTTATAGCAACAGGTTTTTTAGTAATTTAAATAAATAATAATTTTTACTTACACAAGTTCACGGCCTCTATGTGATTTTGGCGTAAAAACAACAATGAAATTCATTTCGCCATCAGATACATTTCGCATCTGGTGTGCTTCCATCGGGTCAATTTTAATTCCAGTACCCATTTTCAACTGTACGGCTTCATTCTTAAACTGCATTATTGCTTCACCCAAAAGAATATAAAAATTGTTTTGTGATGAAAATGCATATTCTCTTCTGTGTGCGGCGGAATCTTTTCTGCGATGACGCTTAATTCATCTGTTGTGATACAATGCCATCCAACACAAACTTTTTTCCAATTGTAGTGTTCTGTATTTTCTCTGTTTATAAGTTTCCTATTTTGTTTCGATAAATATCATATTTATTTATATTTTTTATATAAAGCAGGAAGTATTTCTGCTAAATTACGATATTCAATTGCACAATGTTCCGCCATTCCACACGCCATAGAATTGTTAATCATCAACTTACGAAGAAGCGGGTTCATCGTTCTTCCAAGCCAAAATCGACTAGTGAGTAAAAGACCATCCTGCGTCTGATAAAAAATATGTGCCATTTCCGTATGCCAAATCAAACCATTGAACGCACCTACATGACCACAGACTATTAAGGGAATATTGTTCTTTTTCATAGATAATCTGGAAAAGCCAAACTCCTCCGGTGCCACAAAGTCTATGCGAAGCGGCATCCGCATTCCACCGATCTTTTCTGTCGGAAGCTGTGTATTATCTTGAAATGGCGGTTGTGTTTCCTGCTCAAAGTAACCGGCACACCGGCGTGGATATCCTATTCCGAAGTGCGCACCGGGAAACCAGACTTGATACCGTTCTTTTGCCTGTGGATGCCACCAAAACCACCATGCAACCATCTCGGCCGTGAGTCCAGACATAGGACAGTACATGGAAACAAGATAGCTCCCATCGGAAAATCTACCATAACCAGCCTCCATCTGTAAATAAGACTTGCATAGTACATCATTTTTTCTGTCAAATGGGGTTAGTGTAATATTACAGGCTGCAATGCTTTTTTTTAATCTCATCGGGTATGGACGGCAATTCCTTTTGCTTTAATTCTGAGATATCCATTAAAAGGGCTCCTTTTCATACAAATTAAAACTTGTTATTCTATTTTCCGTTAAAGGTATACCACCAAGGTGTGAAAATTTCCATATTTGTTTTCTTTCAAGGGTAACGCTATTGTCTACCGACAAGCCCTGCTTTATTGCTATTTGCAAGTCTAAAACAATAGGTTAGCGTTTTCTTCTATCCACTGTGCTGTAAGGTAATAAGCATTACACTCATTAGTTGTAAATCAATTTGCTACATAGAAATTCTCTTACCTTTTCTTGTATCTCATTCATTCTTCTAACCCACAATATTGGGCTTTCGGTTTAAGGAGTTCCACATATAACCTTTTATAGTTTGTATTTCTATTATTTTCATTATACTATACTTAAAAACTACATATAAATATTTTCTATATACGTTTATCTTATTATAACACTCATATTGGAACTCTGACTACACAAATTGCTTTCTTTACAAAAACAAGGAGTAATTAACAAGTATTTTCATTCTTAAATATTATTCATTTGGTATGTATATAGATTTTTAGTCGTCACTCTGAAATAACATGTTAAAAGTGAAGAAACATCAGCGAAGGGAGTCGAAGAAGAAACAAAGCAACTTAAGAAAAAATTTGTTATAAAAAATTCAATTTCTTTCAAATCACACATCCTCATTCCAAAAAAGTGAAGGAAAGACAGAAAAAAGAATTGTTATTTTAAGGTACTGCACGAAATTTCTTTTGTGATATCTATGGTACGATACACATATATTCTAACGGGTGATACAATTGAAAGTATTAAAACAATGGATTCAAAAACCATTATTTATTCCATGTATCCTATTCGTTTGCGTAATTGCAGGTATTGTTGGCACCTTGTTTTTAACAATGCCTGTAATAAAAACTGTAACTGCCACTACAGATCCTGCTTCCCGTATTATTATTTTGGATGCCGGTCACGGAGGGGAAGACGGAGGAACTTCCAGTACGGATGGTACAAAAGAAAAAGACATTAATTTAGCCGTTACATTGCGTTTAAAAGCCATGTTGGAATCGGCCGGATTTCAAGTGAAAATGACACGGGAGACTGATATTGCCGTAAACGATCCAAATTTAGATACTGTGAAGCAGCGTAAAGTATCTGATATTAAAAATCGATTAAAATTAATTCAAAATACGCCAAATTGCATTTTTATCAGTATTCATCAAAATCATTTTTCGGAATCCAAATACAACGGAACACAAGTATTTTACTCTAAAAATCATGAGGACAGCAAAGCGATTGCGGAAGATATTCAAAATCAAGTTGTGACTTTTATTCAGCCGGAAAATAAAAGAGAAATAAAACCTGCTACAGAATCTATCTATTTACTATGGAATACAAATGTTCCTGCAGTATTGGTAGAATGTGGTTTCTTATCAAATCCATCCGAAGCACAATTGTTAAAAGATGCTTCTTATCAAGACAAAATGGCATTTTCTATTTTTTGTGGAATTTTAAAATATATGAGTCAATAGTACAAATAACGCACCAAACCCTATGCTTGCAACATAAGGTTTGGTGCGTTATAATTTACATAATATCTGATAACTCATATTATATTGAAATGGGTTGGGAAGGAATTATAACGATATGGCTTCAAAAACGAAAGTGCAATATGTGTGTACAGAATGTGGATTTGAATCTGCCAAATGGTACGGCAAATGTCCCAGCTGTAATGCTTGGAATACGATGGAAGAAGAAGTTCGTAATACAACAACTACTGCAAAACGTATTCATTCTGCTGTTGGCAGCGGTATCATTGCAAAACCTGTAGGATTACACGAAATTGACAGTACAGAGGAACAACGATATCATACCGGTTTATCCGAACTGGACAGAGTACTGGGCGGCGGCTTGGTAAAAGGTTCCTTGGTTCTTATCAGCGGTGATCCCGGTATCGGCAAATCCACCATTCTGCTTCAAATATGCCAATACATGGGGAATACATTAAAAATACTATATGTGTCGGGAGAAGAATCGGTAAAACAAATTAAGCTGCGTGCATCACGTTTGGGGGTTACCAGCGACAATCTGTCATTAATGGCGGAAACGGATATCCAGGCCATTTTAGAGCAAGTGCGAGTAGTAAAGCCTGATATTTTAATTGTCGATTCGATTCAAACTATGAATCATACAGATATTACTTCCTCGCCGGGCAGTATTACCCAGGTCAGAGAATGTACCAATGCCATTATGCACACTGCAAAAGATTTGGAAATTCCTGCATTGGTTGTAGGACATGTAAACAAAGACGGCGCTATTGCAGGACCAAAAGTATTGGAACACATTGTAGATGCTGTCCTATATTTTGAGGGAGACAGACATAATTCCTATCGAATTTTGAGGTCTGTAAAAAATCGTTACGGTTCGACCAACGAAATTGGTGTTTTCGACATGACTGAGACAGGTCTGCAAGAGATAGAAAATCCTTCAATCGCTTTATTGTCAGGCCGACCGCAATACACTGCCGGAACTTGTGTCACTTGCGTTATGGAAGGCTCCAGACCTATTTTAGCGGAAATTCAAGGTTTGGCTTCCACAACAGGATTTGGAAATCCACGGCGTATGTCTACCGGATTTGACTATAATCGTATGTCTCTATTACTGGCTGTTTTGGAAAAACGCGCAGGATATTATTTTTCAAATTTAGATGCATATATTAATGTAGTAGGCGGATTAAGATTGGACGAACCTGCTGTTGATTTGGCTGTTGCTATGGCACTGGTATCCAGTTTAAAAGACGTACCAATCAGTGAGAATTGTTTAGTGTTTGGAGAAATAGGATTGGCAGGCGAATTGCGTTCCGTAAGTCATATTAATGCACGTATTTCCGAGGCAATACATTTAGGATTTCAAAAATGCATTGTTCCTTATCATAATTTGAAACAAATAACGGTAAACTCTCAAAAAATTCAAATCATTGGTGTGCGACATGTGAGGGAGGCGTTTGAGGCGGCAACGGACACTTAAAGCAATACGTCCGAGTTGGAGATGATGCGGTTCTCTTTTTTACTTGAATCCGATGTACACAGCCATGATTGGAAATATTGGTTACAATGGTAGGCGTTTCTAAAGTACAATAACCGTCTACTTGATAAATACAATCTGAAGAACAAGGAATCATACTAAACATACAAATTTCACCTCGAATGATTTATAGTTTATTATGACTGATTTGATAATAAAAGATACATTTTAAGATAAAATTTATTGTTTGGACAATGATATCAAACACACATAAATGAAAAGTACATTTCAGATTTTTGATTTTGTATGTTTATCATTAAAGATACAGATATGAAATGGAAATAAATACGTAAATGAAAACCGTTTGAAAGAAATATCACCAATTATACAAAATGAATATTTTGTATAATTGGGGTGACAGATAAATAGAATTGCAGAAAAACTACTTGATACTCACAACAATACTGATTATACTATGAATACACAGAAATTATATTTTTCTTTCATCCGACATATTGGAGCGTAATAATTTTATGAATCATAACCATCAAATCGATTCCGAACATAGTGATTCCATTAATGAATCGCGTGTTTATAAAATCAGTCATACACGTCGTTGGATAGAATTCAGTATTGTAATTATTGTTGTTGCTGTACTTGCCATTATTGTAATACCTACTATTACAACCATTTCAAAATCTGCCGACTATTCCACTGCTTATACTCATAGTAAAGATATCGTTGGAGCTTTTGAAGTTGCACATGCTGATGCACAGTACGAATCTGTTACAATTCCTTCCTCAACTATCACATTTACCAGTAACCATCTGAATGATTCTTTAGATACATTAGACCAGTCGGTAGAATCTATTTATTACAATTTTATTGTAGAACGCTTAAAGATATATTTATCCGGTGTGGAAAAACCAAATTGTTCCTTCAAACTTATTAAAACATCAAATTTGATTGTACTGTATTACTGGAATAATGCAAATCAAGCTACGTTATCCAGCGAACCGGGATATCGTAATCCGGATTACGTTTATTATGTGGAAAATCAATCTACCAAATTGGTTACTTATGATGAGTTTATACAGTTGAATCTTTTACCGGTTGATTAATTAAAAAAGGGACTTTATACAACGTATATTGTTCCTTTTTTATCCACTTTATGTATTTTTTATAATAAAAAGTCCATAAAAATTCGATTTTATACATTTCCAAACAGTTGTATGTAACCATCATTCGTCGGTACGGTCCACCTCCCCTTTCTAAAAAATTATTTTTCTTTTAAAACAAACACACCAGCAACGCTTTCCCCTTTACGTTGCTGGTGTGTTTGTTCTAGAATGTCTCTCTCCTTACATCCTAGTTACATGAAAAGAAATTACTGTCTTCCGCAAGAAAATCTTCTATAATATCCATCATATGTAATGGAGATAATTCATTTAAATTCATGCGTTCAATTAAATTTTCTATTTTCGCTCTGTCTAATGATATATCCGTTACCGTATGTTCACCATAACGAATACCATATCCAATGTAAGATCCAATCTCCTCATGATCAATAGTTGTTGCAATTAATTCATACTTCCCATTTAACAATATACCCTCTCCTGACACCTCTCAATTAATCTTTCAAACTAAACTGTACACTGTATAAACCTTAGACATCTTACGCTATACCTTTTGCACTTCTTTCCTGCTTTTACATTATATTCCTAGGCTACTTTACTGTCAATACTTTTTGTAATTTATTTGTCACTTAATTGTTATTTTATGGAAAACAACAATTTTCAACATCAAAATATTGTTAATTTGCTAATTTAAAATACAAAATATAGGTCAAAAAAGTTACAAAACTATCATTTTATTCTCTTTATCAGCTCAACTATCATTTGATATTTTTTCAAAGGTGTCATCAAATAATAACCATCGCAATCATGTCCAATTTTTGATACCAAATCCATACAATAATCTAACGAAATTTGTTGCACACATTCAGACTCTTTTCCTTCCATCTGCGACACAATTTTTTCAGGTATATCTATGCCTGCTACTTCGTTATTTAAAAACACTGCGTTCCGATGACTGACAATTGGCATAAAGCCCGCCAGTATTTTTACACTCAGTGTTTGTTTGGCCAGTTTTAAATTTTCGATTGCATCTTCAGAATAAATCGGTTGTGTTAAGAAAAAACGTACACCCATTTCTTGCTTTTTCAACGCACGTTTTAATTCAAATTCAAATCTTTTGGAATTTACATTCAAGGCACCGCCAATAAAGTATGGATTGGACTGAAAAATATCTTGATTTAATGTTTGTATATACTCAATCAAATGATAAGAATTGGTACTAAATACACCTTTTATTTCACGGCGATTATCTGCCGGCACAGGATCTCCTGTTACAACAAGCACGTTATGTATACTCTCGATATTACCGCCGACTAAAATAGATTTTAAACCAATCATATTTTGGTCACGGCAAGTAAAGTGTGGTATGGTTGGAATTCCAACTTCACGTTGAATTTTGGCAGCCATCATAAAACTGCTCGCCCTTGCTCTTGCCAAAGGACTGTCTGCAATTGTAATGGCGTCTGCACCTGCCTCTTTTAAAATAGGAGCTGCTTCTTGAATGTGGCTGTAATTGGCATCAAAAGGAGGGTCCAGTTCAACTGCGATTACCTTTTGATTATGATTCAATTTTTCAGCAAAAGGATTCTTGACACTTTCTGCTTGCGGTGTCTCATCTTTTATTGTAATACGCGGTATTTCTGTACTTATATTGGTTTTCTGAAGATATTTCGCCACAGTCTTAATATGATTCGGAGTAGTACCGCAGCATCCGCCTAGTATTTTTACTCCTTGCTGATACATTTGTACCATTTTGTCCGCAAAGTAAGTTTCGTTATCAATAAATAATGTACGTCCGTTGACGCTCAGCGGATAACCGGAATTTGGCATGACACTTAATGGTTTGGAAACTGTCAGCTCGGAAACAATTTGCAGCAAATGAGAGGGTCCGCACATACAATTTAAACCAAACGCATCTATATCCCAATTTTTACTCTGCGCTGCCAGCTTTTTGAGTGGAATTCCTTTTCTGGTATAGCCGTCTTGGTCCACCGCAAATGACGTAATGACAAATGCGTCCGGATGTTTTTGCTTAATATATCCGGCCAAACGAAATACAGAGTCATCTTGTGCGGTTTCCAACAAAAAATAATTTGCTCCCAAAGACAAAAACAAATCCGCAATTTGATAAAGTTCATCAATAGAGTCATCCTCAGTAAAAATAGGCCCTATATCAGCAAAAACAAATACTTTTTGATTGGCTATCGCTTGATTTGCCAACTTCCAAGCCTGCGTTATAATTTCACGCACTGAAGAAAAATCTTTTTTTAGTGAAATGGTATTGGCAGCAAACGTATTTGTTTTAATTGCCATAGCCCCTGCTTCGATGTATTCTTGATGAATTTCCAGCACACGTTCAGGATATTCGATGCATGCTAATTCACATGGTTGTTCACTGTGATATTTTTTGCTGTAATAAGTTCCGAATGCACCGTCAAACAGAACATAGTCGTAAGATTGCAAAATTAACATATGATAATATCTCCAAATTAAATAAGATAGTAGTTATTATACATGACAACAAAAATAAATACAATTCCGGTATACAAAAAATGATGTACAAAATAATCAAATATTTTTTGAGATATTCGTTTTTAAACATTTAGCGTAAATACAATGATATAAAAAGGCACTTAAGACACTTTTTTACTCCATAAATCTTATGTTTCAAATCCTAAGGACAAAAAACAAAATAGCCTTAATAAAATATGTTCGTATTCCATGGGATTTCTGCCAAATTTTATTGAAACCAAATGTAAATAGTGATATACTTTATAAGTATATATGTGCTCATACAAGCTTTGGCTATACTGGGCATAAAGCAAACCATGCTTTAATACGGAACAAATTCTAATCATGAAAGGATTATTTGAAATATGATTTGTGTCAACCAATATCATACCCACCTTTGCGGCGAGGTAAGTGAAGCAGATATCGGAAAAAAAATACGCGTTGCAGGTTGGGTAGAAAATATCCGTGACCACGGAGGCATTCAATTCTTAGATGTACGGGACCACTACGGTGTTGTACAAGTTGTTGTTTATGACGAAGCTATGCTCTCTGATGTAAACAGACAATGTTGTATTACAGTAGAAGGAGAAGTTATTTTAAGAAGTGAGGACACAATCAACCCTAAAATTGCAACGGGTAAGGTGGAAGTAAAAACAGAAACTTTAACTGTGTTGGGTAAAGCGCCTTCCAGTTTACCGTTTGAAGTGGACAGTTCCACAGAAACAAAAGAAGATGTGCGTTTAAAATATCGTTTTTTGGATTTAAGAAATCCAAAAGTACACAATAATATTGTATTACGTTCACAAGTAATTTCATTTTTACGTAATAAAATGAGCGAATTGGGCTTTTTGGATATTCAAACACCAATTCTTTCTACCTCTTCTCCCGAAGGTGCACGCGATTACTTAATTCCAAGCAGAAAGCATCACGGTAAGTTTTATGCTTTGCCACAAGCACCGCAAATTTTTAAACAGCTGCTTATGGTTTCCGGTTTTGACCGTTATTTTCAGGTGGCCCCTTGCTTCCGCGATGAAGACGCAAGAGCAGACCGTTCTCCTGGTGAATTTTATCAATTAGACTTTGAAATGGCCTTTGCAACACAGGAAGATGTATTGCAGATTGCAGAAGAAGTAATCTCCGAAATATTTAAAAAGTTCTCAGATAAAAAAGTGTCTGACACACCTTTCCCACGTATTCCTTATACGGAAGCTATGCTGCGTTACGGTACGGATAAACCGGATCTGAGAAATCCATTGGAGATTGTAGATATCACTGAAATTTTTGAAACATCTACCTTTGCACCTTTTAAAAATAAAACAGTACGCGCAATTAATGTACCAAACTGCGCTTCAAAACCGAAAAGCTTTTTTGAAAACATGTTGAAATATGCAACAGAGGAACTTGAAATGATGGGTCTTGGTTACATCAAAGTGACCGATGAAATGGAATTTCTGGGCCCTATCAATAAATTCATTCCGGATGACCAGCGTGATAACTTAATCAAGAAAGCAGGTTTGGTCCCCGGTTGTGTGCTTTACTTTATTGCTGATGAAACAAATGCTGCAGCCAAACTGGCAGGTCAAATCCGTGCTGAACTTGGCCGTCGTTTGGAATTGATTGATAACAGTGAATTTAAAATGTGCTTTATCGTTGACTTCCCAATGTACGAAATTGATGAAGAAACCGGTGCCTATATTTTCACTCATAATCCGTTCTCTATGCCGCAAGGCGGATTGCAGGCTTTGCTGGAGAAAGAGCCAACCGAAATACTTGCTTATCAATACGATATTGTTTGCAACGGCGTCGAACTTTCTTCCGGAGCTGTAAGAAACCACGACTTGCCAACCATGATAAAAGCATTTGAGATTGCCGGTTATACAGAAGAGAAAATTGAAGAAAGTTTCCCGGCACTATATAACGCATTCAAATTCGGTCCACCACCGCACGCAGGTATGGCTCCTGGCATTGACCGTATGATTATGCTTCTGACAGAGGAAGAAAACATTCGCGAAGTCATTCCGTTCCCAATGAACAGCAACGCACAAGATTTATTGCTCGGTGCGCCTACTGAGGTAACAGAACAGCAACTGCGCGAAGTGCATATTAAAATCAGATAAACGAAAGGAGGCTCTCCTAATATGGTAACACGTGAAGATGTTCTGCAAATGGCGAGACTTTCCAAACTGTATATCAAAGAAGAAGAACTGGACGCTTTAACAAAAGATATGGATAACATCATTGCATTTGCTGAAACAATCAGCGCTGCTCAATGTGAACAAACCAACTTTGATAATATCAACAATCTCTCTAATGTATTACGGGAAGACGTTGTGGTTCCTTCTTACGACAGAGAAGAAATTTTAAAGAATGCGGAAAGTCAAGACGAAGGATATTTCCTTGTAAAAAGACGTTCTTAATTGATATTTGGTCTCACTTTATTAGAAAGGCATGGCTGTTACATGGAAACAAACTTTAGTAAAATTAAAGCAACCGGCAAACTCCTTTCCTCAAAACAAATTTCTTGTGAGGAACTGACAAAACAGTACCTTGCAAGCATTGAAAAAGAAAACCAAGTGTTAAACGCTTACGTAAAAGTAACTGAGGAACAAGCGCTGGCAACTGCGAAAAAAGTAGACGAAAAAATTATGCGCGGGGAATCTCTTCTTCCGTTAGAAGGAATTCCTATGTCATTAAAAGATAACATTTCTACCAAAGGTATTGAAACTACCTGCTGTTCTAAAATATTGCAGGGTTATACTCCAATTTACAATGCTACTGTCTGGGATTTACTTCAAAATCAAAATGCAGTTTTACTGGGTAAAACCAATATGGACGAATTTGCAATGGGTTCTTCCAGTGAAACTTCCTGCTTTGGCGGTTCTTTTAATCCTCATAATCCTAATCACGTTGCAGGCGGCAGTTCCGGCGGCGCTGCTTCCTGCGTCAGCGGAAATATTGCTGTATTTGGTTTGGGTTCCGACACAGGCGGTTCTATTCGCCAGCCTGCAAGTTTTTGCGGCGTTGTTGGCTTAAAGCCAACTTACGGAACCGTTTCCCGCTACGGACTGATTGCATATGCTTCCAGCTTTGACCAAATTGGCCCTATTACTACCTCTGTTGAAGATGCAGCTTTGGTATTTGACGCCATTGCACAGCATGACCCTATGGATTCCACTTCTCAAGGAAAAAAAGAATCTGCTTCAGCTTCTTTAACCAAAGAAATTAAGGGTATGAAAATTGGCATTGTAAAAGAGTATTTTGAAGGCATTAACGAAGATGTTCGCACTGCTATGGAAAAATCCATTGAAACATATCGCCAATTGGGCGCTGAAATAGTAGAATGCTCTATCCCTGAAATCAAATACGGATTGCCTGTATACTACATTTTGGCATGTGCCGAAGCCTCATCCAACTTAGGACGTTATGACGGCATTCGTTACGGATATAAAGTACCTCATTATGAGGATATCAATGAAATGATTTGCAAAACACGCAGTGAAGGATTTGGTGCAGAAGTTAAGCACAGAATTTTACTTGGTACCTATGTATTAAGCGCAGGATACTACGATGCTTATTATAAAAAAGCACAAAATCTGCGCGGTGTGATTGTAAATGCATTTAAGCGTGTATTTGAAACTTGTGATGTTATTTTGGCACCAACCGTACCAATGACATCTTTTGAACGCGGACAAACGCAAAAAGACGCAGTACAAACATATCAAACCGATATTTGTACTGTTCCCGTTAATATTGCCGGTCTCCCTGCTGTATCTGTTCCATGCGGATTTGACAGCAAAGGCCTGCCTATTGGTTTACAGTTGATTGGAAATAATTTCTGTGAATCGACTATTTTAAATGCTGCTTATCAATTTGAAGCAGCCACAAGAGAAAACGGCACATTTAAAGCTGTGGAAATGGGGGTTGCACTATGAAATACGAATTGGTATCCGGACTGGAAACCCACGTAGAACTTTCTACCAATACAAAAATTTTCTGCAGCTGTACCACAGATTTTGGCGGAGAACAAAATACACACTGTTGCCCTATTTGTATCGGCTTACCCGGCACTTTGCCAAAGTTAAATCAAAAAGTAGTAGATTATGCTATCATGGCAGGATTGGCAACCAACTGCGAAATTTCTCATATATCTAAAATGGACCGTAAAAACTACTGCTATCCAGATTTACCAAAAGCGTACCAAATCTCTCAATTTGATATGCCACTTTGTAAAAATGGGTATATCGAATTATCCAATGGCAGAAAAATCGGCATTACCCGTATTCATATTGAAGAAGACGCAGGAAAATTGGTACATCAACGCGGCAATACCTATGTAGACTATAACCGCGGCGGCGTACCGCTGATTGAAATTGTATCTGAACCTGATATTCGCTCCATTGATGAGGCAAGAGAATACGTAGAAAAACTGCAAATGATTATGAGATATATCGGCGTTTCCGACTGTAAAATGCAGGAAGGTTCCTTGCGTTGTGACGTCAATATTTCTTTACGTCCTGTCGGTTCCACCGAATTTGGTACCAGAACCGAAATTAAAAATATGAACTCCTTTACTTATATGACAAAAGCAATGGAGTATGAAGTAAGCCGTCAAGCTGAACTATTAGACGAAGGCAAAGAGGTTACACAGGAAACCTTACGCTACATTGTAGAAGAAAACAGAACGGAAAGTATGCGCGGCAAAGAAGATGCCAACGACTATCGCTATTTCAGAGAGCCTGATTTGGTTACAATTGAAGTGAGCCAAGAAAAAATTGACCACTTTAAATTTCTTCTTCCAGAATTACCTGATGCAAAATTTGCCCGTTATGTCAATGAACTTGGTATTCCTGAAGTAGATGCAGGATTATTGGTCAAATTCCGCAAAGTGGCAGAATATTTTGAAAAAGCCAGTGAAGGCGTTGCAAATCCCAAAGTAGTTGCAAACTGCATTATTGGCCAAATTTTCAGACGTGTGGAGAACGAAACCGAGAAAGAAGCTTTTGATATTGTTCTATCCCCTGAATACTTGAGAGAGCTTGTTCTTCTGCTGGATAGCGGCAAAATTAAAATGAATCTTTTAAAATCCACATTGGAAAAAATGCTGGATGAAGGCAGACCGGCAACCGACTTTATCAAAGAGGAAGACATGGGCGGTGTAGATGCCGATACATTAAAAAAATTATGTACAGATGCCATTGCAAGTAATCCAAATGCTGTTGCCGACTACTTAGGCGGTAAAGAAAAGGCGTTAAAGTCTTTGCTTGGCTTTGTAATGAAAAACTCACGCGGTCGTGCAGATGCGGTGGAAGCTGAAAAACTGTTGATAGAAATGGTAAATGCTTCAAAATAATATTGCATAAACAAAAAGCAAGAAAGCTTTTATAAAGCTTTCTTGCTTTTTATTTATTTGTATATATTTGCTGCAACATATTTCCTGTCGCTTTATAATATCCCTCTGTCACTGCTTTCAAAAATCGTTCTTTATTTTCATGTCCCCATTCTAGTTTTATCTTTTTTCCGTCTTGCAGATAAAAAGTATAGATTCTTCCTATACTAAAACTCCTCACGTCCGTATACTCATATCTTTTACGCCTGCCGAAAGAATTTTGGTAATAAAAACCTGTTTCATCATAAGTGATTTTAAAGTGATAAAATGCAATGAGCAGTATGATATCTACAGCAAGCATGCAGGCAAATAAAATCCAAATGAAAACAGGATATTCATTGGTATATAACATAATAAAATTAAAAAAAGCAACTCCAATGATAAGTACCACATTAAAAATAATGCATAAGACTGGTGATATTCTGACCTGATGATTATCAGCAGCATTTTTGTTCCGATAGGAAACAAATACCATCACTCCCACCGCTACAATAGTGGGAACGATAATTGGTATGATATTAAGAAAAGTTTCCATCTTGCTCCTCCCTGTGTATTCAATGCATTTGTACATAAAATAAATTTTACTATAGCAAATATAATTTTAAAAGAGTCAGAGATAACCTTTCACAAATGTATTGTATAAAATATTTGTGAAAGGTTATCAATAATTTCAATTTTTATCGAATTCACTCTAAGCACCTCTCTTCTCAGCTTTTCAAAGAAGATTACACATATGATTGGTGTTGATGTAAAACAGATTACTTCTATTTTCTATTATTGATACAAAAACCCTTTTTCTCTCTCCTTTGACTTTACCTGTTCACTATTTTTTTCTTCATGATATTGAAGAAAGCCTTAAAATGGAAGTAAAGCAATTTTTACATGTGCTATACTAAATTTAAAAAGGAAATTGGCAAAAATAAAAAAGAGGTAGGTAAAATGAAGAAAACACCAAACTTACTCTTATTTATATTAGCTGGAATCACAGCAGTAAGCTGCACCGCTTGTTCTACCGGTAAAGAAAGTTTATAATACGAATGAATCATTACTAATCAGTAGTAATGCAAATACACAAGGTACTGTCCATGTAAAAGGCATAGTTTCAAACACAGATGTGAAAACCGATTCGGACAATATAACACAAATCTATACCACACATTTTTGAGAAACAAACGCGGTTACTTATCCAAGTTTTACATTTGACTATCCGAATAATTGGACTATATCTCACGAAGAAGTAACGCAAACGAATGAAACAGTCTTACTGGCCAATGAAAGAGATGTAACCATTCAAATTTATATATATTGGCGGTGTAGCTGAAGGCAATTTGGTCGGAGGTTCTGCAACAGATATGCTGCGTGTAGAAGTTTCTAAAGCAAAGGATTCCAGCTTTATGCCCGGATATGTACAAGCAACTGACCATACAGATTTGGGAACATTTATGGTAGCAAAATTAAAGGTAACAGGACATTTAGATATGAAGTCTGATACAGACTTTGAAAGTGTGGATGGTGCTATTTCTTACGCGATACTTCCTGAATCAAGCATTGGTACCACTGATAATACAAGGGGACCATTTGAAAGTGAGTTTTCATTTTGGTACAGTGGTTACGTTTCTTTGATTGCAAGTTCTTCAAACGGACAATTTACAGAAACAGAAGCACAGCAAGTAATAAAAATTCTTTCCAGTTTTAGAGTAGGAGCATAATAAACAATAAAAAGAGATTTCAAAACAGTAACCCACTGCATTGAAATCTCTTTTTCATCGTATTCTGAATTATTTTATTTTGTACATTTCTCTTTCATTCTTCCATAAAATGAATATAAATAAAAAATAATGAACAGAAGAGATTATTCTCTATAAACATTAGAATATGTTTCAATATCCATATTACTTATAAAAATATCAAATGAAAAGAAATCAATTTATGTTTGTCATAACTAAAAAGTTCTATTTCGTACATTGCCGTATGCGCTCTCATTAAACGAAAGGAAATTAACATGTAAAAATACGATTTGCTCTTTCAATATCTTCCCTGTTTCCTTCCCTGTATTTTGCAAACGGAAATTCTAGTTGGAGTGTTTGATATTTTTCTTCACATAGCTTTCTAAATGGGAGAAACTCTACTTTTTCAATGCAAGTATATCCCTGAAGCATTCCTTTTAAACGGAGAAGCTGTTCTGTAGAATCATTTAAATCGGGTACAAGTACATGACGAATCCAAGTGCGAATATTTCGTTTTTCTAAGACGGCTAAAAAGTGCATGACCGTATCCATATCTGCTTTTGTATGCAAATGATACAATTCTTTATCTGAAAACTTGATATCAAGCAGTACCATATCTGTTACATTGAGTAAATCCAAGACCTCATCATTCAGGATACAGCCACTGGTGTCCAAACAAGTATGAATCTGGTGTTTTTTACATAAAGAAAAAAGTTCTTTTATAAATACAGGCTGTAATAGCGCTTCTCCTCCTGAGACTGTCACACCACCATGGTCTCCAAAATAATATTTGTATTTTAATATTCGGTTGAATACTTGCTGAGGGGTTTCATAATAGGTATAGTTCTGCCTATGCCAAGTGTCAGGATTATGACAGTATCCGCAGCGAAGCGGACATCCTTGCATAAAAACCAAAAAACGTATTCCCGGACCATCCAAAGTACCCATACTTTGAAAGGAATGAATATATCCTTTTGTCATATTACATTGCCTCATGGAATGTGCGCTTGATGACTTCTTTTTGCTGTTCTTTGGACAGCTTATGAAAATTAACGGCATATCCTGATACACGGATAGTCAAATTGGGATATTTAGAAGGGTCTTCATATGCTTCTTCCAATGTTTTACGATTTAGTACGTTGACATTGATATGCTGCGCTTGCTGTAAAAAATATCCGTCTAAAATCACCACTAAATGATTCACTCTACTGTTTTCTTCACTGCCCAACGCCTGAGGTGTAATGGAAAACGTATTAGAAATACCGTCCCTACAATCATCATAAGATAGTTTAGCAACAGAGTTTAAGGAAGCCAAAGCTCCGTTTTCTTCTCTATTGTGCATGGGATTTGCCCCAGGCGCAAATGCTTCTTTTGCTTTTCTTCCGTCAGGCGTAGCACCTGTTTTTTTACCATACATTACATTTGAAGTAATGGTTAGCACAGATAATGTATGGATTGCATTGCGATATGTCTTTGTTTTACGAAGTTCGGTTATCATATCATGTAAAATCTCCCGGGCAATCGTATCCACTCTGTCATCGTCATTTCCGTACTTTGGAAATTTACCTATGGTTTCAAAATCCACGATATAACCGTTTTCATTGCGGATTGGTTTTACCGTTGCATATTTGATTGCACTGAGTGAATCTGCTAACGCGGACAATCCTGCTACACCACAGGCCATAAATCGTTCTACCTCTGTGTCATGCAAAGCCATTTGTGTTTTTTCATAGGCATATTTATCGTGCATGTAGTGAATTACATTTAATGTATTGATATACAGCTTGCAAATCCATTCTTTATACATTTGAAATCGTTGCATTACCTTATCATAATCCAATATTTCATCCGGATAAACCGTTCCTTTTGGACCAGCTTGTGAGTTGGAAAAAGTATCAAATCCTCCGTTTAAGGCTAACAGCAGCAATTTTGGAAGGTTGCAGCGTGCGCCAAAGAATTGCATTTGCTTTCCTATTTTCATTGCGGATACACAGCAAGCAATTCCATAGTCATCACCGTAAATGGGTCGCATTAAATCATCATTTTCATATTGAATAGAATCCGTATCAATGGATACCTTTGCGCAAAACGCTTTAAAAGGTTCAGGTAATTGTTTCGACCAAAGAACCGTTAAATTTGGTTCCGGAGCAGGTCCCAGATTATATAACGTATTTAAAAAACGGTATGTATTTTTGGTAACCAGTGTTTTTCCATTTTCCATCATACCCCCTAGGGATTCTGTAATCCACATTGGGTCTCCACCAAATAATTCATTGTAATCCGGTGTACGAAGATGCCTTGCCATTCTCAATTTCATCACAAAATGGTCTACCAGTTCCTGCGCTTCCTTTTCTGTTAAGAGACCGTTTTGTATGTCTCGTTCAATATAAATATCAAAAAAACTGCTGACTCTGCCCAGGGACATAGCAGCACCGTTTTGTTCTTTGATAGCTGCAAGATATGCAAAATAAGTCCATTGCATTGCTTCCCTGGCATTGGAAGCCGGTTTTGAAATATCATAACCATACATTTGCGCCATTTCTTGCATATATTTTAAAAACTGAATTTGCTGATATAATTCTTCTGACAAACGGATTTCTTCCACATCAAATCCGTCTTTTCCTATTTGCTTTTTATCCTGCTGTTTTTCCTGAATCAGCAAATCCAATCCATAAAGAGCAACCCTGCGGTAGTCTCCTATAATCCTTCCTCTGCCGTATGCATCAGGCAATCCTGTTAAAATACCTGCATGGCGTACTTTTCTCATTTCTTCCGTATAAACACGGAACACGCCATCATTATGTGTGGTACGGTACTGAAACTCCTGTTCAATCTTATCAGATAATTTGTAGCCGTACGCTTGACAAGCTTTTCGTGCCATATTAATCCCGCCAAATGGATTCACTCCCCGTTTTAACGGACGATTGGTTTGTAAACCAACAATCAACTCTTCCTCTTTGTCTAAATACCCGGGTTGATATGCGGTTAAAGAAGAAACTTCCTGTGTATCAATATCCAAAACACCACCAAAATTCTGCTCGACACTCAGTAGCTGATTCAGCTTTTGCATCAAACGTTGTGTACGTTCGGTTGCTCCCATCAGAAAAGAGTCATCACCTTCATAGCTTGCTACATTTTGATGAATAAAATCCTGTACATCAATGCACTTCTTCCAAGCTTCACCATGAAATCCATTCCATTGCTCAAATACTTGTGTTTCCATGTTATCCTCCATCATATCGATATCCACTGCGGATAACCTTTGAAGATAACAAAAAAGGCAATCCACAAGTGGATTGCCCAGACGGTCGGCTTTGATATTTTCTATGCTCCCCTGTGGTATCCCACATTTCCGTCAGTCACATAGAAGATTCTTTATGTTTGCAGTATACCATATTGAAAAAGTTTGTCAATACCCTATTCTATCATTTGATTAATATGCATCGCTCAATGGATTGAGTACGCCATACTCTTTTTTATCCATGTCATCAATAAATTGAATAGCTTTTCCCGCACCTTCCACAACACAAGTAGCAGGATTATCTGCAATGCGCACAGGAATTTCTGTTTTGCGGGCAATTAATTTATCAAATCCATAAATCTGAGCAGATGCACCTGTCACAATAATACCGTCTGATAAAATATCTCCCATCAATTCAGGCGGCGTAGACTGCAATACCCTTTGAATTTCTTGTGTAATTTTCATTGCAGGTTCCAATAAGCATTCCAACATTTCGTCGCTGGTGACATCTGCATATTGAGGTAAACCTGTAATTAAATTACGGCCTTTGATTCTATGCTTGACAAGTTCTATTCTTGGATATACACAACCAATGGCAATTTTAACGTCTTCTGCTGTCCGTTTTCCGATTAACAGGTGATACTTAAAGCGGACATATTTGATAATGGCTTCATCAAACACATCACCTGCAATGTTAATGGTTTTTGATATAGCAATACCGCTTAATGAGATAACTGCCATATCGGTTGTACCACCGCCAATATCCACTACCAAACACCCATGAGGCTGTTCGATATTCACGCCGGCACCGAGTGCGGCGGCAATGGGTTCTTCAATCAAACAGATTTTTCTTACGCCTGTAGCGCTAATAGAATCCACAACTGCACGACGCTGTACTTCCGTCATTTCACACGGAACACTTACCACAACGCGCGGCATAAATACTTTGCTGTCTGTAATCTTTTTTAAAAAAGATTGAATGGTATATTGAATCAAATCATAGTCGGAAATCACACCGTGGCATAATGGTTGGACGACAGATACGCGTTCAGAAGTTCTGCCTAACATGGCATAAGCTTCATTGCCGATTGCTATAATTTCATCATTAATTAAATCTACAGCTACCACTGCAGGCTCATTCAGCACAATACCTTTGCCTTCCATATAGATTTTAATTGTCGAAGTACCCAAATCAATCGCTATATCTTTTCCTGCCACGTGTTCACCGCCCATCATCTGCCATAAATATCAATTCATATTATAGTATATCAATTTGTATTTTGCAATGCGGCATCACCGCCAAATACAAACATTTACGAAAGGTTTACAAAATGATATGAAATGCCGTCAAAGTATATTCATACGCTTGTATGTCTGCATGCTTCTTCAAAGGGATCCCGTGTGTCCGAATATACATTTGGTCTGCACGCAACAGCTCCGCACAACACTTCTTTTGCACCATGTTTCATTAATACTGCCGCACATTCTGCCAAAGTATAACCGGTTGTTACAATATCATCTACAAGCAAAACCTTCTTATTGGTAATATGCTTATTTTCTTCCAGTTCATACACACCTTTCACATTTTCTTTTCTGTCTTTCAAATGTAAACGATGCTGTTCTGAATTGTGCTTTGTTTTTATCATACAATTTGCATATGGAATCCCCAGACATTCGGCTGTTTTCTTTGCAATCAACTCAGATTGATTATATCCTCTTTCCTTCAAACGTTCTTTGGAAATGGGAACACTGACCACAACTTCACACATAGATTCCATTCCTTTATCACAAACAGCTTCCGCCAATTTGTTACCAAAGAAAGTACCATATTGCGGTTTATGATAAAACTTAAAGTTGACAATCAGTTCTTGTATTTTATCTTCATATAAATATGGTGCTACACAAATGCCATGAAAAGATTCATTTTCCACTTTAGCTGTTTGAATGTCATCCAAGAGAAAGATTTTATCATCACACTTTTTACAGATGCAGGAACCTATTGGAACAATTTCATTGCAAAATATGCATCTGGGAGGAAACAACATATCCAGCAGTTTACTTCTCAAACTCTGCTTTCTCATGGTCTGTTTCTCCTATCATAAAATAATATAAGCCGGAATATCGTCTTGTTTTGCGGTCATTCTCTACCATCGTATGAACAGTACGTTCCATACCTACCAGTATTACCATATTTTTCGCACGAGTAATGCCGGTATACAATAAATTACGGTAGTACAATTGAGGCGGTCCCGGAAACATAGGCATAATCACCGCAGGGAATTCATTGCCTTGACTTTTATGTACCGTAATGGCATAAGCATGCTCTAACTCTGATGCACTTTCCATGGTATACAATACAAATTTATCATCTACCTGGACAATTAAAGTGCCTTCCCTTTTGTCAATTTCCAGTAAGATACCTACATCGCCGTTATAAACACCTTCTCCGCACGTGCCATCTTCTTTGCTCCAAGGTAAATTGTAGTTATTTTTGCTTTGCATCACTTTATCGCCTTCGCGTAAAATAATTTGATTTATGACAACCTCACGTTTTTCCTCATGGGGTGGATTCAATTTTTCTTGTAATTTTTTATTAAAAGAAGCAGTTCCCAATTCTCCTTTACGGCTTGGACAAAGTACTTGTATGTCATTGAACGGAGAATAGCCGTATGTATTGGGCAAACGTTCGCTGCAAAGACCTACAATGGTTTGTGAAATACGTTGACTGTCATTGCATGGCAAAAAGAAAAAATCATTGTCTTTTGTTCGTAAATCAGGCATTTGCCCGTTTACAATTTTATGCGCGTTTGTAACAATCAAACTTTCCATGGATTGGCGGAAAATCTCATTTAACTGCACTACTGGGAGTAAATTGGTGTCAATCAAATTTCCCAATACGTTACCCGCACCTACAGAAGGCAACTGATCGCTGTCTCCAACCAAAATCAATCTGCATCCCAATGGAAGCGCCCGCAGTACCCCCTCAAATAGCGTTACATCCACCATGGATAGTTCATCTAAGATTAAGGCATCGCATTCCAATAAATTTCGCTCATTTTTACTGAACGTAGGACGTTCTTGCTCATTCCACTCTACCTGAAGCAAACGATGGATGGTTTTGGCTTCGCAGCCTGTTAATTCTGTCATGCGCTTTGCGGCTCTTCCTGTTGGAGCACCTAACAGAACCTTTTCTCCTTCAAATTCTAAAATTTGTATGATTGCATTTAAGGTAGTTGTTTTTCCTGTACCCGGTCCTCCCGTTAAAATGAGAATACCTTTCTCCAAGGCTTGACAAATTGCCTTTTTCTGTTTGTCCGCATATTGAATGTTGTATTTTTCCTCCAAATCCTGAATATACCCCTCGGCACCTACTATGGATTGAGCAGGATATTGAAGCAGCATCATGAGTCTCTGTGCACAATAGGTCTCAGCGTCATACATACGATTGGTAAAGATGTATTCCCGTTCTCCAAACATGTCATATGAGACCATTTTTCTTTCTTTCATCTGCTGTAACGTAGTAACCAGCAGTTCATGTGACACATCTAATAAACTGCATGCTACTTTGATTAATTTATCTGTTGGCAAGCACGTATGACCGTTATTGATATTGTGAGATAAAATATACAAAATACCGGACTGCAAACGAAAAAAGTCATCTTGAGGTGTGTTAAATTGCTCTGCAATGGCATCTGCACGTACAAAATCTATCCCGATTGATTCTTGACATAAACAGTAAGGGTCATGTTCCATTTCTTCTTTTGCACGATTTCCAAACGCCTTCCAAATACGTATGGATTCTTCCGGTGTAATATGATACTGCTTTAAATACAGCATTAATTCTTTGATTCCAAATACACGCTGAAACTCGTCATGAATTTTTTCTGCTTTAGACGCCGTAATTCCTTTAATCGCACAAAGTCTTTCCGGCTCTTGTTCAATGATATCCAAAGTTTGTTCTCCGAACATCTCCACGATTTTTGCAGCGGTAGCCGCACCTACTCCTTTAATGGCTCCTGAAGATAGATATTTTAAAATAGCCCCTGATGTAGCCGGTTTGGAACGCTCAAAGGTTTCTGCTTTGAACTGGTCTCCAAATGTAGGATGATTGACCCATGTACCAATAATCTGCAATTCTTCCCCACAACTCACATATGGCATGGTACCTACTACCACAACCAACTCATCGCCGGTATTCAGTTCTAAAATGGTATATCCATTTGATTCATTTTTAAAAATAATTTGCTCTACGGAACCAACGAGTTCCAAAAGCTGCTTTTGTGCCATAGTTTCACCGAAATCCGTTTCTTTTTTATCCAGTATAATACTTTTTCTTGCAGATTGCAAACCTGTGAAAATGGCTCAATCACCGCAAATGATTATGCACTATCATATTCATTCGTTATGATAAATATTTAATTCAAACCAGAAAGTACTTCCGTGACCGACTTGACTTTTTACACCATAAGTTGCACCTTGATGCATATCTAAAATGGTCTTTACAATATTCAATCCCAAACCTGTTCCGATTGCTGCTCGCTTGTGATTTTTATCTACTTTGTAATAACGCTCCCAAATATCATTCAATTTACTTTGCTCAATTCCTTCGCCGGTATCAATCACTTCAATACGCACACGATTCTGTTTTCCGTTTACGGCTGGAATATGTATCTGTTTAATGGTGACTGTTTTATCTTCTCCAATATAAGTAAGCGCATTATTGATTAAATTATATACCACTTGAGATAATTTTAATGCATCACCATATACGTAAATGTCTTCATTTGCTTCAAAAATGATTTTATATTCTGTCAGCTTTGTATATCTGGTCAGTATTTCTCTGATATTTTCGGTTAAATTTAAAACTTCTCCGTTAAAAGGAATGGTACCCGATTGTAATTTGGAAATGTCCAAAACATCATTGACCAATGTAGTTAAACGTTTCGCCTCATCAATGATAATCTGCACATTTTCCGGTGTATTTTCATTTGGAATATCCCTCATTACTTCTGCGTATCCGGTAATCATTGTCAATGGGGTGCGCAAATCATGGGAGATATTCGCAATCAGCTCTCTTTGTAATGCTTCCACTTTAGATAATTCTTTTGCAGCATAATTTAAAGTGTTTGCAAGCTCTGCTATTTCACGGTAACCGCTTGCATCGAAGTCCACGTCGTATTTTCCTTGTGCCAAGACTTTTGCAGACTTATTAATTTTAACAATAGGTGATGATAAATTTTTTGCAAGCAACAGTGCCATAATGACCGCCAGCACAATCATAATCACAGTAATCCAAAGCAACTGTACTTTCAATGTTTGGACTGTAGATACAACCGGAGAAATAGAGGTATTTAATAAAATTAAAATATTTTCTCCACTTTTAGTCGTGGCTATTTTCGTATAAATTACACTTTCAATTTGGTTTGGGTCGTCTGTTTCACCTAAGAAAAATTGACTTTTCCTTTCATTGAACATGGTTCGTTCAATGAAAGTACCACCATTCTGTACAGTCAGTTCATAAGCCCTTGCAAGGCGATAGGAAGATAATTCATGAATAATACAATTTGGTAAAACATCAATGGAATAAATAACAGAACCATCTTGGGTGCAGAGCGTGATACAAATTTGTTTGTCGTTTGCAACATTTTTTAACACGGTAGACAATTTATCTGAATCAATATTGTCACTGATGTCTTTCAAAGAATTTTCAATGTCATGAATTTTGATGGAGCGATAAAACGTATTTAACATACCTATTTGAAATACCCACAATAGGCTTAAAATAACAGCTATAAACGCAACAAAAATAGCAAATATCTTCCAGAAAATACTTACTTTCTCTTTGCCTTTCTGTTTTTTTCGTAATAGATTATTCCACTTCAAATCGGTAGCCTACCCCTCTAAGCGTGACAATAAATTTGCTGTATTTTCCAAGGCTCTTTCTCAGCAATTTTATATGAGTGTCCAATGTTCTGTCATCACCGTAAAAGTCATATCCCCATACATTTGTGATTAACATTTCACGGGTAAGCGCGATATTTTTATTTTCTGACATATAAAACAACAAATCATATTCTTTAGGTGATAAATCTATTTTTTCGCCATCGACTGTTACAATACGTGCAGTATAGTCAATGATAAGTCCTTCAAATTCAACCTTGTCATTGGACTGCGTTTGCGGAGAAGAACGCTTAATAACAGCATTTATACGCATCATCAACTCTTTAGGAGAAAACGGTTTTACTACATAGTCATCAATTCCCAATTCAAATCCATGAATTTTATCATATTCTTCACCGCGTGCCGACAACATAATAACAGGTGTATTGCAATTTTTTCTAATTTCTTTTACTGCAGAAAAGCCATCCAGTTCAGGCATCATAACATCCATGATGATGATAGAATATAAATCCGGATTTTGACGGCAAAGCATGACTGCCTCCATACCGTCAGCCGCTTCGGTAACGGTATGTCCTTCAAATTCAGCATATTTACGAATAATCTGACGGATTTTTTCTTCATCATCTACAACCAAAAGATGATACATATCAATTTCCTCTTTCCTATTTATCAAGTTTATATATGTATTTTAACGTATATCTGTGAAGATTTAGTGATTATTTTCAAAATTATAACATAAAAGAAATTGCATGGCAATTTCTAACACATAAACGTTAAAACGTTCTTGCTAACAGCCAAAACTTTAGTTTTGTTGCTGTTACAAGGTTGTTATAGCATAGAAAAAATTGCTTTGCAATTTTTAACAATATAATGCTAAAACATTCCCATAACAGTCAAAATATTCATTTTTATACTATCTTGAAATTGTTATTTCATAAAAAGTAAAACATAATTTTTAATGATGAAAGATAAAAATATTCTTCTGCTTTCGGTGTAGTTATTATATACCAGTAGTAGGTAGTACTAGAAATTGTAAATACATGTTGATTCGAAATAAAAAACATAGTATTATAGTAATGTATCATAAATATGACCATTACAGGAGGAAATTTGATATATGAAGCTTTCCACTAAAAGCAGATATGCATTAGAAGGCTTAGTTTATATTGCAATATACAGTCCAAATGAGGCAATACGTATCAAGCAGATTGCTGAAGATACGGGAATTACCGTTGCCTATTTGGAACAAATCTTTTTTCTGCTGAAAAAAGCAGGATTACTGTTAACAGTACGCGGTGCCAAAGGTGGTTTTTTACTGGCACAAAGTCCTAAGGATATCACAGTTGGTATGGTGCTGCGCGCAATTGAGCATGACTTAGCGCCGGTAAAATGCGTCCACGATTTGGAATCTTGTACCAGTAAGGTACGTTCCAGCTGTGTGAATCGTCAAATATGGGTGCGTTTAACAAATGCAATTGAAGATACGGTTGATAATATGACTTTGGAAGATTTAAAAGTAAAATATCTCAAGCGGAAAGGAAATGTAACATGAAGATATCCACCAGAGGCCGGTATGGTCTGCGGGCAGTGATAGACCTTGCCATGCAAGAAGAAAAAGGCTGCGTTTCCTTAGCGGAAATTGCCGCAAGACAAGATATTTCATTTAATTATCTGGAAAGTATTTTCTCTTATTTGCGCCGTGCAGGTATCGTAATTGGAACAGCAGGTTCTTTGGGCGGCTATACTCTTTCCAAAACTGCGGTTGAAATGAATCTATATGATATTTTGAAAGTGTTGGAAGGAGAATTATCCATGACAGGCTCGGAAGAACCTGAAAATGAAACAGATTTACGCTCTTTTCTAAGAGAAGAGGTTTGGGATGTCATAGACAAAAATATAGAAGAATCACTGAAAAAAACAACAATTAAGCATATGAAAGAAGAATTCAACAAACAAGATGATTCTAATTTTTGTGCCGGTCTATAGTAAAAGGCGCCTGCGATTTGCAGGCGCCTTTTACTAATTTCCAACTTCAATGCTGATTTGATTGAACTGATTTAATAAATCATCTACATCCAAGGCATCTTTTTTCTCATAGGCAGCATCTATTACCATATTACCCTTGTGCATCATAATCAAACGATTGCCGTATTCGATGGCAAATTTTAAATTATGTGTCACCATTAATGCAGTCAAATGTTTTTCTTTTACAAACTGGTCGGTTAAACGCATAACATTATCCGCAGATTTGGGGTCTAACGCTGCAGTATGTTCATCCAAAACCAAAAGGTCAATGGGCGTCATAGTGGCAATGAGCAAAGCAAGCGCTTGTCTCTGTCCACCTGATAAACTTCCTACTTGAATATGAAGTTTATCCTCCAAACCTAATTTTAATAGCTCTAACTGTGATTTGTAAAAATCCAATCGCTTTCTGTTTACTCCAAAGGTTAAACCAAAATGTTTGTCCTTTGCTTCTGCCATTGCCATATTTTCCAGAATCGTTAATTCAGGACAAGTACCTTTTGAAGGATCCTGAAATACACGGCCAATGAATTTGGCCCTCTGGAATTCCTTCATTTTTGTGATATTTTGTCCCTTAACCAAAATCTTTCCGCCATCTACAGGCAGGCTCCCACATAATAAATTCAAAATAGTGGTTTTTCCGGAACCATTGCTTCCTATTACGGAAATAAACTGGTCTTTTAAAATATCCAAGTTAAAATTTTCAAATATAGTAAGTTCGTTAACAGAGTGAGGATTAAAAGTTTTATGAATATTCTGTAAGCTGACCATAGGTCCGTTATACGCTTCCGGTATACTATTTTTTTGTATTGTCATAAACTTTTTTTCTCCTTCCTGTCAACATATTATTCGAAATCAAAACCACAGCAAAGATGCCTGCCATCAACAATTTTAAATAATTGGTTGGCAATCCGATTAACATTGCAATGCTCAAGCATGCTTTATACAAAATGCTTCCTAAAATCACGGCTGTTGTCGCTTTCATGATGGTAATCTTTTTGAACAGTGTAGTACCAATGATAACAGATGCCAAAGCCATAACGACCATACCTGTACCGCTGTTAATATTGGCTGAACCGGATTGCTGCCCCAAAATACTGCCCGATAGAGCTGTTAAACCATTTCCGATTGCCAATCCCAGAACTTTCATTTTTCCGGAATCTCTTCCCAAAGAAGTAACAAACTGCGGATTGCTTCCTGATGCGCGCAGTAACAAACCCGATTTTGTTTTCAAATATAAATCTATGATAATTTTTACAAGTATTACCAATACACCGGCCATAATCAGCACTTTATAGTCAGACATAACACCTGTAAACAACGAACCGATACCGGAATTAAAAATAGTTGGTTTATTAAAGAAGGACAACACCGCACTGCCATTGGTAATCACTAAGTTGATACTCCACAATGCTGTCATTACCAAAATGCCTGACAGTAAATTGGTTACTTTAAACTTTACATGTAAAATTCCTGTGATGCCACCTGCTACAGCGCCTGCCAGAAATGATAAAACACATGCAATCCAAGGGTCTACCCCTACAGATATTAACAATCCTGTAAAACACATGCCCAACGGAAATGAACCGTCTACCGTTAAGTCAGGAAAATCAAGCACCTTATAGGTAATATATACGCCGATTGCCATAATACCGTATATAAAACCTTCTTCAAAAATGCTGATGATTAAACTAATAAATACATCCATGCAGTTACCCGCTTTCTATGATAAGGTCAAAAACAAATTTGTATGAGCGGATTTTATGAAAAACGGAAAGGAAACATCTTTTTATCAGATGTTCCCTCTCCCATTTTTCTTTCATCCAAATGAAGTAAAATTATTCTGCTAAATTCGTTGCATTTGCATATTCTTCAGGAAGTGTCAAACCGAGTTTTTCCATAACCTCTTTATTATAAAAGGGTTTGCTTTCGGTTGCGGTTACTACCGGAAGAGAGTCTGCTGTTGCTTCGCCTTTTAGTATTTTTGCAGCCATCAAACCTGTTTCTTTACCCAGTGCAACATAGTCAATGCCTTCGGAAGCAAGACAGCCATTTTTTACTTGTTCTTCTTCAGAGCCAAATACAGGAATTTTGGCTTGTTCTGCAGCTTGTAATACAATTGTTAAGTTATTTACAACATTATTGTCTGTAAAATTGTTGATACAATCAACACCCTTTGCAATCAATGTGTTTACACCTGTTGCAACTTCTGAAGCATTGGTAATACCTTGTTCGACCACTTCAAAACCATAGCTAGAAGCAATCTCTTTTAACTTTGCAAGGTGAGATACCGAGTTTGGTTCACTGGTTGTATAAAGTACACCAATTTTTTTCGCATCCGGTAAAAAAGCACGAATCATTTTTACTTGCGCTTCTAATGGAAGCACGTCACAAGAACCTGTAATATTCGCACCTGTGGATTCTAAAGACTGCACCAAACCTGCTGAAACCGGGTCGGAAATTGCTGTAAATACAATTGGTGGCTTACCGCTGGATTGCGTTGCACTATATGCAGACATAGCTGCCGGTGTTGCAATTGCACCAATTAAATCAACTTTTTGAGATACAAAGTTTTTTGCAATTAAATCACTCGTACTGGTTTCACCGTTGGCATTCTGGAATAACAGTTCCAAATTTTCTCCTTCTACATAACCGCCTTCTGCAAGACCTTCTTTAAAGCCTTGGTAGCAGTTATCCAAAGAGCCATGTGTAGCGTATTGAATCACACCAACTTTAGCCATGTTTGTGCTTGCGCCGCCGGAATTGGTTGTTTCAGAACTGCTGCACGCTGCAAAAGACAACAGCATAGCACTTGCAGCCAAAGCACAAGCGATTGATTTGATAATTTTTTTCATAATTTTACCCCCATACAAATCTGTTAACATTTGAGTATAAAAAAAGCTCTTGCCCCTGTATCAAAACAGGGACAAGAGCGTAACTCCTGCGGTACCACCCATATTGGCATTTCTGCCCACTTTATCCATACAATTATGTATGTTCCCTTGATAACGGGCGGAAATCCCGTCAAATACTACTTGGTTAAACCTTTCGCTTTGCCCTCATAAGTCCATTCACACTGCCATGCTCTGTCGCCTTCACACCAACCGGCGGCTCTCTGAAAAGCAGAATCAGCTTACTACTCTTAATCATCGGTTTATATATTCTTTGCTTCATTATATGTTGATAAAAATCATTTGTCAAGTTTTTTCTTGTTTTCTTGTTAGAATCAAACCACTCCATTTTATATGAGTGTTAGAATATAGTTTCTGTTAATAAAAACAAATATTAGAATCTTTTAACACTATTTTGAAAAAAATTGACGTATACATGTATAATATCAACAGGAAATTATTTATATTTCTAATTTAGAATATTTATTTTAGTGGATAGAGATATAATAAAATTATCGATAAAGAAAAAAGTGAGGGCTCTATTATGGAAATAAACACTGTAATTACAATTTCAAGAGAATATGGCAGTGGAGGACGTGATATTGGCAAATTAGTGGCAGAAAAATTGGATATTCCTTATTATGATCAAGAAATTACAGAAATTGCTGCTAAAAAAAGCGGATTAAACAATGAAGTATTACGTGAAAATGACGAAATTGCAACCACCAGTATCTTTGGTAATTTTATGGCCGGTTCCTACTTTTTTGCAAACCAAGCATATAATGCAAATGAACTAACAATCAACGACCAGCTTTATTTATTGGAATCACAAATTATCCATTCACTTGCTGAAAAGGGTCCTTGTGTCATTATCGGACGTTGTGCCGACTATGTTTTAAGAGAGCACAAACATACATTAAATGTATTTGTACATGCAGATATTGAGTTTAGAAAAAAACGTGCAGTAGAGCATTATGGTATATCTCCGAAAAAAATTGAAGAATTTTTACATAAACAAGATAAACACCGTGCTCACTATCATAGCTTTTATACTGACCAAAAATGGAAAGCAATTGAAAATTATGATTTGACCATTGACAGTTCAAGATTTGGCGTTGACGCTTCTGTTGAGATGATTATCGCTGCCGCTAAAATTAAATCCGGAATTTAAAATCTATTACATTAATTTATATAAAATATAGTAACAAAAACAGTGACATTTTTTATCGAATTGTCACTGTTTTTGTTTGTAGTAAATTTAACAATAAAAAACCTGATTTTTTAACTAAAAATTAACAACACCATATTTTTGTCTATAAAAATCAATTTTCATAAACATATTGCACACACAAAAGCATATTTATATTAAATTTTTATACAATATTTCGTATACTGATTTTGTATTTTTTATTGCTATTTCCGTAACAATCAGTTAAAATATATATTAACTCCCTATTAACAGGTGGGAAACTATGAATTCAAAAGGGAGGTTACAAAAATGGAGCATAAAAAACAAAGAATCATACAAATTGTGGCCATATCACTTACAGCTGTTGTAATAGCAGTTGCCGTGGGCCTCGTTTTTATGTTTACAAAGAAAGAGGAAACTCCATTGAACGGTTATTCCCGTGAAGATACCATACAGGATATCACCGTATACCAAACACTTTACGGAAAAAACACGGAGACAGCTGCTACCGATGCAGCGAATGCTATGAATGAGCTATCACAATTAATTGGATTTGAAGAAGATGACTCAGACATACAAAAACTAAATCAAGCTGCTGGGCTTGACTGGATCTCTTTAGATTCACGTACAATTTCCATTTTAGATAAAGCAGAAAAAGTTGCCCAAGATTCGGGCGGTGCTTTTTCCCCTACCATTGTGCCTATCTTAAATTTGTGGGGATTTTCGGGATCGAATCCTTCGGTTCCAACGCAAGAAAAAATCGAACAGTTTTTACCCTATGTCGATTACCAAAATTTACGCGTTGATACACAGGAAAATACCGCCTCTCTCAAAATGAGCTATTCTTCCGTCAGCCTTGACGGTGTTTACAATGGCGCGCTTTGTGAAAGTGCAGTATCGTCTTACCAGACTTCCGGTGTTACTGCCGGCATCATCACTGTCGGCAATTCAGTTGGCGTATACGGAACAAAACCAGACGGTTCCAAATGGACACTTGCGGTTAAAAATCCTGATGTCACGGACACAGAGCTGCTTGCAATCGGTACTTTTACCATAGAGTCCGGTTATGCTTCCACATGTCAATTAGAACAAAACTCGTTTGTTCAGGATGGCACAACGTATTATGGAATTTTAGACCCCTCTACCGGAAAACCTGTAGAAACTGATTTGGTGTCTGTCACCGTTACCCACGCCGACGGACCTACCAGCGATGCTCTTGCCCTTGCCTGTATGGTATTGGGAAAAGAAAAGGGCATGTCCCTGCTAGAACAATATAATGCAGGCGGTATTTTCATTGACCGAGAAAACAATGTTACCGTTACGGATAATTTAAAAGAATCCGTACAACTGACAACAGATACGTTTAAACTTGCATAATTTCTTTTGTACAAGTTTCATCTGTTAATGAAAGGTTTATGGCACTTGTTATTAAAAACCTTACATTTAGGAGGATAAGCATGAATTTGTCTATACCATTAAAACCATTCAGAACCTTTGGTGGTGCTAAGGTTCCACATCGCAAACATACTGGTTCATCACCTTCTGAGGTGATTCCTACACCAGAAAAAGTCAGAATTCCAATGCAAATGCACATTGGTGCTCCCTGCAAACCTCTTGTGAAAGTTGGTGAACAAGTACTTGTCGGTCAAAAAATCGGCGATAGCGATGCTTTTATTTCCGCACCAATTCATGCAACCATTTCCGGAAAAGTAACCGCAATTGAAAAACTGGTGATGACTGACGGAAAAAGTGTGGATGCTGTTGTCATTACATCTGACGGTGAAAACGCTGTATCTCCTGAGGTTCAGCCTCCTGAAATTCACTCCAGAGAAGACTTTGTAAAAGCAATCAGAGAATCAGGTTTAGTGGGTCTTGGCGGCGGTGGTTTTCCAACCCATGTAAAGGTAAATCCACCAAAACCGGTCGACACTTTGTTAATCAATGCTGCAGAATGTGAGCCGTATATTACAGCTGACCACAGAGAAATGCTGGAAAACTCTGAGCGAGTGATTGACGGTATGTTTGCAGTAGCAAAATATTTAGATATAAAACGTATTATTATTGGCATTGAAAGCAATAAACCGGACGCAATCAAATTAATAAAAGAAAAGCTTGCTTCAGACCCAAGAAATAAAAACGGCATGGCAGGCGTCCTTACTCTACGTGCTATTTATCCGCAAGGCGCTGAAAGAGTTTTGATACAGGCAGCTACAGGAAAACAGCTGAATCCTTCCAAACTTCCTGCTGACTTAGGTTGTATTGTAATGAACGTTACTACCGCTGGCTTTATTGCCGATTATTTAAGAACCGGTATGCCGCTGATTACAAAACGCGTTACCATTGACGGTTCTGCTGTTACAACACCAAAAAACGTAATTGCTCCCATTGGTACCAGTTTAGAAGATATGATTGCATTTTGCGGAGGTTATAAAGAGGAATTACGCGAAGTTTTACTTGGCGGTCCTATGATGGGAATTGCGATTCCGTCTGATAACTTTCAAATTATGAAACAATCCAATGGCGTATTATTTTTCAGCGAAAAAGAAGCAATCAAAAAACACACAACCGCATGTATTCATTGTGGTGCCTGTGTCAGTGTATGTCCTATGCATCTGGAACCGTATGCGTTAGAGAAAAATTTTGAAAAAAGAATTATCGAACGCTTACGTAAACTTTCTGTTATGACCTGTATTGAATGCGGCAGCTGCTCATTTGTATGTCCTGCAAATAGACCATTGGTACACTCAATTCGTCTGGGCAAAAATTTAATTCGCAAAGACGATGCTGCGGAAAAAGCAAGACAAGAAGCTTTAAAAGCAAAAACTGAAGCTGCGATTGAAGCTGTAGAGGCTGAACATAAATAAAACTTTTTATAAAGTACATAAGCGACAACGTTACTTTATAAATACTAGCATATCAATTGGAAAGGCTTGAATGTATTATGAAAGATAAATTGATTGTGTCTTCCTCGCCTCACTTGAGACGAAACACTTCGACACAAAAAATTATGTTGGATGTTATCATCGCAATGATACCTGCTGCAATTGCATCCATCGTATTTTTTGGGTATTGGGCAGCAATTACATTAGCAGTTGCAATCGCTTCTTGTGTGCTATCTGAATTTGTATGCCGTCTGGTTATGAAGCGTGAACAAACTGTTGGCGATTTAAGCGCCATTGTTACAGGTATGCTGCTGGCATTTAACCTACCTGCCAACATTAATCCTTTAATTACTGCTTTTGGCGGTGTAATCGCAATTGTTGTAGCAAAGCAAATGTTTGGCGGTTTAGGCCAAAATTTTGTAAACCCTGCACTTACCGCACGTATTGTTTTAATGGTATCCTTCCCTGTTCATATGACAACTTGGGCAACACCATTTTTCTATACCGGCAGTGTGGATGCTATGACCACAGCTACTCCTCTTGGAATTATCGCTGAAGGAAGCGGTACGATGCCGTCTTATTTGGATATGTTCCTCGGTAACATTGGCGGTTCAATGGGTGAAACAAGCGCTCTTGCAATTTTACTTGGTGGTATTTATTTAATTGCACGCCGTGTGATTAATCCTATCGTTCCGTTTGCTTACATAGGTACTGTAGCTGCTATTTCAGGCATTGCATGTGCCGTTACCGGACGCGATGTTTTGGTTGACATTCTTTCCGGCGGTTTGATGCTTGGTGCATTCTTTATGGCGACAGACTATGCAACCACCCCTATTAACTGGAGAGGTAAACTTGTATTTGCAATCGGATGCGGTATCATTACAATGCTCATTCGTTTATTTGGTTCTTTGCCGGAAGGTGTTTCTTATTCTATTGTATTAATGAATATTCTAACACCGCATATTGAGAGTTTGACTCGTTCTAAAACCTTTGGTTTTATCAAAGCCAGAAAGGAGCGGAAACGAAGTGAAGTTTAAACCGAAAGAAATTGCTGTTCCTGCTTTGATACTATGTGCTATTTGTTTGATTATTACAGGTGCATTATCCGTAACAAACTTTATTACAAAAGACACTATTGAAGCTCTAAATTTACAAACCGAAAAAGAAGCCCGCACTGTTGTGCTGCCTGATGCAGCCAATTTTGAAGCTGGAGATTCTGAAGAATCTTATTATGTAGGTAAAGCAGATGACGGTTCTGAAAAAGGTTATGTATTCACCACTACTGCCAAAGGTTATGGCGGTACTATCCAAGTAATGACAGGTATTAATACCGAAGGTGAAATTACCGGTGTAACAATTCTCTCTTTGGATGAAACTCCTGGATTGGGTATGAATGCACAAAATGCCAGTTTTACCGATATGTATAAACAAACTGTACCGGAAGGTGGATTTAACGTTATCAAATCCGGTACAGCAGGTGATGGAAACATTGTAGCTTTAACGGGTGCAACCATTACTTCTCAAGCGGTTACAGACGCTGTAAACTCTGCAATAGACCAATATAATGAAATTAAGGGAGGTGCTTAAGTTGGGCAAAGGTTATGGTAGAGAACTTACAAAAGGTATTTTAAAGGAAAACCCTGTTTTCCGTTTGGTGCTTGGTACTTGCCCTACTTTGGCTGTTAGTACAAGTGCAATGAGTGCCTTAGGTATGGGAGCGGCAGCTACTGTTGTTCTAATTTGTTCTAACTTGGTTATCTCCGCATGCCGTAAAATTATTCCGGATAAGGTACGTATTCCTGCATACATTACCATCATTGCAGGCTTCGTATCTGTGGTACAAATGCTGGTAAAAGCTTTTGTACCGGCAATTGATAAATCTCTTGGTATTTATTTACCTTTAATTGTTGTTAACTGTATCATTCTTGGTCGTGCTGAAGCATTCGCCAGCAAAAACCCTGTGATTCCTTCTGTTTTAGACGGTCTTGGAATGGGTATCGGCTTTACCGCTGCCCTGCTGGTTATGGGCTGCATCCGTGAACTTTTAGGTTCGGGTACTATCTTTGGCGCACCTGTAACTATTTCCTTTATGGATCCAATTATTATCTTTATTCTTGCTCCGGGTGGATTCTTTGTCTATGGTATCCTAGTTGCTATTGTAAACAAATTAACCAAAGGCAAAAAAGCCGAACTGGGCTGTGGTGGATGTCCGATGAGTGCATCTTGTTCAAAGATTAGCAAAGGAGAGTGCGGAACAGATGATAATGTTTAAAAGCCTTGTAAGCATTTTCCTTGCCGGTATTTTAACTGAAAACTTTTTGCTGAGTAAATTCTTAGGTATTTGTCCTTTCCTGGGTGTTTCTAAAAAGTTAAATACTGCTGTGGGTATGAGTGCTGCAGTTATTTTTGTTATGTTAATTTCAACTGCAGTAACTTGGCCGATTTACATGTATGTATTGATGCCTTTAGGTTTTGATTATTTACAAACCGTTGTATTTATCATTATCATTGCTGCATTGGTACAGTTGATTGAGCTGGTTCTTCGCAAGTTTATGCCTCCACTTTATAATTCACTTGGTATCTATTTGCCACTCATCACAACCAACTGTGCTGTTCTTGGTATTACTACATTGGTAATTGAGAATACTTTAGACCCCATTACCCATTATGGCTTTGCAGAATCTATGACCAGTGCTTTTGGTAGTGGTATGGGCTTTTTAGTTGCAATGGTTCTATTTGCCGGCGTTCGCCAAAAACTGGAGACTTGCGATATTCCTGATTTCTTAAAAGGTCTTCCAATTACATTAATCGCTGCATCTCTACTTGCTGTTTCTTTCTTTGGTTTCCAAGGTTTAGTAGACGGTATGTTAGGTTAAGAGAGGTTGGTATAAATCATGTGGGCATATGAAATTTTTATTCCTATTGCAATTGTTGTTGGTATTGGTCTTGTATTAGGCCTTGTGCTGGCAGTTGCAGCAATTATTTTACATGTTCCGGTTGATGAACGTGTAGAAGCGGTAACAGAAGTTTTACCGGGTGCTAACTGCGGTGCCTGTGGATATTCCGGCTGTTCCGGCTATGCCTCTGCCCTATGTGAAGGCAGTGCCGAAAATGGTCTTTGCGCCCCGGGCGGACCGGAAGTTGTTCAAAAAATCAGTGAATTATTAGGTGGAGGTGCTGTTACACTGGTACCTAAAGTTGCAATGGTTCACTGTAACGGTACTCCGGAACACACCTCTCAGAAAATGGATTACAAAGGCATTCCATCATGCGCTGCGGCATCTATGATGTCCGGCGGTACACAAACTTGTCAGTATGGCTGTTTGGGTTTTGGTGACTGCGTCAATGTATGCGAATATGATGCAATACACATTGTAAACGGTGTTGCCGTAGTAAATCCTGAAAAATGTACTGCATGTACAATGTGCGTAAAAGAATGTCCTAAAAATCTGATTCGTCTTGTTACTTTAAAAGAGCAGGCAGTTGTACGATGCAACAGCCAAGACAAAGGTAACATCACCAACAAAGCATGTAAAGTGGGCTGTATTGCATGTATGAAATGCGTAAAAGCCTGTGAATATGATGCAATCAAAATTGAAAACTTCCGCGCTATTATTGATCCTGATAAATGTACTGCCTGCGGTGCATGTGTGGATGTTTGTCCTAAAGATTGTATTACCTTGTATTCTTCCGAACCACGTAGAATGCAAGCATAAAAATATTGATATTTTGAACCGACTCCTTTTTTGTTAGAACTTCTTCTAACGATTTGGGGCGGTTCTTTTTGTTTTTACTTTACCATTCCCTATGACGATATAAATTTTTCTTAAAATTGTAGTTAAAGTATACAAAATTAATCCACTTTAAAGAAAACCTCATCAAACCTATTGACATTCCGTGCTTTTTTGCTTAAGATTAAGATTGCTATATAGTTAGTTTAGCTAACTAATTCTTGGGAGATGTAAACATGGATCATAATACAAATATGGCTGCAATGAACGTTGCTCTATTTTGTAGATTAAACCTAAATAAAAAGTGCTGTATACCAATTCGGCATAGCGAAATGGGTGTATTAATTTATGCAAATCTTGCAAAAGAACCTGTCACTCCCGTTACAATCAGCAATCAATTTGGTATTACCAAACCTTCCGCAACCGCTATTTTAAAAATTTTAAAGGAACATGAGTACATAGAGCATTGTCCCTCTCAGGTTGACGGAAGAAGCTATACCATAACCGTAACGGAAAAAGGAAAAAAATTAATAGAAACAGCATGTAATGAGTATACAAAGTCCATTGAATTAATACGTACCAAAATGGGTACAAAAGACTTTGAACAGCTGTTGCACCTTATATGTAAAGCAAATGCGATTTTAAAAGAAAATATGAGGCTAAATGAAATGCACACCTAATATGATAAATTAGTATCTACGCAGATAATGAATTTTGTAAGAAAAGAAACATGGTGAAGAAAAATGATGAAGATTGGTTTGGATGTTGGCTCTACAACAATCAAATGCGTTGTTTTGGATGAAAACGAACAAATTTGTTTTGAATCCTACGAAAGACACTATTCTCAAATCACTGAGAAAATGGCGGCTTTATTAACAAAAATTAAAAATGAGGTTGTTAAACAGCAACCTGTCCAGCTGGCTGTTTCCGGATCAGCCGGAATGGGTATTGCTCAGGAATGTAACTTTCCTTTTGTTCAGGAAGTATATGCTACCAGAACCGCTACCAAAAAATTAATACCGAATGCCGATGTTATTATTGAATTAGGCGGTGAAGATGCAAAAATTCTGTTTGTAAGCGGCAGCATGGAAGTTCGCATGAATGGTTCCTGTGCAGGCGGTACAGGCGCTTTTATCGACCAAATGTCTACTTTGCTGCATTTATCCCCCGAAGAGTTAAATAATATTGCAAAAGAACACGAAAAAATTTATACCATCGCATCTCGCTGCGGTGTGTTTGCCAAGTCTGATATCCAGCCATTGTTGAACCAAGGTGCCCGTAAAAGTGACATTGCCGCAAGTATTTTTGCTGCGGTTGCAAATCAAACGATTGCAGGCTTAGCTCAAGGACGAGAAATCAAAGGAAATGTTGTATATCTGGGTGGTCCTCTCACCTTTTTATCCGAATTACGCAAAAGTTTTGATACAGCTTTGAATGTAACCGGTATTTTCCCGGAAAATTCTTTGTACTTTGTTGCGTTGGGAACAGCTTATGGCTGCAGTGAAGAAATTGATTTGGATAAAGCTATAGACAGTGTAAAAAATTATACACAGTCCGGTGAATTTTTATCCATTCCACCTCTCTTTCAGTCCCAAGAGGAGTATGAAGAATTTTCACAACGCCATAACAAAGATGTTGCAAAGCGTGGAGATATCGCAAATTATCAAGGCGAAGCTTATCTTGGTATTGATGCCGGTTCTACTACCATTAAAGCTGTAGTTATCGGTTCAGACAATGAAATTTTAGACGAGTTATATCAGAGTAACTCAGGTGACCCAATTCCGATTATCAAAGAACATTTGATTCATTTATATGAACAATATCCAAACATTCAAATTAAATGCAGCGCTGTTACCGGCTATGGTGAAGAACTGCTGAAAAATGCGTTTGGTCTTGACTATGGTATTGTAGAAACCATTGCTCACTATACTGCTGCAAAGACCTTTTTACCTGAAGTAGATTTTATCATTGACATTGGCGGTCAGGATATGAAATGCTTTAAAATCCGCAATCATACCATTGATAATATTTTCTTAAATGAAGCTTGTTCTTCCGGCTGCGGTTCTTTTCTTCAAACATTTGCAAATACGCTTGGGTATGAGATTCAAGACTTTGCCAAATTGGGCTTATTTGCAAAACGTCCTGTAGATTTGGGTTCCCGTTGTACTGTTTTTATGAACTCTTCTGTAAAACAAGCACAAAAGGATGGCGCTACCACAGAAGATATCTCTGCCGGGCTGTCTGTCAGTGTTGTCAAAAATGCAATTTATAAAGTAATCCGTGCCGCTTCTCCGGAAGAATTGGGAAAACATATTGTTGTACAAGGCGGTACCTTTCTAAATGACGCCGTGTTGCGCGTATTTGAACAGGAAATGGGCGTAAATGTCATTCGTCCTGATATCGCAGGTCTTATGGGTGCTTACGGTGCCGCGGTATATGCAAAAGAACACAATCAATCAAAAGGCCAAATGCTAACCTTACAGCAATTGAAAGATTTTTCTCACCAAGTAAAACTAGTCACTTGCGGACTATGTAACAATCATTGTAAACTAACGGTAAATATGTTTGATGGAAATCGCAAATTTATAGGCGGTAACCGATGCGACAAACCGATTAAACAAAAAGAGGTTATTGATGCTCCTAACATGTATGCGTTTAAAATGAAGACGCTTTTAAGCTATCAACCTGTTCCCGGACCAAGAGGGAAAATTGGATTGCCTATGGGAATGAATATTTATGAAATGCTCCCGTTCTGGCATGCATTTTTTACATCTCTTGGCTTTGAAGTAGTAACTTCTCCCCTCTCCAACCGTGAGTTGTATATTAAAGGTCAACACACCATTCCATCTGACACCGTGTGTTTTCCTGCCAAATTAATGCATGGTCATGTCTGTGCTTTAATTGATGAAGGAGTAAAAACTATTTTTTATCCTTGCCTTACATACAATTTCGATGAAGGCTTAAGCGATAATCATTATAATTGTCCCGTTGTTGCATATTATCCGGAAGTAATCTCTGCCAATGTATCTGAATTGGAAGGTCTAAACTTTATTAACGATTATTTGGGTGTACATCGTAAAAAAGATTTCCCTGAAAAAATGCATGGAGTCCTTGCAAAATATTTCGATGGCATCAGCTTAAAGGAAGTAAAAACAGCTTCCGAAAAGGGATATGCAGAATATGAGCACTATTTGGATACCATTCGCAAAGAAGGCGATGCCATGATTCGCCAGGCCGAAGCAAATCAAATGCCCATCATCGTTCTTTGCGGAAGACCATATCATTTAGACCCTGAAATCAATCATGGTATTGATAAACTGATTACAAGCTTGGGCGCCTGTATCGTAACGGAAGATGTCATCAGTAATAAAGTAGAGAAACTAAATACAACCGTTTTGAATCAATGGACATATCACGCCAGACTGTATGCTGCGGCAGAATATATTTGTGATAAACCGCAGTTTAATTTGGTACAGCTGGTTTCGTTTGGATGCGGAATTGACGCAATTACGACCGATGAAGTACGCAGTATCTTAGAGAAAAGCGGTAAAATCTACACACAAATAAAAATTGATGAAATTACTAACCTTGGCGCTGTTAAAATTAGGCTTCGCAGCTTATTTGCCGCGCTGGAACAATAACTGTTATTTTTCCATATATCCGTATGAATGTATGCTGTATGAAAAGGGCTCACAGCATTTCATGATATTACGCCCTTGATAAAGGAGATGAGTCTTTTACATGGCTGAATTGGTTTATGACGAAACAGGTCGTTTGCTGTTTACAAAAGAAATGAAAGAAGAATATACCATCTTATGCCCTACCATGATTGAAATTCATTTTCGTCTGGTACTGGAAGTGATGAAAAGCTTTGGCTACAAAGTAGAATTGCTCAGTACATCCAGCCCCAATATTGCACAGGAAGGGCTAAAATACGTACATAACGATACATGCTATCCGGCCTTGCTGGTAATTGGGCAGTTTATTGACGCCTTAAACAGTGGTAAATATGACGTCAATAAAGTAGCGCTTATCATTACACAAACAGGTGGTGGCTGTCGTGCTTCCAATTACATTCATCTGCTGCGCAAAGCGTTAATTCGTGCAGGATATCCTCAAGTTCCTGTTATTTCTATGAATCTAAACGGCATGGAAAAAAATCCGGGATTTTCTGCAAGCATTCCATTTCTGCGCAAAATGATTTCCGTTTTATACTATGGCGATGTTTTGATGCAACTAAAAAACAACATAGAACCGTATGAAGACCACAAAGGTGACGCTGAGAAAATGGTAGAAAAATGGATTGGGCTGCTTTCCAAACAACTTAGGAAGGGCGAAGGCTTATCCAAATCTCAGTTTGGTAATAACGCAAAAAAAATTGTAAAAGACTTTGCCTCTATCCCCATCCACCGAGTTCCAAAAATTAAAGTGGGCGTTGTTGGAGAAATCTACGTAAAATATGCTCCGATTGCCAATAACGACCTTGAAAACTTTTTAAAGTCTCAAGGCTGCGAAGTTTATGTCCCGGGAATTGTAAACTTTGTTCTCTTTAAAATTGACAATCGTTTGGATGATATAAAACTATATGGCGGCAATACGATTAAATATCAAATTAATAAAATTTTATTGGATTATTTGCTATCCCTACAAACTGTTATGATTAAAGCGTTTAAAGAGCACCCGGAAGTACTGGCGCCTGCTGACTATTATCATGTAAAAAAATTAGCAAAAGGTGTAATTGGCTATGGAAATAAAATGGGTGAAGGCTGGCTGCTTACAGCTGAAATTTTAGAGCTAATCGAAGCAGGCTATGAAAATATTGTTTGTGCTCAGCCCTTTGGATGCCTGCCAAACCATATTTGCGGAAAAGGTATGATTCGCAAAATTAACGAAGTAGACAGCAGAGCCAACATCGTTCCTATTGACTATGACCCAAGTGCAACAAGAGTCAATCAAGAAAATCGAATTAAATTAATGTTGTCTATCGCCAAAGAAAAACTGGATGAACAAACAAAAAATAATGAATAATAAGAAAAGCTCTGCATATGCAGAGCTTTTCTTATTATTCATCCATGTTGTCAAAATTGTGCTGTATCAACCTCATAGCAACATCAAAACAAATACGAACCGTTGTGAAACTATTTCAACATTTATTCCTTGGAAATTGCCGTACAAATTCTTTTATGTTATCACAACTACATACTAGTGGATAAGTTATAATATGAATTGCTCGAAAGCATTTTGGCATTTATCTGCTAAAAATTGTTTCGCAATTTTTTCTATGCTATAACAACCTCAAAACAGCAACAAAATTAAAATTTTGACTGTTATGAGAACGTTTTGACATTTATAAGTTAGAACATTGCTCCGCAATTTCTTTTATGTTATAACAACCTTGCAACAGCAACAAAACTAAGGCTTTGGCTGTTGGCAAGAACGTTTTAGCCTTCATCTGCTAAAAAAATTGCTTCGAAATTTTTTCTATGCTATAATAAAACGAAATTTATATTTTGAGGACTTTTATGAAAACACTATTTGTTGCAATCAATGCAAAATACATTCATACCAATTTGGCTGTTCGTTATATGCATGAACTGGCAAAACAAAACGGTTATACTTCAACTGAAATTGCTGAATATACTATCAATCAACGTATGCCTCAGTTATTGCGTGAACTATATCTTACAAAAGCCAATCATATGATTTTTTCCTGTTATATTTGGAATATAGACATCATATTGGACCTATGCTGTCAATTAAAACAAGTGATGCCCGACACCAAACTACTATTAGCCGGACCGGAAGTCAGCTATAACAGCACAGAAATCATGGAACAATATACTTTTATTGACGGAATCATACGCGGCGAAGGTGAAGCAGCTCTCATTCCATTATTGAAACACTTGCAATCAAAAACTCCGGCAGCGTCTGTTCCTTCTTTTACCTATCGAATTGGGCAGCACATTGCAGAAACAGAACAAGCCTCCCCTATTTCTCTGTCACAGCTTCCCTTTCCATATCCTGATTTGGAAAAAGAAAAAGGACGTATTCTATATTTTGAATGTTCACGTGGTTGTCCCTTCCAATGCGGATATTGCCTGTCATCCATTGAAAAGGGCGTTCGTTTTATGCCGTTAGAACAAGTATATCAATGCCTAGATTTATTTTTATCCAAGGACGTGCCACAGGTAAAATTTGTAGACAGGACATTTAACTGCAATAAAGCTTACGCTTTCTCTATTTGGAACTATTTAAAAGAGCATGATAACGGTATTACAAACTTTCACTTTGAAATTGCCGGAGAATTATTGGACCAAGAGACAATTTCATTTTTAAGTACCGTCAGAAAAGAGCAATTTCAGTTTGAAGTTGGAGTACAATCCACCAATACGGAAACATTATCAGCAATTACGAGAAAAACAGATACAAACAAATTGCTCCAAATATGTAAAGAAATAGATTCCTTTGGCAATATACACCTTCATTTAGATTTAATCGCAGGACTTCCTTTCGAAGATATTAGCTCATTTCGACACTCTTTTAATCAAGTATTCCAAATTCGTCCACAGCAACTGCAACTGGGATTTTTAAAAGTACTCAAAGGTTCCTCTATACACAGACAGTGCAGCGAATATGGCATTTTATACACGCCAAAGGCACCGTTTGAGGTACTTCAAACCAATTGGTTATCTTTTGATGATATTTTATTTTTAAAAGACATAGAAGACATGGTCGAAATTTATTACAACAGTGGGCGTTTTCAAACCATTCTTACATATATGATACAAGAGTTTGAAACACCATTCGATTTTTTTGCTCAACTGGGTTCTTTTTACACTGCAAACAGATATCACCTATCCAATCATTCAAAAGAACAATATTACGAAATTTTGTGTTACTTTTGGCAATCTACCAATCGTATTTTTACCGAAACTATGAAACAATTATGTATTTACGATATTTGTTTACATGAAAAGCCCAAAAAACTTCCTGCTTTTACAGATAACGCATATCAATATGAACATCGTGATTGGATTTCCACATTTTATGAATCACAGGAACATATTGAGACCTATCTTCCAAATTACACTTCTGAAAGTTCCAAACGCATTGCAAAAATTGTGCATATGCAGGTATTTCCTTTCCATCCTGAAACAAAAGCGTTAACACCCACCGCAGTCTTATTCGACTATCAAAAGAGAGATTTAACCGGAAAAGCACACCATTACTTTTTTCCTATATCATAATAAAAACGTTTTGCATATGCAAAACGTTTTTATTATGTACTCAATTACTTTAAGGCCACAAGCAATTCCACCAATTTTATTACTTTCTGGTTAATAACCTCATAGTATATCTCGTTTTCTTCTCTTTTCCCCTCAACAATTCCTGCACTTTTTAAAACAAATAAATGTCTTGAAACATTACTCTGTTTTACGCCTAAGCTTGTTTCAATTGCAATTACATTACATTTATTGACAAGTAAATGATTAACAATACTCAGGCGTGTGGGATTTGCCAACGCTTTTAGTAATTCGGCATCTTCTGCACATTCATCAAGTGATAATGTTTTCATATTCTTTTTTTCTTCATACATTTTCTTAATCCTCCCTGTACTATATATTAATAGTACAATAATCAAAACTATACATATTAGGTTATCATTATTTGCAAGAAAAAGCAGAATAATGTTATCAATAAAGCATAAAATGTTACGAATAACATATATTATGCTACGATCAATACTAAACACTGGCATTATATACAAAAATTAGACATTTGTCAACAAATCTAAAAAATTTTTCATATATGATTGCTTTATGTTTTCTTAATATAGTGAGTAATCGCTATTAAAATAGATATAAAAAGATAATAAAAATAAAATTTCAGAAATCAGATTGTACAATCTTACTAATTTTAATATTTAGACATTTTATTATTTGAAACTATTGTATTATGATGTATAATAAATTATAAGTGATAAAGAGGAGAGATTGAATTTGAAAAAGAAAAAAATGTTACGCAATACTATTTTATGTTCTGCTGCTGCACTGTTATTGGTAGCTTCTTTAACCGCTTGCGGTAATCAAGATGACACAAGTTCTGTTGTATCAGAAGAATCCGCCCCAAGCAGTGTAGCCGAAGTCAAATACGAAAATATCAATCCTTTAACAGGAGAAAACAATCTTGCTACATCTGCCAAAGGTCAACGTCCTATTGCCTTTATGATTAATAACAATCCTAACGCGCGGCCACATTGGGGACTTTGCTCTGCAGATGTTGTAATTGAAGGTCTCGTTGAAGGCGGCAGTACACGTATGATGTGGCTGTTTTCAGATGTAAGCAATGTTCCTAAAATAGGTTCTCTTCGCAGTATGCGCCATGACTTTGTAGAAATAGCTGACGGTTTTGATGCTGTGCTTGTGCATTGGGGCGGAAGTCCGCAAGCCTATACTTCTGTTTCTACAAATGGCGTGGATGAACTTGATGGTCTTAGCTACGAAGGCTCATATTTTTTCCGTGATAACACTCGAAATGTTGCCATAGAGCACACAGGATATACTACCGGTGAAAATATTTTGACCTTAATGGAACAAAAAGAAATTGAAACAAAAGCAAACAGTCAATACGCTTCCCCATTTACGTTTGGAAAACCGAATGAAAAACGCACCCTAACTGACGGCACTTGTAAGCAAGTGGATGTATTTTTTTCCACTGCAGGATATAACCATACTTTTACATACGACGAATCAGACGGATTATACTACAATAGCATTGAAGGTACACCAATGAAAGATGATAACGGCCAGCAAATGGCTGTTACAAATGTAATTGGTTTGTATATGAATGTATCCACTATTGCAGGTGATGGTTCCGGACGTGTAGATATGGATTTAAGCGGCGGAGAAGGATTTTATATCTCTAATGGTACCTATGAGACCATCACTTGGAAAAAAGGCAATACACCAAGCAATCCTTTAAAACTTTATGACAAGAATGGAAATGAATTGGTTTTAAATGCAGGTAAAAGCTGGATTGGTTTGCTACCCGAAAATTATAGTGAAAATACAGTAATCGCATAAAATAAAAAACAGCGGATGTATTCCGCTGTTTTTTATTTACCGGCTGCTTTGCGAGCAGGATACCATTTTTGAAACCACCATGTAAATATTCCCAATAATGCAGGAAAAACTGAATTAACCAGGCTAATTAATTTGCTAAAATCTGTTTGCATAAGAAAAAAAGTCCAAATTGGTGTGCAAAGATATAATATCCCCCAGCAAATTGTTAAAATACGATTGGTAGAAATAAATAATAAATTATCTTTTGCATTCTTCAACCCACCGTATTGATTACAAGAATACCAAGCTGATAACGGTATTGACAGGAATGCTGATACCAGCCATAACAGACCAAAGAGCAAATATGCTGCCGGTATCAGCCACAAAATCGGAACACCAATCAATCCCAGTGCTGAAATCATACCACAAACAAAAATACTGATGATATCATAAGGTGTTAAGCGAACTAAAAAGTAAGATAGCACAGTAACCGCACTGCCCAGCATTGCCGCAAAACTTCCCCAATAGGAATGTATTGGAATTGCAATCCATACCATTAGCCAAGGAAGTAATAATATCCACAAACTGCTTTGTTTTTCTTTTGTTTTCTCTTTCTTTTGCTTTCCAGTATCGTTTGTTCCTCCAAAATATTCTTCCCATTGACTCATAAAGGCAAGGTCGCCTAAAATTTTATATTTTTTCTCTATCAGCGCCTTCATGCTATCCAGTTTACCTGTACCAATGTCTTTCCATACAGTCAACGGTGTTTCCACACGTGCTGTATACGGTAAAAATTGATTGGAATCCTCTTCCACTTTTGAGCCATGCTCTAAAAGCCAAATTTGATACGTTTGGTTTAAGTCGGTGTAATGCATTTCCAAAACAATATCTTTTTTCTTCCACGATTTGTTATTATATAGAGCAGCCATTTGTTTTGTAAATCCAAGCGCAGAAATTTGTATATCTGACGGAAAATTTTGCGCTGATGCCACTCCTGCCGATGCTGCTTGAGATGTATCAGAAATTTCCCAACTGGCATCTGCCATTTTCATGAACATATCTGCTGGAAACAACAACTCATTTAACTGTTCCTGTGTTTTATCCGTAATAGAACCATATAACACATATTCACGTCCAGCTTGGCAAACATACTCTAAATATTCGTTTGTTCTTTTCCGTAACTCAGGAACACGAAACAGTTCTCCTTCCGGACACAAAATTTTTTCAAAGTTTCTGCCTTGATTTATATTTCCAAAGCATATTTCAAATTGTTTTTCTAAACCTTCATAATTATTTTGTTTGGAATGAAAACCGCATGTGGAGATTAAAACATGTTTTACCTGTGTCATTTGTGGATAGCGTGGCGGATGTGCTGAACCTCCATCCTCTCTTTCGCTCATAAACGGTAAATTCATAGGAAGCATGCGATCCATAAATGCTTTGATTCCGGATGGCATACCAAAATAATAAAGCGGAAAACTCCAAATAATAACATCTGCTTCCAGCAGTTTAGGAATCATTTCTTTCATATCATCATGATAAACACATTGTCCCGGCGTTTTGGTCCAGCAGCAAAAACAACCTAAACAAGGTTTCATATCTTTTTGTGAAACATGAATATATTCTTCCTCTATTGCTCCATATTCCTTCATGCCATCCAAAAAAGAGTTTGTTAATTTTAGAGTATTGCTCTGTTCATTTTTAGGACTTCCATTTAAAATTAATACTTTCATTCTTCTTTTCTCCATAGATATGGCTGCCGACAAAAACGTAATAGGATTTCTCGTTAAATTATATCATAAATCTTACTGGGGATAAAGTAAGTTTATACCAACTTAATGTGCAAATTTGATCAAATAAATTGAAAAAAAATGTCCAATACGTAACAATTTGTAAATAATAAAATTGACTAGTGTACTTATTTACAAAAAAGTATTATAATAATAAAATATGAATTTTATAAACAAAAATGTATTTGCATGACATAATAGAATGACAAATATTAAGAAATGAGAGATGATATTGAGTAATAAGTACAGGAACTTAGCTCAGAATACCGCAATTTTCGCAATAGGCACATTTAGCTCAAAATTGTTGGTATTCATAATGATGCCAATATATACTCGAGCGTTGTCTACAGCCGAATATGGTACTGTTGATTTAATACAACAAATATCAAATTTATTGGTTCCAATTGTAACTCTTGGTGTTACTAATGCATTAATACGGTTTGGATTGGATAAGTCATTTCGGAAAAATGACGTATTTACAACCGGTATTATATGTTTTCTAGGCGGATTCTCATTATTGCTATGTTTTTCGCCTCTCATTCATATGATATCAGTTACCTCCGATCATACGGTAATGCTTTATTTTTTTGTATTAATGTCTGCAATGCGTGAAATGTGCAGCCAATTTTCCAGAGCAAAAGGATATGTAAAACTTTACGCTTTTGATGGTTTTTTAACTACTTTTATGACATGCCTGTTAACCATTATCTTTTTAATGGGATTTAAATGGGGTATTAACGGATATTTATCTGCAATTATTATAACAGACGCTTTATCTTCCCTGTTTTTATTTTTCTCAGCAAGGCTGTACAAAAATATCAAATTTAAAGGATTAGATAAAAGAACCTTTAAAATGATGCTGCGTTATGCAATTCCTATGATTCCTACAACATTGCTGTGGTGGATTGTTAGTGTATCCGACCGATATATTATCACTTATATGCTTGGAGCTGATGCAAACGGTTTGTATGCCGCCGCTTACAAAATTCCAACCATAGTCGTGTTGGTTTCCACCATTTTTATGGATGCATGGCAAGTAAGTGCTGTATCGGAAATTAAAGACAGGAAAGCATTGGCCAAATTCTTTTCCAACGTATTTCGCGGATATCAATCCATTATCTTTTTGGCCGGCAGTTTGCTGATTCCTTTTTCGAAAATATGTACCATCATTTTAGTTGCCGGTGACTATTATGAATCATGGAGATACATTCCTTTCTTAATGCTTGCAACCATTTATAACTGTATGGTTCAATTTATGGGCAGTGTTTATATGATTGAACGTAAAGGTGTAACCACTTTAGTTACTTCTATTATTGCCGCTGTTACCAATATTGTAGGAAACTTCATCTTAATTCCTATTTGCGGTGTAAACGGTGCAGCTTATTCCACATGTTTCAGTTACTTTATTGTTTTTGTAATCAGAGCAATTCATACAAGAAAATTCATACGCATTAACTATAGCGTATTAAAATTTGGGGTAAATGCAATACTCACTCTTGCACAAGCCATTATTATGATTACAGAAGTTCCGGGATGGATTATTTACGAAGTTATTCTTACTTTATTGGTACTGTTGCTAAATATCAAGGTTCTTATTTTAAGCTTTAAAAAGATTGTAGGAAGATTTGGACGAAAAAAAGCAAAAACATAGTCTATGAGATGAACCCAAACAAAAAAAGGAATCGCAATGTCAGGCGATTCCTTTTTTCATGATATCATTTCCTAAATATCTTTCAAAGAGTATGCAAAGACATTCCGAGGTACCGCTTCTTTCTTTGCATCGCTTCATACTTTTCAATACAAATAAAAATACATATAAGGTAGATTTGTACCGGAAATTTGGAATATGTTCCTTTTCGTACGTTGAAATGCATCTAAAATAAAATGCTCTCTTTTCAAATAAAAGTACTTAAAACAATTTTCTCCTTCTATATAAATTTCTTCTTATATGCTATCACTTACCCGTTACCGGATACAAATATATCTCGTAAACATTGCTACTGTATAGCCTAGAAAATATCCTCTTTTCATGCCAAAGTCATCCTGACAAAACCCCAATCTTTATTTCTCCGGTTGCAGCTGAATTTCCGGAACTTCGGAATATTCCTGACAAATCTGATAGAACGTCATTTTCGGGCTTTGGAAAATTTAAAATTTTGCGCAGAATTTATCCTCTGTACTACATCTTCCTATATACCTTTTTCTCCTCATAATAGTATGCTGCAGTACGTGTTCGGAGAGACTTTTCATAAAGACTACTAAAAAAGAACCGACGCAAACGATAAATCTGCGTCGGTTCTTTTTTAAATCAAACGTAATGCAATTGGAATATTGATTAACGCCACAGCAATTCCTGAAAGGAGACCAAACAATACGTCCGATGGAAAATGTACAAATAAATACAGTCTGGAAAAAGATATAATAAACGCCAAAGCCAAAGCAATCAAACCTATCTTATAGTTCATGTGCAACAAGATTGTGGCACTGGCAAAAGACGATGCAGTATGGCCTGAAGGCAATGAAGAGCCCATCGGTCGCCTGATTAATATAGGAACATCCTTATATATGTCACATGGCCTTAAACGATTAAAACGGGACTTAATAAACATATTAGAAAAAGTTGTCATAATAATCGTTACAATCAGCAATACACCATGATATTTATATTGGGTAAATAACGTAATAAAAATACCTGTAAACACCCAAATTAAAGCACCGTTCCCCATTAAAGTAAAAAAGGTCATTGCTTTGTCTAATCTAGGCCCATGCAATTCTTGAATTTTAAACAAAATCTTATTGTCAAGATGCTGTGTGCGTGCCTTTGTACGCTCCATTTTCGATCTACTCCTAATAATGATATTCATAAATATATGAAGTTTTACATCAGTTCACACTTAGCTTATATAATAATATATCATAATTGTATTCAAAAGAAAACAAAAATTAATAAATTGATAGAATTATTAGAAAGATTCCAAAAAAACAAGTCTTTTCTTTAAAAAATTTATTGATTATACATATAACCTTTTTATAAGAATAAATTTCTCTTGCATTCCCACTATCGTATGTTACAATTGTACCAAAGATATATGAAAAATTTGTATCATAAAGTCGGAAAGGAAAAAAAGAATGAAACAATTTTTTAAAGATTTTAAAGAATTTGCAATGCGTGGCAATGTAGTGGACATGGCGGTCGGTGTTGTAATCGGTACCGCATTTGGCAAAATTGTATCTTCTTTGGTAAGTGATATTATTATGCCTGCCTTATCTTTGATTACGGGGCGGGTAAGCTTACAAGATTTAAGTTTTACACTACCAACGGGAGAAGGTATGGAACCGATTGTTTTAAAATATGGGGTATTTTTGCAGTCGGTATTGGATTTTCTGATTATTGCATTCTCTATTTTTGTTGTCATTAAACTAATTGGAAAATTACACAGAAAGAAAAAAGAGGAAGCTCCCGAGGCTCCTCCTGCTCCAACAAAAGAAGAAGTTTTGCTGACAGAAATCAGAGATTTACTTGCAGCACAAAAGTCATCTGCAATAGCCAATGAAACAGAAGCAGACGATATTCCTATGTTGGAATCGGATAAAAAAGATTTATAAAAAGAAGCCTGATACCAATTGGTATCAGGCTTCTTTTTAATCATTTACTCTGGAAACACGTCTTGGACGGCCTTTTATCGGTCTTGTCTGCAACGCTTTTAAAACAATATCACCTTTGCTGTTTAAAATATCTACAAAGGTAGAAATGCTTTGAACATCTATAATACCAATATCATCAGAAGTAACTCCTTTAATGCTACAAATAGTACCTACTACATCTACAGGACGCATTTTGGTCTTTCTGCCGGCATTAATGTGAATTTTGGTAATTGAATTACTGAAAGCAGCACCTTTTTCAGGTTTAAAGTCCGGTTTCTGCATTAATGTTTCTTCAAATGCAGGACGATATTGCTCTACCAATTCTTTTGTTGGCGGTATAACAAAAATCCAATGGGAACATGTATATAATTGTAAATCCTGTGCAGCAGGCGCTTCTTCTTTTGTATAAAAAGTTACTGCAATTCCTTTTCTTCCGTTTCTTCCTGTACGGCCAATGCGATGAACATAATGTTCTTTTGCTCTGGGCAAATCATAATTGATAACATGGGTAACATGGTCTATGTCAATTCCCCTGGCTGCTACATCTGTTGCAATTAAATAACGAAAATTTCCTCTGCGGAATTGGTTCATAACAACAATTCTATCATCCTGTTCCATACCGCCATGAATCTTTCCGCACGGAATATTGCTGTTTCTTAACTCTTGATATACAGCATCCACTTTCTCTTGTGTATTACAAAAAACAATACAACTATCCGGATTTTGCAATACTAAAACATCTTTCAGCAATTGCATTTTTTCTGTTTCTTCTACTCGGAAACCGGTCTGTTTAATTCTATCTACCGTTACGGTTTCAGCCTTGATTTCAACACGTACAGGATGATGCAAGTAGGCTTGAGCCAAACGCTCAATTTCTTTTGGCATGGTAGCAGAAAACAATAAGGTAACAGGGTGTTCGGGCAAATGAGAAATAATTGCTTTCACCTGCTCCAAAAATCCCATATTTAACATTTCGTCCGCTTCATCAATAACAAGATAACGGATAGCAGATGTATCCAATGTTTTACGTTCCATATGGTCCAGCACACGGCCCGGAGTTCCAACTACAATATGCGTTTTTTGTTTTAAAGCCTGTACTTGTTTGTAAAATGGAGAACGTCCAAATAATACGGGAACATTAATTCTCTTATAACGTCCAATATGAAAAATATCTTCTTTTACTTGTATGGCTAATTCTCGCGTTGGTGCCAGTACCAAAGCTTGAGGTCTGTTTTCATCCCATTCTACCAATTCACAAAGAGGTATTCCAAAAGAAGCAGTTTTGCCGCTTCCTGTTTGGGACTTTGCCAATACATCTTTTCCTGCTAAAATCTCAGGAATCACTTTTACTTGCACAGGCGTTGGCGTACGATATTGCAACTGCTCCAACGCAGATAAAATTTCTTCACTTAAAGGGTATTCTGTAAAACTTGATGGCATATATTAAGCTCTCTTTCTATTTCGCATCTTCATAAATAAACATATGAAATACCTACGCACGTACGCATAAGTATTTCATATGTGTGTGTTTGTATATAATTATATTATGGAATCATATTCAAATGATATTCTCTTTTTTTCGAATATTACTTTGATATACAATAAAAAACAAACAAAATTTGATATAAAGAATATTATATCTATCATACAAAGGAACCGCATGTTTGTCAATGAATCTTTTCATACAAGTTCAATATATTTACTGAGAGGTTGAGCTGATAAAGAATATAAACATTTTTACTGTAATTACATAGTATGGTTTAAGCTTGTAATAATGAAAACACTGTATTTCAGCATGATTCATTATGATTCTTTTTGGTACAAGCTAAACCACACAAAATACGAAATGAGGAATTATGAATATGGCAAACCAAGTTGTCGACGTAAGTACCTTCCAACAAACAATTGATTGGTCACAGGTAAAACAAGACGGCATTGTAGGCGCAATGATACGAGCCGGCTACGGATTCGGTACTGTAGACAATCAATATCGTGTCAATGTAACAGGATGTGAAAACAATGGCATTCCATATGGAATGTATCATTACAGTTATGCAACAAACATTGAAGATGCAAAAAAAGAAGCGGAATTTTTTATCAATAACGCCAAAGGCACTTCCCCTTCCTACCCTTTGGCAATGGATGTGGAAGAAGCAAGTCAAGCAGCTATGGGTAAACAGGCATTAACCGCCATGATTCTTGCCTTTTGCGATATGGTAAAAGCAGCAGGCTATCAGCCTATGCTATACACTAACTTAAACTGGGCAACCAATTATATTGATATGTCTCAAATTGATAACGCAGGCATTCGAGTTTGGATTGCACAATATAATACCACTTTAGACTATAAAGGCAACTACTTCTTATGGCAATATACCAGCAGCGGCAGAGTTGCAGGTATTCCCGCAAACGTAGATTTAAACTATCTGGGTAGTGATGCAGGTGAAATTACTCCTCCACAGCCTCCTGTCACTGACAATAACACCTATACAGTAAAAGCAGGAGACACATTGTGGGATATTGCTCAAAGCCAACTGGGTAACGGCAGCCGCTACAAAGAAATTATGACATTAAACGGTTTAACCAGCGATGTCATTCAGCCGGGTCAAGTTTTAAAATTGCCTACCGGCAACGATAACACCGGTTCCGCAAGCACGTATACTGTCAAAGCAGGAGACACATTGTGGGATATTGCTCAAAGTCAACTGGGTAACGGCAGCCGCTACAAAGAAATTATGACATTGAATGGTTTAACCAGCGATATCATTCAACCGGGCCAAGTTTTGAAATTGCCTGTCGGCGGCGCGAGTAATGCCGGTTCAGATACTACAAAAACCTATACTGTCAAAACTGGAGACACTCTTTGGGATATTGCGCAAACTCTTTTGGATAATGGTGCGCGTTATAAAGAAATTGTTTCACTGAACAATTTACACAGCAGCATCATTTATCCCGGTCAAGTATTAAAAATTCCGGAATAACATCATCGTAAAAAGAGCGTCCTGCGTATATACAGGACGCTCTTTTTATATTTGGGTAAACAAAGACACCGTATATGTTTCACCATTTTCATCTTCAATGGATATATTCTGAAATTTTGCATAATTCTCTTTTACTCCATCATCCATTGATATACGAGACAAAGGCTCAATAGAGGCTTGGTACGCACGACGATAACGGTATAATTCATCTTTTTTTGCAATCAGTCTATTCCTTTGCTTTTTATCGAAAAACTCTTGTGCTGTCATTTGTTGTTCCAATTGCTGGGCATACAAATTTAACTGATGTAAAATGCCATTGAGATCCTTTTGATTCACACGGTGCATATATATCAGGGCTTTGTAACCACTGTCAACTCCACTGTTCAATTGCCAGTATATTGGATGCTTTTGATAGAAACGAACATGTTCTTTATAAAAATCACGCCATAAATAAGTACGAATGGTTTGTCTTGCATTTACACTATTGAAATCCAAAGCATTCGCAATAAAAGAAAGATTATACTCTAACTGTTCACTGCCAAACAGATGTTCCAGCAATACAAATATCCGTGAAGCCAAATCATTCTCTGCATGGGATGGCTCCTCTTCCCTTAATATCAAACAATTCTGTTTTACCGCATATTCATGCTCCGATTGGCTGTTCCATTGACCGCCTGCATACCAAATCCCCGAATGCAAGGGATGATATCTTCCAAACAAACAACCTATCAGATAAGATAAAAACAACTTCACATCTCGTGTCAAATCGGCTTTGCGTATGGCAATATCTCTGTCAACAACTTCTGGAGTAATACTGTCTTCCAACTGATACAGCCGAATCAACACTTGATTGATTTCTTCCTCATTTTGTTTGAGTGTTTTATAGCGATTGTCAGCTTGTTGTTTCCATATTCGATAACAGGATTCCAAATTATTTTCCTGATATTCTAAATGAATTTGCATAAAAGGATGTCCTTTAAAATTCCAACTGGTTTCAAAACAATCCCAATCTTCTTTGGAAATCCGACAGTTTTCCTCTACCAAACGAATGAATATTTCCCTTTGTTCCTTAAGCGGCAGTATTGGCAAGTCTCCCACATTTCCGGCTTGAAAATTAACGGTAGGAGCTAATAGAGACAAAAAGTAAAACGCAACTTTACTGCATAAAAATCCTAAAAGCTCTGCAGTTTGTTCTTCTTGAGGAAACATAGAAGAACCTGAAACATCAAATAAAAAGCCTTCTGTTTTGTAGCGTACGGCAAAATTTTCAAACCCGAACAAAGACCATGTAATGCCTGCTTTAAAGTAGTCCTGCTCATTGCGTAAAATGGCTTTTGTATAACGCCTCAATGCTTCCCCGCCATTTTCCCAATTCACTACATATTCATTCATGCCATACCATTTTCTGAAATTGCCTCCTTTGTTATAAGGAAACCATTTAGCTCCCGATGCAATCGCATCAGATGATGTTTTGGCTTTGTCATAAAATTTTGTGATATCAACTTCATGCCAATAACGTACAAACAATGCATTGTTCCCTGTCTGCATTCCAACCCTTGGCGCAGAAATGACAGACAAAGGAGTCCCCTTTTGAAATGCCTGAATTGCATTTTCAGAAGCCCAGTATACAAACGGAGTGCCCGGAACAGAATAAAATGACGATTGTTTCATCACATATCGATTTTTACTTTGAAAATATTCCTTTATCTTCTCACCTGTATTCAAGTAGTCTGTCAAACGTATAAACTGAGAATCATCTTGTTCTGATTCTGATTTGCGAATGACAAATGCGGCGGCCAACACATTAAAAGAATTCAATTCTTCAAACGTCGCGGCTCCTGCATGAACCATAGATTCAATATGATTATGCTTTAATATCTCAAGTCTTAGCTTTTGAAAAGAGGTTAAAAACATCCATGTATGCATGGTAACCATGCTGAAATATCCGAATTCTTTTGTAAAAGCTTTGCAGCGTAAAATAAAAGCTGCATACAGTTCTGATTTTCCATTTGGATAGTTCGTTTCCAAAAAAGTGCTAATCTTTTTGTTCAGACTCTTTTTTCCCATATAAGGGGGGTTTGTAATGGTAACCAAATAAGTCCTTGTCAATAAATCCGCTTGCTCAAGCAAAGCAATTAACAGCGGGAACCATTGGTTGATGATAGCCCACTGTTCCAGATTAAAATCAAATGTGTTGTCTGTTATAATTTCACGTAATCTGCGAGCTGTTTTTTCGTAAAATTTCGGTTGAAATCTTTGTGTCATCTGTAAACAGGAGCCATATGTTTTAGCATCACGAAACGCATCAATTACAAAATCGATTGCCAATCGTTCTTCCTCTTCCAACATAGAAAACTGTTGCCAAATTTCTTGACGTAGATTGTCTGTGATTTCATTGCTTTCCTGAATACTGCATATATGAACACAACGAGATTGTTCCAAAATAGTTTCATCATAAAATCTGGCTTTCATCATAATGACAAAATGTGCCAGTTCACTTACGGAATCGTCAATTTCCAATCCATATAGATTATTTGCAATAATCTGACCCGCAGCCTCTCTTTTTGTGTATCCTTGCGAACCATAAATATCCATTAAAATATCAAATGCATAAACCAAAATATGACCACTTCCCATACATGGGTCTAATATGGTAATATCTTGCGGTCGTAACTCTGTGCTGTATTTTTCTCGAGAGGATGTATTGTTTGATTTTAAGTAGTACGTCCACTTTTCTTCCAATTCCGCATTTGGGTGTTGTTCCAGCCATAATTTTCCTACACTGTTTTCTACCATATAGCGTACAATCCAATCAGGAGTAAACAGCTGTGTTGCTGCAGGGATTCTTTCTTTTGTGATTTTAATATTTTTCTGCAGCAAAGCAAAAGTCTCTTCTTTTCTTTCTGTATGAAAATACTGATATAACCAACCAATCATCTCCGCTTGTCCCCCTTGACTGAGGACAAAATCCTCTTTGGGCAGAGATAAAAATTCGTATATCACGCTGTCAACATGAAATTTGGGAATCAAAAAATCAACAGGCTGAGCATAGCAAGAAAACAGTTGCGGAAAGATACGCCCCAATTGACTGCATACTCTCATAAATAAAATTTGTGCCGCCGCTTCCTGCTCTGTATATCCATATGTTTTCCAATATTGCATTTCTTCTTTTTCTTCTAAAGTATCTGCATCTACATCATTTCTTTTAAAACCGTTGGGAGAAAATCTCGAGAAAAACGGTTCTGTCGGAAGGTACTCGTTTACTTCCATAAACCAAATAGAAACCAAACGATGAAACCAAACACAAGCAGCTTGTTCTGCAACAGATAATACATCGTTTTCTTCAATTTGCCTTTGTAATTGAAGGAAGCATTCTTGTTTCACAGGGTTTTTTGGTAATAAATTGGGGAGCTCTGTTTTTGAATCCAGCGAAAACATTTGAATTCTATCAAGAATTTCGTCAATCAGTTTTTTACGTGCCTTTATTGCAAATGTTTTCATAATCGCTTTATTCAAAACAAACGCACCCTTTCATGATATACTCATGACAGATATTATAACATAAAAGAAATTGTGAAACAATTTCTAACACATAAACGTTAAAACGTTCTTGCTAACAGCCAAAACTTTAGTTTTGCTGCTGTTGCTAGGTTGTTATAGCATTTAAAAAATTGCTTTGCAATTTTCAACCATAAAACGCTAAAACGTTCTTGTTAACAGCCAAAACTTTAATTTTGCTGCTGTTGCTAGGTTGTTATAGCATTTAAAAAATTGCTTTGCAATTTTCAACCATAAAACGCTAAAACGTTCTTGTTAACAGCCAAAACTTTAGTTTTGCTGCTGTTACAAGGTTGTTATAGCATAAAAGAAACCGCACAGCAATTTCTAACCTATAAATGTGAAATCGCTTCCATAGGAGCCAACATTTTAAATACGAAAAAGACTTCTTTCAGCTACTGCGAATTTGTTATGCTTTCTTTTTCAGAAATTTGCTATTTTTTTAAAACAGTATTATAATAAGAATATTATTTTTAAGTGAAATTGATGGAAAATGAACGATAATCAGGAGGACATTTTATGATCATTGAGCCTAAGGTGCGAGGTTTTATCTGCACAACTTCTCATCCTGAAGGATGCAAAGAAAATGTAAGAAAACAAATTACATATATAAAAAATCTACCAAAATGTAACGGACCCAAAAAAGTTTTGGTAATCGGTGCAAGCACGGGTTACGGTCTTGCTTCCCGTATTGCTTCTACCTATGGCTGTGATGCAGCTACCGTAGGAGTTATCTTTGATAAACCTGCCAGCGGCTCCCGTACTGCCACAGCAGGCTGGTATAATACCGCTGCATTTGAAGAGTTTGCCGCAAAAGACGGCTACTATGCAAAAACCATTAACGGGGATGCCTTTTCTGCCGAAATCAAAAAACAGACCATTGATTTGATTAAGCAAGAGCTTGGACAAATTGATTGTGTAGTATACAGTCTTGCTGCACCAAAACGTACAACGTCAGACGGAACCACCTATACTTCTGTTCTGAAATGCACAGGTGAAGATTTTGTTAACACCACTGTAGATTTAAAAACAAAAGAAATTGTTGAAGTTACAGTTCCAAAAGCAACGGAGCAAGAAATTCACGACACCATTAAGGTAATGGGCGGTGAAGATTGGAAAGACTGGATGACTGCTTTAAACGAAGCCGGAGTATTGGCGGAGAATACTGTAACGGTTGCTTACTCTTACATCGGTCCTAAACTTACTTATCCAATGTACCATAAAGGTACGCTTGGAGCTGCAAAAGCGCATCTATTAAAAACCGCACAAGAAATGACAAAAGAATTTTCCAATGTAAACGCATATGTTTCTGTTAACAAAGCTTTGGTCACTCAAGCCAGTGCAGCAATTCCCGTGGTACCGCTTTACATTGCTTTGTTATACCGCATTATGGAGAAAAAACAGATACACGAAAATGCAATTGAACAGATTGCACGTATGTATCAAGAAAAATTATTTGTTGATACACCTGTATTGGACCAAACAGGCCAAATAAGAATGGATGATTGGGAACTTCGGGAAGATGTGCAATCTGAAATTGAAGCATTCTGGGAAAAACTATACGCTCATGAAATTACTGACTTCTCTTACATTGACGAATACTGGGTTGCATTCAGACAATTGTTTGGATTCGATTTACCAAATATAGATTACAGTAAAGATGTTAATCCGAATGTTGCAATTCCTTCCATAAAAGATTAAACAAAAGGCTGTCCTGTTCTGAGACAGCCTTTCCTTTTCCAATCTGAAACAAAAGGAGTTGTTATCATGAATTCATCACTTTCTAATATCGTTACTCCCTTGCTGAACTGGTACCATACATATGCGCGTACCCTTCCTTGGCGGCAGTCACCCAGTGCATATCATATTTGGGTATCAGAGATTATGTTGCAGCAAACCCGTGTGGAAGCAGTAAAAGCATACTATAATCGCTTTACCGCAGAACTTCCAACCATTGCGGATTTAGCTGCATGTCAAGAAGAAAAACTGCTAAAACTTTGGGAAGGTCTTGGATATTATAACCGTGTACGAAACATGCAGAAAGCTGCAATACAAGTGATGACACAATATCACGGAGAGATGCCCCATTCGTATGAGGAATTGCTGAAATTACCCGGAATCGGTTCCTATACAGCAGGTGCTGTGGCTTCCATTGCTTATGGAATTCCCGTTCCTGCTGTAGATGGAAATGTATTAAGAGTTATCACCCGCATGACTGCAAACTATGGAGATATTACAAAACAAAATACCAAAGACGAAATTACAAAACAATTGCAGGCTATTATGCCCAAACAACATGCGGGGGATTTTAATCAAGCATTGATGGAACTGGGCGCTACCGTTTGTATTCCAAACGGAGAACCTCAATGTTTTGTGTGTCCCGTACAGACATATTGTAAAGCTTTTCAAGATGGTCTCACGACGGAACTTCCCATCAAATCAAAAAAGAAACCAAGACGTATAGAAAATAAAACTGTATTGCTTTTGATTTCGGAGTCTGCTGTTGCCTTGCAAAAACGGGATTCTAAGCAAGTTTTGGCAGGATTATGGCAATTTCCTAACGTAGAAGGCCACCTTTCTCCCCACGCGGTACAAACACAAATAGACCAGTGGCATATACCTGCAAAACAGATATTGGAAAGCAAACAATCCAAGCATATTTTTACGCACATCGAATGGCATATGAACAGCTATCTTATTTTTTGTGAAGCACAGGCCATTGACCTTTGCGACCAATTTGAGTGGATGGAAAAACAAGATTTAGAACACATTGCAATTCCAACCGCATTCCAACCATTTGTATCTGTCATAAAAACATACTTAGAAAAGAAATAAAAAGGAACCGGATATATATCCGGTTCCTTTTTTGTCTAGTATATGTTGTTTTAAAAACTCTACATATCTATTTCCTCTCATCTGCAGGGGCTGTATGGAAATGTATAAAAGATGTAAATACAAAATTAAGACAAAAATATAGCATCAATAGGTTTGGAAAATGTAAAAAGATGAATTTAGTTAAAATTATGATTGACAATCGTCTTTATTTATAATAACCTAGATATGAAATTGATTCTCAATTTCATATCTAGGTTTTGCCGTTTACAAACAAAAAGGAGGAATTATGAAGAAATATTACAAAAAAATATTGCTGCTATGCGGCGCGGCAGTTATGCTTTCAGCAATGATGTTAGCGGGATGTGCATCACAACCGTCAGCATCATCCAACGCATCACTGTCTAATGATAACAAAAAATTAAATGTTATCACAAGTTTTTATCCCATGTACGACTTTGCCAAAAAAATCGGCGGCGAATACGTGGATGTAACCAATTTGGTCCCTGCCGGAACAGAACCTCACGACTGGGAACCAAGTACAACTGATATTACCAGCTTGGAACACGCCGATGTATTTGTTTACAACGGTGCAGGTATGGAAAGCTGGACAGATAAGGTACTATCTACCTTAAGCAACAAATCACTCACCACAGTGGAAGCTTCGCAAAATATTTCCCTCAGAGAGGGCGGAGAACATGAGCATGACGAAGATGAGAACCATACAAACGAAGAAAACCACGATGAAGAGCATTATGATCCTCATGTATGGTTAAATCCACTCAATGCAAAAAAAGAAATGGAAAATATCAAAGATGCATTTGTAAAAACTGACCCTGAACACAAACAGTATTATGAAAATAATTATAAAGCTTGGAGCGATGAGTGTGACAGATTATACAACGAATATCAGGAAGCTTTGAATCAGGTAAAGACAAAAAATTTGGTGGTATCTCATGAAGCATTCGGTTATTTATGTGATGCTTTTGGATTAAATCAAATGGGTATTCAAGGAATTGAGCCTGATTCTGAACCTGACCCGGCACATATGGCAGAAATCATTGATTTTGTAAAAGCAAACCAAGTAAAAGTTATTTTTTCTGAAGAACTTGTCAGCCCTAAAGTAGCACAATCCATCGCAAATGCTACCGGAGCTCAACTTGAAGTATTAAACCCGATAGAAGGTTTAACTAACACTCAACTGGAGAATGGCGATGATTATTTTACGGTTATGAGAGAAAACTTAACCGCACTGAAAAAGGCGTTAAACTAAAATGAGTTCTGTTTCAAATATTATAGAAGTGCATCACCTTACATTTCAATACAATGGAATACACGTGTTTCAAGATTTGCACTTTGAACTTCAGAGACATAAATTTGTAGGATTATTTGGAGCAAACGGTTCAGGAAAAAGCACGTTTTTACGTTTGATGTTAGGCGAACTAAAATGTTTTAACGGCAGCATTCATTTATTTGGACAGCCTGTCTCTAAGTTTCGCACTTGGCATAAAATAGGATATGTACCCCAAATTGGGTTAGCAAAACAAATGGATTTTCCTGCTACTGTAAAAGAAGTTGTGCAGGCAAATTTATACTCTTCTCTTGGTCTATTTCGCTTTCCGGGCAAAAAAGAAACCACAAAAGTGGAAAAAACACTTTCTCTTTTGCATATGGAAGATTTCAGCAGTCGCTTAATCGGAGAATTATCAGGAGGGCAAAGACAAAAGGTTTTATTAGCCCGTGCATTGGTATCGAATCCCAGTCTCTTAATTTTAGATGAACCTACCACAGGGATTGATGCCGAAAGCGTACAATCATTTTATCAATTGCTTTCACATTTACATCAAGAAACAGGTTTGACCATTTTATTGATTTCTCATGATACAGAATATGTATCAAACATAGCAAATCAAATATACCTGTTAGAAAATGGAACTATTTCAGAACAATCGCAATATCACACAGCATGAAATTTTATGATAGAAAAAGGAATATCTTATGTCAATTTTTGAATATGCGTTTATGCAAAGAGCCTTTATTGTAGGTATTCTATTGGGTATGACAATACCTTGTATCGGAACAATTATTGTGTTAAAAAGACTGTCTATGTTGGGAGATACCCTTTCCCACACATCCCTTGCAGGTGTTGCCGGTGGATTGGTATTTCATATAAACCCTGTAGTCGGTGCCACGGTAACTTGTATCGGCGCAGCATTGGGAATTGAAGCAATACGAAAAAAGATACCCCAGTATGCAGAAATTGCAATTGCAATCATGCTCTCTGTTGGTATCGGTACTGCAGCTGTATTATCGGGTTTTGTCAGTAATGCTGCTAATTTTAACAGTTTTCTTTTTGGCAGTATTGTTGCCATTAGTGATACCGAATTATATATGGTCATTACTTTAAGTGTAATCGTTCTGATTCTTTTCATCCTTTTTTATAAAGAACTCTTCTATGTTACATTTGATGAATCTTCTGCCAGATTGGTCGGAATCCGTATTAACGGCATCAATTTTATGTTTACCATATTAACTGCCATTACGGTTTCTGTTGCTACACGTATTGTGGGTACATTGGTGATTTCATCTATTATGGTGCTCCCTGTAGCCTGCGCTCTGCAGCTGAAAAAAGGATTCCGTAAAACAGTACTATATTCTATGCTGTTTGGTGTTGTGTTCCATATCATAGGTTTATTTTTAGCCTATTACATTGGTATCAAACCGGGAGGCACTATCATTTTAGTTGGTGTGTTTTGGTTTGTATTGATTGGTTTTATCAAACTTCTAACGAAACAAGTAAAATGGATCCATCAAAAAGGAGATAAAAAATGACGGACATTTATATCATTTCAGGTTTTTTAGGTGCCGGAAAAACAACTTTTATACAAAATTTACTGAAGCAAATACCGAAAAATGAAAAAGTGGTCATTATAGAAAATGATTTTGGAGAAATAAATTTTGATGCTTCTTTATTAAGTCAGTGCGGTTATGAAGTAAAAGCATTAAATTCAGGTTGTATTTGCTGTTCTATATATGAAAATTTTGTAGAATCTTTGGTTGATATTGTAAAACAATTTCAACCGGATAAAATTATCATAGAACCGTCCGGTGTAAGTAAGCTGTCTGATGTAGAAAAAGCATGCGCAAAAGCACAAAATATAGAGCAAATGCAGCTGGTTCAAAAATTCACAATTGTGGACGTCTCTCAATTTCAAATATACGTGAACAATTTTGGAGAATTTTTTGAAGACCAAATCAAACATGCAGATCAAATTTTTCTAAGCAAGGTATCTGAACATCCGGAGCACACAAAATATGTGGAACAACAATTAAGAAATTATAATTGCTGTGCCGAAATTTGGTCCAAACCTTTTGAGGACATTGATTATCATATAGTGCTTGCGCCATCATCTTCTGTCAAATGCCACTGCAGTCATCAAGAACATGTGCATACGCCTTGCAACTGCCACCACCACGAACACCATCACTCTGCCAAGGACTCCTTTCAGACCTTTACAATCCGATTTAAAAACCATATGAGTCAAAAGAAAATGCAAGAATTTATAGTGTCATTGGAGAAACTGAAAGATATTTGTATTTTAAGGGCTAAGGGTATCATACAAGAGGGAGATCATTATCTTAAAGTACAATATACTCCAAATCAACTATCTTTTGAGAAAACAGAATTAAAAGGTAACTATATTTGTTTGATAGGCACGAATGTAGATGACGAAAAAATAAAGCATACGATAGAAAGTATACTATGTTAAAGAAAAGCGAAGTGCTTCAAAAAGCAATTCCGGTAAATATAGTAACCGGATTTTTAAATTCCGGAAAAACTACCTTTTTAAATTCTATTTTTTCTCAAAATAAAACGAAGAAAATATGCTGTATTCAGTTGGAAAGCGGAAATGTCCCGCTATGTATCAATACTAACAACCAGCATCTCGCTATACTGACATTTACGAAAAAACAATTGGATACAGATATAAAGTTTGTGATAAATGGTATTTATCAATATTTAGCTGATCATCACTTGGATGAAATATGGATTGAATGGAACGGAATGACTGATTTTTCTGTTTTAGAATCTTTATTTTTGACACATATTTTAGAACATACCGTTTGTTTAAGCGATTTTTGCAGTGTGAAAAAAATAATACATATTATCAATGCAAATATGCTAGAATCATTACTGAAAAATACAGGCACCATTTTAATGGAGCAAATGTATCATAGCCAATTCATAATTGTAAATCATTGTACTACCAAAACACAAGAAAAAGAATTACGGAAACGCATTCAATCCTATTCCCCTCGCTCTAAAATAATATTTACTGATAAAACATCAAACTCTTCTTTTAAATTAATAGATACAAAAAAACAACTTTTATTTTTACCTTTCTTATGCGGAATAGGAGCAGTCGGTATTCTTTATGTTTTAGCCAGCACTTTTTTTCCGTTATGGAACATATCAACCAGTACGGTTATCAGTATTTTCTTAGGCATTCTATTGCAAGCTATCCCCTTTTTATTCATTGGCGTTTTATTATCGTCTTTTATCCAAGTGTTTTTGTCAGAAAAAGTAATACAACGCTGGTTTCCCAAAAATGCATTATTGGGAATGTTATTTGCTTTGGTATGTGGCTTTTGTTTGCCGGTTTGTGATTGTGCAACCATTCCCATGTTTAAAAGTCTGATAAAAAAAGGGGTACCTACCTCATCTGCAGTAGTGTTTATGGTTGCAACCCCTGTCATTAATCCCGTAGTAATTTTATCTACCTATTATGCTTTTAATGGTAATTGGAAAATTGTTTTGGCAAGAATTTTACTTGGAACGATTTGCGCCATAGGCATTGGACTTATTTTTACGCTTAAACCGATGCAAGTATCCTTTTCCATAAAAAGTTACGAATACAACTGTGAATGCGGATGTCTGTTTTTGAGACAAAAGCCTGGATGGAAGGGAAAAATTTCTTTATTCTGGCAACATGCCCAAAACGAATTTTTTAACGTAGGAAAGTTTTTATTAATCGGAATTTTTATTTCTACTGTATTTCAGGTAATCAGTTCTAAAATAGCATGGACAGATGCAAATTTGCACATTATTCCCTCGATATTACTTTTAATGGGAATGGCCTTTCTGCTATCTCTTTGTTCCTCGTCAGATGCCATTGTTGCACGAAGTTTTGCAAACCAATTTCCTTTCATATCCATTTTAGGATTTTTGGTTTTTGGACCTATGATTGACATTAAAAATTTAACAATGCTTTCAGGTAACTTTTCCAAAAAATTTATTGCTAAACTGACCATAACAGTATTTTTTGTTTGCTTTCTCGTCATGTGTATTTGTTCGTTTATTGGTTTAGAGAGGTATATCGTATGAGAAAACTAAATATCCAATGCTTGATTGAGACCGTTTTATATATTCTGTTTGCAACTGCTTTATTGGCATTAATCATAAGCGACAGATATCTTTCATACGTAACACCACGTATGAAACCGTATTTATATTTCGCGGTTGTCGTTTTATTTTTATTTGGTATTTTTAGTTTTTTTAGATTATTTCAATTTGCTTATAAACCTAAACTAACCCATTGTCTCGTTATCTTAATTCCCCTTGTAATAGTATTGATTCCCAAAAACGGAATTGATCTTCATAGTCTTACCTCAGGGTACATTAATGGAAGTGACCTAAATGGTAAAAACAATACTACCTCTTCTATTACCGCTACATACCCTTTCAACTCATCACAAAATAAAAAAGATAATGAAAAACAGACTGCCTCTTCCTCTCCTGATGGATATTTAACAAAAAATTTCTTTCAGAAAGAAGTGGAAATACATGGTTATCATGAAAGCAACAAAACGATTCATATTTCAAATGACGAATTTTACGCCTGGATTAGAGAGCTTTCTTCAAAACCGGAACGTTTTGAGGGCTATACAATTACAATGACCGGTTTTGTGTATCATGACAGCAAATTTATGAGCGATAACGAATTCATTCCTGCCCGATTGGTTATGTCATGCTGCGTTGCAGACGTAGTTCCGGGAGGTATTATTTGTAAATATGATAAATCTGACCAGCTTCAAAATGATGCATGGATAACCGTTACAGGTAAATTTACAAAAGGCGAATATAACGGCAGACCTGAACCTCAGATTATGGTTGAATCCATCACATCTGCAGAACCTGTAAACGGCTATGTATACCCATATTAGCACCAATTACATTTAAAAATCGCCGTACGGCATAATACCTCCTCAGTTACTTCTCATTACTCTTTTCATCCAAAAAAATAAAAAACACCAATGGCATTCCCCTTATGCCGTTGGTGTTTTTTTATAAGAAAGGGATACTGATATGTATCAAAACAAAATGCTATTCTGCTTCCCATGACCGAGCTCTTTCCACTGCTCTATGCCACTGATTCAATTTCAGTTCTCTTTCCTCTTTGCTCATAGCACCTTGAAAAATTCTGCCAACCGTTGTATTTTGGATTAGTTCTTGCTTATCTTTCCAATAACCAACTGCCAGTCCTGCAAGATAAGCTGCCCCCAATGCCGTTGTTTCAATTTCCTGCGGACGCAGTACAGATATATTCAATAAATCCGCTTGAAACTGCATAATAAAATTGTTTGCAGAAGCACCACCATCTACTTTTAATTGTACAATGCTTTTTCCAAAATCTGCTTCCATGGCGCGTATGACATCATATGTCTGAAAAGCAATCGCCTCCAGCACTGCTCTCACAATGTGGGCACGGTTGCTTCCGCGTGTCAGTCCCAGTAAGGTTCCTCTTGCATAAGCGTCCCAATAGGGAGCGCCAAGTCCTGAAAATGCAGGAACCATATAAACGCCATCAGTATCTTCTACTTCCTGCGCAACATATTCGGATTCATCTACCGTTTTCAGCATTTTCATTTCATCCCGCAGCCATTGTACAGATGCACCTGCAGTAAACACACTGCCTTCCAGCACATACTCAATGTTCTCATCGGTACTTGCCGCTATGGTAGTTAATAGTTTATGATTGGAAACAATCGCTCTTTTTCCCGTATGCATTAGTAAAAAACAGCCTGTCCCATATGTGTTTTTGGCACATCCGCTTTCAAAACAACATTGTCCAAATAAAGCAGCTTGTTGGTCACCTGCGGCGGAAGCAATAGGGATTTGTATACCAAAAATATCATCTGTGGTCATTCCGTATCTATAAGATGACGGTTTTACATCGGGAAGCATGGTTTGCGGAATGTTGAAATAATCTAAAATTTCTTTGTCCCAACATAATTGATGGATATTAAACATCATCGTTCGAGATGCATTGGAATAATCCGTTACAAACTGTTTTCTTCCTGTTAAGTTCCAAATGAGCCAAGTATCCACCGTCCCGAATAGCAAGTTTCCTTTTTCTGCCTGTTCCTGCGCGCCGGGAACATTTTGTAAAATCCATTGCACTTTGGTGGCGGAGAAGTATGCATCGGGTATCAGTCCTGTTTTACTGCGTATCACATTTGCCCAACCATCTTTTTCAAGCTGTTTCACTTGTTCCGCAGTTCTTCTGCATTGCCATACAATCGCAGGATAGACAGGCTCTCCGGTGTTTTTGTCCCACACAATGGTAGTTTCTCTTTGATTGGTAATGCCAATTGCTGATATTTGCTGTGCTGTAATTCCGGTTTCATGTAACACGGTTTTTGCTACTTCTAATTGTGAAGATAAAATTTCCATTGGATTGTGTTCTACCCAACCCGCTTTTGGATAACTTTGCCGAATATTCTTTTGCGCCATACCGCAAATTTTACCTTTATGATTAAACAGAATACAACGGGAGCTTGTGGTTCCCTGATCAAATGCCATGATATATTGCATGAAAAACCTCTCGTCATTATAAGCGTTCTTTTAAAAATGGTTTCATTTGAGTATTAATAGTAAATTGAAACAATTTGATAAATTCAATGTCGATTTATCTTATCACAATTATAAAAAGACAATTTTCTTAAATAGAATTATGAGTAAGTTAAAATACAAACACATACTATCGTTCCATAAAAAACAGCCTGTACAGATGTACAAGCTGTTTTTGTTTAAGAAACTTCGTCTTGCAATGACCAATAGGATTCAATATCTGTTCCTGCTGCGATTAATCGCTTTGTATAGGTATTTTTCGGCGAATGCAAAATCTGAAATGTTTCCCCTTGTTCTATGATTTTTCCATCACACATAACAGCAATGGTATCACAAATAGACTCTGCCAAAGTAATGTCATGTGTTACCAATAAAATAGCGGTATTTGTCTTTTGAGCTGCATAACGAATGGTTTTGGCAATATCATTTTTTACATGATAGTCCAACATAGAGGTCGGCTCGTCCAAAGCAAGAAAACTTGGAGATAAAACAAGCGCTCTGGCAATACTGACTCTTTGTCTCTCTCCACCGCTTAATTGATGGGGATATCGTTGTCTATAGGTATCATAATCCAAATGTACGTACCCCATCATCTTTTTAATTTCTTCTGTACAATCTTTTAACCTGCGTTTTCGTTTAGTATATAACAAAGGTTCTGCTATAATTCGTTCCACACGATATGCCGGGCACAATGAATCATATGGGTCTTGTGCAACAAATCCGGCCAATTCCTTTTTTGTAATATGTCCCGAAGTAGGTTTTACCAGTCCCAGTATAATCTTTAAAAGTGTACTTTTTCCGCAACCGCTTGCACCTATAATGCCAAGTGCTTCTCCTTCATTCAAACAAAAAGATATCCCGTCTAAGGCATTTAACTTCGTTTGTTTATTTCCTTTGGTTTTTCGGACACGATATACCTTTTTCACGTCTTGAACTGATAATACTTGTTTCATAAATTCACCTGCCTGTCACAAAAAGCTTTTGCAATCCGATGGTCATGACTGATAAATAAAATAGAAGTATGTTCTCTTTCTCTAATTTCCATGAGTGTTTTTAAAATATCAGCTTCTACAATCACATCTAACCCTGTTGTAGCTTCATCTAAAATCAGCAATTCCGGAGATAGCATGATTGCTACCGCAATGGCAGCACGCTGTCTCATACCTCCGCTTAATTCATGGGGATAACAATTTAAAACACGTTCTTCCAAATGTACCATAGACATCAACTGTAACTTTCGTTCTTTTTTCTCTTGTTTAGATAAATTTGGCATATGTATACGGTACATTTCATCTAAAGTTTTTCCAATGGTATATATAGGATTAAAAGAATTCATAGAAGATTGCGGCACCAAGGCAAGCTTTTTCCAACGAATTTCTCTCCATTGTTTTTCAGTGCAAGTGACTAAATCCAATCCTTCATACATAATATTTCCGGAAGCGATACCGCCCATGGAACGAATTCTTCCCATGATTGTCCAAACAACCGTGCTTTTTCCGCACCCGGAATTCCCATGTAGGCAGAGCGTTTCTCCCTTTTTCAAATCAAATGATAACGAATTTACACTGCAGCAACTTTGATTTTTATATTGAATCGATAAATTTTGTACTGACAATATTGTACTCATATGGCAGCCTCCATTTCGGGGTTCATATTTCCTTCAATTGTATATCCAATCAACATCAAACCAAAACTTAAAATCGCAATGCAAATCCCCGGCGGAATTACCCACCATAACCATGCATCCGTCATAAACGCGTCTTTGGCTTGCGCATAATAAAGCATCGAACCCCAACTTTTGACAGTTGGCTCTCCCAAACCTAAAAAACTTAAAGCTGCTTCGGATAAAATAGAAGCTTTGATACGCAAAATAAGCTGATATGTTACAAGAGGAAGTAATTCTCTGATAACATGAGTGCGGATGACATACCAATGACTAACACCCATTGCCTGAATGGATAAAATATATTCTCTGCTACGCATCTTCATAGTTTGTGAACGTAAGATACGGGCAATTTCCGGCCAAGATACCAATCCTAAAATCAAAGACATAGAAATAAAACCTTTGGGCAAAAATGCTGTTAACACAATCACTAAGGGTAAATATGGTATTGTAATAAAAAATGAAGTTATTTTCATTAAGATACTATCAATCATTCCGCCAAACCAGCCGGAAAGAACCCCCACTACAATACCGATACCTGCCGCAATTGCAGCAGATGTTAAGCCAACCAACAAAGAATATTGTGCTCCGTAAACCAGTTCGCTGAAAATATCATATCCCACATCATTGGTACCCAGCAAAAATTCTGCGCTTGGTTTTGCATAAGACGGGCCTACAACCGCGTTGGGGTCATATTGTGCAATCAGAGGAGCAAAAATTGCCAAACATGCAATAAAAGAGATTAAAATCAGTCCTACAATACCAATTGCTTTATTTTTCATTTCTTACCCCCAGCCCCGGATCAATCTTTTTATATAGCATATCTGCCAAGAACGACATAACAATCACCATAATCGATACCACCAAAAAGGAATACTGCATTAATGGGTAATCTCTTCCCGATACTGCCTGAAACATTAAGGAACCCAATCCGGGATATGAGAAAACGGTTTCAACCACAACCGACCCGCTTAGAATGTAACCTAAATCTAACATAAATACTGTAAAAACAGGAATTAATGCATTACGCATAACATAGCAAAATTGTACTCTCTTTTTTGGAATTCCTCTCACGCGAGCCATGCTGACATAATCTTGGTTGATGGTTTTTAGCACACTGTAGCGCGAAGTTGTGAAAAAAGTCATCAAAGAAGTAATGACCAAGGTAAACAATGGCAAAGCAAGATGATGTAACACGTCTCCAATGGCAGCAACCCAACTATTATTTTGGAACATACTATATGCTCCATAAATGGGAAACCAATTCAACTTTACTCCAAATGTCGAAAGCAGTACCATACCAATCCAGAAAACAGGGAGAGAACTTAACAATGTTAATATCAATACGATTGGAAGGTCTTTCCTTTTTTTCCTCAGAAAAGCAGAAGCTGCTCCTAACAACGTTCCTATTAACGTGGACAGTATTAAATTACAGCCTGCCAGTAATAAAGTCCAAGGAAGTGCCTGAAGCATGAGGTTGATAATCGGCTGTTTTTTAACATAAGAATTTCCCCATTGGAAAGTCACTAAATTTTTTAAGTAAATTAGAAATTGTTCACCCAATGATTTATCCAAGTGATAGGAAGACATCAATCGGTCACGTTCATCTTCTGTCATTTGTCCTGCTTCTTCCCCTGCCAGAGTTGCAATAGGGGAACCCGGCAGCATTCTGGGCAAGAAAAAATTTAATGTGATAATTGCTATCATCATGATGGCATAATGAAAAACTTTACTTTTCAAGGGTATTCCCCTTTCCCAAAAAACAGGGTGTACGAGATGACTCATACCCCTGCTCTTTCGTTGATTTCTAATTATTTTTGAACTTCTTCAGGCAGAAATGAAAATACGTTTAAAGTAGAACCACTTTTGGAAGCTACCCAACCATCATACATGCTTGTATTACATGCATACAAATTATCGTCATAATACAGTGTAATGAATGGATACTCATTTGCAATAAATTTCTGCATTTCTTTTGAAGCTTCATTTGCTTCTTCAATTGTTGTGGCGGATTGATAATTGGATACCAATTTATCAAATTCATCATTTTTATAGCCGCCGATATTATCATTTCCTATTGCGTAATCAGATGAACAAAGCGCTGCCAAGGAACCGCCATTTAACATAACCGGTGCGGACCATCCCCACATTGTCATATCAAAATCTCTGCCTTTGGATACATCAAATTCCGGCCAAACTTTATCGTCAACAGCAGTAGATTCCATAGAAGTCACTTCAACATCAATTCCTATGTCTTTTAATTGTTTGCTAATCAACTCAGCTGCACGAACGCGATTCGTACTGTCAGAATAAGTCAACAGTGAAAAATGTAACGGTGAACCGCTTGCGTCCAAACGAATTCCTTCACTATTTTTCTGATGATAGCCAAGTTCATCCAATATTTGATTTGCTTTCTCTACATTATACTCATAAGACAGTCCCTTTTCTGCCTCTTCCAAATCTTCTCTGATAAAGTTAGGAGTTCCTTTTGTAGCATGTCCCAGTGCCACTTGTTGAATAATGGTATCCATATCAATACCTAAACTAATTGCTTGTCTGAATTTTGCATTATTAAATGGCTCACGCTCGCAGTTAAAATACAGCATTGTAGGAGCATAACCATCGGCCTTTAAAATATCAATTCCGGAAGCATTATTAAAGGTATCTAATACGGCAGCACTGACAGATGTGGTGCTTCCTGCCAATTGACCTGAAATAATACCTTGCTGAATGGAAGACTTATCCGTCATAATTGGTAAATTTAAATTTTTCACTTTTGGAGAACCTTTAAAGTAGTCTTCCATAGCTTCCAGCTTATAATACTCACCTGATTTATACTCAACCAATTTGTACATACCGCTGCCAACAGAACTGGTTACAGCTGTAGCGTCTGCTTCATTTTCATAAATATGTTTTGGTATAATTCTTAAATCTGTCAAAGAGTTATTGATAAAATTAACATCTGTTTCCTTTAATGTAATGGTGAACTCTTTATCATTTTTTACTTCAATATTCTCTACCTTTTTGCCAATGGCACTAAAACGTGTTCTTGACTGGGTCAAAACATACTCAAACGTAAATTTAACATCTTCGGCTGTTAACGGTTGTCCATCATGCCATTTTAATCCGTCTTCCAATGTAATATGATACACTTTACTATCATTTTCGACACTGTATTCTTTTACCATCCACGGAATGATGGTATTATCCGGTGTGCGTACAAACAACGTGTCATAAATTAGACTCATCGCATCAAATCCGGGCGAACCATGTACATAGGTAAATGGTGTCAATGTATTTTCATCTGCGCTAATAGCAATGGTCAGGCTATCAACAGCTGCCGAAGAAGCAGACTGATTACTACCGGATGATTGTTCGTTTTGCTGCTGGCTGCAACCGGTTGCTAATGCCACAGTAAGAGCTGCGGCCACAAACAAAGCTGCAATTTTTGAAGTTTTCTTCATAGTGATTCCCCCTCATTTTAACTCTATAACAATACAGCTCTCCGGATAAACTATATTGGTATATACAAATTAATAAAACAAATCAGCAGAATGGTCATTACAAAATTCCTTTTTTCCGTTATTCAATTCATCTATACGACATATAAACACGTTTTGTATAGTGTAAAGAATACTTGCAACAAAATATACTGGATATATGTTTGTAATACTCAATCATTCCATAATGCTTCATTATTTGACTGAATCATAGTAGCATACAACATGTACTGGGAACAATCACTAATTGAACAATTTTTCTCATATGATAAAATACGGTCATTTAGAGTAAAAATAAACAAGCACCGCAACACGGTGCTTGTTTATTACAGTGTTAATGTTGGTGCAGAGTAAGTTCTGGATGCCAATTCGCTGTCTAACATATATAAACCTTTTCCATCTTGACCAAACAATTCTAATTTTTTAATTAAATCTTCTGCGGTTTTCTCTTCCTCACCCTGCTCTTTTACAAACCAATCTAAAAACTGCATGGTGCGGAAATCTTTTACGTTACTTGCGGCTGCATAAATATTATGTATGGAAGCGGTCACATATCTTTCATGCTTTAAGCTTTCATTCAGCGGATCTTTAAATTCTTTAAACTGTTTCTTAGGTGCTTCTACTGTTTTTAATTCAACATGAGCACCATTATTTTGCAGATATTCTAAGAACAGCATAGCATGGTCACGTTCTTCTTGCGCCTGAATGGTAAACCAATTTCCAAAACCGCTTAAACCTTCTTCATTGTAATAATTCGCCATTGATAAATACAAATAAGCGGAATAAAATTCTTTATTTACTTGGTCATTCAATAACTCAACTAATTTTTCATCTAGCATAGAAAATCTCTCCTTCATCATTTTTCTTGTGTTTATTATAACATAAAAGAAATTGCTGTGCAATTTCCAACGATAAAACGTTAAAACGTTCTTGTTAACAGCCAAAACTTTGAACATGGAAAGATGTTCCTATCTATATTTGTTTTTCTGCTGTTGAAAGTTTACTTTCTAATTCAATAAGTGCGTCTGAACACAGTCATACATGCGGTATAAACAATCAGCACTGCGTATCATTTTACCGTTTACGTACACATCATCATAAACTTGATTGTAATCCAATTTTGGATGACTAACCACTACCTTTTTATGGGAAAGCATATCTTTCATGGATTTAATGGTTGCTTTCAAATCCATAATCAAAGAGGTTAACGCTTCCGGGTCAATACGCTCTTTCTGCTGCATGGACATCAAAGTGTAGATATGTGCAATATCCGTAACAAATTTATTGTTGAGCATAATAAAACGTTTTACATATACCTTATTTTTACTGGATTTTGACATAATACAATGATTTTCAATTTTACCGCTAACCAGATAAGATGTCAGTACCAACTCTTGTTTGATAGATTGCTTTTGGTTTCCTTTTGATAACTGTAACAAAGTGTCCAATAAAAAGTCATCCATATCCAATAAACGCCGCATCATGTTTTTTAATTCTGCCTCATTATTGGTTGGAAAAATACAGTAGCTGGCTACAATCGCTATAATTGCAGCTCCTATTGTGTAAATAAATCGCAGTGAAAATAAATGATCTGCATTATCCATTGCTACATTTATTGCAAATGAAGAACAAGTTAAAAAGATAGCCGTAAACGCATATCGTTTGGTCGTATAAATTAAGAAATTTACAATAACCATAATAATCATTTGTTCCAAAGGACTTGGGAACAAATAATATAAAATAGCAAATACCGCAATGCCCAATAGTGTACCTATTACCCTGTCTGCTATTTTACGCAGGGTATTTTCCCAATATGGCAAAATCAGAACCAAAATTGTCATTGGCATCCAGAATCCATGGGGTAAATTAAAGTAGTACATCAGAGTCGCCACAGGACATACTGCAATACTTAACCGCAATGCAAAGCGCATTTTAAACGAATGGATATTAAAGTTTGCTTTTATTTGATACCAAATATGAGACTTAAATTGGATATTTTTAAAAGAAAATCCCTTTCTCTTATTGGATATTTCCATAAATGCCGTAGATAAATAATTCAAGATATAAACAATATTATAGTTGATATCAATTTGATCAATTTCAATTTCTCCTGAGAACTCAATTAATTTAAGAGATGCCTGTTTCATTTGATTTTTTGCTGCCAGTTTTTGTGCTTGATTCAATACATCTCTTAATTTTTCCAAATATAAAATAGTATCTTGTGTCAGCACTTTTGGCTTATCACAGATGTCTCCCATCAAATGATTCATATGCTGAAATACTATGATAAAAGGAAAATATGATTGACCACTGCTGCCATTTAAAACTAAATTGTCATTGGCACCATAAATAGAATGACTGAGAGAACGGTTAATTTCAAACAATTTATCTTGATGCTGTTTCACACGGTCAAAATCCTTTTGTATCACTGCATCTAATTGACAAACCATTTCTTGTAAACCTTGTACGGTTAATATCTGAATATTTTTATTCGGCTGTTTTTTCGTCGCCAATCTGGTAAGAATAACAGCAATATAAGTGACAATACAAGCACCTACAATCGCACCAATACGTATAGGTAATCCTCGTAAATCTGTTGGAATTAATTGAAAAAATGCCAACGCCAATGTATATGGTATCTGATTGGTCGGGTCGAATTCATCTAAAAAAAGATAAATAATCATAAAAGGCGTTACAAAATTGAAAACGGCACATAGATATACATTTAAACCTGCAAGATAGGCAAATACTGCAATAATAATATAAAGCACAGTGGATTTTATCATAGTGCTTTCGACAAACTCATCTGTTTTTAAGCGCATAAATTCCAATGTTAAAAAGGTGGCAATTAACGCGTCTTGTAAGCCGCAAATATATAAAATGGAAAAAAACAATACTAAAAATAGTACAGTTGGAGGAATCGCATTTAATACTCTTTGCTTTATTGTTTGTAACATAACATAACCTTACTTTTCTACTAATTTACTAAAAATATAATTTCAATCTGTCTATATTATATCATAAAAGGAAATATAAAGCAATTTTCAACAAAAATTAATTGTTATCATGTTCATATTAACAGTCAGGATTCTAAAAATAACAAATTGCTCCTTTCTGTATCTATTTTGTTGCTATCGGAAGGTTGCTATAGTATAAAAAATCGTTTTATAATTTTTAACTGACAATCACTAAAACGTTCTTGTCAATAACTATAACTTTACTTTTATTGCAAGCATAAAAACCATTGTACAGTAAATAAAAACGATGACATTCATATAGCAATCCATAATCTTATTGCTGTTATGACATCATAATAAAAATAGACGTTATAACCTATCCGAGCGGATTTTTCTATAAAATTAAGTAAGAAAGTATTTTAGAAAAACAAATTATTTGTAATGTATAACAAATTCAAATATAAAAAACTGATTGTCAAACAAATTGACAATCAGTTTTTATAAAACCGTTAGGTAATTATTTTAGAGTTGCAATTAATTCTCCGGATTTTACTTGTTGAGCATCATTTACATAAATTTTATCAATCTCACCACTTACAGGTGCTAGAATATTTGTTTCCATTTTCATGGCTTCAATAACAGCGATTGGTTGGTTTGCTTCCACTTTTTCGCCTTCTTTTACAAGCACTTTTAAGATGGTACCAGGAATATTTGCTCCGATTTCTTTTTCATTATCAGGATCAGCCATTACAACAGATGCAGCTGCAGCTTGTGCTTTTGCTCCCTGATCTTTAATAGAAACAGTGCGGCGATTTCCGTTTACTTCGAATACCACTTCACGGAAGCCTTCTTCATCCAACTCTTTGACTTCGATTAGTTTTACAGTCAAAATTTTACCTTCAGCAATTTTGATATCGCTGGTTTCGCCTACACGCAGACCGTAGAAGAAAGTATCGCTGCCCATAAAGCGGAAGTTGCCTTCTTTTTTGAGACCTTTTTGGTAATCTTCAAATACTTTTGGATATAAAGCATAGCTTAAAGCTTCTTGGTCATTTCCTTCTATACCATAAGTCTCACGAAGGTAAGCCTTGATTTTATCAAAGTCTTCATCAGGTAATAATTCACCCGGACGGCATGTGATTGGTTGTTTATCTTTTAGAACCAATTTTTGAAGTTTTTCAGGGAATCCGCCCTCCGGTTGTCCCATCATACCTTCAAAATAAGCAACAATAGAATCAGGGAAGTCAATATCTTTTGCTTTTTCGTAAATATTTTCCGGTGTCAAATCATTTTGCACCATGAAGATAGCCATATCACCAACAGCTTTGGAAGACGGAGTAACTTTAACAATGTCACCCAACATGTCATTTACAGTTTTGTACATTGCTTTTACATCTTCAAATTGTTGTCCCAAACCAAAGCTTTCCACTTGTGGTTTCAGGTTGGAATATTGACCGCCAGGAATTTCGTATTTGTAAATCTCAGTTGTACCTGCTTTTAAACCGGATTCAAATTGGCCGTAAACAGGACGAACATCTTCCCAGTAATTGGAGATTTTTTGGATGTCATCCAAATTAATGCTGGATTCTCTCTCTGTTCTTTGAATTGCAGCAACTACAGAGCTTAATGCCGGTTGGCTGGTTAAACCTGCCATGCTGTTTACTGCTGTATCTACAATATCAACACCAGCCTGTGCAGCCATTAACAGAGAAGCTACACCATTACCGCTTGTATCATGTGTATGCAGATGGATTGGAAGACCAACATTGTTCTTCAATTCTTTAATCAGCTTATATGCAGCTGCCGGTTTGAGCAAGCCGGACATATCTTTAATTGCAATGATATGTGCACCGCGTTTTTCAAGCTCTTTTGCCATATTAATGTAATATTGCAAGCTGTATTTTGTACGGCTTTCATCCAAAATGTCGCCTGTATAACACATACATGCCTCTGCAACTTTACCTTGTTTGAGAACTTCATCCAAAGCTACTTCCATGCCTTGTAACCAGTTTAGTGAGTCGAATACACGGAATACGTCAATGCCTGCATCAGCAGCAACAGAAATAAAGTTACGAATTACATTATCAGGATAGTTTTTATAACCAACCGCATTGGCGCCACGGAACAACATTTGTGTTAAAATGTTAGGCATTTTTTCACGCAAAGTTGCCAAACGCTCCCATGGGTCTTCTTTTAAGAATCTGTAAGCAACGTCAAAGGTAGCGCCGCCCCACATTTCCATAGAGAACAAATCTTTTGCCAAGACAGATACTGCAGGAGCAATTCTTTCCATATCTACAGTTCTTACACGTGTTGCAATCAAAGATTGTTGTGCGTCACGCATAGAGGTCTCTGTAAACAGCAAAGCTTTTTGGTCATATACCCATTTAGACAGATATTCAGGACCGTGTTTATCCAAAATTTGTTTGGTACCTTCCAAATTTTCAGGTACTTCAATCTTAGGAACAATCGGAACATTGAATTTCGGTTTTGGAGTATATTCGTTTACTACTTTATTACCCAGGAAGTTCAGAAGTTTTTGTTCTTTATTTCCTTTTGGAGCAAAAGTTAACAATTCCGGATGTTCTGCAATAAAGCTGGTATCGCATTTACCTTCACGGAAATCTTTGTGATTTAAAACGTTCAAGATGAAGGAAATGTTTGTTTTTACGCCTGTAATTTTTGTTTCTTGAAGTACGCGAATCATTTTATCAATCGTATCTTCAAATGTTCTTGCATGGGTAATTGCTTTTACCAACAAGCTGTCGTAGTAAGGTGTAATGGTTGCACCTGCAAATCCGTTACCGCCGTCTAAACGAACGCCAAAACCGGAACTTGTATGATATACTGCAATTTTACCTGTATCAGGTGCAAAGTTATTTGCAGGGTCTTCTGTAGTAATACGGCATTGGATTGCATAGCCTTGTGGTTTGATATCATCCTGAGATTTAATGTTAATTTCAGGAGAATCCAAACGATAGCCTTCTGCCACCAAAATTTGAGTTTGAACCAAGTCAATGCCGGTTGTCATTTCGGTAATGGTATGCTCAACCTGAATTCTTGGGTTCATTTCGATAAAGTAATGGTTGCCGTGCTTGTCTACTAAAAATTCAAGCGTACCTGCATTACGATAATTAACAGCCTTTGCAAGTTTAATTGCATCGTTGCAAATTGCAGTACGCTGTTCCTCTGTCAATGCAATGGCAGGAGTGAATTCAATTACTTTTTGGTGACGTCTTTGAATAGAACAATCACGTTCATATAAATGAACAATATTGCCATATTTATCGCCCATTACCTGAATTTCAATATGTTTTGGGCACTCTAAATATTTTTCAATAAAGATATCGCCATTGCCGAATGCTTTTTTTGCTTCGTTTGTTGCACTGTTAAATTCTGCAATCAAATCTTCAGGCTTATGCACAATACGCATACCACGGCCACCGCCGCCTGCAGCAGCTTTCAACATAACAGGATAACCGCAGGAATCCGCAAATCGTTTTGCATCTTCCTCACTTTGAATGGCTTCTTCAACACCCGGAATAGTAGGTACGCCAACAGAATGAGCTACCAGTTTAGATTTAATCTTGTCGCCCATTTGATTCATCATGATGTGGTCAGGACCGATAAATTCAATACCTGCTTTCTCACATTCATATGCAAACTGCTCGTTTTCTGCCAAGAAACCGTAACCCGGGTGAATTGCATCTACACCCTTTGCAATTGCCAATTCAATAATTTCGGCAATGCCAAGATATGCATCAATCGGAGATTTACCTGCTCCTACTTGATAAGACTCATCCGCCATGGTACGGAAAAGCGCTTCTTTATCCTCTGCGGAATAAATAGCAACAGTTCTAATGCCAAGTTCTTTACATGCACGGAACACACGAATGGCAATTTCGCCACGGTTTGCCACCAAAACTCTTTTAAATTTTTTCATAAAAAAACATTCTCCTTCTGATTCGATTTGTGCATTTATAGCCTTTTCAGGATTTATAGCAACAAACAATATCTTTATTGGTTGAAGTTTTAATTAATCAATCATTGTTAATTTTATTACAAATCGGGTAGATTTACAATAGTATTTCCCTGCCAAAAGAATTTTTGTACAAATCTTTTAAAAACAGGCTAAAATTATTGTTGAAAACTTATTTTTGTACAAACAAATTTTTTAAAAGTGAATAATTTGTGAATAACTATTTTCTCCACTTGACAAAATAACACGATGTCATATACAATTATGACACAATGTCATCACTGAAATATAGTTATATATAAAACAAAACAGAAAGAGAGGGTATTTTGATGGAAAAGAAAGAAAAGAAAAAATTTAAAATTCCAATCAGAAAAGAACTGATTACCTCAGTGTTAATGATGGTGATTATGTTTGCCGTTATGTTTGCCTTTATGCCTTTGGTTGGCATGAACAATGCGATGATAGTAGGTATGAGCATTATGCCTATATTATTAGTAACAAAAAATGACTATACGCTGCATTTTAAAAAGAACTCGTTATTCTTTTTTATTGTTCAAATGTCTTTAGTTGCACTTGCTTATGCAGCCAGTTTAAATTTGGCTACTAAAATTCCGGTGTCATTTGCAGTATTTTTTCTTATCATTTATATTTTTACTTATGATGATAAAATGAGCATTTATATGCCGTTTTTATTGAACTTTATTATGATGCTTTACTTCCCTGTTTATGGCGTTGATCTTGGCATTCGTTTTGCTATTGTAGCCATTGCAACCATTATAATGCTGGGCTTACAGCTATTGGTTCACCGCAATAAATTCAAAAAGAATATTAAAAAGCAGATGGAAGAATTAATCCCTATGATGGAAAAGCAGGTACATTCCATTGAAAATAAAGAAGACAAACAAGTAATTTTAGAGCAAAATAAACAGACCGCTGCTAAACTTACAGCTTTGCAGGGAGCACTTGATGCTAAAATGAGCCATTTTGTTCAAAAATGGGATGAAGGAAACAATTATTTAAAAGGCGTTTTACTCTTTAAACGTATCAATCGATTTGTAAGAGAAACATATTGTTCTTCCGAACATAATCAAGAAAACTTTTCTCCCGATACGCTAACATCCCTTACTAACTTAATTCATACCATTGTGCAATATGGAGAAAAACAAGTAGAGCAACAAGTAGTGGAAGCCGCTATTTACGAATGTTCAAAACAAATGCATTCTACTGCACTGACTTATGAATTGGAAACAGACATTCAACTATTTGAAAAGAAGCACATCGACGATGCAGAGCAAATAAAGCCAGCTGCATCTTTCTGGGATACTTTAAAAAGCCGTATGAATATAAACAATGTGATTTATGCGTTAAAAGTATCGCTTATTTGTGCAGCCGGTATGCTTGTCACAGAATTGCTAAATCTACCAAAAGCATATTTATTCCCATTATCTGTAGTCGTTGTGACACAACCATATACCAAATTAACTCGCAAAGCCGCTGGCAGCAGAATGCTGAATACATTATATATGGTGGTCATTTATCTGCTAGCATTTTCATTTACCGATATCATATGGTTGAATATCCTAATCCTCGTAGTAACCATCATAGTCGGTGATATATTTCTTAAATTTAACTTCAATGTTGTTATTACCGGTATTGTTGCTGTAGCAATGGGTTCTATGGCGTCGTCCACCACGCTTACAGGAACAGAGTACGCTTTTGTCAGACTGGCTTATGTATGTGCGGCTTGTATTCTGATTGTCCTAATTGATTCTCTGTTCTTCCCCCGCCATGTAAACGAAAGTGTAAAAAAACAACTGAATAAATCAGTCGCATTGAATCAAACTATTTTGTCATGCATTTCCAATCCTAATACAACTGCAGAAGAACTGTTGCAAGCATTAAAACAAAAAAGAGCAATCAACAGAAAAATTAAATTTAATCAACAGTATGTAAAATCTGATGAAATGGCGCAATATTTGCTGTCAGACCAAGAATGGACAGAACGCGTTTACTTCTTATATGACAGCTTGGCAGCACATAAATTGACAATGCAACAAGTAAATTATGCTTATCACGTACTGCACGATAATACAAAAGGATTGTCTGAAGTAGTACACGCAGAGCAAGATAAAACTCAAATCTCCATTATTCTTAACTTGTATGATTTATTAAAAGGAATTCAAGAATCCGAATTAATTGTAGAAACACAAATAAACCAAGCAATGAATGCATAAATGATGAAAGGTGTGAGAAAATGCCGACTGCAACCTTTTTAAACTTACCTAAAGAAAAGCAAACCAAAATATTAAACGCAGCCAAACATGAATTTGGAAAGAATTCTGTGGAAGAAGCCTCAGTCAAAAATATTGTGACCGAAGCAGAAATCCCAAGAGGCAGTTTTTATGCCTATTTTCATGACAAAGAAGATTTATATCATTATATACTGGAAGAATACCGTACACAAATTCGCAGTCTCTTTTATTCTTGTTTAGAACGAGAAAATAACCATATTTTTGATGCATTTATTTTATTCCATAATGAAATATTAAAACAATGCCAACAAGCAAATTTAGACCACTTTTTAACCAATTCCTTTTTAAATATGCGTTCCGGTATTCATGCTTTTCTCCCCGTTCGCAAGCATGAAGTGGATAAAGAGTACATGGCTTCCTTAATAAATGACTTAAAACAAACTGCTCACTTTGATAAACTAAATATCCAAAACGAACAAGAATTTCAATACATATTGGAAATTTTAACTACCTTAACACGCAGTAATATTGCAAAAGCATTGGGAGCAAATATTCCGTTTGAGGAAGCCTGCAATATGTTTTTAATTAAAATCAATCTGCTCAAACGCGGTATGGAAAAATAAAAAACAGCGTATCCCCTTAAATTTGGGATACGCTGTTTTTTATTGTCTTAAATATACGCCGTTTTCTTCCATGTAATCGTCTAAGTCTGCTAAATTTTGTTCAACCAAATCCATTTTTTCTTCTTCCGTCAATTCTTTTTCTTTTGGTTTTTGTTTTGGATCTACCATATAGCATCACCCTTTTCAACGAATTTATATGTTTAATGTAGCATACTTTTTCCTGTTCTTCAAGAAAAAATTGCATGAACTTGTATATTTTTGCTTCAAAAGTTGATACTAAAAATGAGGTGATAGCATATGTTCGACCTTCCGTTGGGATTTGGTTATGCACTGGCACAAAATGTTCGTGCTAAAGATTATTTTATGAGCAAAAGTGAACAGGAACAAAAAGAAATGATACATCGCGCACAGCAACTTCAATCAGATGAAGAGATGCTGAGATATGTAGAAGGATTGGCAAAGAAAAACGATGCCCCTATTCTATAAGATGCATGATATTCACAAAAAAATCGCCACTGTCGTTTTCTTATCTTTTGAATATAATAATGGTGGGAGGCGATTATTGTGGTAGAAATGAAGGTTTACCATTGCACCAATGCAGAAGATAATCCAATGCCTGTATGGATGCAAATGAAACCACATCAACAAAAAATGCCTGAAAAAAACGAAATGGATATTGTAGAACAATTCAAACAAAATCCTGATGCTTTTTTTCCGGATTTTATGAAAGTAAATCATTAAAAATAAAACAGCTGCCAATTGGGCAGCTGTTTTATTTTGAGATTGTATCAATCTATTTTATAAGAATATAAATTTCTTTTATACAATTTATATACAATTTAGCAAACTGCAGACAAAAGAAATGCTGAAAACATACCAAAGACACAAACTTATGCTTTCTTTCTAAAATGCAATTGTACTTCCAAATGCAATCGTGTACAATGCAAAGTATTCATAAAAGGAAAGGAGAGCATAAGATGCATTATTCGAAACATTGTTTCTGCCATAAAATAATTCGATACGGTTCTGTTGTTGTGTTTGGGTTTATCATGATATTGCTCAGTCATTTGACAGGCTTACATGAATTTATGTTTCCGGAAGGAATTTCAGTGGTACTGGGAGTATGGGCTGTTGAGAGACAACCTTGGAGAGTCAATAAAGCACAACTGTTTTTTATGATGATTATCGGCTCGATATGTGCGGTATGCATTGTTAAATATCTTCCGATTCCTCTTATCTTTCAGGTACTCATCGGTTTTATTCTGGTAGGTATTTCATTGCTGGTGACAAAAACATCGTTTGCACCGGTTGTTTCTGCATTTATGCTTCCTATTTTATTGCAATCAGACTCTTGGTTATTTCCCCTACTGGTTATAGGATATATTGGAGTAATCATTGCAGTACAAACACTCTATCAAAAAACGGGACTGACCCAAAAAACAGTATCCTCACATACTTCTTTTCAATGGAAAAACGAACTGTTCCATTGGTGCATTTTGCTGATTATTTTCTCTGTATTATCCATTTATCCTACAGTAACCCACAGTATTTATTTTATGGTTCCTCCCTTAATTATTACATTTGTTGAAATGGCTGAGGTGACAAGTCCCGCAAGGAAAAAACCGCTGAAAGTCTATGCCGTTATGGCATTGGCTCCGTGGATTGGAACTGTTTGGAGATATTTATCTGTTTATACACCGATTCCTACCTATATTACATTTCCCTGCGCACTGGTTTGTCTATGTGTTCTAATGGAATTGATTCAGTTTCCATTTGCTGCGGCAGGCTCTTTGGTCACACTGCCTTTTCTGTTTTCTGCAGAGACGCTGATTTGGTATCCTGTACAATCAATGATTGGCTTAATCTTCTTTATGGTACTTCCTATCTTGATTTTCAGAAATAAAACTCATCCACCCAAACATAGAATATACTCTCTTCATAAAAAACATGCTGTCTCGCCAAAAGCAGATACTACAAATTTTATTCCATAAAAAACTGCTGTGTTCACACACAGCAGTTTTTTTATGAAAGAGCCGCTTTTATTGCTTGTTTTTTATCATATACGGGCATACATCCCGGCACAAATTCAAATGCAGCTTGTTTACTGGTATAGTCGAACACCTTTTTTCCTCTTTCATAAAAACGATACTGCACTTTACATGCAGCGCTTTCATGAATCATTCGAGCCATAGCACCTTTCTGCGGCGCTTTTAACGGCAATGGATTTTCTTTGAGTAAACTTACTTTAAAAAAATACCTTCCCTGTACCAGTACAAGTTCATTTTCTGTACAGCGTACTACCTTGGCGCCGGAATATGTGGACAGCCGATACTGTTTGCCGCGATGATAAATACAGCAAATACAACCATTAAAATGAATGGGACCCAACGGAATATCAGCGACTGCCGCAACAATGCTGCTGGGCTGCTCTTTCGGTATGCTGCACTGTGTCCAAATATAGGACTTGGGGAAAGACGTGCCTCTGTCCGACTCAATATAACCGATTCCGTTTTCAAAAGAAACCGCTTCCCCATTTATTTTCAAGATGCCGTACAGAGTATGACACATACTGATAATCCGATGTTTACACTGCATGGGTAAATAAGAAAACGGTCCCATAATATCATATTTCAAGGGTATCCTGTTTTGATATCTTAGACTGCCGTGAATAGAAAGGTTTTCGTTTTCCAAGTGTACGGTAATCCCTTTCGGAGTGAATATATTTTCTCCAATTTTAATGACCAAATGTGTTCTGTCTATAGAAAACTCTTTTTCTGCAAATTGAAATTGATGGGAAGCATTTTCTGTTATCACTTGGATAAAAGCGGACGCGTTCCCGCTTTCATCTACATGGTATCCCGGAATAAACGCAACCGTATGATGTGCATTCTGATGTTTGAAATACCAACCTTCAAACCGTGCTTTCCTCTTATTCATATTCCGTAATTGAATCATACTTTAAATCCTCCATTGTTGGATTATCAATCACATGTCCCATATAGTCAAAACGAGAGCCATGACATGGGCATTCCCAGCTTTTTTCATCCGGATTCCATTCCAATTGGCAGCCCAAATGGGTACACCTGGCTTGTACGATATGTGACGTTCCATTTTCATCTTTATAAACGCCAACTTTTTTATTCTCGACTTCTACAATGCCGCCGTGCCCTTTGGGAAGCTGTTCTACCATTGCTCTCGGAGGTGCCATAAATCCCGCTGTCAACCCCCGTATCGAATGGACGGTATCTTTGACTGCTTGTTTGACGGACAATCCGATATGCATTCTATGGGGCGTAAATACAGGCAAATAGGGATTATCCTTTTCTAAAATCAAGTCACTGAGAATCATAGCCGAAACCATAGACGATGTCATACCCCATTTTTGAAATCCTGTGGCCACATAGACGCCTTCCATGCCAAATGCATACGGACCAATATACGGAATATGGTCTATGGTCATACAGTCTTGAGCCGACCAACAGGCGGTCTCCTGCGCATTGGGATAAAACTGATGTGCAGCTTTTCTTAATGTATCGTAGTGACCGCCGCAACGATTTTCTCCCGTTCTGTGTGACGCTCCGCCAAACAGCAAATATTCGCCTGCATTGCGGAAAGAATAAGATGGCTCATCCACCCCCAAATACATGCCGCGATATTGCGGTGCATTTTTTAAAGCCAGAACATACGAACGTTCCTGATGCTGACGCAGAAAATAATAACCCGGAATATTAATAAACGGATAATGAGTGGCAATGACAATACGCTTTGCAGTGATATTCCCCTGTTTGGTCTTGACAATCTGGTCCTCGATATTTTGCACCATAGTATGTTCAAATATCGTTAAATCGGAAGAAATTTCTTTTAAAAAAGCCAATGGCTGAAATTGTGCTTGTCCCTCAAGAGAAACAGCCGCTGCAACGGGAAAAGGCAATTCTGTCTGTGTAATCAAATCTGCTTTTAAGCCCAACTGCTGCATTGCCTTTACTTCTTTTTCAATTGCATCAGCATTTTGTACGGCATAAAGGATATTTTCCTTTTCTTCAAATGCTACCGCGTCCGTACAACGTTTGGCTAAATTACGATACATTCCGATTGCTTCTTGATTTGCATCGGCATATAATTTAGCCTGTTCTGTGCCAAGTGAACTGACTAATTTATGGTAGATTAAATTATGCTGTGATGTAACTTTAGCTGTTGTTTTTCCTGTTTGACCACTGCCTATGGTCTTTGCCTCTAACACAACTACGTTCACACCCTGCTTTTGCAGCAGGTATGCTGTAAGAATACCTGCTATGCCTGCGCCGATAACGGCAACATCAACAGTCAAGTCTTGTTTTAATGATTCATACTGTGGTAAAACAGTTTCTTTTTCCCAAATAGAATTCACAAATTTCACCTCATAGTTAGGATTTACCAAAGTATAGAAAAATAATCATAGTTTTCTAAAATGGACAAAAATTTTTTATCCATAAAATTTATCTTCAAATTGCGTTAGAAACTTTACAGGTTATGCGAAAAAATTTTATGCTTTATTCATAATCTGGTATTCAAATGGTTTATACTATATATAAGAATTTTAATAATGAGATAAGAAGGGATTTTTGTGTCTAAAACATTATATCTTGTAACCGGTGCAATGGGTTATTTAGGCAATACCATTATTTCTAAACTGGCTGCCCAAGGAAAATTAATTCGCGGACTTGCTCTGCCAAATGACAATACCATTTCGTATACACAACCAAATGTGGAAATTGTCCATGGCGATGTTCGCGACAAAGACAGTTTGACATCTTTTTTCTCTCATAATCCCGATACAGAGTTAATTGTCATTCATACTGCAGCGATTGTATCCATCTCATCTAAAGTGGATAAAAAAGTGGTGGATGTGAATGTAAACGGTACCAAAAATATTGTAGAATTATGTTTGCGTCATAAAGTAAAAAAATTGGTTCATACCAGTTCTGTTCATGCCATTCCTGAAAAATCTCATGGAGAAACCATTACGGAAGTTTCTGAATTTGACCCCAAATCGGTACATGGTTTGTATGCCAAAACAAAAGCTGCTGCCTCTCAAATTGTATTAAACGCAGTCAAACAAGGATTAAATGCATCTATCGTTCATCCTTCCGGCATTATTGGTCCCGGCGATTACGGTCGTACTCATTTAACACAATTGGTTATCAGTTATTTAAACGGTACACTGACAGCATGTGTCAACGGCGGATATGATTTTGTAGATGTACGTGATGTGGCAGACGGAATTATTTCCTGCGTGGAAAACGGACGGGCGGGCGAATGCTATATTTTGAGCAATCAGTTTTACACAATTCAAGAGGTATTGGACGACTTACATGAAATTACCGGCAAGCGCAGATTAAAAAGTGTACTTCCGTTATGGTTTGCCAAATTGACAGCTCCTCTTGCAGAAGTTTGGTATAAAATGCTTCGTCAACCTCCGCTTTATACTTCCTACTCCTTATATACATTGGAAAGCAATGGGAATTTTTCACACGAAAAAGCCACACAAGAACTTGGCTATCATCCGCGTTCCATGAAAGATACATTAACAGATATGGCCTATTGGCTGGAATCTTATAACCGTATTAAATTTAAGTTTAAAACTGCCCATGCAGTATAACAAAAAGGAACTACATCATACTGTAGTTCCTTTTTTATAAAGAAGTATTTTACTGAATATCTAATATATTCGTGACCTGATTGTCAATGATTATCGTTCCGCTTTCCTCTATCATCACCGTATGTTTTTCTCCCGTAGATTGACCATCATGTGTTAATTGTATCAACATGTATGTTCCCGGTTTCATATCATGAAAATAAGCTTCTCCCTGTTCATTTGTATCTGCACAAGCTACCATTACATTATTCTGACTTAATTGAAATGTAACGCCGCGTTCAGGTTCTAATCTTTGTACATATTTACGTACCGTAATCTGTTCTTGCTCTTTTTTATCACGGATTCTGGCATATTCTACAGGCATATCATCAATGGTTACCATACCGTCCTGTGCAACCACAACCGTGTATTCATGTTCATTGATGTGATATCCCGAAGGTGGTTTTTGTTCTTTTAATGTATAAGTTCCCGGTGCAAAACTGCCAAAATTAATTTCTCCCTTTTCATTGGATATGGCGGTATACAGTACAATTCCTCCATGAAGCAGGTCAAAGACAGCTCCTTCCAGCGGTTCTCCTGTCAATTCATCTTGTTTCTGAAAGAAAATGTCGTATAAAATAGGTTTGTTTCCAATGGAAGCATATTCTGCCGCATATCCGTCTATGGTAACGGTACCATCGTTTGCAACCACAACAATATGTGTATCCGAAACTTTCATATATCCTTCCGGCGGACATAGTTCATTTAGTTGATAAACGCCTTCTGACAGTCCATAAAATTGCACAAAACCCTCTGCATCTGATGTGCTGGTTGCAACGGGAACATGATTTTGGCACAACTGGAATACAGCTCCTTCCAGCCGTTTTCCGGTTCTGATGTCATACTTAATCACTGAGAACGACGCTTTCTGTTCTGAACTGCGTTTATGAAATACTTGAAATCTTGCTGCAGGGACACCTTCAATACAAATGTTTCCGTTATAATCTACATACATCTGAAATGCTTCTTTTTCCGGTACATATTGTTTTGGTGGCTTTGCTTCTTTTAATTGATACAGTCCCTCCCGCAGCGGCGGAAACCATACAGCACCGGAACGGTTGGAATAACTTCCGAATACCAACTCGTCGCGCTGAAACAATGAAAATTCAGCTCCTTTTAATCCATATCCTGTATCAGCATCTACGACATAAAACATAAACGGTGTTTGATTTCTTGGAGATTTTTCTATGTAAGACAACCATAGTTCCATACTGCCGCGTTGTGCATTTGGCGGTTGTTCCCTTCTAAATGGCGTATGCCGAAAAGAATCTTTCATAATACGATTCGCTCCTTTTTCGCACAGGTTACTTACGTTACTTTTTTCATCCCTTTTACAGTATATTCCTCTCTATTATTACTTGTGAGAATTTTCTTTTAGAAATAAAAATTAAATACTATCTTTTTTCAATATGTAAAGATATTTCAAAGAATCCGGCAAAAAGATTGCAACCATTTGTAGAATCTTGTATCATAAAAGTAGATACAAAGGAGGATTACTGCTATGAAACAAAAAATTGCAATGATGATTGTCGGTTCTGTCTTTGTTCTTTCTTTTGCTTTGGCCGGCTGCGGTTCTGAACAGCAAACATCCAGTGAAACGGAAAGCACTTCACAAACCGTCAGCCGACAGTCTTCTTCCGGTACTTCATCTGGTGCTTCATCCAGCACCAATACTTCCTCGCAAGTTACCAATTCCGTGTCGGAGACAGTTACGGTCACCATTCCCGAAGGTTTTACATGGGACTTAATTGCAAAACGTTTGGAAGCCAATGAAATTTGTTCTGCCGAAGACTTTTATCAGGCTTGTCAAAATTACAGTCCAAAATCTTTCAGCATTCCGATTGATGAAAATCGTCCATTTAAAATGGAAGGATATTTATATCCCGCAACCTATACCTTCCAAAAAAATTCCAATGCGGAAGATGTACTCATAGAGATGTTAAATGCCTACCGCAATAACACCGGCGGAAATGTAACGGATACCGAACTGATTGTAGCTTCTATTGTACAAATGGAAACCCGCAGTCCGGAACATATGTCTATGATTGCAGGCATTATTTACAATCGTTTGGAACAAGGAATGCAGCTGCAAATGGATTCCACCAGAGAATATATCAATGACTATGTGACAGGCAACCCTTTACTGGGGAATACATCAAAATACGCAGAACTATACAACACCTATAAATGCGCCGCATTACCCGCAGGACCAATTTGCAGTCCGGGAGCAGATGCAATCAATGCAGCAAAAAATCCAACTCAGACAGACTATTTATATTTCTTCTTTGGCAATGATAATGAAAACCATTATTCGGCCACATACGAAGAACATCAGGCTGCAATGGCGCAATTCGGTGTACAATACGGAGAATCCACAGAATGATAAAAAAGATGCCCTTAGGGCGGCACTCATAAGACAGTATTAGAAATGTTTTCGGGAAACGGCGTAGCTTTCGGGCTATGCCGTTTCTCCGTTTTGCAGGTCATTCAGTAAAGACGCGGGGAGTATTCCCACAAGGTCATAGGAAATGTCAATCTGCTGTTCCCTATGCCCCTTTGACTTATCCGGCGCGTGAACATACACCGCCTTTACCATGTCGTTTAAGACAGCGGGTGTCAATTCTTCCAAGTCAAGATATTTCCGTACTTTGCTGATGAACCTGTCAATGTTCTCGGATTGTTCTTCCTGTTCGGTAATTTCTTCATGCAATCGCAACAGCTTTTCCCGCAGTTCTTCTTGCTCCTGTTCGTATACGCCTGCGAGCATTTGAAATCTGCTGTCAGATAATTTCCCATTGGCGTTGTCCTCGTAAATACGCTTGAATAGTCGGTCAAGTTCTTCTATCCGTCGTTCTCCTTGCGTCAGTTGCCGCCGCTTCGCCGCCAATTCCTTTTTCGCTTCGGCTTTCTGCTTTGTGCCCATTGCTTTACGGAATTGTTCTTCGTGGTTAGCAACACAAGCAATCGTCATTCTCATGTGAGCAAGTACGCCCTGTTCCAGTACGACCGCGCGTATAAAGTGTGTTGAGCAAACCTCTTTTCCTTTGAGCCTTGAAGTGGAACAAACGAAATGGTCTTGCCGCGCTTCAAAGTTCTTGCTTGTGCAGTAATACAGTTTTTCGCCGCAATCGGCACAGCGCACAATGCCGGAAAACATATTCGTCTTGCCTGTCCTTGTCGGGCGGCGTTTGTTCTTGCGTAATTCCTGTACCCGCGCCCATGTGTCAGCGTCAATGATTGCTTCGTGGGTGTTCTCAAACACAAGCCATTTTTCTTCTGGATTGTAACAGGTTTTCTTGCTTTTGTAGGACTGCTTATAGGTTTTGAAGTTTACCGTATGCCCCTGATACTCTGGACGCTCCAAAATGTCAGCTATGGTGTCGCCTGTCCAGTTATAAGGGTTATTCGGCGGCGTGTTTCTTGTCGCTCTGCCTGTCTGCTGAAAATGGATAGTCGGCGTAATCACGCTGTCCTCTTTCAGAATACGGGCAATCTGCGTTGGTCCGTAACCGTCCAGACACAGGGCAAATATCCGTTTGACTATTTCGGCGGCTTCTTCGTCCACAATCCATTTCTTTTTGTTGTCGGGGTCTTTCATGTAGCCATAGGGTGGATTGGTACAAAGAGGTTCGCCCGCTTCTCCCTTTGACTTCATCACAGCGCGGATTTTCTTGCTTGTGTCCTTTGCGTACCACTCGTTGATGATGTTCAAAAAAAGGGGTAAAGTCGCTGTCCTGTTGGTTTGCGCTGTCTATGCCGTTGTTGATAGCGATAAACCTCACGCCCTTTTCCACGAACAGAACTTCGGTATAAAAACCCACTTTCAGATAATCACGCCCAAGCCGCGACATATCCTTGACAATCAGCGTCGCCACTTCCCTGTTTTCAATCCGTTCCAGAAGTTCGCCCCAACTCGGACGGTTGAAGTTTGTCCCAGAATATCCGTCGTCTACGAAAAACGCGGTATTTGAGAAATGGTTTTCTTTCGCGTATTTACTTAAAATCGCCTTTTGATTAACAATGCTGTTGCTATCCCCCTGTAATTCGTCGTCGCGCGATAAGCGGCAATAGAGGGCGGTAATTTTGTCAGACTGCCTTAACATAGTTTCTGCTCCTTTCGTCGGCGGGCAGTCTGCCAATACAGGATTGCTTGTCTCTATTGTATCGGCTCCTGTATTTTTAATCAACATCTTTTTTGCCCTTTTCCTGTTCCATAAGACGTAAAACCTTATGGGGCAGGCTCCTTTCCCCGTCATAGCTCCCTGTAAAACGATAGAGCGTTCTGCCGGATTTTAGTGTTACTTCATGCTTCGGCAATTCTTGAAACAGCGGATTTCCCACTACGATATGCCCATCTTTGATTTTTCGTTTCCGTTCCATTCCGTTCCCGTCCTTTCCTTGATTTGTAATGTAATAAGTTTCGTAGCAAGCATAGGAAAAGGGTACCCTTTTCCGTATTTTCGCCCTCTTGCCCTGCGGCATATCGGTTGAAAAGTGCTTGTTGGAAAGTCTCCCAAACCCTCTGAAATTCCTTTCACTACCTACAACACCGAACAAGGCAATTTTGCCGAAGATTTCAGAAAAATTTAAGAAAAAACTTTCCCTGTTCCCTACTACGGAGGACACGCCGGAAATGCCAAACTTTAAGAAAAATATTTTTCATTTCATAAAACAACGCATCTATATTCAACTGAAAATCTGGCTGAATATAAATGCGTTGCTTATATACTTTTTCGATATAAGATTTTAACGATATTGCAGATATTCCAAGAACCGCTTGACTGCAAGTGAAGCCGTCTTTTTACTCCGCAGAGCAATCACGATTTTCCGGTATGCGGGCACATCTAATTCTTTTGCAGCAATCCGGTATGGAACACGCTTCAAAATCAATTCCGGTAAAATACTGATACCAAGACCGCTTTCCACCATTGACATAATCGCATAATCGTCCCACGTTGTAAAATGTACGTTGGGCGTTAGGTTACAGCGTTCAAATATTTCAGATACTTCTGTTTTTGCACCTTTCTCCAGGAGCATAAACGGTTCTTCACAGAGAGCTGCTACAGGGACTTTTTCAAGTTGTGTTAGAGCATGATTTTCCGGCAGAATAGCAAGCAGCCTGTCCTGCTCTAAAAAAATAGTTTCAAAGTCAGAATCCGTTGGTAATCGCAGAAAGCCGCAGTCTACGCGCCCCTCTGAAATCCATGCTTCAATCTCTGTATAATCGCCAAGCAGTAATTCATAATCAATACCCGGATATGCCTTTTGAAATTCTTTGATAATATTCGGGAGCCAGTGCGTTGCCACACTGGAAAATGTGCCGACACGGATAAGCCCCGATTGTAACCCATTCAGCTCATCCACTTCCATTTGCAGCTTCTCATATTCCATGCAGACGTTCTTTGCATAAGGGAGCAGCTTCATTCCGTCGCTTGTCAGCTTAACGCCGGATTTTCCCCTCTCCAGCAAGACAACTTTCCATTCCTTTTCCAAGTCGTTTATCATACGGCTAATGCCAGATTGAGAATAATTCAATATTTCTGCGGCTTTCGTGAAGCTGCCATATTCGACCGTCTTGACAAACGCCATATACTTTTGGATATTCATGTCCATATTTTCAACCTGCCTTATTTATCTGAATTTATCATGTTTTCTATGACAAACATTCGCTTTTGTAATTACAAAAAACATGGTAAACTGAATAGGCAAAAAAGTCAAGCAGGAGTGTGAACACAATGTTTTATGTAAGCGAAATTCAGACCGAAGCCCCATGTTGCTTTCAGACACAGCTTCAACAAAAAGTTTATGAAGCGTTAGAAAGATTGCAAATTCCTTTTCAACGTGTCGATACAGACGAAGCGATTACTATGGAGGATTGCGTTGCCATTGATGAAAAACTGGATATGAACATGGTAAAAACTTTATTTCTCTGTAACAGGCAACAGACAGATTTTTACCTGTTTATTACCGTAGGTAATAAGCCGTTCCGTTCTAAAGATTTTAGTAATGCGTTGGGCGTTGCCCGTGTTTCCTTTGCCCCCACAGAGCAAATGGAGAGAATACTAGGTACGAAAATCGGTGCGGCGACTGTTTTCAGCAGCCTGTTAGATACAGAAAACAAGGTGCGTATTGTTTTTGACAAAGAAGTGACTGCCGAAAAATGGTATGGGTGCAGCGATGGGACAACAACAGGATATATGAAAGTACAGACAGAGGATATTTGCAAAAAATTCCTGCCCTATACCAACCATACGTTGTCTATCATTGAGGTGTGATATGGGACTTTATCAAAACCGGATTGTTGTAAAAGTAGGGACTTCTACTCTCACAAACGAAATGGGTAAAAGCGATTTGCGTTCTTTTGACCGTCTTGCATGTGTTCTGTCTGATATTCAGAATATGGGATATGAGGTGATTTTGGTATCGTCTGGCGCGATTGCCGTTGGAACAAATAAACTCAATATAAAAGAGCGTCCTTCCAGTATGCGTATGAAACAGGCGGCGGCAGCGGTGGGACAATGCAGCATGATGTTTCTATATGACAAATTTTTTAACGATTATGACAAAACAATCGCTCAAATCCTATTGAACGCAGAGGATATGGAACAGGAAGAAAAGAAAGAAAATCTGATAAATACATTCGATGCCTTGTTGGAAATGGATATTATTCCCGTAGTGAACGAAAACGATTCTGTCAGTTATACGGAAATAGAATCAGAGGACAGGCTGTTCGGGGATAATGATATGCTTTCGGCTGTCGTTGCGGTTTTATGTCGGGCGAAGCGGTTAGTCATCTTATCAGATATAAATGGTCTGTATGACGCAGACCCCCGATTATATCCAAACGCAAACCTCATAAGCCGGATAGAGGAAATTGACGAAACAATATATGTCCTTGCAGGCGGGGCAGGTTCAAGGCGGGGAACGGGCGGTATGAAAACAAAACTGCGAGCCGCCGCATTAGCGACCGCACAGGGAATAGACACCGTAATTACAAACGGGAAAGCGCCGGAAGCCTTGTACGAAATCGTAAGAGGCAACAAAGTAGGCACTTTATTTGTAGGAAAAACGTTCTAAAATAGCGCAATACACAGCAATAAAGCCGCTGTTTTTAGGCTATATGCAGACAGCAGCTATGAACGGCGGTTTTGAACAGTAAAATCAAAGCCGCCGTTTTCCTTTTGAAAAATGGATTTTCGGAGGGTGTATTAAAGTCGCACTTTTTCAAGGATATGGCGGTATCAAGGAGGTATCGCCATGTTCTTTTTCTATACCCTTAGTTACAACAAATCATCAAAAAAATCCTGTTTTCTGCAACGGGATTTTGCGGCTATGAAGATGAATATATAAATCATATTGATTGCTTAAATAATTCATATTACCCAAACGCCTACGCCACTTTATGCTGCGTAGGCGTTTGTTGTAATAGCCCCTACTGGGAAGAAAGGGGGTGAAAAAATGATTTATTCAGAGCAATACAAGGAGCATATTGAGTACACCTTTTCCGCATTTTGTAAAATCGTTCTTCGTAATGCGGCAATCAGTGCATACCGCGATTTTGGGCGAAAACAGAAGCATGAAGTATCGCTTGACTATCTGATGTCGGAAACACCCTTTGAGCCGTTTACAACAGACAGTTACTTTGAACAATACGACAAACCGACTGTCTTTGTTGTAAAAGGGCAAAAAGATTGTTGTGGCAAATAAGAGGTTAGCCGACGCATTATTGAAATTGTCAGAGCAACGGCGTACTGTCCTGTTAATGAGTTTCTTTCTCGGTTATAATGAAAGAAAAATCGGGAGCGAGTACGGAAAAAGCAGAAGCACAGTGAATTACTGGAAGCACGCGGCATTGAAGCAGTTGAGAAAGGAATGGTTGAAATCAGAACATGAGAAACAAGAAGCTGATACCCTTTGAGGTTATTGAAAAAGTTGTCGCCGGAGAGCCGGAAGCCATAGACATGGTATTGCGGCACTATGCCGGGCGTATCAAGTACCTGTCTACCTATCGGGGACATATCAACGGCGATATTCAAGACCGTCTGAAAGCACAGCTTATCAAAGCTGTCCTGCAATTTCGTTTTGACAGGTAGGAAGTAGCAAAGCCAGAAAAGCCGTCAAGGATAAAATGCACGCTTGTGCGTCCTTGACGGCTTTCCCTGTCTTTGCTGTTAGGCAGCTAAGAGAGCGCAATCGGATAGAATGCTTACGCTCTCAATTCAGTATGGAATGTTACGCGATAGGGTACGTTTCTCGCTTGATTTAAGCGCATTATAGCGACGATAGGGGCAGGGGTAAGGGATTTTATACTCCCACCCTCAAAAATGGCGTTCTACTGCGTAACATAGCAAACAATATTTTTTTGCATTGACGCTTCTGTTCCATTCTTTTCCGTTCCGGCGGCTCTGCCGCTGTACCTTGCCCCAAAGGAGAGGGATTAGGGAAAGGATAGGAAGGGAATAGATATTTGATTAAATCTGTATTTGGTTTTTCTTTAGTTAGTATATCTTTATTTAATTGCGTTGGATTTTCCGACGTCGGATTACCCGATGTCGGATTTTCCAATATCGGGTTTTCCAACATCGGGAAAACCGAGATAGGTGGTCTATGCTCCCTCAGATAATTATCACAGTTTTGTTACGCAGTAGAAAGGCGTTTTTAAGGGAAAAGGTATAAAACCCTTGCCGCCCCTGTTTTACACTTGCAAAGCCGCATGAACAAAGGGTTTCAGACCGCCTACTGCGTAACAAAGAGCATGAAAAAAGCGGGTAAGAAACACTTTGTTTCCTACTCGCCCTTTTCTGCACCCTGTATGGCAACTACCCTATTCAGTTTGTCGGTTGATACTGTTTTATGAGTAGCTACCATTCGGCATCTTTTTTATTTTGCAAAAACTTGGAATGTATCATACGACCAAGGAATATATTTGAAAGGTATAAAAATAAGGAAAGGAGTGCTGCAATGGCCTTATCAGATTTAGAAATATTGGCACGTCTGATTCAGTGTGAAGCCGGCGGCGAAGGTGAAAACGGAATGCAAGCTGTTGCCAGTGTCATTATGAACCGCGTTCATATTACATACGGCGAGTACGGCAGATTCAACACCATTCGCGAAGTGGTATTTCAGCAAAGACAATTTGTATGTGCTATGGAAACGGTAAACGGTTCCTACAATATGCAAAATCTATATAATATGCGTCCGGAGCAAACACAATACGATATTGCCAATTGGGCAATTGCAGGAAATAGATTAACCAACTTAGGTTTTGCATTATGGTTTTTTAATCCATTTTCCACTACTTGCAGAACAAATTTTCCGTCCAGTGTAGGCGAATTTGTCATACGCATCGGAGACCATTGTTTTTATAATCCAACAGAAGCATACAGTAATACATAAGTGGAGGTTATTATGAGCTCTTTCAAAAGTGAACGTGAACTGAATACAAGATTTTGCGCCAACTCACCAAATGCACAATATCAAATCAACGAAGATGGTTCCAGCCAAATGTACGATTTTACTGCGCCGCCCCAACAGTCATTCAATTCTCCCGAAATGATTGGTTCCATGCAAAGAATTTTGGCACAGAATGTAGGCGAATATGTTGTCATAGAGTTTCTGATTGGAACAGGTCAAATTATGAGAAAACAAGGTTTGTTATACAACGTTGCTACCAGTTTTGTTGTTTTATACGATGATGCAGTAACCAACTTTATCGTATGTGATATTTTTTCTGTAAAATTTGTTTACTTTTATCTTCCCGGAGAACGTCCAAATCATAATTTCAATATTCTTAGAGACAGCAATGTTGCTCCCTACTCAACTTCCAATTCAAAAATGCGTAACCAACGCAGATAGAAAAAGGCTGAGAATCATGGATTCTCAGCCTTTTTTACGGTGTATCCGGTTCTTCTAATTCTAATGCTTCGATTGTTTCCATAGATGACTCTCCCGCTTGAACCTCTTCTTCGGAATTCACCAATTGAACAAATCGAATCAATCCTACCAAGATGATAATTTCGCTTAATGTCAAATCTAATTTTTGTGCTGCAGTTGCTGTACCGTTTTCACATGCTTGCTGCAATAAATCCTGCGATTGTCCATAGAACTCAAACAGTGCGTATAAAATAATCAAAGAAGAAACAGCCTGTATCTGCAAAACGTTCGGCTGACATTCGGGCTCAAACGCTTCCGGGCATAATGCCTTACATAATATCTGTTGTTTTTGAATGTCCAAACTTTTATAACGCATCAGCGTACCTGCAACAATGGTCATAATCAGAGACTGACTTTTGTTTAACAGCTCCAGTTGTTGTTTCACTTCATCAGATAGCTGAGTTATATCAAACTCATAATTCTCATTTACGTGAGCCGTTTTTATCACCGCCTGTACATTTCTTTACGCGGAAAAGCCTGTTCCATTCTATGTAATCTACCCCAGCATTGATACTAAACTATAAAACAGCAGCCTCTGTCTTCACACGGCTGCTGTTTTATTATTCAAAGATACAATATTGTTCCATATAAGTTTTCATTGCTTTTAGTACGCTGTCATAAGTACCTTGTTCTTTTAAATATTCATAAATATCCTTTACGGTAATTAACGCATGCACTTTAATTCCAAATTCTTCCGCCACTTCCATAACAGCTGTTTTTCCGGGCGTTTTGCCAACTTCGCAGCGATTCACTGAAATAAACATATCAGTTACTTTTACATCGGCACAGCCTTTTAAAATGGGCATTGTTTCACGAATTGCAGTTCCGGCAGTAATAACGTCTTCAATGATAATTACTCGGTCGCCGTCTTTTGGATGATAACCAACGGTATTTCCGCCTTCGCCGTGGTCTTTGACTTCTTTTCGGTTAAAAAAGTAAGGTTTGTCAATTTGATAGTTGCGTGCAAGCGCTCCTGCCGTAGTCGTTACCAACGGAATTCCTTTATATGCAGGACCAAACATGGCGTCAAAGCAATCCCCAATAGTTTCCTTGATAAATGCAGCATAAAATTCACCAAGCTTAGAACTTTGCAGCCCTGTCTTGTAATTTCCCGTATTTACAAAATAAGGAGTATTACGTCCACTTTTGGTAACAAAATCTCCAAAACGTAGGACATCAGCAGACATCATAAATTCAATAAACTCTTTTTTTGCGGCAGATAACATAATTTTCCCGTCCTTTTCTTTCTAATGAGCATTATTATAGCATAAAAGAAATTGCAAAGCAATTTCTAACATATAAACGCTAAAACGTTTTTGTTAACAGCCAAAACTTTAGTTTTACTGCTGTTACAAGGTTGTTATAACATAAAAGTTAAAGCGTTCTTGTCAACAGTCAAAATTTTAATTTTGTATTTGTTGCTAGGTTGTTATAGCATAAAAGAAATTGCTTTGCATGTTTAACTATAAAAAACTAAAATGTTCTCCTAACAACCAAAATTTTGAACATGGAAAATGTTCCTTTCTATGTTTATTTTGCTACTGTTACAAGGTTATTTCAACATAAAACAAGCTCTACACCTTTGTAAAAGGCACTGCTTTGGGTAACAAATACAAATAAAAAGGCGCCGTTAAACGGCGCTTTTTTCATCGTTTCTGATTCGCATATCGTTTTGCTTTTTTATTGGACATAGAACTTTTAAAAATCGCATTGGTAATCAATGCAACAATACGTTCTATTACAATGCTTGCAACAGCCGCAATAACAAAAATAAGAAGTGCGGTTCTGGAAGGCATGGTTAATTCCAGTAAACCTTTGAAAATATATGCTGCAGCAAAGTATCCAAATGTCATGGACAAGAATAAAAATCCGCGCAATGGATTAAATGGACAACAAGCCTTAAATACAGCTGTAATGCCAACAAAGCCAACCAAAAGATACATAATGGTATTGGTTTGTTCGGGAGAAACACCAAATAACGGCGCTATGAGAAACAATGCTACCACGCCAATGGTGGTTGCAACCGCATTTGGAATTGCCCGCCTGAATACTGACGGTAAGAACCGACCAGTTACCTTTCTTCCATCCGGCTCAAAGGACATAAAGAATGCCGGATATCCCTCAATGGCCAAGTCAATCAAGGTAATTTGAATTGGCAAGAACGGAAATGGTTGATTGGTGCAGATACAAATGATGGATAACAAAACGGAATAAATGGTCTTTACAAAGAAAACACCTGCAACACGTGTAATATTATTTACAACACGTCTTCCTTCAGCCAACACTTGCGGTAAAGAAGAAAAATCCGAATTAAGCAACACCAATTGCGACACTTGTCTGGCTGCATCGCTGCCTTCTGCAATCGCAATACTGCAGTCTGCTTCACGCAATGCTAAAATATCGTTGACGCCATCTCCGGTCATTGCCACTTTGTGACCGTGTTTCTGCAAGGCTTCCACCAACATTTTCTTTTGCTGCGGTGATACACGACCAAAAACAGAATAACGATTTGCCGCTTTTACCAACTCTTCTTTTGTCTGAATGGTGCTCATATCAATGTAATTTTCAGCACCTTCCAAACCGGCTTTTTTGGCAATGGCAGCAACTGTTGCCGGATTGTCACCTGAAATTACTTTAATTGCAACACCTTCACGTTTAAAGTAGTCAAAAGTTGCTTTTGCGTTTTCACGAATAGGGTCGGTAATCACAATTGCTTTTAACGGTACTACTCCCGTCAGCGGTCCGTCTGCAGTAACGTTATCCTTTGTCATTCCTACCAAAATGACACGGTTTCCGTTCTGAATCTCCAGCTGTATTTCTTCGGGAAGCTGTGAATTGGTTAATCTTTCAGGTGCTCCCAGAACAAGTGTACCGAATTGTTCAAATGTCATTGCACTCCATTTTCTTTGAGATGAAAATGGGATTTTTTGTACGGGTGCATAGCGTTTACATTCTTGATAATATCCTTTAATCGCTTGAAATGTTGCATTATTATCATCGGTGTAATGTAAAAAAGACCCCATGACATCATCAAACCAAGCAATATCGTCTTCTCTTCTTAAAGGATAAACTGTCTCTACTTTCATGTTGCCTTCTGTAATGGTACCTGTTTTATCCAAACAAAGCACATCCACATGGGCAAGTGTTTCAAGGGAGTACAGTTCTTGTACCAACACTTTACGCTTTGCCAAACGGCCTACACCAACAGCTAAGCTAATGCTAATCAACAGAACCAGACCCTTGGGCAGCATGCCGAGCAAACCTGCTGCTGTGGAAACAACAGAAGTGGTAGGGTCTCCGCCGCGCAAGAAAAATGCTTCCAAAAACAATACAATGCCTAAAGGAATAATTAAAAATCCTGTAAAACGGGTTACTTTTCTCATAGAAGTAACCAATTCGGAATGTACTTGTTTCATTTTTTTGGCTTCATGCGCAATATGTGTGGCATAGTTGTCATTACCTACATGCTCCACTTTTGCATAACACTTGCCGCTGATAACAAAGCTGCCGGATAATACCTGGTCACCCGGCACTTTATTGATTGGGTCGGATTCACCTGTCAGCAAAGATTCGTTTACTTCCGCTTCACCTTCTAAAATAATGGCATCTGAACAAATTTGCTGACCTGCATATAGGCAAATCACGTCATCCAAAACCAAATCTTCCACCGGAACTTCCCGTTCTTTTCCGTCACGTATTACTTTGGCATGCGGAACAGAAAGCAAGGAAAGGCTATCCACCAATTTTTTTGCTCGCAATTCCTGAATAATCGCAATTAAGATATTGGCAATGATGATAACGATAAACAATAAATTGCTGAAGGCACCAACACAGGCCAAAGCAATTGCAATAATTAAATTGAATAAATTAAATAAAGTACAAACGTTATCTTTAATAATTTGTCCTGTGGATTTTGATATTTTTTCCGTTGCCTCATTTTTTAGTCCCTTTTCTTTTTGACTGGCAACTTGCTGAGATGTTAAGCCGGTTTTTGCATCCGGATGCAGTCTCTGCTTTTCTTCCATCATATCACCTTTTCTGTTATTTTGTATGTATCAACACATACGGATTGATTGTCATATTTACTATACCATATCTTGCTAACAATACAATAAAAAAATTCTAAACGATTTATAAATTTTACAATGAAAAAAACAGCTGCCAATGGCAGCCGATACTTAAACCTCTGAATTCTGATTTTCTTCTCTGGGACTGCATAAGAATTCCACATCGTTAATATGTAGCGTTTCATACAGTTGATAGCTGTTTTTCTCCTTGATTTCGCTCATGCTCCACAAAAACATAACTCCTGTTATTGCAAGCATAGCCGACCATACGCACTCTTTCACAAATACCGCACCAATCATACTGCCAATTCCTACTATGAAAAATACCGGCCAAACTTTTTCCATAAAACAACTGTTTTGTTTTTTCACAAAAGAATAAAACACACTCATCATAACGAAACAAAAAATACCAATAAATAATCCTTCCATAGACAAAATGACCTCCAACTGTTATTGATTTACACCTATGGTTTACCATATTGCATCTAACAAAAATTGGTTACAAATAAAAAAATTAGAAAAAAACATAATTTAGACATAATTATGGATTAATTTAAATTATATACTAAATAAAAGAAAAGAATTAGGAGGAAACAATATGCTAAATCAAACACTGGAAGAATTAGCCCTAAATATTTTAATAGAGGGTGAATTTGATACACTGCCTATTAAAATTACACATTTGGCAAAGGTAAATCGTGTTGACTATCTGAACAATTTTGAACATGAAAAATTTGAAAATTGTACGGATATATGCCAGTTCATTTTACAAAGCGAAAATATGGATTCCGACCGCGAACAGGCACAAAAATTAGCTGCATTGGTTATGGCTCCTAAATGTGTACTGAAAGCTTGCAAAGTATCCAGCGCTGAAAATCTACATGTATTAACAGCTGTTCCAATTAAAATAGCAACTGACTTATATGAACACCTGAATACCTCCTCTGCAAGTGAAGCCTTATCGGAGAAAGAAAAGCAAGTAGTTGCTCAGTTCCACTCATTTATCAATCAACAACTAAGCGAAAAACCGCATTTTCACAGACCATAAAAAAAGAGGAACGATGTTCAAAGTCGTTCCTCTTTTTTTATCTCATTCCATCAAAGATGACTGTGCTTCTTTTCTTTGCTGCTCTCTTTCCTTTTTGGAAAAAATACATCCGCAATAGTCTTGTCGATATAACCCATACTGTTGGGATAATATCAGGGATTGTTTAAATCCTTCTTTCTTCTTAAAATCGGAGCACAAGTATGGTATATGATATTTTTCACCCAATAACTGCCCTATCTCATTTAATAAATTTGCGTTTTTATGCGGACTGATGGTCAAAGTAGTGGTAAAATAATCTGCATCTAATTCAGAGGCTTTCTGCGCCGCTTCTGCCAGCCTTAATTCAAAGCATTTTTTGCAACGCTCCCCGCCTTCCGGTTCATTCTCCAAACCACCGACGCAATGGTAAAACTGTTCCGGATGGTATTCTGTCTCTATGACTTCAATCTCTTGCTCCAACTGCATTTGCTTGAGCAAAGAATGCAGCTCATCCAATCGGCGGTAATATTCTTCTTTCGGAGAAATATTGGGATTATAAAATAAAATTTTGATGATAAAATACTGGGCTAAATACTTTAAAACATAAGTACTGCACGGTGCACAGCAGCAATGCAGTACTAATATGGGCCGCTTTCCTTCCGCCTGTAATTTTTGTAATGTTTCCTCTAATTCTTTTTGATAATTTCGCTTCATACTGTCCCCTACTGCAAACCATATTTTTATTAATCTTATCATATTTCCCGAAAAAAATCTACCGGCACAGTCAACCTTCTGTGTTATCTACTATCTAACAACACAACATTTTTCTGACAAATCCAGTCTGTGGACAAATTCATTGCCGTTCTGCAAGCATTTGTCTGATCCAATACATTCAGCATAACAAAATCATGGATGGTTCCTTGAATTTGTACTGCGGTGACATTGACGCCTGCACGCATTAATTTTTTTGCATAGGCTTCTCCGTCATCTTTCAGCACATCAGCTTCTCCGTTGATAATCATGGCATCCGGAAGACCTTTCAATTGATGTACAGAGGCTCTCAGCGGTGAAGCTAAAATATGACTGCGCTGTTTGAACAGGGGTAAATATTGATTCCAAAACCATTCCATTCCTGCGCGATACAGATAATATCCTCTTGCAAATCTATGGTAGGACTCTGTTTGAAAACAAGCATTCGTTACAGGATAATAAAGCAATTGTTTATGAATCTTGGGACCGCACTTTTCTTTGGCCAAAAGCGTCATAGCAATTGCCATATTTCCTCCAACGCTGTCTCCCGCGACTGTGAGCGTACGGAAATCAATATTGGGGTATTTTTTTCCTATTAATTAAGGAAGGCGACATAATAGATAATAGCATTGATGAATTGCGGTTGGAAATCTGACTTCGGGCGAACGCGTATATTCCGGAAATACAATCAAAGAATTGGTACGTGCAGACAATTCTCGAACTAATTTTTCATGGGTATGAAAACTGCCAAACACCCACCCCGCACCATGAATATAAAAAATAATACTTTTTACAGAAGTATTTTCTTTTGGAGTGACAAAATAAGTGGTGATTTCTTCCCCTCCATTGATTTGAATTTGCTCACACTGAATATTGGCAGGATACATATTTACAGGGGAATTTTGCTGGTCTTCCAGTTGTTTTCTGCCTTTTGCGGGAGGTAATTGAAAAATAAGGGGTGGCACTGAGCTTTGCTCGCATACTTTGAAAGCTGCCTCTTCTAAAGGGATACGTCTCATAAAAAACTCCTTTCATAAGAATTTTATTCATACTTATGCTGAAACATCTCATTTCACTCCTAACAATTTTTATGGACGTATCAAACCGACAAATACATTTGTCGGTTTGATACGGCAAGTATCTACGATGTAAAAACAGTTTCGTTGTCAGGCAATTGTTTATGTAACGCCTCATCTCTTCTTTTATGAACGGCACGATGGATAAAATAAAGATACGGCAATCCCAAATTGGTTTCAAGCAAAGAATTGACAATTAAAGTTTGCAAACTCTGATTGCGTATTCCTGTTATATTTAAAACAAATTCCCAGCCGAATTGAACCAAAATGCCAATGGCCAGAATCCATAAGACAGGAATCTTTTTTGTTTTATCTTTCAATCGAATGTTATAAATACATACAATGCCATATCCAATGACCAAAATCAAAGCCATAATTCCATGATAATCATTGGTACCCCGCATAATAGAAATTTGCGAAAATTGATTTCCAAAGTTTTGTGACAGCAGTGCAGTAGCCAACCAACCTGCAACAATTAAGACTGACCACTCTAAGGTATGTCCATCGCGGTCCAGCCACAGCCATATCCATACGAAATTTGTAAATCCGTAACTGATGGAAAGCCATAGCAAAAACCAAAACGGATCTGCTCCAACTACTTGCCGTGTTCCCAGAAGCAAATAGAACATACCGTAATCTACCGCAAAATACAAAGCTCCTCCGATGAGTCCCGCAATCACAGCTTGTCTGCGCTTGGTCCATAGCAACACGCCCAGTAACATCATAAGATAAGCAATATCTAACCAAATATATAAACTGTTCATGGTTCTTGCCGCAATCACTTCACCTTCCAAGTTCGTCTCCCCCTTTGCATGTTATTTACAAATAAAATAATACCATAATTATCTGTAAAAATAAATATAAAATATACTATTTGTATTATCTTTTTGTTTTAAGGAGCAAAATTTGAAATAAATTGTCAAATGAACGGGGTTTTATGCGCTTACATTGACAAGGTTGCCCCAAGTATGATATGCTACAACATACAGCAAGGAGGCGTTTTTATGGCAGAAAAAGCATCAACAAAAACAATTGCACAAAATAAAAAAGCCTACCATGACTATTTTGTAGAGGAAAGCCTGGAAACAGGCATTGAGCTGTTTGGAACAGAAGTAAAATCCTTGCGTCAAGGAAGAGTAAATTTAAAGGATTCCTGGTGTTCGATTGTCAAAGGTGAATTGTTTATAAATGGCATGCATATCAGCCCTTATGAACAGGGAAACATATTTAACAAAGACCCTATGCGAGTAAGACGGTTATTGGCTCATAAACGAGAAATTATGCGCTTATACGGTCATGTAAAGCAAGAAGGATATTCTTTGATTCCCATCTCCATTTACTTTAAAAATTCAAAAGTAAAAGTTCAAGTAGGCTTATGCAGAGGTAAAAAACTCTATGACAAACGTCAGGATTTAGCCGCTAAGGCTGCCAAACGTGATATTGAACGCGCTATGAAAGAAAAAAATCGATAGGATATCTCCTATTGTTCTATATGGGGGCGTAAAGGTTTCGACGGGGATTGTGAACCTTAGTAAGCGAGTAGTGGTACGGACCCACTGAAAACGCCGTATTTTTAAAATTAAACGACAACAAACAAGTTGCGTACGCAGCCTAATTAAGGCTGCCGTCTCATTTAGGAGTACCACGGCCTGAATTGAGATGTCGATGAGTGGTGCACGTGAATCAAGCGACGCCTTTCACTTGATCATGACTCAAAGGCTACCAATTCTTTCAGCTTTCCAATTAGCGGTAAGATGCGGGAATGTTAAATAATTGGATACACTCGTAGAAAGCTTTGGCAAGTGATTTTCGGACAGGGGTTCGATTCCCCTCGCCTCCACCATAATGCGCACATACGAACCCCAAATTACCGTTGCGGTGTTCAAAAATGTGTTTGCGCTAATATTTAAAATCACTAAGTGATTTTTTGCATAAAAAAAAGAGGGTAACGGCTGTTAAACCGCTACCCTCTTTTTTTACTTATTTTTGTTCTGTATCTGTACCACCATCTTTTGAGCTGTTGCTTTTAAACTGTTTGAAAATTTGGTTCGCATATACACTTGCACCACTTACCAGCACACCTTGTGTCAGTGCTGTAAAGATTGCCATAGCTACAGCTTGCGGACTACCTAGGTCACTGGTAGCCAATACATAAATGACTGACAGCAAAATACCAATTGCACCCACTACCAACGGAATGAGCTTATCAGCAATCAAGGCTGTTTTCTTTACTGCCATACCAATCACATATAAAACTGGTACTAAGATTAATAATTCTGGCTTAATATATTCTGTAAAGTCCATGCTAATTCCCTCCATTTTGATTTATCTTTCTTATCTCTTCCATTTCACTTTCAACAAAGCCGTTGCCGCCCATAGCCTTATAGACTTCAAATAAAGCCTCTAAAGCGGACATCGAGTAGTTGCTGACGTGCCCTTCTGCTTTCGCCCGTCTTAAAGCGGTATCTATCTGATAACGTATCTGTGATACCAAAGCGGCATTGACATTTTTGAACATTTTGTTATTTTCAATGGTTTTTGTTATCTTTTTATTTATCAGCTTGATGACGATAGCGACCGCCGCTGATGTCGAGGTTATAACCCCGCATATGTATAAAATTATGTCCAGATTTACACTCATAGCTACCTCCGTTTATGGCAGCTGTAGCACTTGACCGGGGTAGATAGTATCATCAGATAAGCCGTTTAACGCTTTTATTTCTTGGTATCGTGCGCCATTACCAAGCTGTGATTGTGCGATTTGCCACAAGCTATCACCAGACTGCACTGTGTAAGTGCGACCGACTGCGCTACCTGTGACTTTCAATACTTGTCCCACATAAATGACATTTGGGTCTGCGATACCATTTAAAGCAGCCAGCTCCTGATAGGTAGTACCGTACTTTGCAGCGATTCCACTTAATGTGTCTCCTGCTTGTACTGTGTAGGTGTCACCGCTTTGCGGTGTGCTTGTCGTATCTCTTTTAAGCTTGATAATTTGTCCTACATGAATTACGTTCGGGTCTGCAATACCGTTAATTGCTGCCAGTTCTTGATAAGTAGTGCCAAACTTTGCAGCAATACCGCTTAATGTATCCCCTGCCATAACTGTATATGTGTCGTAACTCGGCTCTGGTGCAGGTGTGGGAGCGGCTCCGTTGGTGTAATCTTTATAGCACCAGTTCATGTCTGCGGTGTTGGCTGTAATACCGTCAATAACCTCTTTAGATGAATACTGCCACATGGTATATGCGCCTTTGTAGTCGCACTGCGTGTTGTATTGTGCCAACCATACGTCTATGCCTGCCGCGTCAATGCGTGCCATATCAATATAATTAGTCGCCCAGTTTAAATTGGTATATAGCATAGGTTGATAACCTGCTGCACGAATTTTGTTGCAAAACGCAATTGCCATATCGGTACATACCGCTTTACCTAATGCCGCTTGACTTTTTTCTTCCATGTCAAACGCTACAGGATACTGCGGATTACTTCCTGCGATAAGTTCAAGACAAAAGTCTGCTTCCTGCTCCGCACCTGCTACATCCATAGCGTAGGAATAATGATAGAATCCATAAGGCATTCCAACATTTTGACAACCTGATAGATTGTTATAAAAGTACTTATCGATTTGGTTTGGGTCTTTGATGCCATAGCCTGTACGTATCATGGCACCGACCACGCCCGCGTTCTTTACTTTTTCCCAGTTAATATTTCTTTGATGTTCGCTTACATCGATTACTGATAGTTGCATGTTTACTCCTCTTTTCTTTATTGCATTATACATTGTTCCCATTGGTTTTTCTGAACAATGAATACCTGACATATGGTCCATGTCCCATCTAGTACAACATGTACATAGTGACCTTTCCACTGCTCTCCCACTGGGTAGTTAATACCTGACTTTTGTATCTCAAATGTCCCGTATACGGACCAGGCAGAAGAGATGTCAAAAAAGTCATATCCTCTGACACGAAATCGAAACAGATCACCCGGCATAGCATAAGGCGAATATCCTGTATAAGTGGAAAGTGAATTGGTATTGCTGTAAAAAGAGTCACCTACTTTTACATAATTATCGCCATTTCTGCTACGTTCTAACTCTATCTCATACTTATTGTTTGCTCTAAAATCACTATCTGTGCTTTCACCCCAAGTAAGGTTGATGGGTTGACCCAAATTAACAGGGTTTGGCGTTGCTGACGGATTCAATGCAGGTGTGGGACGCTGATTTTTACGCCATGAGCCTATAAAAGTGCTTTGGTCTGATTTATTTCCGTCATTTGCAACCGCCACTACGTTAAATTGAAACCACCTGCCACGCCAAGCGTCGGAAGCATCTTCCAGTATCCATTGCTGATTTTCAGATTGCTTTCTGGTCCACAGCTGCAAAGTGGTCAGATTTCCGTCATCAACGTCCAAACAAAATTCCTGTGCGTGCTTCGGCACAATATAATATGAATTGTTGGGTAAACCGGAAGGAACCAAGATAAATTTTTGATGATCATATCCGTGGTGTTCATACAGCTGCACCGATTTGCCGTCATATGCTTCTCCATTGGAAATTTCCATCAGAGCATTGTAAGCGTCATCAGGGTGCAAAAAGTAGGTGTTGCTTTCGCCCGAAATACTCTCAAAACTCCATCTCTGCGCTTGGCTTCCATTAAACGGATATGTATTCACGGGTTGGTTATTGACTAGCTCTCCATCATTGACATCCATATATTTTCCTGTTTTCACATTTTTCAGGTAGTACATTGGATGTTTGGACATTCCGTTCCACTGGAACGAACCGTTATTCTCCGAAGTCCATACTTGTTCAATACCGGAGGATGCCCCAAAGCTGCCATCATATGTGTCTCCTTCCTGCTTAAAAATACCATAGTAAGAAATTCCCGAAGTGCCTCCATTAAAAGAGTCCCAGTTGATGTTAATCGTTTCAAACCAAACATCTATATTGGGAAGCGGAACCTCAGCTGAAACGTTTCCTCGTGAAGGAGCTATGTATCCCGAATCATACCAAAACTTTGCTTCAGCACCATTCCCCCATGCACCTGAGTTTGGGTACACACAAAACGAAGCGTTGAGAGCTCCTGCGTCATAGTTGCCTGTGTCAACGGTAAAATCCACCCAGTACCGGGTATCTTCCCATTGTGTTTCAGAGTTGGACTTCATAATCACATCCTGACCTTGAACCCATCTCCCTGAGGCATCATACCAGCCCCAGCTAACGTTAACGCCATATCCCCACCAATTATACCCGTTAATTGCTTTTAAACATAAACCTACATGTGCAGTAATGCTTGTTCCATTACGAGTGGTTCCGTCATTCCATATTTCTACATTTATAACAGGATTCTCACCCATAGATGTTGTTGCTAACCAGCTGCCCATAAAGCGCCTCCTAAGTAATTGGTTTCAACCATATTTTTCCCTCCTGTACGGGAGGCTGCGTTGCGGAAATGATAAAAAGCTCGCCGCTTAATTTTTCAGCTGAGGGAACTTGATGGAGCTTACCGTCGGAACCGATACCCGCAACACCGTTTGGAACATTTACCAGTGTTGCATCCACTGCGCCCACATCGCTTGCTTTTAAGGTAATATCGGCAGATAAAGGCTTTGTATTAATGGTTCTGGAAGTAGGTACAGCCCCTATATCGGCAGCGCTTGGCATGGGAGTAATTTTCCCCTGAGCCGATACTCCCGCAACGCCGTTGTTTTGACCTATCATATCTTTGCCAATTTTGCCGGCATCCAGCTCTTTAATTTTCGTATCCAAAATATCAGAGTTGTCATTATGATCCTTTATGTTATAGTAATCCTCCGGCTTTGGTTTTTTTAAGTTTATATTTGGTGTATTATCCATGACTGATCACCTCATCTCTCAGTTGTTGATGTGTATAAACAGACAGTTCTTCATGTGTCAATCCCTCAAAATCGCTGTGCTGATTGTACAGTAAATCCAAATCAATCACCATGTTGGCAGGTACAATGCGGTTGAGCAAAGCACGTACGTCCTCCAATTTTGATTTTGCCGTCAGTTCCACTCGAACTTTAAGTAAATATTGTTCGTGGAACAGCTCAACCGTATAACCCTCAGGTCCGCATAAGGTAGAAAGCTGTTGCTCCAACGAACGTAATGTAAAGGGAAGCTGCTCGTTGATTCTGGACAATACGCGAAATCGTCTTTCGTCAAGGGTGTCGGTCAGCTTTGGCAGAATGTGCAATATGGATTCCCAGCGACCAATACCGTACTCGTCTGCCGAATCTACAAACGTGTTGTTCAGATACAACGCCAATGCGGCGCTGAGCAGATTCATCTCGCTGTTTTCCGTATTGATTAGCGCTTTGATTTCTCTGACATCTTTCAGAACATCGGGCACTTTGCTCATCATATCAATTTGTTTAGCTTGCACTGACAGTCCCCCTTTTGGGTATGCTATCGGCATTTATTACAAGGTTTTGTTCCGCACCATTCAGCGTTGTGCCTGTGATATCAAGCACACCTGTCACTCCAAGTAAAGCGGACTCTATCTGGCTGATACGAACAACGATGTTTTCATTGTCTGCCCAGTTCGCGTTTAATTGCGAAAAATAAGCATCTATCGTACTGTTAACGTACCCTTCAATTGCGGACCAGTTCCAATCATCTTGATATGTAATTTTTGTTGTAATGTTTACAGCAGTTTCTGTGACACCTTGAACGGTTACCACATGCCCGATGGGAGCAATACCCAAACCTTTCCCCTGATTCTGCACTGGGTCAATGGCAGTTTGCACCTGTTCCACCAAAGTGGGAGAAGGCTTTTTGTTTTCACTGTTGGTGATAACTAGTTTTACAGTCCCCCCACCGTTCCAAACAGGATATACCTTCACAGACCCGACACCTGGAATTGCTTCTGTTTTTTCCTTATAATCACGCTGATTTCCTCCGAACGCTTGACTATCCAAACTATCAAAATATCTTTGTCTAAAGTGTTCTGTGTCCTCTTCATCTTCGCCGGGGATGAGCAGTTCCGTAATTTCTGCTTTGGTTAAACCTTCAATATACTCGATAGGAATTAGCGTTCCTAAATAACTGTTTGGTTTTGCCCCTTCCTGCTCACACTCTAACTTAAAAACATGTTCGCTTATTTTTTCTCGAACGATGTAGTTTAAATCCTCCAGAGAAAATCTCGCCCCAATTGGCACGTTCATGTTGAACTCACCTTTTACGATTGCCTTTGTTGCAGAATAAGGAAGTAATCCTCTCTCAGCGGCGCGCTTAATTAGATAATATCTGGACGCAGTATCCGCATACGCCTCATTTATCATAATATCCAGATTGATATAAGCGTTTTGCAACTCGTTTGCCGCAGGAGCTGCGGCATCATAAATTATGGACCCTTCTCGCTTATCTAAGCTGTTTGAAACTCTGTCTAACATGCGCTTTAAAATTACATCAAATGTTTGAGATTCATACATTAAACAACCACCTCCTTGTTAACAGGAATGACGCCCTTAATCGTTGACACGTCAAATTCCACAAGAACCTTATTGCCAGAGCGAGATACCCTAAAATTTTCTACATTATTGATACGGTCATCTTGCAGCAGAGCTTCTTTAATACGACGCTGCAGCTCAGATACTACATATGGTATAGGTTTGCCAAATAAACTTTGTAATTCTGAACCATAGTTCCAACTGTATATAACCCACTCGAAGCGTTCTGTATTTAAAATCAAGTAGATGGCTTGTTCTATTGCTTTTCTATCGTCGCAATAGCCTACAATGGTTTGAGTATCTACATTTAACCTATATGTTTTGCTAGGCTGTGTTTGAATCGTCCAGTCTGCTTTCAGTTGATTTCCTACGTTTGGCGTCATGCTTCCACCACCTTATCTAAAACAAGAAATTGCTGTCCACCCTGAATCCTTAACATCACCACGGTATCCCCAACACTGAGAATGTCTTTTACGGTATTGGTAACCACCAAAAAAGAAGAAGTCAAGGTGATTTTTTGATCTATGTTAATCGTTAATGGCGCCTTGCTTTTGACCGTACCATAAACCGCCGCACAAGGCTTTGTAGCTTCTACAGCCTCTATTGCAGCCAATTTAATCATTTGCAGTAGCTGATTACTAGACAACAAAATCACCTCCCATTAAAGTTAAATCCATTAGATGCTGATGGTTGGTAAATGTATGCTTTACGTGTTGCACAACCATATAGTTTTGTACTACCATATCTCCTAAATTAAGTAATATCGCGATACTCGAGCCTGCACGCACACGTTTATCGCCCAATACTTTTTCTATTTTTAAATTTCGTTTCTTTTTGTTGTAAAGCGCAAGATAGGCGTTCGCTTTTTCTGCGCCATTTTCCCCTTTTTGCAGCTTCTCATGATACTGTAAAACACCCCACTCATTGATGTTTCCTGTATCTTGAGCGATATACACCTCACGTGTTCCCGTATCATCGTTATCATACGCAAGTTTTATTTTGTTATAAGTATCAGAGTCAATTGTGGTTGTATAGTTGTAATTTTCAGCCGTTTCGTTGTCTACCAAAATATCAAGCCTCATATCCTCTATATTTTTCAGGGTAAGTTTTCCGAAATCATCATATAGAACATACAATTTTTTCTTATTAATTAGCGTGAGGTCTAATGCAGTTTGAATCGTATCAAAAAGAGTAGCGTTATCTTCAATTCTTGATTCAATTACAAAACCTGTGTCCGCAATATCGCCACACTGTAAGTTAAAATCTTTTGCTATCATCCGCACCAACTGTCCCGCAGTTTTGTTTTCGTAAATATACGAATCTTTATTCTTTAAATATCGCAGTTGGTCAAAAGCCGTAATTTCTATAGTTCCCGCTTTATCTCTCTTTTGGGTAAAAATAAATCCGTAGAACAGATTTACTCCGTCTACGGTAAGTCTCACCGCATTACCTTCCGCAAATTTAACTTCTCTATCAGCTTTTATACTAAACTGTAGTTGTCCCGGTGTACCTTTCCACTCTGTAGTCCAACTGATTTCATCTAAGACAACCGGCTCGTAAATGGTATTACCAGTTTGAATATATAGCTGTACTTGAATATCTTCAATTGCTTTTTTCTTTACGCTGCTAAAATCAATAGAAACACTGGACATTTCCAGCTGTGACAGCGCTCCCAGATACGCAAGGGTATCTACTTTTGGAGATTCCCACGTATGCTGACTGCTTGCCTGATTCGACGGCTTCGAAGTCACTGCAGTATCTTTATCGCTTACAAAATCAAGCGGATTCTGCACGGAGCCGTTAACAATAATCTCAAAATGCAAATGTGGGCCTGTTGACCAACCGGTTGACCCAACCGTTGCTATTTTCTGACCTGCACTAACGGTTTGCCCTGCCGATACCAGTAAGCTGCTTGCATGACCGTAGCGGGAGGTAATTCCGTTACCGTGGTCAAGATGAACCCAGTTGCCAAACGAGTTTGACCACCCTGCAGTTAACACAGTACCTGCCTTTGTGGCGAGAATTGGAGCACCGGTAGCCGCAGCTAAGTCAACACCTTTGTGAAACTCTGCTCCCGGAGTAAACACCCCATTTCTATAGCCAAAAGGAGATGAAACCATAGTATAGTTGGGACAAGGCCAAACATATTCACTCATGTTAACTCCCTCCTTATTACGGTATATTCAAAACAGTGCCGGGAAAAATCCAATGCCCTGTGCTGGAGCTGCCAAGTCCACGACTGCGTGCGGTAGACTCTATAACATCCGCATTTAAGTCATATATTTCTTTCCACCGAGCTCCATTTCCTAGACAACGGCGTGCAATATCCCATAAAGTATCACCTGATACTACAGTATAGCTTTGATATGACGGTGCACCTGCACGGTCACTACTGATATGGGCTGTTTGATTTTCCACTACTTCAATCACTTTGGTTGCATAGTCACGATACTGTTTCATTTTGACTGATGCAACAATATCAAACCCATTTTTTACATCTTCTTTTATATCATATTTTTCTAGCGATACTTTCAAGTTTGTATCATACAGTGGAATTCCATTTGGCATTACTCGAGATACAATAAACTGAAACGGTTTGCTCCCTACCATGTATTTTTCCAAAACATCCAGATAATACTGTGCTTTCTGAAAGCCATTCGGATAATATGCAAATGGGTATTGCACCTGTGGCAATAGTATCTCAAAACTTAATTCTGTCAGACCGGGATTTTTTAAAATATTAATCTCTCCGTCATTTATGAGAGTAAGCGTTTTATTGTTCCCTGAGATTTTCAAATCTATTTTTTCAGGTGGTATAGGTATCTCCGTATCACCTAAATATACGTGATATGCCATTAATGAACCCCCTCTGCTGTTGATACTAGCGCTTCCTGCACCCTATTCGCTAAGGCATCTACAATTCCATCAATATCTGTATCTGAGTTAACATTGTTATTGGCTGTAAAATCAATTTTAAGTTCAGCTGTGGTAAATCTATTGATTACTTCCTGCTCTGCTAGATCGCGCAAATATTTTAAATCTTCTGACGATATATCAAGACTATCTTTGATGGCTTGGGTGTTTTCAGCAGTATTGCCTATATCTGCAGGGACATTTGCTTCCGATAAGTCATTGAGCGATTTTTCTAAGCCGCCCAAGCCAGAAAATAAATCCTCCGGATTAAAATTCGAAATGGAATCTTCTAAACCTTTCCCCCATTCATAACCTTTATCCCATCCTTCAAAAGGATCGGCTCTGTTTAGCTTATAATCTTCAGCGTTTATTTTGAACATGTGCTCAACTTCTTCTCCAAAAATCTCATCTACTTTGGAGTTTAAACCGTCCATCCAACCTTGTACTCCATCCGCAAGATGAGAACCAAACAGAAAGTCAATCACACTTGCAAGTGATTTGAGTAAACCTAGGACAAAATTAACTAAATTTACGAATAAACGTGCAATTGCTTCTACGGGATCATCAAAAACATTTCCAAAAAAATTGGCAAAAGCTGCAATTAAATTCCAAACAATAACCACTAGGTCAATAATAAAATTCCAGACAGCACCAAAAATATTGTAAATGGAATACAGCGCGAACATAATAGCCCCCGCAATAATACCCGTTGCTGACACAGATGTGCCCGCAAATTTATTAAAAGCCGCAACAGCTCCGTATACTGCTAATATCACTGCCACTATCATTAACACAATCCATGTTAATGGACACGCATACATTGCTGTATTAAGCCCCCGTTGCGCCGTTGTAGCAGTACCTGTAGCAATAGCAAATAGTCCTTGCCCAATATTATATAAAGCCATAGCTCCTTTTGCCGCAAGAACTGCTACTTTATAAGCAATAAAAGCACCTACTATTGTCCACACAATAGGACCTATCAAGGACCAGTTATCCGCAAAAAAATTATAAATACTTACGATTGTATCAAATAAATACAGTGCAATATTAGCAAGGTACGCTAGACTGATAACTATATTGTCAATAAAGGTTTCAAACTTAGGGCTGTTTGCCAAATCGTTGAATTTTTTCAATAAAGGTTCAAAAGCTTTTTTTACCTTATTTAATGCGGAAACCCACAATTGCGCAAATGTTTTTGGCATTCTATCGAATGCGGCGTTGGTTTCTTTTGCTGCATCAAACATGGCATTTTTAACCACATTTGCACTGATTTGACCTTGAGAAGCCATTTCTCTGATCTGTCCAATTGGTTTACCCATATAGTCAGCTATAGATTGAATAATATTGGGCGCTGCCTCAAACACAGCATTAAGTTCCTCACCTCTTAATACTCCAGAACCTAATGCTTGGGTTAATTGCAACGATGCCGAATTTATTTCCTCCTGAGACGCACCCGCAATAATAAATTGCTTATTCAATTGCTCTACAAAGGCTATTATTTCATCATTTGAAGTAAATGCGTCTTTTGCTCTAATCCCCAGTTTTGAAACTACATCGGCAGTCGTCGTATAATCCGTCCTTGCTCTTTGTGCAGATGCAAAAATCTTATTTTGTAAACTCTCCGTAGTTTGTAATTCGTCATTCATCATGTCAAGACGAGCGTTTGTTGTCGCAACCGTGTCCGACATACTTAATACTGCTTTCAATCCTCTAAAACCTGCATAAGCAGTCACTATCCCTGATATTTTACCAGCCAATCCTGATGCTGCGCCACTCCCATTACTAATTTCATGATTAAAATTGCGCTGCTCATTGGTGGCCCGCCGTATATTTTCTTCTGTTTTATTTATTGATTCGGCCACTTGGCTCAAACTTTGTCTGGCTTGCTGTATACCAGATATATCTATTGCTGATCCCGATACTTTCTGCATACGCTCAAAACTATTGATAACAATATCCATTGTTTTAAGCATATTACGCAGGGGAGCTGTCATTTGGTCCTGCAATCTAATTGCCGTTTGTATCGTGGCCATAATAGTACCTCCTTTCTTAAATAAGATATAAAAAAGCACTGTGCAGAAATACACAGTGCTTCTAAGTATTTATATTATATATGCCTAGTTAAGAGTGAATTCTAATTTCTTTGTGCCCGATGTAATTTGTAGTATTTTGGGTTGTGAACCGTCTACAACTGACATTGGTACATCAAACGCCACATTGCCTGTTGCAGATGATAGCGGATTTAGGCTTTTGTTATGCAAATCATTATCATATCCAAGCAAGTATGTTGCAGAATATTCATATTGACCATCATATATTATTTTTGCAGATGTTTTGTCACCATATACAACCATCGGTAAAAATTCATCGGCACTTTTTCCGTTATTCTTAACAGTCAATGTTACTACACCATACTGATTTCCATCTTCCGGAGAAAAACTACCGTATGTATTTGGTATTGTTTCTAAAAACTCAAACTTTTCAAGAGTGATTTCCCAATCGCCTAATGTACCAGTACTTCCTACTTTGAGTGTTCCTTCTGATGTTTTATCGGAAGGTACTGCATTTCCGACCTCGGCAGCGCTGTTGTTCTCTTGAGATGTATTTTTCTCACTCCCACAACCCACTAATGCGGCGGATACTACAGCACAAGCAGCTAAAATTAAAAATGCTTTTTTCATAATTCTTTCTCCCTTTAAATATGATATTTTACATTATATAACAAAATCGGAAGATAAGCAATTATTTGTGCTTAGACTTGATTTTAGCTTTGTCCTTTTTGTCTTGTACCGCTTTTATCTCAATGGCAGCGATTACAAAAGCTTGTTCTCGCTTTGACAATGTTAAAAACTTGGAGGGCTCCCAATGTAATTTGTGGAGACAATAATAAGCAATTACTGACTCAGGATCGTCTCCATTGATTAGTTTTTTGCTTCATCAACCAAATCCTGCGTTGTAATATCAAATCCATTAATCTCCTGCACTTTGTTTAGTAATGCGGCATACTCCCCAGACTTTAGCATTTTCTTTAATAAGTTGTCATCACCCATTACTCCGTAGCTATTTTGTAGTTCTGCATCAGTTAGATCAGGATATACCACACACATAGACGCCATTTTTCCAACATATTGGTTTGTGTTTAACTCTTGTTGATATGTGCCCTTTTTACCTAATACAGGTACTTTTTTTGTACAACTGATTCGTAATTGTTCGTCTTCATCAGCAGAGATTGTTTTTAATTTCCAAGTGATTGGATTGCCTTTGCTGTCCAGAAAACGATTTGAAGGTATAAACTCAAATAATTCATCTTGTGCTACGTTTTGCGCTAAAAACGCTGTTAATGTATTTTCCATTTATTTCATCAACCTTTCTATTGTTCCATACCTTGTAACAACTTAAATTGTTCAGGAATTTCAAAATCTTCAAATGTGAAGTCCATGTCTTCATCCAGGTACTCTGCATCTGCATCAAATTTTGCAAGAATACCACCGTCAACGTTGCAATCTTTTAAAATTACAGTTTGTCTTCCTACCGCACTGGTTGGGTCCTCGTTTGTCACTTGAATATCAAAGTAAACATCTTCCCCAGTCTCTTTATATCGATACATAAGCATACGAAAAACACTGGTATTATAGTGGAATGTTGCGGAACCTGTACCGGTCCAACCTGTCGCTTTGTTACCTTTTCCGGTTTTTCCTAAGATTGGTACTTCCGTCTTATTTTTCTCAAAGTTAGCCTCAAGGTTAATGGCTTGCATTAAGTTATAGCGCTTTCCTTCCAGAGTTACATAACACTCTGCCAATGACGCGCTAACGGTATCTTTTGCATGCATAACATTTCTTGCCATTCTTTTTGTCCTCCTTTTAGTTTACTGTCACTGTCATGTATAAGTGAGTCATGGCGTCGATAGGCTTTACCATATCAGTTACAACGATGGACTGTCTGCTATCTCCTTGTGCCACCACAAGATTGCTGGTATCAAAAGTATCAATAGCTTGTAATCTTTCCAGTTCTTTATGGTGATCTACCAGAGCACTCCAAAAACTTGTACGACCACTTTCGTTATTTTGAATCTTACCTAAAAATCTATTGTTAAAAATAAGAGCTGTATCAACTGCAATTTGGTCTAATACTCGGATGACTTGATTTCGAGAAAAATCTTTTCCTTTTTCATTTGTGTGAGTAACCAGGGTATTAATATCATCAAGCACTCTTCCACCATTACCTACTCGGTGCAAAATATATTTTCCGTTTTGCAATGCGTCTTCCAATTGTTTTTGAGTGTAATCCATTTTCACACTACACTCGCCATCGTAAATTTCATTTGTTGTAGATTTATTTACAGAACATCCTGCTTGTAAGCCAGCTACCCAGTACACCAAATCAGATACTTGTGCGTCTGAATCCGCAACGTCATTTTCAACACTTATGATACCTTCATAGTCTGCAGTGTTATACTGATGTAAAACCGTTTGAAACTTCACGCCCACTTCATCTCGTAAGCGCTTTGTAAACGCAGCAAACAGCTTTTTAATTTCTGTTGTTGTAGCTGGACAAGCAAGAATATTGAAGCTGTAGGATTCAATTTTATCTAAAAAGCTTTGATATTCAGTACCTGTTACCTCGCCGCCATTGGTACCACCGGACATTGGTGTGCCAGCATCTGCCTCTAAATTTAAACCGGGTGAAAATTTCACAAAGTCATTATCTTTGATTTCTGCTTTTGTAATTGCAATTTGCTCATCTACTACTACATTATCAAAGACTGTTTTTACGTCAAACTTTGAAGGTTCATCCACGTTGGTTGCTACAGAAATACGGATCTTATTACCTAAAGCACCGGTGCATTTTGCAGTTCCGTATTTATTAGTAGCTGCCACCCCTTTGTTTAGCTTATAAAAATATGCAGATTTTGCATGCAAAAACAAATCTCTGATGCCTTTCAATTTTGCATGGTTGTATGGGTACCCAAAGATTTTCAACGATTCATTTTGAAGCATTTCTGATGTTACCTCAAAAACATCGCCATCCACGCCCCACTCCATTGTAAGAGGCATTGCCACAACACCTCTGTCGCTGACAGCGGAGCTGACGGATGCAGAACTAACAAAGTTAATATAAGTACCTGGGAGTACTTTATTCTGAGTTGTCCAGTTTCCTCCACCTAGTGCCATTATCTCACCTTACCTCTCAAAAAATTAATAATCAATTTTTCTGTTTCTTTCACTGTATAAACGCTATATTCATCTAAAACAACGTTTAGAATGTCTACATTATCTCTAAATCGTTTCGCTTTCAAAAGCTGTTCTTTCGTATAGCGAATATCATCCACTTGTTTTTCTTTCGTTTTAACTACGGCCATTTTCGCCATCAACTCCTTGCTTTATTTTGACATCTGACATGGCATTATCCAGCTTTTCACTCTCGTAGGTCACAAAATTATAATTCACAAAGCAATGCAAAACACCGTCTGCATTTTCTGTATGCATGCTTGTTCCTAAAAAGCGGTTACCGTCAGCAGAAGTGATTAGCTTTAAGCATTCTAGCAACCTCATTGATACATCAAGTATATCTCTCTGCGTTTTTAGTTTGCTGAAATAGTGCACGTCAAATGCACACAGGTTGTTTTTTCTTGAACCTAAATAGTTGTCTGTATTCGTTGTAAGGTCTGCAATAAAAAAGCAAGGCTCCTGTAAGCCTTGTTCTACCGTATCTGTATATATACTGTATTCCTCTCCAAACTCTTGAAAAAGAGAAATGGCAATTGAATCCACAATTTCATTTATCATACTTTAAATATATCCTCCATATACGGTTTTAAAAGCCTATTAATGATTCTAGGAGCAGCTGCCTCAAGCTCTTGCTCTGAAATTTTCAGCATAAACTGTCCTTTCACCCAAGAATTTTTTAACCGCTTACCTATCGCGGGCACATACCGCCCTGGCTCTTGTCTATGACCATATTCAACATAAGAAGCATAATTTACACTATTAAACACAACTATTTCATACGATGTTCCTTTTCTTGAAACCTGCATAGTGGTCTTAGTCGCAGCTTTTCCACTACTCATTGAAGACTTACCCGCCATCCATCCCCGCCGTAAAGCACCCGACTTCACCGGCGTCCTCTTAATAACCGTATTTATTAGCTGTGCCGCAAGCTTCTGCGTACATCGAACACACAGGTCATCTACACTCGCAGCCACTTTCTCTAGATTTTTTTGTAACTTTAATAAAGCTTCAAAATCAACATTACCCCATCTACTCATACTTTACGCCCACTTGTCGAATAGAGAAAGCTCTATTTCCTGATGAGTTGGATACAATGCCGGCTTACCTGAACTTTTATACTCTGTTGTTCCACCGCATTGCGTAACGACGATTTTAGAACCTTCCGGAACTTTTATTTCCGGTGCAAGAAAAAGTTTTACAGACTGTGTGATTGAGGCTACATTATCACCACTGGTAGCTGGTATGCTTTTATAAGATATTCTACAAGGTTGTCCCGTAACGATCTTTTTTTCTTCTGAGGATGATATGTGTGTAATTTCGTCAGTTTCGTATACCCTAACAAAGATATCGCACGAACCTCTGTATAAGTACTCTATCGCTTGTCTAGCTGTCACCATCTTAACCTCCTAAAAGCAATTAGGTCATCATACGGCAGAGTTCTAAGAGATTGAATCAGGATATCTTTTTTCTGTGTGGGGGTGGCTTCCGCCACAAAATTAACTTGTGTATCTCCTTCTTTTATGGATGCTACACTTTGAGCGCTCTCGCTATCTGTATCGCCATTAGAGAAACTCAACCCATACATTACTTCCCCGCACGCCATATTAACCACCGCGTAGTTCAGTTCGGGAGGAAGCTCCTTAATATTACAAAAATTAAAGATTGCTTGTATCGCAGCATCAATACTACTTTCAAGGCTATAAGAATCAACATCCTTATAGCCATATAACGCTAGTTTTTTTCTTACAGATTCCATCAGTTCTAATGCCGCCATCGTTATCAACCTTTCCTTACCCTCTGGAAATGATTCTGGCCATTGGAATTACTTTGTCATTAATAGCATTTGTACCGTCATTTACAAGTTCCCAGTTTTCAGGTTTCTTCAATTCGGCGTTTGTGGGACTATTGCTTGCTTGAGATGCTTTTTTGTATGAAATACCTGCGACAGACACAGCTGTGCGACGTCTGCTTACCAGAGAGTCTTCACCGCCATTTGTAAAGGCGTCGCGCACCATTTCATACGGTACTTTTGCACCAACATCTTCCCAGCCAAAAGCACCGTCACCGAGAATGTATGTGGTGTACAGCGTATGCTTATTCGCGGAGCCTTCCTCTTTGGTAGGCATTGCGTCATCAATAACAACGAGTTTACCATTCCATGTTGCAAGTTCAAGGTCTCTTTGAACGCCGTTTTCATCAGTATACTTCAAATGTTGTAGCAGGTTCAGGTTTTCCAAATTGGTCGCTACTGCACTATGCATAAGCGCTAAGCTAAATTTAGACTTATGGTCACCACATGCTTTTTGGATAGCAGAGTTTAATGAAGTTGCACTAATCAGCATGTCATCCGTAGTTGCGGTGTCACCGGAAGCAGAAATGTCCAGTGTGTGATTTGCTACAAAATTTTGATTTGCTTTGTTATAGTTAGTATCTTTCATTGAGAAAATACCTTCTAAGATAGCCAGCATTGTGTCTTGATCAGCTTCATTCCAGTAGTCCATGATTTGACTGCGGACATTAGCCATAAAATCAACACCGCCGGTAATATCATAGCTAAAGTCACCTTCTGTCCATGCCTTCATACGACCAAAAGTAAACACACCTTGCTCAAAAGAGGTGGTTCTTTCTTTGGTTAGTGTAGTAGCACCGTCATAGTTCTGAGGCGCCCCACCAATCAAGCCGAAATATGGAAGCGTTGCGTATACCGTTCCGGTTTGACTGTCTGTCTTAAATGTTTCAACTAGTCGGCTGTCTCTTGCGACCGCTCTTGACTGTCTCAGTCTGTTTAACTTTGGATTTTCGATCGCTTTCATGTATTTACCAAAAGCCACCGGATTAAATGTTTTTGAATCGAATTTTGCCATTTACTAAACCTCGCTTTAAATTTTATTTTCCATCATTGCACAAATATCATCGTAAGACGTTTCTGCAGTGATATTAGATAACGGAAGACCATCTCTTCCTTGCACCGGCTCAATGCCTGTGAATTTTGGTGCCTCGTTTGTTTCGAATAGAAACTTGCTGTCCTCTGCACCTTTTAGAGTTTCAATGTTCTCTAGCAGTCCTTTTACAGTACCATCTTCCTGAATCTCTGCGTTTTCTAAATCGAGCAAAGCTTTTACAGCCTTTAGATTTTTCGCTTTTGCCGACGTAAGCGCCATTGTTACCGCATGTTCAATTTTTTGCTGTTTTAACTGAGCTTCATACTTTTCTTTTGCTGCCTGATTTTCGTTTTTTAGAGTTTCAATGGTTGCTTGTAGGCTTTCCGTGTCAATTTTAGAAAGTTTATCCAGCTGAGCATCTCTTTCTTTTACTGTTTCCTCTAACTGCTTTTTTGCTTCCTTTACAACAGAAAAATCTGTTTTAGAGACAAAGTTTTTCCCAATTTCAGTTGATACTTGTCTGTCAATATCCTCTGTGTACATATCACCTAAAATTGTTTTTAACCACTCTAACATATAAAATCCTTTCTACCGCCGTTATTTTTACTTGGCCTGTACCAATCCTGCGGTGCGCTTTCTTTCTCTCCGCGCGCAACGGCTAATTTTTTACATAAAAATAAGACCTTTTAATGTCATGTCCAGGACAATTGGGTATAAAAAATCCGCTCTGTGTTTACAGGCGGTTTCTACTCAAATAACATATGATATTTTTTTTGCAGCTCTTTTATTTTTTGGTTACATTCCATTTTTATATGGCGCGGTGTTGGTTCGTCTTTACCTTTGAGATGAGCATTAGGATTCGGATTTTCCTTATACCACTCTTCTTCTAATCGGTCATAAGTCTCACATAAGGCTATGAATTCTTTCTTATATTGCTCATACTCAGGTGTACCTTTTGCAGATTCTTTCATCATTTCTTTACCCTCCAATATTTAAAATGCAACCTTTGCTGCACCTCTTCCATCGTTGCATGGTATTCATCCATGTCAGGGTCTATTTTTCCATTAAAAGTCAATTCTCTTGTATGCGTAGTTTGGATATCTTTAAACAGGTATTTAACATCATCATACGCCATCTCTATTGTATCGTCAAGCCGTTGCATAAAGTATTCATACATATGGTCAGAAGCCATTGCAAAGTGCTCTCCGTAAGAAATAAAAAAAAGCAACATCATCCGCGCTGAAAGAAAAATATGTTTCATTTTTTGGATGATTGTGGTAAGAGTAAGAGCCTTTTAGCGTAGTTCCTTCTGTCATCGTTTCAATCAGACCAGGGAATACATTAGCGCTGTCACCTTCTGTTACCCAAACAGAGCCGTCCTTACATATAGAAATATTACGCTCATAATCTAAATCTAACACGCTGCTCTCGAATTCTCTTATCTTTTTCATTATCGCTTTTTTATCTGAATAATCTAGAACACCTATTTTTTTAGATGATTTTTTATTATTACCTTCAACATTACTTGCCCCTTTGCCTTTAACGTACTTCTCATACCACTGCTCGAATGTCATATCCGCAGGCACTCCGTAGTTTGTACCACCTGCATCTTTTGCAACTCTTTCTCCAATCTTTTCGTCAACAGCAGGAGCGGTACAGCAGCGACACCGTGTGTGATACGGCGGCGTAGTAATTCCAGGTTTTGCATCGCTCCCGTCTATCACCTTGCCGTCCATCGCCCCACAAGTACTACAAGTGTGTCCGTCAAGAGTTCCGACAATTTCCAGCTTATCAACACCTATTTCTTTAAAGCTGTCTTGCTGAGCCGCATTAGCAAAATAAGCAGATTCTGTTTGAACCAATGCGACTGCCCTATTTTTACTTACGTCAAATCGTTCTGAAAGCCGTTTAGCAAGTTTTTCAACAGGCTCACCACGTATCAAAGCTTGTGTAAGGCCAGTATGCAGCTCATTTACCAGCTTTGTTCTATTACTCCAAATTCGTTTGCTAAAATCACGACCGTCGTCTGCCCACGGCTTTGATAGCACTTTGTTGATACGGGCTGTGTCTAACTTTGTAAAACTACTTCCCAAACCAAGACCTTTTTGTATTTCAAAAATAGAGTGATAGTATCCGCTCTCGTAGATATCACGTAGTACATCATCAAGGTCATCAAGCTGATTTCCAAACACAACTTCGGCGTGTTGTTGTAGTTGAATTTGCAGTGACTCTAAGCGACTAATATGTACCCTCGCACTAGCATTTTTTAATTGCTGTACCCATTTGCCGTTTATATTATTTTCCTCGCCATGCTTGATATAGTCGTCTAGGGTCCACTTTAACTCTTGTAGCTCTTTGCTATTGAGCATGCGTTTGGACTCTGCATAAGTAACTTTGTTATCTTTCGCAAAGCGGTTATACCAAGTATCAATATCCTTTTGAATCTGAACGATAGCTTTTTGATACTCTCTTTCTAATATTTTCTGATACATATCAGCCTTTTTCAGTTCTGATTCTGTGACTTGCTCAAACCGTTTTCTCCAATACTCACTATTGCTCATCAGTTAAACCCTCATGCTCAGATTGCTTTGCAAAGGCGTTGCTATACAGATCTTCTTGTACTTCTTGTTGTTCCTTCTTAAGCTGCTCCAATTCTGCGTCCACATCTTCAACAAACGGGTGCTTGGAAAGAATTGTTTTTCGACTGATTTGCCCTTCGGATTTTTGACACTGGTCAATAAGCTCCGCGTTATTCATTAGAACATTTCGGTTAAAAATAATGCGAATATCTTCATGAGAATAATCGCCCTGCCCCGAATTTTTCAAATGTGCATTTATAAACCATAGAAGTTGTTCCATGCTTGCTCTGAACTCCGACTCAATGCCCGTTGCATCTATATCGATGTCAGAATACATTGACATAATATTCATCTGATTCGGATTTCCTGACATTCTATCGTCTTTGGCGTCATACCCTTGAGCATTTTCAATCAAGGCTTTCTTAAAAATGTCAACAATAGCTTTGTAATTCTCGCAGTTAACGTCAACAGATAGAGTTCTAACATCTCCACCCGGTCTGTCATCTGTGTTTACAACCTTTACAGCTCCATATGTCGCAAGTTTTTGCCGAAACTCTCCAAGGTTCTCTCCGTCATAGTTAACCAGAACCATGATGCTGTTTCGAGGGTCCTCCTCTAAGTTGTTTTCAAATGTGGAATGCATTAAATTAATTCCGTCTTGCAGTGATTTTACTGCTTTAATAAGCGGCTGCTCTTTACTATTTCGCTTAAAAGGAATAATTGGAATTGTACTCCATGTAAAGTTTTTGTCTCCTACTGTTAAATACGGTTCGAAGGCAACTTCTTCCGGTGTTAGTATCCCACTTTTAAGTAAATAATTATATTTTCCTTCTTTTGTGTACACTTCTACATGTTCCTGAATAGACGGTGAGTTTCCGTCATATAAAACGACTTCATATAATCTAAGAACTGCATCAAGTCTTGTATGTTCTGAATCTTGCCATAACGGCCGGATTTCATAACTTTCAAAACGCTTAAAATTCAATTCTCCTGCCTGGTTGTAGTAGACATAAAGCCATCCTATTCCACCGTTAAAGCTATCTTCTGCAATATTTTTTAGGGTAATGTCCCACCGGCTATTGAATAGTTTTCTGAGTATCTTTGCATAGGTCTTATTTTTCGTATCGAAGCTAAAAGGCTTTGCAAAAGAGTAATTGACCTTTTGGTTTACCATTCTTGCGTATTGATTATCTACGATTCGATTATTTGGAAGATTCTTAACCTCTCTTAAATTGCCGTCCTCATCTATGGTGGTTCTCTTACGCAATATGATGTCGTGATCCCCACCATAATACCGCTCTCCGGTTATCTGCCATTGACGTTCTACCGAATTGCGCCACTCTAAAATCTCACGTTGCAAAAATTGCAGATCAGTCAAGCGATTTTTGGCGCCTGTTTCTATGATGTGATTAATTCTGGTCGTTTCTGTTTCGCCCGATATTAGATTAAATATTATTTTTCTCACCCCTTTTTAATCAAAGCTAAATGTGCTTGATTTAAAAGCCGCTCTCACAAAGTACCTTAAATCATCCATAGTATGGTCGTTTTCTTTTAACACTGCGTCTGCTGTCTTCTTTTCATCCCAGCAATACAACCCGAATTCTCTAATGCAATCCGCACAACAATCATTTATTTTTATTTTCTCTTGTTTCAGTACTGTTGCTACTTCTCTGATTCCATCTATAACTGCATTGTTTGCTTTTTCAACTTGGAATCTCCCATGCTTACGAATGCATGCGATAAACGAAGCTGCTGACGGATCCACTATTACCTTTGATATCGGTAAATAACCTTTTCCTTCTTCCTTTTGAACCAACCTTTCCAATTCCTCGTAGTGCTCCTCATCGGTACGTTGATATTTCATTTTTCTGCCATCATAATAGCTTTCTTTCACTCTGTACCATACTCCCAAGCTTCGCCCCCACAATCCCATAGAAGTCGGATTACAAGTGCCATAGTCTATAGATACCATATACCTGTCATACACTCTATGAATTGTCGGAACAACATGCTTAACTTTGTCAAACACCGAATATACAAGCCCTTCTGCTACCACCCATAGCCCACGGATAAACCTATCATAGAAAACACCGGAATACATATTTTCATAACGTTTTTTTACCTTCTCAGATAAACTTTTGTTGTCTTCCATAGTGAAATGTAGATATAAAGCGTTTTTCTTCTTATGCTTTTGTATCCACTCCTTATAGAACCAGTGTTCTGGGCTGTCGGGGTTGCAGTTGAACCAAAATTTTGACCCTTCCACAGAACATCTTGCCAAAGCTTGTTCTACAAAAGAGCGCGGCATCAAAGCAACTTCATCAAACATAACCCCTGCTAAGGTCATACCTTGTATCAAAGCTGCCGAACCTTCATCTTTACCACCAAACAAATAATATTTATTTACTCTGCCATCAAGAGAAACCACCATTAAATTTTCACTTTTTCTCTCTGTGATTTTACATAGCCCCTCAAATAAAGTAGGCAACTGCGTTATAACATTTCGCCGCAAACTTTCAATTGTTTTTCCACATATGGCAAAGGTCTTTCCGTTAAAGCAACTACAGGACCACAAAATAAAACCAATTGACATAGACACCGTTTTACTGGAACGTATAGAACCATCGCATATAATTGCGTCCTTATCCTTATACCTTTCTGTCTGCCACCATGTCATTGTCAGCAATGACCTCGGACTAAACACCGCATACTTCATCTTCGTCTATCCCTTCCATAAGCTGTACACTGTCCTTCATTTTTTCAATCAAGTTGTTTTCAGCGGTTTCCTGCGCCCGATTACTATCGAACATCCCCAAGTGCCGTCCTATCTTTTCCAATGCGTCTAACTTACTGTTAAGCCGTATCTTTACACCGTCTTTTCCGGCTTCGATACTTGCAACAGCTCCTATTTTATCCCTTGGTATATCTGCGGTATCTTTCGGGATAACATATCCATTATAGACACCTACAAAGTCTGTTATTTTAGCAAACCCTATGGTTGCAAGCTCTCTTAGGACATCCTCTTGACGAATGCTCGTTCTCTCTTGCAATTCTTTTTGCTCTTTTTGCATGTATTTTTGAATGTCAACATTTGTCAACAATCTCTGTCCAATAGAACGCGCTGTTTTCTCGCTGTATCCTGCTCGCATAGCGGCTTGTGTTGCATTCAAATCTATAAGATACTCATCCACAAATTTTTTCTGCTTTTCTGTTAATTTAGGCATCTACAAGTTTCACCACCTCACCACCCTATTACCATTTTCCTGAATTTATTAAATACTCTATTCGCTCAATTGCTTTTAAATCTGGCGGTACATGTCGTTTTATAACACGAACCTTTTCTGCTTTTCCGCTTTTTCCTGCAATTGCTTCTCGTTCCTCTATTTCATATCCCAAAGCCTTTTTTAATAAAGCCTCTTTTAAATCCTGTTTAACATCTTTATTACTTTTTGCCATTGATTTAACCTCTGAATTATCTTATAATCAAAGGGATAGTTGCTCGAGCGCAAAACTATCCGTGTCAAAGGTCCGTTCTTTGGCATGAAAATAGCGGGGGTGTGCCAGCACCTCCGCTATTGCTTTTTACCTGTATATTCTTCGTATCTTTTTATAATTACATCGACATATTGAGGGTCCTTTTCCATAATATATGCTTTTCTTCCACTCTGCTCACATGCAATCAGAGTTGTACCAGACCCTCCAAACAAATCTAGAACAATGTCATGCTTTTGTGTGCTGTTCATTATTTGATATTGGATTAGACTAACCGGTTTCATTGTTGGGTGCTCTTCATTTTTTTGAGGTTTGTCAAACTCTAGCACTGTACTTTGCTTTCTATCACCATACCATTTATGGCTTTCTCCCTCTACCCAACCATACAAACACGGCTCGTGAATCCACTGATAATCTTGTCTTCCTAAAACAAAAGAATTTTTTTTCCATATTAAACACTGACGAACTTGCAAATCAACTTCTTTTAATGCAGCTCTCACTGTATATCCTTCTGATTCAGCATGCCATATATAAAACGGAGCTCCTTTTTTTAAGACAGCTTTTGCACATGCAAAAGCATCCTTTAAAAAACTTTTAAATCTTTCGTCGTCCATACAGTCGTTTTGAATTTTTAATCTTTCTTTTGTTTTACCAATATAATTTACATTATACGGTGGATCTGTTTGAAGTAAGTCTGCATACTGATCTCCCATCAATTTTTGTACATCCTTTATGTTAGTGCTGTCTCCACACATAACTCTATGTTTTCCCAATTGATAGACTTCTCCAGTCTGTGCTTTGGGAGGTCCAGAGATATCAAAATGAATATCTTCTTCACTATCTTCAATTTTAAATATTTCGTCTGAGATATTAAACCCAAACTCTGACATATCAATATTTAATATATTTTTTAATTCATCTTGTAGTAAATCAAAATCCCACTCTGAAAACTCTGAGACTTTATTATCAGCTAATCTAAACGCTTTTACTTGCTCTTCTGTCAAATCATCCGCTATAATGCATGGGACTGCTCCAATACCAGCCTTAACTGCAGCTTTATACCTTGTATGTCCCGCAATAATTTCACTGTTTTTATCCACTATAATAGGTACTTTAAAACCAAATTCTTGGATAGATTGGAGTACTGCATTGACAGCTTTATCATTCTTTCTAGGGTTAGTAAGATAAGGATTTATGTCTTCTATTTTTATTTGTTTAATTTCCAATTTTTAACCTTTCTATATCAAAAGTAAAGAGCCATGCTGTTTTGCATAGCTCTTTTCAAGTTTTATATCCGTTTGTTCAGTTTATACTATACCACACTATCTATATGACATTCTATGACATTTATCGCTTTCTTATGAAGCCGATTAATTTGTCTCCAAGTATAATTCATTTGTACCGCAATTTGTTCAAACGTCCACCCATTTATGTACCGATATCTTAATAACAGTCTAAGTGCATCACTCTCCACCGTATGGATCGCTTTTTCAATGTCTAACTTTGCCTCGCACCAGTCATCAATTCTTATACCGATCTTTCTTTCATATTCTTCCAGCTTTTCTACAGTTGACTGCACTTTATCGCTTTCATTCGTACCTTTTGGCATGTCGCTGTATGTAGGAGTTATCTTAGTTCCAAGAGAAAATATCTCGCTTTTCTCACGTAGAAGTTGAGTAATTTCTTTATCTATTTGTTTATACCTTTTCAAAAACTTTACTTTTTCTTGATATGTCATTTTCTTCTTTTCCTTTCTGCAATATCTGCTATAACTGAAATAACACAGAACACTAACACCGTGCCTGATATAACTGCACCTGTTAAAAAAGCCCACCAATGCTGCAAAACCGTGATAAACGGCAAGTTTACAGCTAAGATAATTGTCGTTACTAGGAAAATGATAGAAACTATAACGCAGAAAAGGGTTACAATGCTTTTAGTTTCCATCGGTTTTTCCTCCTAAATCGATTTTTAGTTCTTCTTTTAAGATTTTATCCACATGATACCAGTAAAGTTCGTCATTCATATGCTCCCTGAACATCTCCGTTACTGTATCAAGAAACTTTATTAAGCGCTGCTGTCCGAAACCAAAATTTCTATTTAGATTAATGAGTGACACTTTAAGTATCTGCGCTATTAACTCTTTGCTCTGCTTTTCTCTTTCTTTGCTTACAATTTCCTTAATAGAATTTTGCATTTGTTTTGTTAATATTTGTTTGGCTGGTATCCTTGCTTTCATACTTTACACCACACTATCTCTCAGCTATATCATAATACGCTCCTTGCGCTATATCTAAAAGATTAGACACATCGTACTTGTCCATTCCAAAAACTTGAGTTGCGAACAAGTCAATGAAAACCTTCCTATAGTATCCACAGCTTTCGAACTCATCGCACAGCCCGCCTCGATACTCGCATTTTGGAACCAATAAATCTTTTAAGTACGGACATACTTTCAAAATCTCATCCTTTATCAGTTCCATCGTTTCTCTCGTCTGCTTGTCCGCCTGCGCACATAACCTCATATGTGACATAGAAATTAAAGCCTGTGCGTTGATCTCCATAATATGTGTTACTATTTCATCCTGTCTCGCCGCACATCTATCGTAATCTTTTTGCCTATCATTTCTTTGCGATTTCACATAGTGCTCAACTCCATGTTTATGCCTTACTAGATGAACTGATACATAGTAAGGAATCTGCATTTTTATTGTGAACATCAGCGTTCTAATCGGACTATGTTCTGACTTTAAAATCTTTTCTTTCCACTCATCTGTGGGAAGAGTATCTGAGTCTTTTCCCACTGTGCCTAGTGCTAGCTTCTTGCAGCGTAGCCAGTCAGCATCACTTGGGTATCTTAAAATCTCTACTTGCATTTTCATTCCTCTAAAAATTATATCAATTTTTTAATCTCGGTTATGATTTTTTCAACTTGTTTTTTATCTCCGATTAAAATTTCTGTACCGCATTCTGTACATACGATTCGCGATTTCGTCATTATGCCTCCTTCGCAGTAAATATCTTTTCCTCCACAAATCGGACACTTAAGATCGATTTGATGTTTAAGATTGATTTGTTGAGCTCTCAAATTCCACACCTTCGCAGCTTCTTCTTTCGCGCAGTAATCAACGGATTCGTCTACCCACTCTGTAGCAAGACCACATTTGCTGCACTTTGCTCTTACTTGCTTGGTAATAAAGTCTTGTCCGTATTCAAATTTTGTTTCTCCACCGCAGCAGGGACATTTTTTTAATTTAATTTCTTTCATTTTTGTTCACCTTCTTTTTTCATCATCCAGACCATGCGTGCAATAGCTTCCGCATCATTTCTCTGTACTCCTTGGCTCATAAGCAACTTTATAAATCTTTTTCGTGTCATCTTATCTCACCGTCCACCAATCCAAAACTTCTATTGCCATGATACAGTGGTCTTGTAAACAAATCTCACCTCTATAGACATATAGCACCTTTGCTAAAATCTCTTTTCCTGTGTATTCATCAGCAGGCAAATACTCTCTTAAATACAGATAGTCACCCACTTCATACAATCGGTCATCTTTTCTAACCTCAAAATTTTTGTTATTTTTCAAAATATCATTAAAATGCATTGGGTATATCTTTAACTCATGTAACATTTTCATTCCTCCTTCGCGCCACACCATTTCCATGCTTCACGTTTGCTCCAATGGCATGGCGCTCCTTCTGGCGCAACACAAATATTTTCTTCTTTAAGTCTCCAATATGCACACGTTTCACAGTCGTGCGGGATAAACTTCATCGCCGCATCGCGTTCTCTCTTGATTTGCTCCAGTTTCTCGACGCAGTCAAAATACCACCGCTTATAGTTTTTTAACTCTGCTTTTAGAACAAGCAGTTCCATTTCTTCTCTATCAGTCATTGTTTAACGCCTCCAAATCCATTTTTGCTCCGCAATTAGGGCAATATCTTGATTTTATCGTAATTCCTTTGTTCCCTATGGTATACTTGCCGCAAGCAGAACACGCAAATACAAAGGTCAGATTTCCCCAAATATTTTTGCGATACGTTTTAATCCATTTGCCACACTTCACTAAATCTCTTTTTGTCTCCATTTCTACTCCTCCGGCAAGCTAGGTAATGGCATCCAGTGGGTAATCATATAGTCGTTGGTACAGCAATCTAAATACCAGACTTTATCATAGTAACCCGTGCGCACGTGAAGATTACGAGCATCTTCAAAAAATACAGCACAAACTAGGTATGTCCCCCTCGTTTCCGGCAGCCTATCTTTTACACTTATCCACTCCATATCACTCACCGTCCAACTCTGCTTGTATAAAAATACTATCTTCTCGGTCTCTCACCAAAGAGCCCACTTCCGCAGTCGATAAGTTTTTAATATAGCCGTTAAAAAAGTCAACAATACAAATATTTTTAATGTTGCCTGTTTTCATTCTCTCTAAAACTTCATCAAATGAAATAATTTTTGCTTTCATTTTTTATTCCTCCGTTCAATTAATTTTTCTATCTTTTTATCTTTCAGTTCGATTTCTCCACCTAAAAGTCGCTTTATCACTTCATGTGCACTCCTATTGCTGTTACAAACACAAAACGGATCTTTATCAATCAAGATTATGGTTTTGTATGTAGAACAATAATTTTTTACCCGTTTAGTTTCAATTAACATTTTTTATCCTCAACCAGCATTAAACGAAGCCAAAACAACGCCTTTTTCAACGGATTCATCAGCTACTCCAATCTTTCGGCACTTCACGTCGCTGGGCATTTTTACCCAGTCGTATGTAGCTAGCCACATACTATCAAAAAAAGTCCCGTCTGGATGAATCTTGACTGCTTCTTCTTCACTTTCTGCGCAAACAATAGCGGAATCGTATGTATCCCAACCCACGTTTACATCTTGCGTTAATAAATATAAATTCATATGCATACCTCTTTCATAAAATCCTTGTACATCATGCTTGATTGAATCCCTGTATTATTCTGATACTTCCCACTGTTATACAAATCATAGTCACCTTTTATGGTGTGATAATAGATTTGGCATACTTCAATATCGGGATAAATAATCAATGGATGAATACAATAAATTTCCAATGTCCAGTAACCTGCAAAGCCAATATCTCCGAAACCGGCGGTTACATGAATACACAATCCCAAACGACCTGTAGAGGAGCGTCCTTCTAACATAGGTACATATTTACTGGTAGTTGTAAATTCTTTAGTTCTTCCCAAATACAACTTATTTGGTTCTAATAATAACCCTTCTGGTGGAATCACTAACTTTTTAGTCGGATTAGGCTTTTTCATATCTAAAACATCATCTTCATATACCAATAACTCGTTATGCAGCGTTAAGTTATAGCTGTTTGGGTTTACTTGGTTACGATGGAAATGGTTTATTACAATATTTCCATTATTTATTTCTCTTTCAATTTCTTTTCCAGATAAAATCATAAATCCACCTCAATCCAGCACAATCACTTCACCGCAAAACGGACACGTTAGTGTTTTAGTTGACTCTACAACTTTACCTTCTGCATAAAATTTTATTTCCTCAATTTTTATTGTATCTATCAATTTAATGTATCTATTTAAGTACCACTGAGCTTTCTTTAAATCCTCGATTTTACTTGAACTTTCTTTTAACCCTGCACGACTGATATACTTAACAATATTTCCTAGATGATACCCCAGTTTTTTATCCTCTATGTAGTCAATCACTTCGATATTCCCCTGCGTATAATGAGATGGGTGGTTTATATTATCTTTCATCTAAATGCCTCCTAAATAAACTCGATTACAAGTTCTTTTTCAAAAGCTTTTGCTACACGCTCTAACGTCCTGATGCTAGGATTTCCAATGTCATTTACTAGCTTATTAATTTGTGTAATACCTACTCCTGATTTATCCGCTAAATCCTGTTGCTCCCATTTTTTCACTTTCATTAACGCTTTCACTTTTTCACCTATCGTCATTTATCATCACCCCATAACAAAGGTTGTCCACACTTAGGGCAACTTTCAACTCTTTTTGTTCTTGATTCGGTTACATATCCCAAGGAGTAACAGCAATAGGGACAAACATATAACATTTCATCAAAATAAAAAGATAGCTGTATGACCGATTCTGCTGCTGCGTTATTTCTTCTCGTTTTCATCCAAAGATAACCTCCCATCCATAATACGAACCATTTTTTTACATAGTTCACATCCATGTAATTCAATATCTTTATTAACCTTACCCATAGCAACCCGCAAATCGTCAAATTGTCTTCCTCTGGATAGCAACAACTTTTCTTTTTCGGACTGTTCTAAATAAGCACTTTTTATTTGTCCTCTTTCTTTTTGCGCCTGTTCCTTATCCAGATAACCTAAACGATAATCATGATATACACACCGCATAGATAGATACGCGATTTGTTCCGATTGCGCATGATATTTTGGTAGAGGTTGACTTTCAAACGCTAGTTTTTCTATTTCGTTAAAATCCGTCCACATATTTCACCTATTAATAAATAACCATAGTATACATTGTGTACATATGTATACAGTGACGTATACGCTCTAAACAACGCTGTTATGCGGCTTTCAAGATTTTGTGTACGTGTGTACGTTTTTTTTGAAATTCTCTTACGCGCGAGAAATTTTATATTATTTTTATTATTTTTATCTATATAATAGGGTGTGTTAAAACTTGTACACAACGTATACACGTATACAACCGCATAATTGCTAGCTTTTTTACATTCTAACTCGTATACGCAACGTATACATTAATCATCTTCTCCTAAAAAATGATAGTCATTTTCTTCGGTATCAGACAAAAGTGTTAAAGATACACAATTACAAGGAACTCCATTGATTCTTTTGGAAATCGTATTTCTGTTACTTTTGGTTTCAATTAACCTTTTTTGTTTGAGCCACGAAAGAAAAGAACTACTATTAAAATTGCCCTCATCACAAATACGATTAAATGCGTTTCTGATAATATAAACTTTTCCTTCTTCTAATCGTCCTAAAACTTCGGTTATCTCGCTACTTCCGCAAAATTTATTTTTGTTTTGAACAACATATTCGCATATGTACTCATAAGCACGCTGATTCACAGACACAGCCTCTTTGCTTTTTAAAAATTCGCTGATTTCTTTTACTGTTAACGCCTTTTCATCTTTAAAAATCCAGTCCGTTACCAACTTATCCGCAGTTAATACAAGAGCGGCAGCACCCGCTTGTTTCTCCATCGTATCTTCTGTTTTGGTCTGTGCGTAAATCTGCTCATAGATAATTTGTGCCGCTTCTATCATTTCAGGCGCTTGCAACAGTTCAACAAACGCTTTACCAGCAAAGCCGTAATTTGATTTTAAAAGATTTGCAACATAACGAGGGTCATCAAACAGTCTTTCTGTACACTCTACCTCTAAAATACGGTTAACCGCGCCACCACCAGACGAAGCATTTGTAATAGGCATTTCTCCGCTTGTAATGATACAATTCGACCATGTGGGAGTTTTATCTACTCCACCACTTTTATTACCTCTGGTGCGTCCCGCGCCCTCGGAAAGCATATAAATAGATTGGTCGAAGTCTTTTTTATCTTTTATGATTTGTAGTTCATCTAATATAAGCGGTAAAGAGTTAACGAAGGCAGCGGATTTTTCACGTCCTACTGATGTGCTGTTAAAAGTATGAATATATCTGCCAACTTCGGGATTCGCCCACACGCTGGCCGCTAACATCAACCCTACAGTTTTACCTACCTCTGTTCCTCCCCAAATGTGAAGAAAGAATGGCAAACCACCTAACGGCTTTACCAGCACACTGGCGAAACTTGCAGCTAAAATCAAGCGCGGAAATACATTTCCTGACCGTACCTTTTTGGCAAGCTCTAACCATATATCATAGTCACCGTAACACTGTACGCTTTCAAAATATGATTTAAAGTTCACATCTCCGTCAAACACTAAATTTTCAACATATGGGGAAAATCCTTCTCCATCAATCCAACCTAAACGGGAAACGCTGTTTTTTTCGGGAATTAAGTCGTAATTTAAAGATTCAACATCATGTAAGTACTGCACTAATAATTTTGAATTTTCACTTGTTACACCTACTCCAACATTGGCAAGCTCTAAAATTGAGTTATTACTTGCTAATGTCTTTTTATCCGCTAAAGTGCTACGCCACTGCTTTCCTTTACGATAAGAAATCATTAGTTTTTCTACTCCCGTATCAATGTTGACAAGGCGCATAATCGGTAAAATCGGATGATTACAGGCGAATTTTTCTCCATAGTCCGTTTCAATAGATACTCCAAACTCGTCAGCTCTCCAAGCCCCGCAGCTAAGTTCAAGTGCTTGTCCTTCAAACTGCGTCACACTGTCCAAAGCTATCGGTTTAGTCAACTTCTTTTTCTTCTTTACGTATTCTGAAAAAATTTTGCGAAAATTCTTAACATTGACCTCTTTAGCGTTATTTGACATTTGAGTTATAACACGCTCTAATGTAAAGCTATCATCTATGTACTGATATGCGTATTCATAAGGAGTTGTACTGCTAATATAATCTTCATAGGTATATATCGGTATTCCGTTTATAATCGATTCTTCCGTCACCCGTACACCTCCTTCCATTTTCCAAAAGTATTATATGTATCAAGCCAATACTCTAAATAATCTGTGTGGTGTAAAGCATATATAAAAGCAGGGTTTAACTGCTCGTTTTGTGTTTTCGGCGCCAATCTCTTTCTTTGCAGCCATAGTGTACGAAACCAACAACTTACAACATAATAATGATCTTTATACATCATTTTTAAATTATCAACTTTTTCTTTTTCTGATTGAATTTCTTTCCAACGAGCGTCTAAATCTCTTTTACGGCTTTCTGATTGTTGGCACAAACCAAGTCCAAAATCGTCATCTAATCGTATGATTGCGCTGCCAAAATCAATCTTAAAAAGATGGGCAACAAAGCTGATAACGTCACCGCCCATACCGCAGCCAAAGCAATAAAATGTATTGGTGTCGGTATAAATGCGTAAGCTAGGTGTTTTTTCGTTATGGAAAGGACACGAAATAAAACCTTTTTTAGGTTTATATCCGTATCTATCAATTACATTTTGGATAGTGATAAGCCGTTTTATTTTATCAACATTATTATTGTAGTAATTCATCTACAACACCGCTTTCCAAGCGCTCTTTTAGCTCATAATAAAGGGTTTTATATATCAGTTGTCCTGTGAGTTTTGGAGTGCAAAATAAGATATGTGTTCCGTATCTTGCTTCCCATGCTTTTAAGCTGGCTACCAAAGCCATAGGATTCAGCTGACTTCGGTAATTTCCTGAAAAAATATCTTCCCAACTGGTATTTTCTATTAGTAAATAAGGTTTTCCGCCTGTGCTTTTTAATCTGTCAAACTCACGCACAAACCTTTTACGACCACGTGTGAAATTGGAACATATTTCATCTGCGCTCATTTTACGTTCAATGACTACTTTATCCGCTAAAGAATAAATAATTCCGTTTGGTAATGTACACTCGCAGCTATAATCTCCAGAATCTAACTTTTGTCTTTTATGAGGACACTGCATTGATTTCAATCTTCTATGTAATGCAGCCGTTTCCTGTTCCCTAGTATCATAAATAACAGTCATACTAGAAAGACAATCTCTTACTTCAAATGGTGTCATGTAAACCACCCATTAAAACGGAAGGTCTTCATCATCAAGAAGTTGCACCGTTTCAGGCTGTGTACTTCCTGTAGGTTGCACAGTAGATTTATTTTGCAATGGTTTATCTTTAGGAATTTCAAATTTGTTTTCTCTAATTATACTTACAGATACCGCTTTACATGGTTGTGTTTTCCAACCACTTCTATTATCGTATTCCCACTCTTCACGTCTAAATAAACAACCAAACACTTTCCCTTTCAGTGTGGTTTCGTCCCAATCCCAGTGATAACCTTGGTTGCTTTCCTCAACCGCTTCTGTGAACGCTTTAAAAACGCTTATTGTCCAATTATCCTTTTCTGTTCCATCTTCTTTTGGCAAGTATAGTTTTAGGACACCTCTCCATTTTTTATCTTCCGTATTTTGATTTTTATAATCATTTTTGTAATAGTCTTGATATTCACCCTCTGCAATATCCAAACTTACATCCAGTCTTGAAAAATCGCCGTTCCTTCCACTAAAAGTCACTTCTTTTGCATCCATAATTTTTGCGACATATCCACCTGCCGGTAACGCTACAAAATCTCCTGCTGCTTTTACATTTTCCCAGTTATTAAATTTTCTCATTTTTTATTCTCCTTATTAAATGTTATAAAATTCTCTTATTTTGGTATCTACAAATTTCAAGTCGTTATCAATCGTTATGCTATCAAATAGCCCCACAGGACTTTTAACGGTATCCATGCCATTTGTTTGCGTAGTAAACATATATTTTCCATCTTGAACCAGTGTTTTTAATACGATGGTAAACATGCCTTCTAATGTGATTTTTTCATCTAACATTCTTCCGATTGTTTTAAATTTTTCGTTACCATTATTATCACGCTCTATATGCCCCAAAAAATAAACAATCACATCACTAGGCAAATCTTTTATGACCATTTGCACCAAATTCCAGAAATTCAATGCAATATCGGTAAATTTTTGATATCCGTTTGATTTGGCATTGCGCATAAATTCATTTACCATTAAATACTGTGCATCATCTATCACAATGGATTTTGTTTTTGAGCGTAAAATCACATCTGAAATTAAATTATAATCATCAGAATTAAATGGCTTTAAATCCGTTTTAAAAGGAAGCGGCTTATATCCTACATTAATAATGCCAAGCTCTCCATCCTTAAAATTTCGCATAGAAGTTGTTTTTCCGCTTCCCGATTCCCCAATTATGAGTACAGGAATCCCCATAAAATCACTCCTTTATTTTCAGCGGACACCGCTCTCCAATACAGTTCAACGGGTCAAGTATCCACTCGCTTGTTAAGCGACAGCTATATCTTTTATAGTTTTCTTCGTATTTTAAAAAGAGCCAGCACCAACGGCAAGCGATATCACCGTTAGGGAAATTTATTTCAACTTCCGTTTTTCCTTTTTTGTATGAGGATACGCCGTTACTCTTCATCTTCTCGCACCTCTCTCCAATCTCCGCTATAAAACCAATCAACAAGCATTTTTTCAAATTCATTTGTCATTTTTTCGTCCGGTTCTGCCAGTGGTCTTTTATCATATCCCAGCTTTGACATGGCATAAGCCACAGCTTCCTCTTTATATACCAGTCCGATATCACGATTTTTGCATATCCCTTGATATCCGATTAATGGCGGCCGCTTAAAAAGTGGATGGTCTTCATATTTCATTTGACAATACTCCTTTATACTTCGTTGCCCCAGCAATCCCAACCTTCTACTTGCTGGCGCGCGAAAAGCTCTATTTTGGGTAAATCCCCCATTAATTCAACGATTTTATCCCTTACAATGTCAGGTTTTTGACTATGAGAACGAATCTCAGATTCAACAATTTGGGACAAGCTTCTCGTTAAAAACGTTGGCTTTTTACCCATTATCCCGATTAGACACAACTCTGCATTGCCTCTTGTATAATGTCCAAGCCCAAGATGAATTTTTCCGTTTTTTGTTCTCTTTATCCAGCAAAAACCGCAAGTTTTATATGTAAAACCCCACGATTCCATTACCTGAAAAGCTTTATCTAGCATCGGCATTGTTATCCACATGAAAAGAATCGAATTTTCTTTTGCTATATTTTTAATCGGAAGAGCTTTTATGTCACTTAAATCCATAGTGTCATAAAAACTGGCAGCCCCCCTGATTTCCCCGTGAATTCCTTTCATTTTCATTTTATCTCGATACGACCAAGGTGGATCAGCATAGATAATGTTATACTTCTTATCTGTGTTGAAAATATCCACTACCATTGACACACATCACCTTCCCTTGCTATAATGAATATGGTTTTTATTGCTATTGCCCTTAGTAGGAGTTGCCGCTCCTCTGGGGCTTTTTCTTTTTTTACTTAAAAAGTGATGGACTACTGCAAGTAAAGTTATCCCTGCGATACATACAGCTTGTCCTATAAAGAAGCCTGTAAAGTCGATGTTGCCCTGCTCAAAACTCCCGACCACACCAAGCGCGGACATGGTTAAAGCGAAAGTTAACACAATGAATACCCAATCAAATATTTTGTTCATTTAATCACCTCCTTTCACACATCCATTCCTTAAATCTTTTCTGATTTTTCGGGTCTTCATAAAAACGAAAAATTGACTCAAGAAATGTACTACATAAATTTTTAAGCACAACGCCGTCTGGTTTTTCCTGTATTTTGATCTTAGTGGTTTCACTCAATATCCTCGCCTCGTTTCGTGATTATTTTCACATTTACTTGATTTTCGTAATTACTTTTTAATGCAGAGCAATCTAAAAGTTTCTCTACCTTTTGGTGTAACCAAAGTCTGTGTTCCACTCCAGCTGGATTTATCATTGAAACACTCTTTTATTACGAATAAACCTTGTTCAACATGTTTTGCATAGGGCATTAATTTTGCGCGTTTGTCTCGATATAAGTATTTCTTTTCAAGTAGAAATTTTATAAAATCCCTTTCTTTCACTTGTAGTTGTTTTGCTGTTTCTCTAAAGTTAGTCAATAGATTGCGATCTACTAAATCATCAAAATACTCTGCCTTTGGTGTCATAATGGCATTTTCAATTTTTAAATTTGAATTCACCATTTGTAATAGTTGATTTTTCTCTTTCTCTTCTTTCAATGCGGTTGCAATCTTAATAATCGTATCTGGATTAAGTATTGCCGCTTCCAGTGTTTCTGGTGTCATATATGCACCATGCTTTCGGATAGATTTTAGAATTTCTTTGACCTGTTTCTTAAATTCTTTAGCTATCGGTTTTCTTGATTGCATTAATACTTCATATAGACCATTTTCAGTAAGGAACCATTGTTCTTGGTTTCCTCCAAGGGTGTAAGCATTCTTTACAACCTTTTCATCATCATCTACGCTTTGTAACATCATTCTTGCATTACTATGCTCAATCCATTCCGCAACATCTTTCGCCAAAAATAAAGGATTCTCATAATCGCCATAAATTTTAAAATCTTTCCCCAAAACTTCTCTTTGTTCAATTATTTGCATTTCTGTCATACTGCACACCTCTTTCAATTTGACTTCCATCACGCTCTTGGTCGAAATCCGACTCGTTTAAATCCAAAATTTCACAAATTGCGTGTCGTATCTTAGGACTTTTACGCCGACCACTTAGAATACGCCACATGTACCCAGTGTCAAGATACAGACCCGTTTTGGATCTACATTCTTCTATTAACCAATCCTGCGTTTTTCCTATTTTTAGTAACTTGATTCTTACAGCTACTCCAAAATTTGATTCACTCACAATCACCACCCCCTATATAGTTATTGACAAGTACTTAAAAAAGTATTATTATAATATCGCAAGGTAATAAATACTTGATAGAGTACTTCTTCACCTAAATGATAGTACTTATTCGAGTACAAATCAAGTGTATTTTGTACTTTTTAAAGTATATTGTATACTTGCACATATTTAGGAGGATAATCCATGTCAGATTTGTACAAAAGAATCACTACCTTATGTGACAATAGAAAAATTAGTGCTGGTCAAATGTGTAAAGATATAAATCTAAGCCGTGGAATTATAACGGACTTGAAAATGGGGAGAAAGAAAAACCTCTCGACAGATACACTTACTAAAATTGCTAATTATTTTAAAGTTCCGATAAACTTTCTATTAGGTACACCACCGTTTGACTTTTGGGAACAAATTGATACTAACCGTAAAACTTTTCTTACGAATTTAGGAATAAGTGAGGAAGCTTTGCAAATGGTTTGGGGTATACCTGCTGACACTGAGGATATGGATATCTCACGTCTAATAAACCTTATAGACGCGACGGTAATGTCGGTATCCATAGATAGTGAAGGGAACTGGATAACAACTTTAAAAAAAGGCATAAAAAAAGTTCCTGCCGATGGAGCAGAGGCAAAAGCAAATGAATCTCTTGAACGCATTTATTTTAATTTCGCCAAAGAGGCGCAGGAAAACGAAATAGACCCCAGGGATATCAAAGACGCAATAGAGATGATAAAGCGATTGAGAAATAATTAAATTGTCTGGAGGTTAAAATGTATCATTTTCTCACCAAAGAAAATTTATATAATAAAGTTACAGCTCTAAAACAAAACTTAGGAATCCCAAAACATGAACATTGCATAGATACTATTAAAATTTGTAAACAAATCCCAAATCTCCAGATAGGTTACATATCCTTTAACACCATTGGGCTTAAAGGTATGTCTTGCATAGGAAATCTAAAGGAGAAAGATGTTATAATTCTTAACAGCAATCAACTTCCCGTTGAAAAAAATTTCATTTGCTGCCACGAGTTGATGCATTTAAATTTACATCGCGAGGGGCCAACAAGATTTTTTAACTGTTTTGATAAAGTAAAACCAAAACAAAACAAATTTTTAGAGTGGGAGGCCAACGAAGGCGCTGCTGAACTATTAGTTCCTTATAAATTACTACTTCCGCTTTTGGAGCAAAATAAAGAAAACTTAAACACGTCGTTTGGCATTCGAAAAATCAGACGCAATTTTTCGTCATATTTTAATGTGACTGAGACTGTTATAAAGTATAGATTTGAAAGTTTAAAATACGAGATAAATCAGTATCTAAACGGAACCCCGCTCAATGAAATTGTAATACTATCCTTAAATAAACAACGTGAAAAAGGAATTAATATTAAATCTTTAAATGATATCGAAGATGATTTATTTTGGAAAGAATCCCCTCTGAAAAAAAAATATGCGCTAATCTCATAAACTAACAATCGAACTATAACCACATAAAAACAAGGGTTGCTTTTTTGTACCCTTTTTAGGAGGCGAAAACATGAAAATATACACTATTATAGGCGGCGTAAATGGCTCCGGAAAATCCAGTCTTACCGGTGCAATTAAGGCAGAACGCAAAGACTTAGGCACTATTATTGATGTGGATAAGCTAAACGCCACTCTAGGTGATAAAATATCCGGTGGTAAAGAAGCGATAAAAAAAATAAACCATTGCATTGAGCACGGTTTATCATTTACACAAGAAACTACTCTTTCAGGTGCAAGAACTGTTTCTACAGCGAAAAAGGCAAAAGAGCATGGATATTACATTAGATTATATTATGTAGGCTTAGACACAGCCACAGAGAGTTTAAAAAGAATCCAAAACCGTGTTGAAAAAGGCGGGCATGATATTCCTAAAGAAGATGTTATGCGCAGATTTCAAAATAGATTCGAATCTCTAAAGGCTATTCTCCCCTATTGTGACGAAGCTGTCTTTTTTGATAACGACAACGGCTTTGCAGAAATCGCCGAGTACAAAAATGGAGAATTAATTTTAAAAGGTTCTGAACATCCTGAATGGATTAAAGAGTTTCACGAATACATTACAAAATAAAAAAACGCCTAAAACGGAGGTATATTTGTGAGCAAGCATAAATTAGCGGTGGTTTATGCCCGTTATTCAAGTCATAGACAAGGAGAACAAAGTATCGAGGGACAACTCGCTGCTGCGCGTGATTACGCAACGGCAAACGGACTTACTATTATTCGCGAGTATGTTGACCGTGCCGCAACTGGGCGAAACGATAATCGTACTGCCTTTCAAGAAATGTTAAAAGATACCTCTAAAAATCAATTCGGGACTATCATTCTTTGGAAAATAGACAGATTTGGTCGCAACAGAGAAGAAATTGCTTTCAATAAATACCGCTGCAAAAAGAACGGTGTTAAAGTCGTATACGTTGCTGAAAGTATACCCGACAGTCCAGAAGGTGTGATTTTAGAGAGTGTCTTAGAAGGTATGGCAGAGTATTATAGCTTGCAGTTATCTCAAAACATCTTGAGAGGACAACGAGCAAGCGCGGAGAAATGCCAAAGCACAGGAGGAAATCGTCCATTAGGTTACCTTACCGGAGCTGACAAAAAGTTTATTATTGATCCCGACACAGCCCCAACTGTTCGGTTGATTTTCGATATGTACGCTAAAGGAAACACTTGTACAGAAATCACAAAATTTTTAAATGAAAAAGGGTTACGAACTCTACGAGGAGGAAAATTTAATAAAAATAGCTTGCGCTCGATACTGAAAAATGAAAAATACATAGGCGTATATAAATACAAAAATGAAATCCGAATTGAAAATGGAGTTCCTGCCATTGTGGATAAGGACACTTTTTATAAAGTACAGGATATGCTAAAGATAAATAAGAGAGCACCAGCACATAAATGGAGTAAATCAGATTATATACTGACAGACAAAATATTTTGTGGAAAATGTGGATCTAAAATGGTCGGTGAAAGCGGCACAAGTAAAACTGGAAAGAAACATAACTACTACGTGTGCACCAAGAAGAAAAGGCAACAGACATGTAACAAAAAAGCTGTGAAACAGCGATACATTGAAGACTTAGTCATTTCCCACGTACATATGATTCTTCAAGATGATGAACTGCTGAGTTTCATCGCTGATAGTGTATATGCTTATTACATTGAACAGAATAAAGAAAACAATTACTTAGAAAGTCTTAACAAAAAGCTGTCACAAGTAAATCAAGCCATTTCAAATGTTATGAAAGCTATTGAGTCCGGAATAATCAATGATATCACAAAACAGCGACTAGATGAGCTTGACACCCAGCGAACAGAGATTAGCACAGAAATTGCAGATTTAGAACATGCAAAATCTCTACAATTAACAAGAGACCAAATTCTATTTTTTCTTTGCTGCTTTCGCAATGAGGATATTGAGGATAGAGAGTGTTGTAAACGCTTGATAGACACTTTTGTGAATGCAATCTTCGTATATGATGATAAAATTATCGGAACCTTTAATTATTCTGGAGATAAGAACACCGTTACTCTTGCCGAAATCAACGATGCTGAAACTTTAGGAAAGGTGTTCGTACACTGCGCTCAATGTTCCACCACAATAAAAAATCCGAACCCTATGCCGGTTGGTCATGGGTTCGGATTTATTATTTTGTGTTGAAATATGACTGACTATTTTGAAAAAATATTAGGGTGGATTTTCCGGTAATATCCTCTTGTGTCTAATTCGTTTTATTCGTTTTGTTTTACAAACTAGTAATGAAACTATGCTCCAATCCTTTTTCTTTTAATCGAACATCAACATTGCCATTAACTAAAAAATAGAACTCAACAAATATTATATCAAATGAAGTTGATGGCAGCGGTCAAAGTTAACTATCTAAGCTGCAAAAATTCGCAGGCATACTTCACCCTATTTTAAATACAGATTCGAAAGCATATTTAGAATCTGTAACAGAATACAAACTCATTGAACATTTAACTAGAATTAACATACAAAATTTTTTACAAATGTATTCTCTTGTCTGTAACATATATAACTAAATCTTTTGTCTTCCGGAAAAGAAATATGTTGTTCAATCCTTCTTCAATCTTTACTGTTATAATAACATATAAACGGAGGTATCTCTATGAGAATTTTACTTGTCGAAGATGAAAAAAGAATGGCACAGGCACTATGCGAAATCTTAAGGCTTGAAAAATATGAGGTGGATCACTGTACGAATGGCTGGGAAGGACTCACAGCAGTAGAAAGTGATATTTATGATATTATCATACTGGACGTAATGTTGCCTGGGTTAAACGGTTTTGAAATTGTCAAACGAGCAAGACAGGCTGATATCCATACGCCGATTTTAATGCTAACCGCAAAGGCTGAATTGGATGATAAAGTAGCCGGACTGGACAATGGTGCGGATGACTACCTAACTAAACCTTTTATGACAAAAGAACTATTGGCAAGACTCCGTGCTCTCGGACGACGGAATATCAATACTGCAGACGGAACATTGACCTTCGGTGATATTTCTTTGGACACAAACACATCTACATTGTTATGCATAACAAACGAACAAAGCGTTCGATTAAGTGAAAAGGAATATCGTATTCTGGAATATTTGATTGCCAATGCAGGACAAATACTCACCCGTGAACAGCTTACGGTCAAGATTTGGGGCTATGACAGTGATGCGGAATATAACAATGTAGAAGTGTATATGTCCTTTACTCGCAAAAAATTGGCATTCGTGGAAGCTAAGACAGAAATCAAGGCAGTGCGTGGTTTTGGTTACGAATTGAGGTACGATGATGTTTAAAAAATCCAGACGAAAAATTGTCGCCGCTATCATGTCGGTTCTGGTTGTGCTATTTCTTGGCACTTTAGTCGTGATTTATATTGCAAGCTATCTGGATGTTTCCAAGTCAAACTACGAAATGCTTGATCGTCATGCCCAAATGTATTCTCTTTACAATCAGACACAAGATAATACATTGGATAACACTCCACCAGATTTAATAAAGCCGGACCAGAATAAAAAAGACGCTTTTGATTTGAACCATTCTCCAGAATTTGAACTTTCTACTTTTTATTCCGTTGCATTAACAAAAAATGGGGAAATTCTAGCAACGGATACGTCTGACAATGGTGTTTATGAGGAGGCACAACTTGAAGAATACGCTTTGGATATTGTTTCAGAAAACAAAACAAAAGGAATGAAAGGAGAGTTGATTTATCTCGTTTCTGAAAAAAACGGATATGTGCTGGTCACCTTTATGGATAACCGTATTATTAATGAGAGTATGAACACGCTACTTCGCTATACAATCATTTTTGGCAGCATTACAATTACTGTAATGTTTTTCTTAGCCGTATACTTGGCAAAGAGAATTGTAAAGCCTTTAGAAGAAAGTTATCAAAAGCAGAAACAATTTATTTCTGATGCGGGTCATGAACTGAAAACTCCAATAGCGGTCGTCAATGCCAATGCAGAAATGCTCCAACGCGATATTGGAGAAAATCAATGGCTTGCAAATATACAGTATGAAAACGAACGAATGCGATTACTGGTTGGACAGCTTTTGGAACTTGCGAGAACAGAAAATGTCCAACCTCAGACGGCACGTCTGGATTTTAGCCATTTAACCACCGGAGAAGTGTTGCCTTTTGAGAGCGTTGCCTACGAAAAGGGACTTTCCATCAAGGCAGAGATACTTCCGGATCTCTGGATAGACGGAGACAGCATCCAGCTCAAACTACTTATCTCTATACTTATTGATAATGCCATTCGACACAGCGAGAACGGAAACAACATTGTTGTTAAACTGACAGAAAGTCGAATTTCTGTCATTCTTTCTGTGGCAAATTCAGGAAAACTTATTCCCCCAGAACAGCAAGAACGCCTGTTTGATCGGTTTTATCGTGTGGACGATGCCAGAAACAGCGAAGATAACCATTACGGATTGGGACTTGCTATCGCTAAAGCAATCGTTACTACTCACAACGGAAAAATTGAAATTCGTTGCTATGATGGGTTGGTAGAATTTAGTGTAACCATTCCCAAAGCCTGAACGGCGAATTTTTTGTGATTTCAATAAAACTTCAACTTTCCTCCTGTACAATGATATCATCAAAAGTACAGGAGGATTTTTTCATGGCTATACAAACCGTTTTCAAACGTTGTGAAATGAAATATATGATAACCACAGCACAAAGAGAATTCATAGTTGCAGAAATGGAACCCTATATGACACCGGATCTATATGGTAAAACTACTGTCCGCAATATTTACTATGATACGGACACATATTTGCTAGTGCGGAGATCTATAGAAAAACCTGTCTACAAAGAAAAACTGCGCATACGCAGCTATGAACAGGCAAATCCAGACAGTATCGTATTCGTGGAGCTGAAAAAGAAATATAAATCGACGGTTTATAAAAGACGGATTTCTCTGCATGAGACAGAAGCGATGCAATGGATATCAGGAATCCAAAGTTGCAGCAATCACACACAAATTTCTGATGAAATTGACTATTTTCTTAATTATTATAATCCCCTACATCCAACAGTATTTCTTTCCTATAAAAGAGAAGCTTTTTATGCTAAAGATGGTTCCAACTTTCGAATAACTTTTGATGACACCATTCTTAGCAGAACAGAAGATTTATCTTTACAATCAGAGTTATATGGCACACCCATACTTCCCGATGACATGGTTCTTATGGAACTAAAATGCTCCGGTAGTATTCCATTATGGATGACCCAAATTCTTTCCCAGAATCATATTTATAAAACATCCTTTTCCAAATATGGCACTGCCTATCAGACCACAATTTTTCCACATCTTTTTGAGGAAGCAGCAAAAACAAAAACATCTTATATAAAAAGTAAAATTATCGTAGTTTGAAAAACGATTGCAAATACATATTCGGAGGTAGCATATCATGCTTGAAAACTTATTTAGAGGATTATTTGATTCAGATCTTACTTCTGTTATCAGTGTAATAGATTTTCTTTTGTGTTTAGGATTTTCCCTTGTTTTGGGACTTGTTATGGCATTTGCCTATATGTACCGCACTCAATATACAAAAAGTTTTGTTGTAACTCTTGCACTGCTTCCCGCAGTTGTTTGTGTTGTTATTTTATTAGTGAATGGAAATGTGGGAACTGGTGTTGCTGTAGCAGGCGCTTTCAGCCTTGTGCGTTTTCGTTCAGTACCGGGCAGTGCAAAAGAAATCTGTACGCTGTTCCTTGCTATGGGCGCAGGCTTAATTACCGGTATGGGCTATCTTGGCTTTGCAGTACTCTTTACATTAGTAATGTGTGCCATGTTTATGCTGTATAATCACATTGACTTCGGAGCAAAAAAGAATTCCGATTCCTATAAAATTTTCTCCATCACCATTCCGGAAGATTTGAATTATTCCAGCATATGGGACGATATCTTTGAGGAATATACCGTGTCTCATGATTTAATCTGCGTGAAAAGCACCAATATGGGCAGTATGTTCAAACTGACCTACAATATCACTCTGCGTAATCCCGAACGAGAAAAAGAAATGATCGATAAATTTCGTTGCAGAAACGGAAATTTGGAGATTACAGTATCCAAACGAGAAACTGCAACTGCAGAATTGTAAAAGGAGATTCTAGACATGAAGAAAACAGGAATGATTCTATTCATATTGCTTTTGATGCTTTCCTTATCGACCGGTTGCAGCAATCAGGAAAATAGTATAACAGAGTCAAATAACACCACAGATAATAATTTAGAGCAAATCTCCAACAAAGCTTCTCAGTCGGACGCGGATATGTTTACTGACCGGGACTACCGCACTGCTTACGATGAAAATGAAAGCATTTTAATTCATTTAAATGGTGACAGTGCAACAGCCAGTTCCAACAGCGTCAAAATTTCCGGTTCCACGGTGCAAATCACAGAAGAAGCAACCTATATCATTTCCGGTACGCTGAATAATGGTATAATCCTAGTTGATGCAGAGGATACTGCGAAGCTGCAAATTGTACTCAATGGAGTCTCTATTACAAACGAAAGTTCTGCAGCACTCTATATTCTGTCAGCAGATAAGGTATTTGTCACACTTGCAGAAGGAACGGAGAATACTCTTGCCAATGGTGGCAGCTTTATTGCTATTGACGAAAATAATATTGATGCCGTTGTTTTTTCAAAACAGGATTTAACTTTCAATGGCACCGGAAATCTTATAATAACATCTCCCAACGGAAATGGTATTGTTGGAAAAGATGATCTTGTATTTACAGGAGGAAACTACACAATAAATACCTCCTCACACGGTATAGAAGCTAACGATAGCGTCCGTATTACCGGCACAACACAGATTACAGTAGATGCAGGTAAAGATGGTATTCACTGTGAAAATAATGATGATACTTCTTTGGGATTTATCTATATTTCGGCTGGTACGCTGAATATCGAAGCAGAAGGCGATGGAATTTCTGCAAGTGCCTATATGCAAATAGTTGATGGAACATTTTCCGTTTTAGCCGGAGGCGGCAGTGAAAATGGCAGTAGTCAATCTTCCAACACCTGGGGTGCCTTTATGGGAGGAGATATGCCTCCGGGACAGCAAAGTTCATCCAATACCGCTACCACAGAAGATAGCACCAGTATGAAAGGCATAAAGACCAGCGGAACCTTGAACATCTTTAGCGGTAGTTTTCAAATCAATTCTTCTGATGACTGTATTCATTCCAATTCTTCAATAACAATCTATGGCGGTACATTTGAGTTGGCATCCGGTGACGATGCTGTTCATGCAGATGAAACGCTAACTGTCACAGCCTGCGATATGAATATTTCGGAAAGCTACGAGGGATTAGAAGCCCTGCATATTGATATTCAAGGTGGAACCATTAAACTGGTAGCTACTGATGACGGACTCAATGCTGCAGGTGGAACTGATTCCAGTGGTACCATCGGTGGGCGTGATGGCATGTTTGGTGGCGGACGCGGCGGAATGGGCGGTATGAATTCGTCATCCAACGGAACAATTGTGATTTCGGGTGGAGATTTGTATATTAACGCCTCCGGCGACGGTATAGACGCCAATGGTTCATTGGAAATTGGCGGCGGCTATACAGTCATTGTTGGTCCAACGCAAGGTGACACAGCAACCCTTGACTATGATACCACTGCTACCATCACAGGAGGTACTTTTATAGGAACAGGGTCGGCTAATATGGCACAAACCTTTAGCAGTTCCCAGCAGGGTGTCATTGCGCTCAGTGTTGGAAATCAAACCGCTGGAACGAACATTACTTTGAAAGATTCCAATGAAAATATATTGTTTGATTTTTCTCCGGAGCTTCCCTATAATGTCGTAATTCTCAGTAGTCCGGATATGATTTCCGGTGAGACTTATACTGTGACCGTGGGAACTTCGAGCAGTAGTTTTGAAGCAAAATAAAGATAATAATAGTAAGTAGCAGACAATCAGTTTCAGGTAAATTACGCATGAGATTGTCTTCTGGATGACGGAAGAGTTTTAGCAAAGAGAATTTTAATTGTACCTGATGCATCGTTCGAAGAGATTTAGGAAGATATTTTTAAATTATTTTGTTTGGCATACAAGAAAAACAATCCCAAATACGACTTTGGAATTGGAAATCATCAAGTGTACCAATCTGTTGATATGCAATTGACTACAATCTATTAGTAATAATAGTTCAATTTTCTTACTATCATCTTAGGAGCATAGAATATATTCTATGCTCCTACTTTTATATCAATATATTCTTATTGCCATACTGCACATGTAGTCTATGTTTCGTCATCGCATAATGGAATCATACTGTTATGGAGCAATCTGCTTGCTCATTGTACAAAAATGCAGCCAACGATAATTTCATACGTTTAAAAAAATTGATTTTATTTTATTTTTTTATGGGAAAGCTATATTGGTATGCAAAAAATATTGATTTTTTATAATGATATGTTACCATTTTCACATCACTGATTTTTTGGAAATACCATCATAAAGGAGTGTCTTATGAAACAAAATGTGTTAATCCTATTTGCTTTGTGTCTAATTTCACTTTTATTCACAGGCTGTTCTCAAAATAACGTTGTCCATGAAGATTATATATCATCTGATGTATTGGACTTGAATTCATCAGAGATTGTCTCTTCGGAAAGCGAGGAATCTGAAAATTCATCGGAGGAAAACAATCAATCTGAAGCAAGCACTGAGAGCACCCCGCCTGAAAACCATCAGCAAATCATAGAATCTTCGGAATCTTCGGCAAAAGAGTCTATACCTGAAAATACTATCCTTCCCCCATCCAACACACAGAGCGTCGCACCTCCTCAATACAACGAACCGGTGGAAAAAACACCACCTGTGGAAGAAACGCCACCGATAACCGTTACAAATGAGGGAAGTCAGGTATTTCAATTGGTAAACCAAAGAAGAAAAGAAAACGGTCTTGCCGAACTTACGTACCGTAACGATATACAAGACGCCACAAACATTCGAGCCAACGAAATCATCTCCACTTTCTCCCATACGCGCCCGGACGGTTCCAGTTGCTTTACGGCCGTAACTGTAAATTACTACGCAATTGGAGAAAATATTGCCAGCGGGCAAAAAAATGCAGAGGAAGTCATGAATGCTTGGATGAACTCACCGGGACATCGCGCCAATATATTGAGTGCTCAATTCACCGGAATGGCCGTAGGTGTTGTACAATATCAGGGCGTAAGCTATTGGGTACAAATTTTTATTGGATAACCGCTCCTTTGTCAGATAGCAAGCAACTTGTATAAAGTAAAAGTTTTATTTTTATGAAATATGCCCATTTTTTACTTTATAAAATATTCATAAAATAGTAACATTGTATATCTTGACTTTATCGCATATGAGAGTATACTAAATATATGAAATAACTAGGGATATATCATAGGGAGGTTTCAGGATATGGAAAATGTTGTAGTAGCTGTATTTCCGGTAGAAAGTGAAGCTTATCAAGCGTTCTCAAGAATAAAAGACGGAACTACAGAATTGTCCGGTTATTTGGTTTCTCAAATGGCAATTGTCAAAAAAATGGGTAACAATGTACAGCTGGAAGATGAGTTTGATACCGGAATGAAAACCAGTGATGACACCATAAGCGGAGGACTGATAGGTGCTTTAATCGGTATACTGGGAGGCCCCTTGGGTATTCTGTTAGGCGGAGGCATCGGTACTTTAATTGGCAGCTCCATAGATTTAGGAGATATTGATACAAATAATTCTATGATAGAACGAGTATCTTGCATATTGTGTGATGGAGACACTGCGTTGATTGCATTTGTACAAGAAGATAACACAATGTATTTTGACAATGTGCTGAACACATTCCAAGATGTATCCATCACCAGATGGGACGCTGCTATTTTGGAACAGGAAATTGAAACAGCGCGTGTACTGCAAGAAGAATTTGAAAAAACAGCAAAAAAAGAGTTGAGAGAGAAAAAATCTCAAGAGCGAAAAATGAAAGCAGAAGAAAGACGCGCTAAGATGAAGCACGAGTTTGAACAATTAAAAGAAAAAAAGCATAATAAATAATAAAAGACACCAACTGACTTTCAGTTGGTGTCTTTTCATAACTCGCTTCTGCCCTCTAAAGCACGTGATAATGTAACTTCATCCGCATATTCCAAATCTCCACCTACGGGAATTCCATATGCCAAACGTGTTACTTTGATTCCCAATGGCTTTAATAAACGGGAAATATACATGGCAGTTGCTTCGCCTTCTACAGTCGGATTTGTTGCCATAATTACTTCTTTTACTTCAGGATTTTTCACTCTGTCCAGTAGTTCTTTAATGCACAGCTGGTCAGGGCCAATTCCTGCCAAAGGAGAAATGGCGCCATGCAACACATGATATGTGGCGTGAAACTCGTTTGTTCTTTCTAAAGCAAATACATCTCTTGGGTCTTCCACCACACATATAATAGAACGGTCTCTTTCCTCATTCCTGCATACAGGACAAAGTTCTTGGTCGGTTAAATTACAGCATACGTTACAATAGTGAATGGCATTTCGAGCCTCCAGTACTGTATTTGCAAATTGCTCTGCCTTTTCTTTCGGCATACCCAAAACATAATAAGCCAAACGCTGGGCTGATTTATGACCGATTCCCGGCAAACTTTCAAACTGCTCCACCAATCGAGCCAGAGGAGCGACATGATAAGATGCCATAGATTAGAACATACCCGGCATATTTAAACCACCGGATAATCTTTCCATAGTCTCTGCTTTTTCTGTTGAAGCAGCTCGAATTGCTTCATTTACCGCTGCAATTACCAATTCAGACAACATATCAATATCTTCAGGGTCTACAACCTCAGGCTTAATGTCAAGAGATTTCACTTCCATTTTACCTGTTACCACTGCTGTCACTGCGTTGCCACCAACGGTTGCAGAATATTCTTTCTGTTCCAATTCAGAGTTTGCCGCATCCATTTCTTCCTGCAGTTTTTGCGCTTGGCGTGCCAATTGCTGTAAATTTGTGCCTCCGCCATTGCTGAATCCTTGTGGTAATCTTGCTTTCATGTTATATTCCTCCAAATTGTTTCATTCTATTTTATTTGAACATCAATTCCCGCTTGCTCTGCTTGTTCTGCAAGCTGCTTTAACGGGTCTGAATTTACTGTATGAGTATCCTCTTTTTTTCTGTACGGTCCTAACTTGTACACTTTACCTGTAGCCTGTCGTATTGCCTCTCTCATTTGTTCCCTTTGAGATGATTTCCGCAATAATTCAAAAGCCATAGAATCGGACGGTGCATCTATCAAAACATAATCTCCGCTTACAAATGCATTGGTACCTGTAAATGCGGTGGCTATTGCTTTGGAATATCCACCTAAAATCTGTAGAATTTCGGGCCATTCTTCCAATACATGCGCAGAACCGCCAACTTTGGGATGTGTCACAACCGTCTCTTCCGATACCTGCTGAGCAGATTCCTGAGAAATGGTAATTCGCTTTGCCGCTGTTGTTTGCATGTTCGCAGGCAATTCCTCAACATTTGTAATCGAACTTGAAGAAATACCATCTGTTTTCAAAGTGTTTGGAACAACTGCTTCCGATGGAACTTTGGATATTGGTTCCTGAGAGCTGCTGCTTGCTGTCTCCAAAGACGTCGTGACTTGCTGTACCGCAACATCATTGCTTACCTCAGGAACAGTTACTTGCTGTGCCGTAACATTACTGCTTGCCGCAGAAGCCGCTGCTTGCTGTATCGCAACATCACTGCTTACCGCAGGAGCGGTTACTTGCTGTGCTGCAACACCATCGTTTTCCGCCAATACAGAGGAAGCTGCGGTTGGAGCAATTGCTTTGCGTTCCAAAGCATTAATTCTTCTGAGCAATGCCTCTGCACTGGTATCCAATTGCGGCGTACAAAGCTGAATCATGGTCATTTCAAATGTAATTCTTGCGTTTGCGCCGCGGTATATTTTTTCCAAAGCATCCTGGATAGTATCCAATCCGTGCAAGATGGCGGTCAGCGACAGTGAAAGGGCCTGTTTTGTCAAAGACTGAAACTCCTCTTCCGATACAGGAATGAACGCTCTTGCATCTTTCATGGTTTTAATTAGCATCATATTTCTGAAATAAACAGACAACTCTTCACATAAACGCGCCATATCTTTGGAGCCACGATACAATTGGTCAATCAATTCCAAAGCCTTTGCCGAATTTTGCGATGCAGCTGCGTCTACCAGCTGATACAGATGCTCTCTTCCTACAATTCCCACTGTACTGCAAACAACCTCTGTTGTAACATGATTGCTTACGCCAATACATTGGTCTAAAATAGAAAGGGCATCTCTCAAAGCGCCGTCGGCTAACCGTGCAATTAAAAGCGCTGCCTCGTCATCCAAATCAGCTCCTTCTTCTCTTGCAATGTAGCACAGCCGCTGAGCACTGTCATCAGGAGAAATCCGTTTGAATTCAAATCTTTGACAACGTGATAAAATCGTTGCCGGCATTTTGTGCACTTCTGTCGTTGCCAAAATAAACACAACATGTGCGGGAGGCTCTTCCAGAGTCTTCAAAAGTGCATTAAAAGCGCCTATGGAAAGCATGTGTACTTCGTCGATGATATATACACGATACTTTGCCATTGCAGGTGTAAAACCCGCTTCTTCCCGCAGCATACGAATATTATCAACACCGTTGTTGCTGGCAGCATCTATTTCCACCACATCTGTAACAGAGCCTTCATCAATACCGCGACAAATTTCGCATGTACCGCAAGGCTCACCGTCTATCGGATTCAAACAGTTGATGGCTTTAGCCAATATTTTCGCACACGTTGTTTTGCCTGTACCGCGAGAACCGGTAAACAAATAAGCATGTGCAATTCTCCCTGCAACCAATTCTTGTTTTAATGTTTGGGTTACCTGAGGTTGTCCCGTAACATCTTCAAATGTTTTAGGACGCCATTTTCGATATAAAACGCGGTACAAACGAACACCACCTTTTCTAAAAACGCCTGAAAAAATATAAAAGCAAGGCGAAAAACTATGCACTAGGATATGCGAACGAACAGACCACCTGCATCGCACAGAGACCTTCGCTTAATGCTGCTCGGTTCCCCGCCTGACATGGTTCACGATGCTCTATCGCGCAGAGCCCGCTCGCCCGCATATCCTATTGCACGCATTTCTGCCTTGCTTTTAAAAAATAAATAAGCTAACTGCTATATTATAACGTATAAATTGCAAAAAGGCAATAGGAAATCTACGAAAAAACCATGCCAAACCTTTCAATATTAAAATTGACATAGAAAAAGATTCCGATGTTCCTTATTACGGTATCAGAATCTTTTCCATACACTTCCACTCAGCAAGTAATTATAAAATAATTTCTCCCTCTACTGCGCCATTTAATCCTGCTGCGTTTGCTTCGTCTGTGTCAATATGTACAGCCAAGCCTGCGCTTGCACTTACACGTGCAACTACGTCTCCAAAAATCAAAGAACGTTCGTTGTCCCCTACTTTTAGAGAAACAATTTGTTGGTCTTTTATACCCCATTGTTCCGCTACATCAGGTGGAATATGTGCATGACGTTTTGCCACAATCACACCTTTAGTCAGCTCTACTTCTCCTTTTGGACCAATTAATTTACATCCGGGAGTACCTTCCAATTGGCCGGATTCACGAATTGGTGCGTCAATACCAACTTTTCTTGCATCTGTACGTGATAATTCCACTTGGGTTTCCGGACGTGTTGGTCCTAAAATAGAAACGTTTGCCATTTCTCCTTTTGGTCCTACGATTGTTACACGTTCATTGCAAGCAAACTGACCCGGTTGAGATAACTCTTTTTTCACAGTCAATTCTGCATCCGCGCCAAATAAAATTGCCAAATGCTCTTTACTGATATGTACATGACGTGCTGATGTTTCTACAAGAATTTTCAAATGAAACACACTCCCTATTATCATACATTATTTTCGATAACGTTATTTTACCCGATTCTACTTTAGATTGCAATACTTACATACTAGATGAAATATCTAAAAAATAGACTTTATATTTGTTAGATATTTCATAGCTATGTTTCTATGCTATCACAACCTTACAACAAACAATAAATCTAATATGAAAAGGGACCTCTTTCCATGTTCAAGATTTTGATTGTTAACCAGAACGTTTTAGCGCTCCAAAGTTAAAAATTGCTTTGCAATTTTTTCTATGCTATAATATAAAAAATTTGAAGGTAAACACAGAAAGAAAGGCTGCATGTATGTATACAAACTGGACAGAACTGGAAACCGCGTGCAAAGCATGTGAAAAATGTGAGCTTTGCCAAACCCGAACACACGTCGTATTTGGAATGGGAAACCCGCAATCAGATATTTTATTTATCGGAGAAGGTCCCGGAGAAAATGAGGATTTGGAAGGCCTCCCCTTTGTTGGCAGAAGCGGACAGCTTTTGGATAAAATGCTTGCTGCAATTGATTTAGACAGAAATAAAAATATTTATATTGCAAATATTGTAAAATGCCGACCTCCAAAAAATCGTGACCCACTTCTCGAAGAGCAAGAAGCATGTATTGACTGGCTGAGAAATCAAGTGATGATTATGCGTCCGAAAATTATTGTATGTCTTGGACGTATTGCAGCCATGAAATTAATCAAACCCGATATGAAAATCACAAAAGAACACGGTATATTTTTTGAAAAAAACGGAGTGCTTATGATGGCCACTCTGCATCCTGCCGCATTACTACGAAATCCAAGCAATAAACCGGCAGCTTTTGAGGACTTTTTAAAACTGCGCGCAAAAATCGATGAATTAAATCAAGAAGCTTAAACGTTTCTTGATGGAGGGAAGAAATCATCATGTTTCGTGACAAAGAACCTGTTTCTCCTATGCCTGAAGCAGCTTTTCTGACTACCGTAACCGATAATATCACAATAGGTTTGATAGAAGGTATTCTGGAGGAAAATCACATTCCCTTTTTAAAGCAAAGTCGTGGCAGCGGAGACTATTTGCAAATAGTCTGCGGTTCCTCTCCTTTCGGAACTGACTTTTTCGTCAGGCATGAACATCTGCAACGAGCAAGAGAGTTATTAAAAGTATATTTAAATATTCTATAATGAAAAACACAAATATAATACATTAATAAAAATATTTCATGAAAAAAGTACCGTATGAATATACGGTACTTTTTTGTTGTTCATGCATGTAATGATTTAACCTATTATGACAGCAGACAAATCAGTCGGACCAGATTTATTTGACTTTACTTTTGATTTTTTTACCTGTGATAAATGCAACTGCCCCTGCACATACTGCCATCACAGAAGCCCATATACCAACTGTTGTACCATCACCTGTTTGAGGAGTCACCATTGCAACGTTACCTGTTTGTGTGTTGGTATCGGTCGGTGTCATGGAATTAGATGGTTGTTCCGGGTTTGTCGGATTTTCAGGATTAGTGGGATCGGTTGGATTTTCAGGATTTGTTGGTTGTTCCGGATTTGTTGGCTCTGTATTGTAAACTGCATACAAGCGCTTTCCTACAGAATTATTTGCTCGGACAGTGGCAGTATTGTCAATTAAATCGCCCGGTTTGTATACAGTTGTTGTATCCCCTTCTGTTTCACTCCAGCCAAGAAAGTTCGCATCATCTTCATAACCTAATTCAGTTAACGTTGGATAGTAGTTCGTTTCGCTGTTCAAGTAAGCGATTGCTTTTTCATTTGCGGCATTTACATATGTGTTTTTAAAACCATCAATCTGTAAATCCCATGTCATATCTTCATATCCCTTATACATCTCAATTACTTGATAATTTGTTTCAGATGTAGTAAAGGAAACATCAACTGTATTTCCTGTAGCGGGAGTTTCTTTTCCATCCGGCGTATTTATTGTACCATTAAAGGAAAAGCCGTCTGTATGATTGATTCCCAAAGCGGCTGTTACATCATACCCTTGCTTATCCGCAGATACTGTTACATCGGTCACCTGAATGGTTGGTTTTCTAAAATAAATTTTCATGGTTTCATATGCTGCAGACTTTGGTAATTCTTTTTCATGCCAATCATATTTTCCTTCTACCTGGTCTATGTATAAGGTCTGCATATTGACAGCATCTGTTAATGGCATGACTGATGTTTCTGTCCATTCAGCTGCTACAATACCAAACTGCCAGCAACGGTAAGGAACCGATAATGTCTCCAAACTGGTACATCCTTCAAACGGATTCATTACCATATGATTCAAACTATCCGGCACAATTACCGTTTTTAAGTTGGTACAATCTAAAAAGGCTGCATTGTATAAAGTCGTAAACCCTTCCGGCAGAGTAACAGTTTCTAGGCTGGTACATTTATAAAACGCAAGTACTTTAATAGATTTTAAGTTTTTAGGAAACACAACTTCTTTTAATTTGGTACATTGGTAAAACATAGAATCTTTCAGCTCAGTCACTTTAGAACCGGATTCAAATGTTACTTTTTCCAGAGAAGAGCACATTTGAAATACACCAAAGCCCAATGTTTCAATGGTATTTGGAATGACTACTTCTTTCATCTTTGCGCTTCCCAATGCATACGCTTTTATGCTTGTTACTGTAACTCCATCAATACTGCTTGGAATAGTAAGTGTTCCTGTTTCATTGCCTGTATAGTCGGTAATAGTTCCTGTGGATTTATCAAATTGAAATCCGTTTTCTTCCACCACATCTGCAGTCGGAGTCGATGATGCAGCCATTGCTGTATTAGGTATTCCGGTGCTTTCTTGCGCACTTACTGCTGCTCCTACACTTACTGCTGTTGTCATACTCAGCGCTACAGCTGTAGCTACAACACTAATTTTTACTTTTTTATTTTTCATATAGTTTCCTCCCAATATGTAGGATTTTTATATCTTTCAAACTGCGTAAAAACGCAAAAAGACATAAGAAACTCTAATTATAAGAATTTCCTATGCCTTTACATGATTTATAAAATTGTATATGCAGAAAGGGCAGACTTACCTACTGTCTGATTATCGCAGTTTCAGTCATTATCTGTCAACCCTTTTTTTATATATCACACTAGTTTTGAAAGATATGACAATATTATACCGAATTATATAAAAAAATCAAGTTTTTAACTGTACAAATATTGTTTATTTTTATACATCCTCTACTATTTTATCCATCCATTGCCTCGTATGCAATCAGGAATATCATAACCGTAAGTGTTTCTCTGATATTCATAATTACCCGGAGTAGCGCTTGCATAATCACCGTAGCTGAACACTTTCGCCTCACCCATTCGTCTGTAAACCAAACCTGCATAGCAGTTTCCACCTGCATGGTGCCACAACAACATCTCAGAACCAAATGCATGTGCATCTACATAATTTAGGTCATGGGTTACGCTGACACTAGAAGCAAAACGAACATATCCGGAGCACATATAGCCTACCGTACCGTCAGAAAGTTGTACTTTATACCACCCTGATTTTGTAGAAGAATCGTAGCTTGCTTCCAATACTTGTACACTGGTACCATTATTTACAGCCCTCAATACAGATGCCGATTTACTTGGACTGTTATACAGACGAGCTCCTTGGAATGTAACAGAGGCAGGTAAACTTGTACCGGCAGCAATGGTTGGCGGTACAACTGCATTTAGCATAATTTCTCTTAAATCCATTTGTGAGGTACCGTTCCAATAGCCGGAACCAATGTTATAAGAGAAGCTAACCAAAGCGTCAAACTGTGACTGTGTTGCTTTGATACCATTATTTTGCAAGAAACGATTCACTTCAGAAGTATAGCTGCCTGCATTGATAGATTTCACCAACAAAGACCAAGCCTCTGTTTTAGACATATTATTATAGAACTGTACCCCTGTACCAAATGTTTGTCCATAACCAATGGTTGGTATACCTCCTGCCAAATTGTCAGGATATACTGTGGAGCTGTAACCTTCCCAGCTGGCAATCAGATTAATCATTTCGTCACTGATACGGCGTGTTTCATTAGAGGATTCGTTGGCGCCTGTACTCCAAACCGTATACGCATCTGTAGTATAACCGGTTGAGCTCATCACACCGTTTTTCGTAGAGTATACTTCAATTTGATGTGTACCTGCGCTACTGAAAGTAGTGGAAGCTTTCCAAACTCTTGTAGTTGTGCCGTTACAATATTCTGTGGTGTAATCATATGCATTCACTGTTTTGGTTGTTCCATCACTTTGTCTGATGCGGAACTGTACAGAATCACGTGTTGTATCTGTAACCGCTACCATTTCTACGGTCTCACCCACCGCAGCAATATTTGGTGATGCATAAGCAGTACGTACTGCCTCACCTTCTGTAACAGTAATGGAATATGTAATTCCATTAGAGCCGGTGATAGTACATGTACCGGGAGCAACTGCTGTAATATAACCATTGGAAGCAGTAGCAACGCTGTTATTGCTGCTGTACCAATAACCCGAAGAGGAGGCTGCATAATAGGTTTTTCCGGCAGGGATTGTTACAGAATTACTTACATTGTTTTCCCCGACCTCTCCAAGATAGTCTTTTGAGACATAACCTTCCAGACCGCTTGAAGTTTTAATTTTTGCCCAACCTGCATTGCTGTCATCCAATACTTCGACAATTTCTCCGTAAGATACTGAACCGATTTTGCTATATTCTGTACCCATACCGCTGCGTACATTTAGTACGTCCGCAGTAACCTGTGCATATTTTACAGTGGAGCTTCCTCCACCTGCGTTAGAACCAAAGTTTAGATAATCTCTATGTACATAACCTTCTAAGCCGCTTGAAGTTTTAATTTTTACCCAAGTTGCATCGCTGTTATCCAAAACTGTTACTGTCTCACCATTACGTATTGTTCCTACGATAGAAGTATCGGTACCTTTTCCGCTGCGTACATTCAACACATCTGCATTGACCGTTGCGGTTGTGGTTTCACTTGGTGTTTCAGGTGTGGTCGGCTCTGACGGTGTTTCTGCTCCTGTTAAGTATTCTCTTGCCACGTAGCCTTCAATACCGCCCGCGGTTCTGATTTTTACCCAATTTGCATCGCTGTTATCTAAAATAGTAACAACGGAACCCTGCGTTAAACCTCCGATAATGGAAGTATCAGTCCCTTTTCCGCTTCTGATATTCAAATAATCCGCATTGACGGTTGCTTGCTTACCTTGGGTCTCTTGTTGTGCTGCATCCACAGTTACCTGCAAAGATGCACAAGCGCCATTTGCAGGTAACTGTGGATGCAGCACAACAAGAGACCCAAGGTAAGCAAGCAACCGTCAA